>Ga0182024_10010587_pt1 | contig 18762 bp, 18 predicted proteins | sample P32metaG_FD_120480 | JGI IMG/M metagenome (GOLD analysis project Ga0182024, IMG submission 120480) | Permafrost microbial communities from Stordalen Mire, Sweden - P3-2 metaG (Illumina Assembly) | ecosystem: Environmental > Terrestrial > Soil > Wetlands > Permafrost | place: Sweden: Stordalen... | reverse complement strand
TTCGGCCTCGAGGTCGGAATGGTCAGCAAGGTGAAGTTCGAGGCCCGCATCCAGGAGCTTGTCGAGAATATCCCCGACATGGCGGTACTGGTCGAACCGTTGCTCATCGTTCGGCGGGCGCTGCGCGAACAGATTGTCATCCTGCACCGCCGCTTGCTGGCTATCGTGCGGGACGACGAGGGCTTGTCATTCGGCCTGTAATATTGCCCCCTAAGTCGGGGGATCGACGTCTAAAATTGATCCGCTATAGATTGGGCTGTTGCGCTGCTTGAACAGCCAGGCCAAACCCCGTCTCCCCAAATTTGTTGCCCGAATAAAGCATGTATCGTGCGCCGGCATGATCGAAGACAAACGGATACTCGACCATCTCGGAGTCCCAGCCGGCTTCGGATACCGACAGATCGGGTTCAATCTGACGGCGCCACGTAATTCCATTGTCCGACTCTGCATAATAGACGCGGTAAGCTTTGCCGCGTGCGCAAAACCACATCCTGTAACAGTCCTCATCCCTGATGACGCAGGGTTTGCAAATCGCGTATTCTTCCGGGCCTGAAAAATTGATTGCGGTCTGGTTGTTACGTGTCCAGTGCACGCCATCGTCCGATTCCGCGTATTTGATCAGGTGTCGCATATCTTCCTTGACGGGACCCCAGGCAATGTTGGAGCCGTACCACATGCGGAACTTTCCATTTTCAATCGTGACCCACGGGTACGAAATCGTATAGGGGTCGTCCTCACCCAGTGGAAAGATCGGAAATCGCGCATGGCGCAGGAACGGGCCGTTCGGCTCAGCGCTGACCGCAAGTCCAATCGCATTCTGCCACGGCACTGAAACGGTCAAGTGCCAGCCCATATAATAGAGATATCTCTTGTCTCCAGCTTTCACGATGCATCCTATCGATGCACCACTGTCATCGAACATGGCAAGATGGCCCGGTTCAAGAACCGGCTGGTCCGCGATCCGCAAAATTCTTCCGGGATTGGTGATATCAAGCTCAATAAAACCGATGCTGGATCGGTTCTTTTCATCGCGTGTACTGAAATAGATTCGGAAGAGGTCGCCTTCGACGTGTTCCGCAATCGGATTTGCAGCATAGGCGCGCGCCCACGGCAGGCTACCATCGGGCGCGTAAATATGCCCAAGCCTGCTCCAGGTCATAATTTACCCTTTGCCATCATTACCCGCATGAATGCACCGCTATCCAGATCGACTGGTTCTGACGCCGATGACACATGGACACTGTTTTCCTCGGTGTTGGAAGCAACCAGTGAATTAGCGCCGACGAAGGTGCGCTGACCGAGCGTCAGCTTGTTTCCGACGGTTGCCCCGATTCCGAGAAAACAATAAGGCTGAACATTTACGTCGGCGGCGACAGTAACGTGCGATGCCAGCCAGCTATGATCTCCGATGGTGCTGAGGTCCCCAATGTGATTGCTGGACCACATCACCACGTTGTTGCCGATCTTGACGTCAAGCGAGATAGACTGGTTGTCCAGAATGAAGCAATTTTCTCCGATATTGAGTTCTTCCGCGCGATAAAATTGCGAATTTACATAGCTTATGAAGCCGTAGCCTTTCGCTTTCGCAGCCAGATATTTTTGGGCGCGTAAGCCGTTCATTCCCTGATACCCAAGCAGAATCAGAAATTTGTATTTATCTGGCGGGAATCGCCGCTCGACATCTTCGAAAGCCACAACAGGAAGATCGCGGAAAGTGTCTCTCTCAATATATTTCCGGTCGGTCGAAAAGCCGCAAACCTGGTGATCGCTATCGCGGTTGAGAAAGCGAAACGCTACATCCGCTCCACGTCCGGTTCCGAACAGGATGAGCTTGCTCATGGATCACGACGTTTGGTTGCAAGGTCCAGATTCGCTTGGTTGCGCACGAGACGATCAAGCCAGTCATGGACGGAGATGCCTGCGCGTACGGCCGCTTGCTTGGCGAGCTCCTTTGCTTCCGGTGTGACGCCCTCCATGACGCCATAATATCGCGACCGCATCGAGCCGCCGCGCCAGCCCTGATGAACTAGGTCGAGATTGAGCGGTGGTGGCCCATCGCCTTTTTTAAAGGTAATGACGTAGAAACAGTTCGCCATGATCCATCGAACGTTTACGTTCCGCGCGCAAACGGGAATGCTTTCTAATGGCAGCTTGTGTGCAAAGAGCGGATTGTTGGTTGTGACGATCTTGCCGAAATCTACATCGCGCAACCACGGACCAACTGACTCATCTCCATATAAAACGGTGCCACCTGGCTTTATTACGCGAGCAAATTCTTCTCCGGTCTTCTTGGCGTCGGAAAATTCATTGAAGCCGCCGAAATGAAATACGGCGTCGAAGAAGTCCGATGGAAACGGCAGATAGGTAGCGTTGGAAATCGAATAATGCAGTTGGCATTTGAAATGCATCTGGCTGTCGTATTCGGTCATTCGCTTGACGCAAGTGTGCACCATGCCAGGTGAAAGGTCTTGCAGAAACAGCTCCCCGGAAGCATCCAGCCGGCGCGCCAGACGAAAACTGTCCCGCCCGGTGCCGCAGCCTACCTCCAGAATGCGCGCGCCTGGTTTGACGGCGAGCATGTCGACCATTAGTTCGCGAACGGCTTCTTCATCTTCGTAAAGCGCCGCGAATTGCCAGTTGAGCGCGGCATCGTAAATCCGCTCGGCCACGCGATCGTATTCAGTCTTGGTCTTGGCCTCGATCTCGCTCAGTTCGGGCGGCCACAACAAATTGGGCACGCCGTTTTCGATGGGAAAATGGCGGCCATCGGGAGTGACGAGACTATCGCCGTCGAGGCGCAGCGGCGCGTGCGACTGCGGGGCGCGGTAGAATTGAATGTCGAACGAATTCATGGGGTCACCCGGTCCAATGACTTCTTGTGGCATGCCACGATCCACACGTGCTCATCCACGCCCCAAAAATCATTGCGGCATGCGCCAATTTCGAAGTTTTCGAACTCCGGTTCGAGGGCGTGCCGTATTTCATCCTCGTTGTCGAATTTCTTCATCATATAGCCGTTGCGGACGCCATAAGGGTCATTTGCTATGATCACATGACCGTCACCGGCGTCCTGAGCTCCACGCATGATATAGCTGGTGCCGATTGGTGCGGAAAAGATGAACGAACCTCCCGGCCGCAAGGCACGCGAGATCTCTTTCAAATTGTCGCTGAATCGCATGCCTGGATCGACATAATAGCAGGCGTGACAGGCCAGAATTATATCAAAGGTTCCGTCGCTAAAGGGGATCGAATGATTGCGACCCACGGCCAGGGTGACTTCAACGCCGAGCCGGTTCATTCGTACCTTGGTCAGGTCGCAGATATCTTGGGATATCTCCACCCCGTAAATCTGCATCCCCAAATTGTGGGCAAGCGGAATGTTTCGTCCATCACCAAACCCAAGATCCAGAAATTTTTTACCGACATATGATGCAGATTCGGTCTTGTGCCGCGGATAGTTCCCGAGAAAAGCGCGCACGACAAACTCCACGGGATAGACGTGCATGGGGTTACGCTTGCGATAGAATTCGTCGTAGTGTTCGACTATTCGCTCAGTCATTGCTTTCAAAACGCCTATAGAGAACTTTTGAGGTCTCAGGACCGATGACCGAGTGGGATGGGTATTCCCCGCCACGGCATACGCTGTTTGCCCCGATTACGCAGTTGCGGCCGACGCGTGTGCCCGGCAAGACGGCCGCACCGGCTCCGATCCACGATCCCGCGCCAATCGCGATCGGCCGTCCGCGGCCGTTTGGCTGCTGCATGATAGGAACGTCGGGATGCCTAAAGCCGTGGTTGTTGTCGCCGATATAGACCCGCTCGGATATCAGGACATTATTTTCCAGGATGATAGAGGAGGTGCACGACATGAAGGCGAACCGGCCGATCTGGTTTTCGCGTCCGATCTCGATGCGCGATTCGTAAATATAGTCGGAAGCGTCGAAGTCTCCTCGATATCTGGCATCGATATAGTTCATGAGAAAGGAAAGATCGGCGAATGCGTTGATGTGACACCCTTCGCGAATGGCCGTGTAGTCGCCGATAACGATATTTTTCGGGTTCAATATTCTGAAGGGCGGAAGAATTTTTGCGTTGACGCCGAAATAGGCGAACAGGCTTTTGTCGTCATCCGTAAGGGGAGTGTCTTTCTCCAGCAGTATGTTGGTTTTCTCGATGGGAGTTTTGACGGACATGCTGCCTAAAAGCCTCCGGGTGCCGAAGTATTCCGGCTCGTATTCGTCCCAGCCCGCCGCTAGATGGGTCCGTTGCCGTGAATGCGCCGTACAATGGTGTATGGCCTGTTTTTGGTCTCGATGAAGATTTTAGAAATGTAGATACCGATGACCCCCACACAAAATATCAACAAGCCACCAAGAAACCAGACCGACAGCATGACTGAAACCCAGCCTTCGACGGCGCCCCGGAACACGAGCTTGTGAAGCAACAGTCCGACCGCCACCAAAGCGGACAGCCCTGAAATGATAATACCAAGATAAAATATGGCGACGAGGGGCATTTGACTAAACGATGCGAGGCTGTCGATCAGTTTGAGCCAGCGAAGCCAATAGTTGTAGGTGGTTCCGTCCCGTTGCAGTTTGTTGACGGTAAGTCCGGCCTGGCGAAAGCCCGTGATTACCCATAGTCCGCCGATGACCGTCTCCTGCTCCCGGTGCAGAAGAAGAGAGTCGATGTACTCCCGCTTCATTAAGCGAACGGTGATATGGTTCCGGGGGATCGGGTGGCTGAGCAACATGTTGAAAAGGCGGTAAGCAATACTGCCCGACAGGCGCTCGCCAAAATCGCCCTTTCGTCGATCCTGAACCCCGTAAACGACATCGACGTCGGTGGCTTGCATTTTTTCGAAGAATTCCTGCAGCAGCGCCGGATCTTCCTCGAGATCGCTGTCGATAAGAAAACACATCTCGCCTCGAGCATGGTCGAGTCCGGTCATCATCGCCTTGTGATGTCCGAAATTGCGTGACAATTCGACTACCCTTACGCAGTCGTCCTGACGAGCAATCTCGCAAGCGATTGTGAGCGAATCGTCGGGCGAGCCGTCGTCGACCATAACGATTTCATAGTCGTCAGTGATGCGTTGCGCCGCTGCCGAGGCGCGCCGATGAAATTCGGCGACGTAGGGGGCCGACTTGAAAAGCGTTGTTACGATTGAAAGTTTCATCGCGGGCCCATCTGATCGAGGAGCGCTCTTGCCGCCTTACGATCGACCTTTCCGTTGGCATTGCGTGGCAGTTCGTCGAACTGTACGATTTGTACTGGCCGCATGTAAGCCGGAAGCTTGTCCTTGCAAACTGCCAATACTTCCTTCGCAGCGACGGCACGATCGGCCGTATAGGCCACCGCGATTTCGTCGCCGTCGATCCCCGTGAGCACCACGGCGACGGCGCGCCGGACCGCAGTGATGCTCTGCACCGTCAGATCAATTTCTTCCAGCTCGATCCGATGGCCCCGGATTTTCACCTGATTGTCGACCCGGCCCTGAAACCAGAGAATTCCCTTTTCATCCTCGCGTACGCGATCGCCCGAACGGTAGTAGATCGCGCGAAAGCTGTTCCGTCGGGGATCCTGTCGAAACCGGACCGCAGTTTCTTCCGGGTTGGCATAATAGCCCAATCCGACGCAAGGGCCGCCGATCCATAATTCTCCGGCTTGTCCTGCTGTCACGGGTTCCAGCCGGTCGTCGAGAACCGCGTAGGCAAAGTCGGGATGCATTTCGCCCAGCGGCGGAAATTCCCGGTCGGGGGCTGTCAATATATCAGGCGTAACTTCGATACTCGAGCAGATGCAACTCGTCTCGGTGGGACCGTAAACATTGATGAGACGAGCGGTTCCGGAAAAGCGGTTATGGAATTCGCGCAACTTTCCGATCGGATATCCTTCGCCGCCGAATTGGAACATGCGCACACCGGGCAGCGCCTTCGGCGTCAGCAAGCCAAGCTGATCAAGAATCAGAAAAAGCGTCGGCACCGCGAACATAATGGTTGCCTGAGCCGCACGAATAGTTTTGATCCATGTTGCAGGATTTACGACTTCGGAGGTTTCGACCGGCACCAACGCCGCGCCATTCAGCAGCCCGCAATAGATATCGAACACGGAGTTGTCGAAATGAAGGGGATTTATTCCGGTAAAACGCTCGCACGCCGGATTGCCCACCATCTCTCGTGCCCATTTCATCAGGCTTAAAACGCCTTGATGTGGAATGACTGCGCCCTTCGGTTCGCCGGTAGAGCCCGAGGTGAACATGATGTAGGCCGGATCCGTTCCCACCACGGTCGACGATGCGACATTCCCTGCTGTCCTGCTGACGTTCGCCAGCCAGGTTTCACCTCCGGCCTCGGTGAGGGTCAGCGCTTCACCGAATGGGTTGATCCTATCGATCTCGCTGAATAAAATTTTCGGCCGAAGCAATGCCAGCATTTGTGCGGTGCGCGGTGGCGGATCTTTCGGGTCGAGAAATACATAGGGAGCCCCAATGCGAAGGCATGCGAGCAACAGCGCATATGCAATACGACGTTTGGGGAGCTGCAACGCTACCACGTCGCCATGCCCGATACCGTGGGCGGTGAGTGCGGCCGCGCAACGCTCCGCAAACGACTTCAGCTCGCCGAAGGAACAGACCGCCTCGCCGAAAATCAGGGCAGGCGCCGCAGAATCGATCTCGGCCTTTGCTTCGAAGGCGCTCCATAAATTGGTTGTCAAAGGCGCAAGCCTCCGTCCAATTTCACGATCGTGCCGTTGACGAACGTATTCGATGCGAGGAATTCGATGGCATGGATAACATCCTCGACACGACCGAGACGGCCTAGCGAAGTTTTCTGAACGTACGCCTGCAACCGGTCGGCGGCGACGGCGCTTCTGGTGGTGGCAACATCGATGAAGCCCAGGGCGAGCGCGTTGACGCGCACGCCGAGTGGGCCCAATTCCACCGCCATGGTGCGCGTGAGACCTTCGATCCCGGCCTTGGCGGCGCCATAAGCGGCCTGTCCGGCGTTACCCTCGCTTGCAATGGAGGAAAAGTTGATGATTGAGCCGCCCCCACGCCGCACCATGCGCGAGGCAACCTGCGTGGCGACGACGAAAGGGGCGGTGAGGTTGGCGTTTGTTACGTTGTGCCAGGATTCGAGGCTATGCGTAGCAAACTTGGCGCCCCGCAGCGTCAATATTGGTTCGTTCCAGATCAATCCTACGGCGTTGATCAGCAGTGCGATCGATGCGCCGGCGGGGATCGTGTCGGTAAGCGCCTGTCGCACGTCAGCTTCGATCAGAACATCGATGGCCCGCGCTGTTACCCCCGGAGGTGGCGTGATGCCGAATTCCCGGTCGAGAGCGAGAACCCGGCGGCCTCCTGCTGCGAAGTGTGACACAAGCTCACGTCCGAGGACACCACCAGCTCCAGACACGATAACCCACCGATCCTCAGGCGCGGTCATTTGCTCAGGCAGTCTTCAATAACAGATCGACATCTTCGACCGATTGCAGCTTAGCGATGTCATCCTCTGACAATTCCCGGCCGACGATTTCCTCCAGCCGAAGTACCAGCCGAACGCCCTTAAGCGAATCCCAGCCCTCGATATGCGCGAGCGAGGTTTCACCCGGCGGTATCAAGATGTTGGTCCGCAGAATTTCTGCAATCAACTCGCGGGCATGCATCGATATTTCTCTCTGGGTTGGCGGCTGAAGAAACGTTGTTGTTTTACAATAGCTTATGGAGGATGCAGCGGGAACTCGCTTGGCTAAATTTTCATAGGCCAATTGGGCTGAACCCGCAATGCGATTGGCTCCGCTTGATTTCTTTTGGAAATTTTGGCGTCTAAACATTTATTTCTCAAAAAAGGTAAGGTAAGAACCTAGGGGACCCGAGACGATAGCCCGAACTTCCCAAATAGGAACGATACGTCTCAACCGTACTACGAATCCATATTACACCGTGATTTCAGTAGGGCCGAAAGAACTTCGGCCGACACAGGGGGTTCACCATGCGTCGCATCATTCTGCTGGCCCTGCCCATTGGATTCCTGGCTGCATTGCTGGCATCGGCACCTGCTCGCGCGCAGGCGACCCGGACCTGGGTTTCCGGCGTCGGCGACGACGCCAATCCGTGCAGCCGTACCGCCCCGTGCAAGACCTTTGCGGGCGCCATTTCCAAGACCGCGGTGTCGGGTGAAATCAACTGCCTGGATCCAGGCGGCTTTGGCGGGATTACCATCACGAAGGCGATCACCCTCAATTGCAGTGCCACCCTGGGGTCGATTCTGGTCGCCGGAACCAACGCCATCAGCATCAGCGCCGGAACTGGTGACATTGTCGTTATCAGAGGTCTGCAGCTGCAGGGCCTCGGTCCCAGTGGTGGCGCCGCCGGCCTCGTCGGCATCCAGATTAATTCGGCTGCTGCGGTCTCGATCGAGAACTGCGTGGTCACGCAATTCAGCCAACAGGGTATCAAGGATGTGCGAAGCACCGGCGGCACAAAGCTATTCATCCGGGACACGATGATCAGCCACAACGGGGTAAATGGAATCGATTTGGCTGCGGCCAGCGCCAATAGCGTGGAGATCGTCAACACAAATTCATTTAATAATGCAATCGGCCTCCACGCTGCGACCGGAAACTTTGCGACCATCCAGCGCTCGGTGTTCTCGAATAATACAACGGGTGCCTCGCCGGCTGGTGTCTCGGCCGACAGCGGCTCCATCATCCAGTTGGATAATGTTGCTGTCACCAGCAATACCAATGGCGTCACAGCGAATGGAAGCAATGTCCGGTTGTCCAATTCCTCCGTCTCCTTCAACAGTACGGCCTTCAACGGCGCGGCCGTGTCATACGGGAACAACCAGATCTTCGGGAATGCCTCATTGGGAGCCGGCGTGACGCCGGCCGGAGGGGCGTCGTCCAATTTGGGCGAGCAATAAGGCTGCAACCCCTTGGATCGCCCTTTGATGATCAGGCCTCCGGCGAGCGCCGTGTGAGGCCGATCACAGAGGGCAAGGGGCAATCGTCGGTATTTGGCTTGCGACCTCTTCTTGGTTCCTCGGTCCAAGTTCCTTGGTCACGAGCATCTGCCGCGGGCTCCATATCGGCGGCCCTCTTCGTGAGATCGCATTACAGCGATCAATCAATGATTTCCGGATGCTTTACGGACTGAAATAGCGCCGCGCCTCCGGCCCGGTATTGAACAACAGATCGAGCGCCGTCACTGCGTGTTCGAAGCCGCCGTGAAGCTGCGGATATTCCGGATAGCCCTCATAGTCCATCCACTCCACCGCAATTCCCGCCGAAGCGAACCAGGACTCGTCAAAATATGCTCGCGCCGAAGGGCCGCTGAGGTAGCAATCGGCGCCCGCCGCGCGGGTAATTGCCAGTAGCCGTTGCGTCTTGACGCCTTGGGAAGGATAGGCCGCATCCCTGAGGATGCGGGTCTTCAGGCCAAGCATGCCGGCGATGCCGTGCAGAAAGATTGCGTTCACATCGGTGAGCCGCGATTGTTTGTCGGCCTGTTCATACCAGGCTCTCACGGTCGGCGCGACTCGTTCGAAAAACGGTGCTCGCTTGTAGGCCAGTTCGAGCGTGCGCCAGTGCTTTTCCGCCCAGGGCTTTTCGATCTCGACTTGATCGATAGCCTGCTCGAAACGTCCCTTGGCGATGACGGGAATGGTGAGCCACTGCACGCCATCGACGGTCTTGATGCGGTTGCGGTTGTGCCAATGCCGTTTCGCATATTGCGCGCTGTCATAGATCACATATTCGTCGCACCTGCCGATCAGGTCGAAAAAGCCCTTCCAGGGGATGTAGCAGGATTGGACGATGCAAATGCGCACGTGATGAACCGGTGCCGTTGGCTGCTGGGCGCCTTGCGTCGAACGAGGTTGAACGCGGGTGCCTGATATCTGAGATTGTCAGCTCGGCTGCTTCTGGCCAGCCTTGCTGACAGTGTCTATAGTCATCCAATGTTGAAATCACGCATTATCGTTGCTTTGCTCGCGGTCGGCGGGCTTGCGGCTGCTGCTGCAATATGACCGGTGTGGCCGCCGCAGGGCGACGGTGCCCCGCTTGTGGCGCGGTCGAGACCATTGCCGGGGATGAGCCGATCTGGCCGCTCGGCTGGGTATGTCCTGCGTGCGAGCACGTTGTCCAGCAAGGCGACGGGATTTCGCTGTTCGCGCCAGAGCTTGCCGATACCGTCAGCGGCATGGACCCTAAAGGTTTCACTGCGCTCGCTGAACTGGAGGCCGGGCACTTCTGGTTTGTCGCGCGCAACCAGTTGATTGTCGGGTTGGCGAATAGATTCTTCCCGGGCTCGCAAAGATTTCTGGAAATCGGCTGCGGCACCGGCTTCGTGTTGCGCGCCATGGCCCAATCGCGAGGCTGGGAGCGCTTGGTCGGCTCTGAATTGCATCCGTCGGGCCTCGTGCACGCGCGAAAGCGTTTACCTGCCGAAGTCGAGTTCGTGCAGATGGATGCGCGCGAGATACCGGCCGCAGGCGTTTTCGATCTCACCGGCGCATTTGACGTGATTGAACACATTGCCGATGATGAAGGGGTATTGCGCGGACTGCGCGCGGCAACCAGGACCGGCGGCGGAATCATGATTGCGGTGCCGCAACATCCGTGGCTCTGGAGTCATGCGGACGATTTGGCGCATCATCAGCGCCGCTACCGGCGCGGTGAACTGGAAGCGAAACTTGCCCGCAACGGCTTCAAGGTATTGTTCTCTTCCTCGTTCACGGCGTTGCTCTTGCCGCTGATGGCAATCAGCCGCCTGAAACGTGGCGGGAAGGGTGAGGAGGAAGACATTGATCGCGAATTCAAGGTCAACCCTCATGTCAATCGGCTGCTCAAGGCGATCCTGCGCGCCGAGGTTCGCATGACGCTGGCGGGATGGCGATGGCCGGCGGGCGGCAGCCGGATCGTGGTCGGGCGCGCGGTATAAATATTCGATCGTCCGGGACGTAATCCCGGCAGCACCGACAGCCAGGATAACTGCTTTGCGTAATATTCGCTCAGTCTGGTCTGTGAGCTCGCGGCGGCTGTGCCCGTGGAATCTGTCGAGCCAGCAGCATGGTTGACAGGCTTGGTAGGTCAGATGGTAAGTCTGGCCAAGCTCCATCAAGGGAATTCACATGCTTTTGCCGCATTTGTTGCTCGCCGCCATTCTCGTTCTGAGCGTCTATAGCCAGCTGACCATGAGGTCGCGGGCTCTTGTGCATTCGAGCGGCGCTGATTCGTCCGCCGACTATCTTCAATATCTTATTGGCATGGCGACGGACTGGCGGGTTTTAAGCGCCGCCGGCGCGACCTTCCTGGCCGGCGTTTGTTGGCTGCTGGCGCTTCAGCGCCTTGAGCTCGGCTATGCATTTCCGTTTATGGCGCTATCGTTTGTGTTGGTCCCGGTCTCGGCGAGGCTCTTCCTGGGGGAATCGCTTCCTGCGCTTCAGTTACTTGGCCTTGGTCTGGTAGTTGCCGGCGTTAGTGTTAGCGCGCTTGCAAGGTAATTTCTTGCCCGTGTCCCGACGACGAAGGCTTGCCCGCGAATCTGTCGGTGCCGATGCGGCGGGTGAGCCGGCCTGACCGATTGGGTAAGCCAGGCGCTCCCCCTTGCGGCGGAGTCTTTGCGGACGACCCCGTGCTCCAATCGGGCTCTTTTTTTGGTCTCATTTGTTTGCCTACAGACGTTTTCCGCCGCTTGAAATTTCATCAGCGAAGGATTGCGATAGTCTTATATTATTCCGTCAACTCGATGGGGAGTGGACACCTGGCGGCTCATGTCTTGTAGGTGCGGGTAACTGCCGAAGAGCGTGGTGCGGTAAAGCCGCACGCCACGTTCTGTGGGAATTGCGCCTTGCAAGCGCGTTGAAGTCTGCCTTCTGCGAAGACGGCCTCGGCAAAGCCTAGCGAGCAGCCGCGAACCGGGTCTTGCGTGGCGTCCGGTAACGGCCGTTGCGAACCGTAGACGGGAGGTTGTAGGCCGGAATGAAGTGAACGGGAAAATAGCCCCGAAGTCGAACGTTATCGGAGTAGCCGACCCTGTTTCCCAAAGGGGAAGGCGGAATCGCAGGCCGCGACAACGCGAGCGGTCTGAGATGCTCCCGGGGTTGATACTGCCAGCATGCAACCAAAGGAAGCAACGCGAACAAGGGAGATCCATCCGGTTCAGGCGTAAGCCTGCAGGACCTGCCAAGCCGAAGAGGTGAGAAGGGTCTGATGACCGGGTAGAAGTCAGACTGACCGATATTACTCAGCGGTCGGGAGAGCCGGCTGCATGGGGAAGCGGTCAGCGGTAGTTGAATTGTTCTTGGGCGACATGGGCTCCATTCAACGGGAGTTAGGGCCTTCTACTCAGAGAGAAGATGCCGACCATGGAAACGAAACTTGAACAAATAGCAGTGATGCGAACCAACTGCCGAAGAGCGTGGTGCGGGAAATCCGCACGCCATGTTCTGTGGGAATCGGGGGGCGGGCGACCGCCCCCGATGACCCGGTCCGGAAGTGGCGACCGCCTCCGGTGACTGGGTGGGCGAGGAGAAATCTTCGTCCCGCGACCATCGCGGCTGCAGACCGGTCTCATCGTTTTTCCACCGAATCCGATCCACCCGGTGGCTCCTTGTAATTTTTTCTCTCACTTTGGATTGATATTTGGGTATGATGAACCTTGGTGGCTGTCGCGGGGACGGTTTTGCCGGCTCGCGCTGGTTGCTTCATTAAATAATCAACTCATTCGATTGGGAGCAAAAAGATCATGAGAAGCTTCTATACCTCGCTTTGTGCGATGGCGCTTATTGTCGCCGGCACATCGGCTTATGGCCAAGCTTTTGTATCGTCGACTGGAAACGACGCGAATACCTGCACCGAAGCCGCACCGTGCTTAACGTTCCAGCGCGCCTTGACGCAAACTGTCGCTGGCGGCTCGATAACGTGCCTCAACACTGGTCAGTATTCCAGTACGACGCTCACCATCACCCAATCAGTCACCATCGATTGCCATGACGGCAATTCAGGCAGGATGGATCTAAGCAGCAGTGGCACCATCGCGGTAAACATCGATGCCACCAGTGCCGTCCACGTTACCCTCCGCCATCTCAGTCTAGTTGGAACCTCCGGCAGCAGTGGCGTGGTCACGACCGGCTTTCCTCCAGGCAGTAGCCTGACAATTCAAGAATCTTATATTGACGGCTTCGGAGGCTCTGGGTTTGGTGTTTCGTTCACCCCGACCGGTACTGGCCGCTCCTCACTCTCGATATCGAATTCATCGCTTTCAGGTAACGGTGTTGCGGTTAGCGTCGCACCCCCGAGCGGTATGATCACATCGGTCCTTTTCACCGGCAGCGGGATGGGTGGTAGCACGAACGACGGGCTGGATCTGGCAGGGGCTGGTGTGACGGCGGGGGACATGCGCGGATGCACGGTCGCCGATAACAACGGTAACGGATTTACCGGGTCTTCAGCCGGAGGCGTGTATTTTACCATAGAGGGGTCGACCTTCTCGGCCAATTTGGGTGTCGGCATTGAAACCAACTCGGCCGCCGCCAGCGTCGATGTCGCTGCGTCGACCATCGGCGGCAACGGCACAGGCGTGAAGTCCTTGTCCGGTTTGCTCACCTCCTTCGGTGACAACCACATAAGCGCTAACGGCGTTAACGGTACGTTCACGAATACCATACCGCTGCAATAGGCTTGTGGTTTGACGCGGAGGCCGCCTCAATTGGCGGCCTCCTTTATTGGTGCAGGCGGCGACTTCCGTTGTTGATGCTGTGGACGGGTGCGCCGGGAGACCGACAAAGGTAGACGGTGGAAGTCCGTCACGCTGAGGGTGTAGCGAACCGTACCGGCCCCGCGTGATGCACGGGTTGTCCGCGAGGACAGACGTGAAGCGTTCACAGGGGAGGTATTGAGCGGCTTAAGACAAGTTCGGGGGGTGCTGATGTTTTCCATCCCACAGAAGGCAATACGGCCGGTGTCGATATCGCGAGGCACACGCCGACCCCGCGTCGTCGGCATGCGCAGAAGCCTTTTGCACGGGAACCGGGAGATCTCCGTCGCCGTCCCTGCCAGTGGACGTTGTCGGGAAGGCCGGAGGCCGGAGAAGGATGCCGAGGTGAGATCGGGGACCCGGCGAATAGCCAACGGAGAGAACGCATGGCGCTCGCACGACTGTTTTTCCTGATTATCCTGATACTTCGAGCAGCCGTTCTTTCGTCGTCAGCATTCGCAGAAACCCGTGTCTCTGGTACAGGCCAGGCGGTGCGCCTCGAAACACACGACGCCACGGTCGGTGAGGCTCTGGCGGCTCTCGGCGCGGCGCTGGGGTTGCAGTATAGCACCACCTCGCCTGCTCTCAACCGTCGAGTCAGCGGGGTTTACGTCGGCTCCTTGGGGCATGTGGTGTCGCGTTTGCTTGAGGGAAACAATTTCGTACTCAAAACGTCGCCCCATGGCGTGGAAGTCGTTGTGATCATGGATTCAGGCGCGACGAGTGTACAAAGTCCAAATGCCGTGCCGGCAGTCCCTCCCGGGCTTAGGAATCCCCCGCAACCAGCCGCGGCGGTTGAACTAAATCCAAATACCGGGGCGCCACTTCCCCCCTGGCTCAGGGCTGCCCGGCAACCAAACTAACGACGAACTGCTGTCACTTTGTCCGAGCCAACCCTAAACATGTCGCTGGTGAAATTTTCGTCATCCGCGCGACTTTATAAACATGGCGGGCCACGGGTGCGATAGGGCCGCGGTTTAAATTTCGGTTAATCCAATACCGAGGGTAGGCTGGCGTCCCAGCGCCGCGGTATGGATTTCCCCGGCCTGCCAGATTAGTGTGCCCGCGACTGACGAACGGAATCGGCGATGATGGGTGCCTACCGCGATAACATCGATACGGATCGGACGATCGCGCGCCGGAAACCGGCCGTTTCGAGCCGCTTGATCAGGATTTTTTTCCTCTCCATCGCTACCGTCTCGCTACTGCTCGCGGCCGGCGATTTTGCCGAAGCCGCCTCGCTCCGGCAGGGGATTTCCGCTTTCAACCGCCAAGATTATGTATCGGCGTCGCGGGTCTTCATCCCGCTGGCGGAACACGGCGTTCCCGTTGCGCAGTCCTACCTCGGTTTCATGTTCGAAACCGGGCGTGGCGTCCCGCAGAATTATACGGAAGCCGCGATGTGGTACCGCCGCGCCGCTGAGCAGGGCGATAGCCTTGCGCAATATTCGCTTGGCCTGCTCTACGACAGAGGTTTTGGCGTGCCGCGGGATATCGTCGAGGCCGGTAAGTGGCTCAATTTATCGGCGGCGGCGGCACCGCCGAGGGCCCGCGAAGCCCGCGCGCGGATCCGCGACGCCGTCGCCACCAAGATGACGCGCGGTGAAATTGCGCGGGCCCGTTCGCGGGCGCTCGAATGGGCGCCGACGCGGGAGCGTTGAACGATTAGTTCCACAACGCTTCCGCAAGCCAGCCAATCCAGATCGCCGGCGCCAGAAACAGCCCGAATGGCAGGAACGCGGTCGCGTTTAGCGGCCGTCCCCGCAAATAGCCATTCACCGCGTAGGCGCCGAGCGCCGACAGCGCGGCGAGCTCGATTACCGCGAAGATCGTGACCCAGCCGAGCCAGGCGCCGGCGACCACTGCGAGCTTGACGTCTCCGAGCCCGAGCCCGTCGCGGCCGCGCCAGCGCCGGTAGGCGCGCATCAGCAAAAGCAGCGGCAGGGCGGTCGCGGTCGCCCGCAAGACCGCCCAGAGCACGTTCAGCCAACCCGGCTCCGGTTCGGCCATGCCGGCGCGGAACAGCGCCAGCGCCAGCGCCGCCCCCGTGAGCTGGTTTGGAATGATGTAGTGTTGCGCATCGACGACGGCGATCGCGAGCATCAGCGCGGCCAGCAAAGCCCCCAGCAGGCCGTTGGTCCCCGGTGCGGCAACGAGGCTGCCGGCGACCATCGCGACAAGCGCGAGCGTGAGAAGGAGCTCCCGGCCATGCCCGTTCAGCGCGCGGCCTTCGGAGGATCGGTCACGACGACAGGTAGGCTGGTACCGACTAGTCGGCTGTTCATCTTGCTTCGCATCTCCTCGGCGATGACATGGGCGTCGACGGCGTCTCTGATCATGGTCGGCCGGATGAACAGGATCAGTTCGGTTCGCGACCGCGATGTGGTCTGATGTGAGAAGGCGTCGCCGAGGCCGGGAATGGAATCGAGCCCCGGAATGCCCTGCCGCTGCTTGTTCTCGGTTTCGGTGATCAGGCCGGCCAGCAGCACGGTCTGGCCGCTATGTACCGCAATCGAGCTCTTGATGCGCCGCTGCGATATCGTCGGCGTCAGCGACCCCGCCGCGGTTCCCGCGGCCACGCTCGAGATTTCCTGCTCGATGTCGAGCACGATGTTGCCGTTGGCATTGGCGCGCGGCAGCACCCGCAGGATGATGCCGGTGTTCTTGTAGTCGATGGTATTGACCACCGTGTTGTTCGCGGTCAGCACAGTCGCGGTGCCGGTCGAAAACGGCACTTGATCGCCGACCTGCAGCGTCGCCGCCTGGTTGTCCAGCACGACCAGCGACGGGTTGGACAAAACTTTGACGTCGGTGATGTTATGCAGTGCATCGAGAATAACCCGGGGTGAATTCTCCGCTCCCACTAATACATTGAATCCGGGAAGCACGCGCCCGAGCAGCGCACCGGCAGCGGCGTTGACGGCGTTGCTGGCGGTGGTACCGTTAGAAGCACCGCCGCCGCTGATCGTGTTGGAGACCGAGCCTTGCTGGCTAGCCAGGAAGAACTGCACGCCATAGTTCAGTTGATCGTTCAAGGTGACTTCCGCGATCGTTGCCTCAATCGCAATCTGGCGCTGTGGTCGGTCGATCTGGCGGATGGTCTGTTCGACGATGCGCTGCGATTCCTGATCGGCGTAGACCAGTACTGCGTTGTTGGTGACGTCGGCGGTGATCCGGACATTCTGCAGAAGGGTGTTGCCCGCGGCGGGTTTTCCGCCCGCGCTCAACAGGCCGCCGGAGGAATTATCCTGCCCGCCGACGTTCGGCGCGCCGCGTATGTTCAACGCCGGCCCAGCGCCGGCAGCCGTCGCGCCCGACGCACCCGTCGCGCCCGACGCAGCGGTCGGCATCGCGCTTAAGGCGGCCACCGGATTGGTTCCAGACGAGGAGAGGGACACGCCTGCCCCCGGTGAAATCTGGCTCGAGGCGCTGTCGAGGCTGGCGCCGCCCGTGGCGCTGCGGCCGGTCAGCATTTCATTGAGCAGCGCCGTGACCTGCTTGGAGTTGCCGTAGCGCAGCGGATAGGCCTTCAGGTTGACGGCTTCGGTATCCGACTTGTCGAGCCGTGCGATCCAGGTCGCGGCGCGTTTGAGGTATTCGGGCTTCTGGCTGACCACGAGGATGGAATTGAGCCGGCCGATCGCCTGGAACTTGATGACATTCTGGGTCAGGCCGCCTTCGCCGGAATCCATGATCTTCTCGATCTCGGAGATCACGGGCTCGGGGGAAGAGTTTTGGATCGGGAAGATGCCGACCGACTGCCCGCGCATCCAGTCGGCGTCGAAACTGAGGATGGTGTCGATCGCGGCCGCCCGGTCGGAGCCGCTGCCGGTAATGATCAGAGTATTGCGCCCGTTATCCGGCCGCAGCGTCGTGGCCTTGACGGCGAACGCGTCCAGCAGCTTGAACACGGTCTGCGCCGACACGTAGCGCAGCGGCACCACGCTGATCCCCTGGCCCGCTTCCGCCGACGCCGCGCGGTCGATGCCGCCGGGGCCGGCTTCGGCGGATGGCAGCAGGCGGTAGCCGCTGCGATCGCGCACCAGCGCCACGCCGGACATCCGCAGCGCGTTTTCCAGCACATAGAGCGCGTCGGCCTTCGGCACCGGGCGGACCGAGGCCAGCGTCACCGTGCCCTGCACGCGCGGATCGATGGTGTAGCCGGCGCCAAGCACGTCACCAAGGATGACCTTTGCCACGGTGGCGACGGGCGCGTTCTCGAAATTCAGGTCGTAGCCGCTGCCGGCATCGGTGTCGTCGCGCTTGATCAGCGCGGAACCTGGTGGCGTCGTGCCGTCGCTGAGATAGATCGCAGATCGTGAGGAACTCTGCTGTCCGATACCGGTGTTGGCGACATCGGTCGTCTCGCGCGGCAGCAGATCGATCGAGCGAACCTGGTCTACGATATCCTGGGCGCGCGGGTCCTTGGCATTGCCCTCGATCGGCTGATTGGCGGTCAGGATGCAGGCCGTTAGCAGGAACCCGGACAACAGCAGGACGAGCGTTCCAGCCAACCCTGAACGCAGGCGCGAAAGCGGATGGACCACTTTGGACAAGATACGCCTAACCAACCCTAAGGTGAACTGGAACAAACACGCCCGATCCCCCTACGGTCCGGACGCTCAAAAATTTGCTTCACGATTATGTTTTTGCTACTAAATATGTCAAGAGTAAAGGCCTTACGCTACACATGAGAGCTGTTGCTTTCCAGTAACAAGGTTAGCGCTGTGAATTCGATGCGAGACCTCTCCGCAGAGACCTTCCGGCAGCATCTCCTGGAAAAATACTCATTGCCGCCGAAGGCGCGCGCCCGCTTCGAAAAGCCGGCCCATTCCACCCTGGCGCGGCCGCTGCGCGAGCTGTGGGAAGCCACCGATCTGTCGGCGGCCGAATTCGCCGACGAGGTTTCGGACTATTGGGGCGTGGTCAGGCTCAGCCTGCCGCAACTGCTCGCCTCGACGCCCTGCCTCGACGGATTTTCAACGCGCTTTCTGCGGGAG
>Ga0182024_10010586_pt1 | contig 18763 bp, 16 predicted proteins | sample P32metaG_FD_120480 | JGI IMG/M metagenome (GOLD analysis project Ga0182024, IMG submission 120480) | Permafrost microbial communities from Stordalen Mire, Sweden - P3-2 metaG (Illumina Assembly) | ecosystem: Environmental > Terrestrial > Soil > Wetlands > Permafrost | place: Sweden: Stordalen... | reverse complement strand
TTAAGATGATCGCCGCGCGCGATGACGCACACGTCGTGCCCGGCAGTTGCCAGTTCAACGGCGAGATAGCCGCCAATTGCACCAGCGCCATAAATGCAGAATTTCACGCGCTTTGAAGATAACTAAGACCAAAAGGCCACAGATAAATACAGATAAAACAAAAATGCTTATCCGTGTTCATCTGTGTTTATCTGTGGCCAATAAAGTTACTCCTCTTCTTCCTCTTCGCCCGTCTTGGCGGCCTTGGCAGCCGCGATGATTTTTTCCGCCTGCATCCCCGGCACGAAATCGTAGTGATCGAATTCCATGCTGAAGGACGCCCGGCCCTGCGTCATGGACGTCAGGTCGTTCTGGTAATTCAGCATCTCGGCCATGGGAGCCTGCGCCTTGATGATCTGCGTGCCGCCCCTGGTGTCCATGCCCGCAATGCGTCCGCGGCGTCCGTTCATGTCGCCCATGAGGTCGCCCGCGTATTCCACGGGAGCTTGCACTTCCACGTTCATGATGGGTTCCAGCAGCACCGGCTTGGCCGCTTCCATCGCCGCCTTGAACGCTTTCCTCGCGGCCAGCTTGAACGACATCTCCGAGGAGTCCACGTCGTGGTAAGAACCGTCGTACACGATGACCTTGAAATCCACCACTGGGAAACCGGCCAGGTAGCCCTTCTCAGCCGTTTCGATGATTCCTTTTTCAATGGCCGGAATGAAATTCCTGGGGATAGCGCCGCCGAAGACCTCGTTTTCGAAGACGAATTTTCCGCCCCGAGGCAGAGGCTCCATGCGAATCCAGCAATCGCCGAACTGGCCGTGGCCTCCGGTCTGCTTCTTGTGGCGGCCTTGCACGTCAGCCTTGCCGCGAATGGTTTCGCGATACGGAATCTTGGGCGCATGCAGCTCTACGTCCACTCCGTAGCGCTTCTTCAGGCGGCTGACGATCACCTCGACGTGCTGTTGCCCGCTGCCGGCCAGCAGAAATTCCTTGGTCTGAGGATCGCGATAGAAGCGCAGCGCCGGATCCTCTTCCAGAATCCGGTGGACCGCATTGCCCATTCGGTCCTCATCGTTACGCGTCTTTGCGGAGATGGCGTAGGCGATGGAAGGCTCGGCCAGCCTCACGCCGTGATAGGCAATGAGCGAGGCTTTTTCACCCAGAGTGTCGCTGGTCAGCGTATCCTTCAGCTTCGCCACGCCGCCGAGGTCGCCCGCGTGGATCTCGGTGACGGGCGGAAGGGTTTTGCCGAACAGCGCGCCGATGTGCGCTAGACGCTCGGTCGCTCCGCTGCGCGAATTCACCAGGTTGGCGTCGTTGCGGACCACTCCGGAGATCACCTTGAAATACGAAACTCGCCCTGCAAAAGGATCGGCGACGGTCTTGAAAACGAATGCGGAGACCGGCTCCGAGTCCTTCACCTCGCGCGAGGCCTCGACGCCGTTGAGCGCGCCGTTCCAGGGCCCTCGTTCCGCCGGATTGGGGAAGTTTTCGATCGCGAAATTCAGGATCAAGTCGCTGGGCACGTTGTGCAGTCCAGACGCGCACATCACCGGGAAGATGCGCATCTGTACGACCGCCTCGCGGAGGCCATCGATAATGCGCTCAACCGGAAGAGAGCCCTTGTCGAAGTACTCTTCCAGCAGCGCGTCGTTGCCCTCGGCCACAATCTCGACCAGCGCCTCGTGCGCGCTCTGCGCGGCGGCGGACAGGCCGTCGGGGATCGGGCCCTCCTTGCCCTTGCCGTCGCCGTCCAGCGTGTAGGTGTACGCCTTCATGCGCACCAGGTCGACCACGCCGTTGAAGGCGCGCTCCGCGCCCAGGGGCAGGTGAATGGGAACCGCGGTGCGGCCGAAGAAGGATTGTACGCTTTCCAGGGCGCGCTCGAAGCTCGATCGTTCCCGGTCAAGCTTGTTGATGACGATGGCGCGCGGCAGCTTGAAGTCGTCCGCGAAGCTCCACACCTTTTCCGTTTGCACTTCGACGCCGGCCACGCCGTCGACGACAACCAGGGCGGCATCGGCGGCCACCATGGATGCCTTCGTGTCGTTGATAAACATGTTGAAACCGGGGGTGTCGATCAGGTTGATCTTTTTCTTGCCCCATTCGGCCGCGGCGATCCCCGTGGAAATGGTGATCTTGCGCGCGATCTCGTCGTCATCGAAGTCCGTGATGGTGGTGCCTTCATCGGTGCGCGTCAAACGGCTGGTCGCGCCGGAGGCAAACAGGAATCCCGCCACGAGGCTCGTCTTGCCGGAGTTCCCATGACCCACTAAGGCCACGTTCCGGATATCGCTGGTTTCGTAGACTTTCACTGACCTTAAGCTCCCTTAACCTGATCGCAAAATCTGGATCTTATCATACCCACAGGCATTCGATGGGCGATGAGGTGGCGCACGCACTCTTGCGTGCCGCGTCGGCACTCATGCCGACGCTCTATTCCGAAGCTCTGTCACGCCCCGACAACGTGTCGAGAAGAGTCTCGACACTGCACGCAAAAGTGCGTGCGCCACCGCTTGCGGGCTATACCTCAGCCAGCACCTCCGAGATCTGCTCGATCGCCCATTCGGTCTCAGCCTTGGTGATCGCGTACGGCGGCATGAAGTAGACGACATTGCCGAGCGGCCTGAGCAGGAGTCCTCGTTCCAGCAGCGCCGCGCTTACGCGAGGTCCGAAGTCATTCAAATACCCCGGCTCCTCCGACCGCATCTCCACGATCCCAACCCCGCCGATCACCCTCACGTCGCCGACGCCCGCCAGCCGCCGCAGCGGATCGAGACCTGCTCGCAACGTCGCCTCCAGCGCGGCAACGCGATCCAGAGTCCCTTCCTCGCGGAACAGGTCCAGGCTCGCCAAAGCCACCGCGCACGCCAGCGGATTCCCCGTGTAGGAATGGCCGTGAAAAAACGTCTTGGTCCGATCCTCGCTCAGGAACGCTTCGTAGATGGCATTAGTCACCGCCGTCGCTCCCAGCGGAAGATAGCCCGCCGTCAGGGCCTTCGACAAGCAAATAATATCCGGGCTCACCGAAGCGTGCTCGCACGCGAACATCTTCCCCGTGCGGCCGAAGCCTGTCAGCACTTCGTCGGCGATCATAAGCGTGCCGTAGCGATCGCACAGCCGCCGCACCCCGGCCAGGAATTCGGCCGGCCACACGATCATTCCGCCCGCCGCTTGCAGCATCGGCTCGACCAAAACGCCGGCGACACTTGCGCCCAGTTCCTGAAGCCGCGCCTCCAGATCCCCCAGGCAATCGATCTTGCATGTGGCACGCGTCAAGCCCACAGGGCACCGGTAACAGTAAGGCGAATGCGCCCGGATCGCGGAAAACAGCAGCGGCGCAAAGGGGCGAGTGAAAACGGAATCCTCGCTGGCCGACATCGCGCCCACGGTGTCGCCGTGATAGGCGTGATGCAGCGCGACAAAGGCGCGGCGGTCCTCACCGCGGTTGAGCCAATACTGGCGCGCCAGCTTGAGCGCGGCCTCGACTGCCGTCGAGCCGTTATCCGAATAAAACACCCGCGCCATCCCGCGCGGCAGTATTTCCAGCAGCCGCTCCGCCAGATCGACAGCCGGCCGGTGCGTGCATCCGGCGAACAGCACATGCTCCAGCTCGCCGGCCTGCGCCGCCAGAGCTTCGTTCAGCTTGGGGTGCGAATGCCCGTGAATATTCACCCACCACGACGAGATGCCGTCCAGGATCTTGCGCCCGTCTTCGGTGTACAAATACACGCCCTTGGCGCGAGCGATCGGCAACGGTGCAGGCGCCGTCAGCATTTGCGTGTACGGATGCCACAGCACGGCGCGGTCGCGATCGACGATACTCACGAGAGAAACTCCGCCAGCCGATTCTCCGTATCGAGCTGCTCAGCCGCCCACGCCGCCAGACGCTGTACATCCAGGTGTCGGGCAGGTCTGTGACCTGCCATTTCCGGGAACCAAGGCATCTCCCCAATGATGGCGACCCCTCCATACTGCTCGATTGCCGCACGATTGTCGGCATCGGGTTCTCCTACCATCACCACGCCCGCAACGTCGAGCCTCCGCGCCCGCACAGCCTCGATCGTCAACAGCGTGTGATTGATCGTGCCCAGCGTGGTTCGCGCGACAACAACCACAGGCAGCCCGAGCCGCTCCATCAAGTGCACCATGAGGTCGGATTCGTTGACTGGAACCAGCGCGCCGCCCGCTCCTTCAACGATCCATGAGTCTTCGGACAGCTTCATCTCCGCCGTGAGAAACGGAAGATCGATACGAGTGCCGGCGCGCTTGGCTGCCAGATGCGGCGATACCGGATCCGCCAACCGCACTCCATGCAAGTAAGCGGCTTCCCGAGACGAACAAGAAAGACGCAGCACCTCGGCCGTATCGTCTTCTGGTCCGGTCTGGATCGGTTTCCAATAGCGGGCGCCGCGATAGCGCACCATCAGCGCGGCGGAGACGGCTGTCTTCCCGACGCCCGTATCGGTTCCGGTTACGAAGACGCCGCGCACAATGCGTCCACAAAACGATCGATGACTGTTTCCGAGAGATTCACGTTTACCGAGATTCTCAGCCGCGCCGTTCCCTCCGGCACCGTAGGTGGCCGAATCGCCCGCACATCGAAGCCCTCCCGCTGGAGCGCCTCGGCCACGGCCATTGCCCGCTCATTCGATCCGAGCACCACCGGAATAATTTGTGAAGAGCCGCCCACACCAAGCCGCCGTCGTACGTAGGATGCTAACTCCAGCAGCCGCCCTCTTCGCTTCGGCTCGCCTTCAATGAGCTCCAGGCTGGCATCGAGAGCCGCGGCCACGGCCGGCGGTGGAGCAGTCGAAAAAATGAACGTCCGCGCGCGCTGGGCCAGAAATTCGATGGCCCATTCGGGTCCGGCGACGAAAGCCCCCGCGACGCCCAGCGCCTTACCTGCCGTATTAATCGAGATCAAGCCCAGTGGGGCAGGTCTATGACCTGCCATTTCCGGCGCCGCTAAGCCCTGCCCTCGCTCCCCGTAAATCCCCACAGCGTGCGCTTCGTCCACGATCAGCGCCGCGCCTGTTTCCCGGCACAATGCGGCATATTCCGTGAGAGGCGCGAAATCGCCGTCCACGCTGAAAAGCGATTCCACGACGATAAACCTCTGCCCCGCACCGGTCGCCTCGCTCATCAGCCGCGCCAGCGCCGCCGCGTCGTTATGCGGAAAGATCACCCGCCGCGCTCGCGACAGCCGAGCCCCGTCGATCAAGCTGGCATGATTGCGCTCGTCGGAAAAAATCACGTCGCCGGATTCCGGAAACACCGCCAGCACGGCCAGATTCGCCAGGTAGCCGCTCGAAAAATAGAGCGCCCGCTCCGTCCCCTTGAAGTCCGCGAACCGCCGCTCGACTTGAGAGAAGCACTCGCGCTCTCCGCGCAGCAGCCTCGACCCGGTGCTGCCGCACCCGTACTCGCATACGGCCGCCGCCATGCGTTGTTTGAGCATCGGGTGTGCGGCCAGTCCCAAATAATCGTTCGAGGAAAGATCGATGCCCGAAGGCGCGCGCAGGGAGCGCCGCAGACCGGCGCGTCCGAGCTTTTCCAGCTCCGCGCGAACCCGCCGCTCGAATTCGTCAACCGCCCGCACTCGCCGGCGCCTCCGCAGTCTCTGCACTTAGGCTCAGCCGCAGCCCCAGCTTGCCGAACAAGCGCCGGTCCGCGTCGGCTTCCGGGTTGGGAGTGGTCAGCAGCCGGTCGCCGAGGAACACCGAGTTCGCGCCCGCCAGCAGACACAGCGCCTGCGCCTCGTCGGACAACGCCAGCCGTCCCGCGCTCAGCCGCACCATGGACTTGGGCATCAGGATGCGCGCCGCGGCGATCGTCCGCGCCAGCTCGATCGGATCTTCCGGGGGCCTCTTGCCCAGCGGCGTACCCTCCACGCTGACCAACAGATTCACCGGAACGCTTTCGGGATGCGGATCGAGCGCAGCCAACTGTTGCAGCAACCCGTACCGCGCCGCCCGATCCTCGCCCATGCCGATGATGCCGCCGCAGCACACCGTGATGCCCGCGCCGCGCACCCGAGCCAGCGTATCCAGCCGCTCCTGGTACGCCCGCGTGGTGATGATCTGGCCGTAAAATTCGGGCGACGTATCCAGGTTGTGGTTGTATGCGGTCAACCCCGCCGCCGCCAGATCGCGAGCCTGTTCCGCATTGAGCATGCCCAGCGTGCAGCATGCCTCAAGTCCGAGCGCGCGAACCCCGCGCACCATTTCGAGCACGCGGGAAAAGCGGGCGTCGTGCGGAACGTCGCGCCATGCCGCGCCCATGCAGAATCGGGTCGCCCCCTGCTCGCGAGCGCTCCGCGCCGCCGCCAGCGTTTCCTCGACAGTAAGCAGGTCCTGGCGCTCGACGCCCGTGTCATAGCGCGCCGATTGCGGGCAGTAGGCGCAATCCTCGGGGCATCCGCCGGTCTTGATGCTAAGCAGCATGCAGCCCTGAACTTCGTCGGCGCGGTGATGCTCCCGGTGTACTGTCTGCGCCCGGAAAATCAGGTCCGGCAGCGGCGCCGAGTAGATGGATTCGATTTCCTGAATGGTCCAGTCGTGGCGGATAAGGCTCATACCGAAGCGTCGCGCCTCAAACAGCGCAAGCTCCAGTGTACCTTTTCACACAACTCCACATTTATTTCTTCAGTCTCCTCAGACACTTCGCGCATAATCTCTCCCGCAGTTCGCAATCCCTCGTGTACGCTTCAAGCAGAAGTACGGTGCCCGGCCGGGCAGATCGTTGTATTGGTGAATTCCGCGTGCGACCCCACAAGGGCGCGCTTGCCGCTTCCGTCGAACCGGGGGGAGCGGGACAGGGATATGGATTCGAATCCTTTGAGAGTGTGAGGAGGTCTGAGGTTAGCTTACTCCGTCGGACAGTGCGAGCCCTAACAAAGCCGTATTGCCCTCCAAAATTTGTCTACGAACAGCCGTTGTAACTCACGTTTTCCGCCCCGGTGGGCCCGATCGCATGCGGTCGGCCCACCGCGTAGCGATTCAACGCAGTCATTTTCCACAGCCGAAGTGTCTCTATGCGCCCGCCCCTTCGCTCAGGCGCAGATCCCCAAAACCTGGTAGGCGCGGCTGGACTCGAACCAGCGACCCTCAGCTTAGAAGGCTGATGCTCTATCCACCTGAGCTACGCGCCCGCATTTTCGATGGTAGCATCGGAGAATAACGCTCGACTATCCCGCAAAAACGGCTGTACAACTCCAAACCATAATGGTACTGTTATGTTTCAGGGAGGTGCGATGAAGCCAACTCCGCACAAGCCAACTGGGCCGCGTTGCGCCTCGGCGGTGTGTCTTCTTCTGGTCAACCTGTGGACCGCGCCGGCATGGGCCCAAGATCTGCCGGCCAAAGAGCCTCCGCCGAAACTGGGGATCGCGATCGTCGAGGGCGACGGCGCCGTCAACGATCTGAAGCAACCGGTCATCCACGAGCCCGTCATCCAAGTTCAGGACGAAAATCAAAAGCCGGTCGCTGGCGCCGCGGTGGTATTCTTCCTTCCCAATCAGGGCCCCGGCGGCACGTTCTTTGACGGCACCAGGTCGCTGGCCCTCACCACCGACGCGCAAGGCCGCGCCACCCTCCGGGGCATCCGCTTCAACCGCATCTCGGGGCAGATGCAGATCCGCGTGACCGCGTCATCTGGAGGCCAGACCGCCACGGCCACCATCACCCAGACCAACGTCGGCGGACCGGGTGGCTCGCCGGGCTTGAGCACCACGGCCAAGGTTCTGATCATTATCGGCATCGCGGCGGGCGTGACCGCGGGCGCGATCCTGGCCACTCGCGGCGGCTCCAAGTCCGGCGCCGCTTCCACTCCGCCCATCACCATCACCCCCGGAACGCCGACGGTAGGAGCGCCTTGATGATCGTCTCGAACTTTTCCCGTCTGTGCGCCGTTCTCGGAATCGCCTCCACCGCCGCGTGGGCGCAAGTAGCCGCGCCAGTGCTCGGGTTGCTCCCCGATCGCGGCCACATCTTCCCGGTCAACGGCATTCCCGCGTCCGCCTCCGTCGCTCCTGCCCTCGATTTCGGCGGCGCCCAATTTCTCCAGATAGCGATCTCTCCACGCCAGGATTTCGCGCTGGTTTCCGCGGCCGATACCGGCGCGGTGCTTCTCGCCTATCCGGACGGAACCACGACCCCCGTGACCGGCCTCGACGCCCATCCGGATGCAATCGTGCTGAGCCCTCTGGGCTCGGCCGCGGTGCTCTGGTTCGCCTCTCCTCGTCTGCTGGAAATCGTATCTGGACTTCCGGGCTCCCCGGTCGTCCGCCAAGTCAACGCGAGCTTCTTGAGCACTGCGTCTTCAGGTGCAGCCCACGATGCAACCCAGAGCGACGTTCCCGCCTCGCTGGCCGTCAGCGACGACGGCGCTTGGGGAGCGGGCGCATGGCCCTCCGGCGTGTGGGGCTTCGGTCCGAATGGTGAAGTGAGAAGCCTGCTGGCGGGTGATCGCGCCTTCGCGCTGGCCTTCTTCGCCGGACGCCAGGATCTGGCCGCCGCCACGCGCATCGGAGTCTTTTCCATCTCCGATGTGGGCGGCAGCGCCGCGGTTTCGACGCTGTTCGCAGCCCCAACCGGACCGGGCTCTTCCGGGCTCGGCCCGCTGCCAACTGGCCTTGGAATTTCCACCGACAACCGCCGGTTGGTGATGGCCGACAGCGCCGGGGGCGTTGTGACGCTCGATCTAAGTTCCGGTCTCGCGGTTCGCATCGATTGTGGGTGCGCCCCGGATGGCGTGCTTTCTATGGGTGGATCGCTATTCCGGATCACCGGCCTCACCGGTTCCGTCTTCAGGATCTTCGATGCCGCCGCCGGAAGCGTGTATCTGGCGCCGTTAGCGCCGGGCAATGCACCGTCTGGGGGAAGTCCGCCGCGGCGAGGCCAGCTTTCAGGCAGCGGCGGCGCCGGTGACCGGCTCACGGGTGGCAGGCCATGACCGCGCGCCGCATTCTCCTGTTGCCGGTCTGGGTGGCCGCGGCGTCAGCCGCGTTCGGGCAGGTGGCCATTACCAGCACCTCGCCTCTGCCGCAAGGCTACTCCACCATACTGTATACCTATACGTTCACGGCGATCACGATTCCTACGACCGCGCAGGTTACCTGGTCGTTGGCGCAAGGCTCCGCGCCCTTGCCTGTCGGAATTATCTTGTATCCGAACGGCACCCTCTCCGGCACCACCAACCAGTTCGGAACCTTCGGCTTCCAGGTGACCGCTACGACGAGCTCATTCAGCGATACGAAGACATTCTCGCTGGTGCTCTTAAATCCCTACGTGACCATTAATTCCTCGCCATATCTGCCCAACGGATTCGTGGGCCAGTCCTACTCCCAGCTGCTTTCGGGCGCGTCCAACCCGGCGGGGCTGACGTGGTCGCTCGCCAGCGGTGCGCAGTTGCCGCCCGGACTGAGTTTGAGCGGCTCCGGCGTGATCTCCGGTAACCCAACGGCTATCGGAACGTACTCGTTTCTGGTGGACGTGCAGATTTCGGGCACGACCATTGCCACCAATCAGTCGTTCACGATGACGGTCTATGGGGGGCAAACCAGCATCCAGACGAATTCCCTGCCCGTTGCCTTCCTTGGGCAGCCCTATTTCGCGACGCTTAGTGGAGGTCCCACGGGGGTCACATGGACGCTGACCGGAATGTTGCCTCCGGGCATTACCTTCAACCCAAACACCGGCGTTTTCGCCGGGACGACCCTGGAGACGGTCACAATCGTAGGCGTCTACCCAATCCAACTTCAGGCGAATTTTCCGAATTACCTCAGCTCCACCCGCTCACTCAATTTCTATTTGACCAACGGCCCGCTCACCGTGCCCCAGCCCAGTCTTGCGCCCGCCGTCGAAGGCTCGCCCTATCAGGCCACAGTCGCGGCTGCGGGCGGTCTGCCTCCCTACCAGTGGAGCTTCGCCACCTCAAGCACTCAGGGCCTGAGCATCGGAGTGTCAACCGGAACCATCACCGGCATTCCGCAGACTTCGGGTAATTTGTTTCTGCCGGTAACCGTCAGCGACGCAGCCGGTGAAAGCATAACCGCGAATCTCACCCTGTTCGTTGCCAAGCCGCTCTCGGTGGCGACAACTTCGCTGCCCAACGGCTCCGTTGGTTCCGCGTATTCGCAGTCCCTGTTGGCCGGCGGAGGCGTGTCGCCCTTTACGTGGATGGTCGTGGCGGGGTCGGGCTCGCTGCCGCCGGGGCTCGCGCTGTCTTCCTCGGGCGTGATCACCGGAACGCCGGCCGCCACCGGCACCTTCCATTTCACGGTGCAAGTGACCGATGCCGGGGGCCGCACCGCCACCGGGCTGCTGAGCGTCTCGATCGGAGTCGCCCCACTCACCATCACCACCTCCTCGTTCCCCAACGGCCAGCTCTCCGTCCCGTATTCGCAGACGCTGGCAGCCTCAGGTGGGGTTGCGCCCTATTCATGGTTCCTCGTCGTAGGCCCACTCCCGAACGGACTTGGACTGAATAATGGAATCATCTCGGGGACTCCGACCGGGCCGCTGGGTACCACCGCGTTTACCGTTCAAGTCACCGATTCATCGCCGACACCCTTGGTCGTTCAAAAAGCCTTCACCATCAACATTGCCTTGACGTTGACGATCACCACTATCGGCTTGCCCGGGGGCACTCTGAATGTCCCCTATTCGCAGACGCTCTCCGCCTCCGGCGGCACTACGCCCTACACCTGGTCCGTCTCTTCCGGAGCCTTGCCTCCAGGGCTGCAACTGAACGCCACAATAGGCGTGATTTCCGGGACGCCCACCAAGACCGGCCCCAACCTTTTCACCGTGACGTTGACGGATTTCGCGGGCCTGACGGCGCAGCAGCAACTCAACATTTCGATTGCCGCGTCCGCCAGCCCGCCGTCGATCACCTCCGGTAACGCCTTTTCGGGCACGGTGGGCACGCCGTTTTCACAAACCCTGACAGCCACCGGCGGAACGCCTCCTTACACTTGGTCGATCTCCTCGGGAACGCTCCCGGCCGGGTTGCAGTTGAGCAGTAGCGGAGCCATCAGCGGAAACCCCACGGCTGCCGGAACTTCGAACGTCACCTTGCAAGTAACCGACTCGCAGCAGCAGACCGCGACACAAGCCATCACGATCACCGTCAACCTGCCGCCGTTGTCCTCGGTCACCATCGGGACCATCACAGGCACCGCTGCGACGCAGCCTTCGGTGAGCCTGTCTCTCGGCAGCTCGTTCCCCGTGGACCTGTCTGGCACACTGTCTGTCAGCTTCCAGTCGGCCGTCGGCGGCAACCCCACAGAAGTCCAGTTCATCACCTCCGGCGGAGGCTCCAGCAGCGTCAACTTCTCCATCGCCGCGGGATCGACCGCTGCCGTATTTTCCGGCTCTCCGGTACTGGCCACAGGCACCGTGGCCGGGACCATCACTCTGACAGCGATGCTCATCGTAGGCGAAAGATCGGGCAGCGTGGACGTCACGCCCAGCCCCGCTCCCACTGAGAGCATCGCGATCGCGCCCACCGCCCCGGTGATTACGTCGGTCAAGTTCTCCAATACCGGCGGCTCCCTCACCGTGACCGTCGTCGGTTATTCGACCACTCGCGAGATGGTCAGCGGCCAATTCACATTCGCTCCAGCCAGCGGCAGCACTCTTTCGCAAAGCGCGATCACCGTGCAGCTTAGCTCGGCGTATTCCACCTGGTATCAAAATTCGGCGTCGAACCAATATGGAGGCCAGTTCATGCTGACCATGCCCTTCAGTGTGTCGGCAACTGCGGCCGACGTGGCCTCCGTTAGCGTCACTCTGACCAACACCAAGGGCGCCTCCGCCGCGGTGACTCCGCAGTAATGCGGCCCGTCCCCGGCCGCTGGATCGTGATCGCGATTCTGGCCGTGACTGCCATCGTGGTCGGCATCGCCGCCTACGCTCTGTTCTTCGGATGGATGAAGAGTCCTCGCGTACCCTGACTATCCGTAGAAACTCAAAACGTTGTCGCCTTGCTTCAGCACTTTCCCGCGCTTCAGCGCTCCGTAAGACACTTCCAGTTTCAAGCGCACATCGTGTTGGACAATGACCAATCCCGGCGGCCGCGATCCGAGCAACTCCAGCGCTAACGCATACTCCTTCTCCATCTCGTACGGCGGATCAAGAAACAGGATGTCCGCTTCGATCTTCTCGATCATCGCGAGCACTCGCCCCTGCCGAACCTGCGCTCTCGCCTCCAACCCTAGCGACCGCACATTCTCGTGAATCACCCGAGCCGCGGCGCGGTTGTGCTCGACGAAGATCGCGCGCGCAGCGCCTCGGCTCAGCGCCTCGATCCCCACCGCTCCAGTTCCCGCGTATAGATCCGCGAACACCGCGCCCGAAATGCGCGGTGCCAGCACGTTGAACAAGGCCTCGCGCAAACGATCCGGAGTCGGCCGCGTCTCCAGGCCCGGAACGCTCTTCAGCACGCGGCTGCGAAACTCGCCTCCAATCACCCGCATGGGCTTCTCTTACTCAACCCCTTTAGCCAACCAGCACCAGCCCATACCGCCGCTGCCAATGATCCCGAAGATACGTCACGGCGCGCCGCAAATCCTCTTCCGCCGGAGGATGCGCCACGAACGCGGCCGCCTCGCTGCGCGCGACCTCCAGAATGTCGGCGTCCCGCAGAATATTACCGATGGCGAGAACCGGCAAGCCGGATTGCTTCGTGCCGAAAAATTCACCCGGACCCCGCAGCTTCATGTCCATTTCCGCGATATAGAAACCGTCGTTCGATTCCACCAGCGTGCGAATCCGCTCCCGCGCCGTTTGGTTCAGCTTGCCCGTCACCAGAATGCAGTAGCTCTGTTCCGCGCCGCGCCCCACGCGCCCGCGAAGCTGATGGAGCTGCGCCAGGCCGAAGCGCTCAGCCTGCTCGATCAGCATCACCGTGGCGTTGGGCACGTCCACGCCGACCTCGATCACCGTGGTTGAAACCAGAATCTGTATTTCCCCGCGCTGGAATTGTTCCATCGCGGCTTCCTTTTCGGCGGTCGACAGTTTTCCGTGCAGCAGTCCCACGCGCAGATCCGGAAATACCACCCGCGACAGATGCTCGTGCATCTTGGCCGCTGCCTTCATCGCCTGCGTCTCCGATTCTTCGATCACGGGATAGACCACATAGGCCTGGCGCCCGACTTCGATCTCCTTCCTCAGCTCGCTGTACACCTGCTCGATGCGAGTCTCATCCACGTGCTCGGTGACGATCGGTTTGCGGCCCGGAGGCATCTCGTCGATCACGCTCACATCCAGATCGCCGTAGATGGTCAACGCCAGAGTCCGCGGAATCGGCGTCGCGGTCATCACCAGGACATCCGGGTGCGTGCCCTTCTCCATCAGCTTCTGACGCTGCTCCACTCCGAAACGATGCTGCTCATCGACAATCGCGAGGCCCAGCTTGTGGAACTCGACGTCGGGCTCGAGCAGAGCGTGCGTGCCCACCACCACCTTTGCCAGACCGTGGGCCGCCAGCTTTCGGAGCTGCGTCTTCTCCCGCGCCGTATTCGATCCGGTCATCAGAATCACGACGTAATCCAGCTTCTGGAACAACTTCTTGAAATAGAAATAATGTTGCGTGGCGAGGATTTCGGTTGGCGCCAGCACCACCACCTGATAGCCGTTCTCGATCGCGACGATCGCCGCTTCGGCCGCCACCAGCGTCTTGCCGCTGCCGACGTCGCCTTGCAGCAAGCGATACATCGGGTGCGGCAACGCCATGTCGCCCGCAATCTCCTTGAGTACCCGCTTCTGCGCCCCGGTGGGCTTGAACGGCAGCATCTTGAGAATCCGCTCGCGCACGCGAGAGGTCAGCTCGAACGCGATTCCCGGATACACTCGGGCTTTGGCGCGCTTCAGCTCCAGCCCGCATTCCAGCCAGAAGAATTCCTCGAAGATCAGCCGGTATTGCGCCGCCGAGCGGAACGCATTCAGCAGCCGCAGATCCGAATCCGCCGGAGGAAAATGCAGGGCGCGAATGGCGCTCCAGCGGTCCGGCAGCTTCAGTTGACGCCGGATGTGCTGCGGCAACATGTCCTCGACAGGCGGCAGAGCCTCCAGAATGCGGTGCAGCAATCCGCGAAAGACGCGAGCCGTGACGCGTCCCGCCGCTTCGTGAATCGGAACCACGCGGCCGGTGTGAATCGCCAGGTCGCCGTCTTCGTCGCCCGAGAGAATTTCGAATTCGGGATGCATCATCGTGAGCCCGCCCGAATACGAATCCCATTCGACTTTCCCGAACAGCGCCACTTTCATCCCCGGCGTGAGCACGTCCGCGAGATACGCTCCATGAAACCACTTCCCTAACAGGACTCCGCCCGACCCATCCCTGAAGGTGGCCTCGAACAATCCCAGATTGCGCCGCCGGAAGCCGGATACTTTGGCGGAGGCCACCTCGGCCAGCACCGTCGCCATCTCGCCCGGCGCGAGCTCGCGAACCGGCTTCACGTTGCTGCGGTCCTCGTAGCGGAAGGGCGCGTAAGTGAGCAGGTCCTCGACGGTTTTGAGGCCCTTTGCCTCCAGCATCGCAGCGCGGGCCGGCCCGACGCCTTTCACGTACATGAGTGGGGTGGAGAGATCCAACGATGATTTCTAGCACACGGCAGGCGTGCGCTCTCTCCAGCTAGAATAGCTGTTTCATGCCTCAACTTCTGGAAGGAAAGACGGCGCTGATTCTGGGCGTCGCGAATAAGTGGAGCCTGGCGTTCGCCATCGCCCAGGCGTTCCGGCGCGAAGGTGCGGCGGTGCTGCTCACCTATCAGGGCGAACGCTTGAAAGGGCCGGTGGAGGAGCTGGGCGCGGAGCTCGGAGTCACGCGCGTTTTCGAATGCGACGTCACCAAGGACGAGCACATTGAGAAACTGCCTGGCGTCATTCGAGAGCATGGCCGGCTCGACGCCATGATTCACAGCGTCGCCTTCGCCAACCGCGAGGATCTCAGCCGGCCGTTTGTCGAAACCTCGCGCGCCGGATACCTGCTGGCGCAGGATGTCAGCGCCTATTCGATGGTCGCGGTGGCGCGCGCCACGGCCCCTCTGATGACCGCGGGAGGCTCGATGACCACGCTCACCTATCTCGGATCCACGCGCGTGGTGCCGAACTATAACGTGATGGGCGTGGCCAAGGCCGCGCTCGAAGCCGCGGTGCGCTACCTCGCCAACGATCTTGGTCCTTCGGGCATTCGCGTCAACGCGATTTCGGCCGGACCCGTGAAGACCGCGTCGGCCCGCGCCGTGAAGGATCTTTCGGCCATGCTCGAAAAGGCGCCGTTGCGGGCTCCCCTGCGGCGCAATTGCGAGCCGGCCGAGGTCGCCGATACCGCGGTGTTTCTCGCAAGCGACCTGGGCCGCGGCGTCACCGGCAACATCATCTTTGTCGATGCCGGCCTGCAGCTTCTGGGCCTCTGAGTGGGGCAGGTCCTCGACCTACCAATTCGTGATGCTAGGAGCGCAGCTCCCGCAGGTAGAAAAACAAGTCGGTGTTCGGCGGCTTCACGCCCAGCTGCCGAAGCATACCGATCACTTGCCCGCGATGCAGCGTTGCGTGGTTCACCACGTGCAGCACCAACTGCGACGCCGGAGTCTCGCCCGGACTTCCGTCCCTCATCGCGTAGGTCACGATTCGATCGATATCCGCGTCGGTGGCCGAATCGGCCCAGGCTTCCCAGCGCTTTTGCAGTTCCTGCCACTCGCCCGTGAGCGCCTCCCGAGTTGACATCTCGGCCATCGGCGGCATGTGCAGCTCGGGCTCTACAACACGCTTGTACCAGATCCTGTCGGCCATATAAATGTGGCCGAGAGTGCCGAGAATGCTTTCGTGCGAAACGCCCATGGGCTTGCTCTGGTCCTCGGGAGGAAGGGCCAAGGCTGCGTCCAGCGCCTTACGCGAGGCCCAGCCGGAATAGCGAATATGCGTTCTTGCTTCTGCGGCGGTCATGTATCCTTTTATATCGCATGCCTGAGCTGCCCGACATCACCGTGTATCTGGAGGCTCTGGAGTCCCGTATTCTCAACCACGCTCTGGAACGCGTCCAGATCGCGGGGCCCTCGCTGTTGCGCACGGCCGATCCGAGCCCGCAAGCCGCCGAAGGCCACACCGTCACCGCGCTGCGCCGCATCGGAAAGCGCATCGCCATTGGTTTCGACAATGGTGTGTGGCTGGTGCTGCACCTCATGATCGCCGGACGGCTGCATTGGAGGGTTAAATCCAACGAATCTGACAAACCCAAGAAGCCCGACGGCCGCCGCACCCTGGCCGCCTTCCTGTTCGACTCGGGATGCCTCACGCTGACCGAGGCCGGAACACGCAAGCGCGCGTCACTTCACGTGGTTCAGGGAGACGCCGCGTTACAGGTTATAGACCCCGGCGGCATCGACGTCATGGCCGCGCCGCTCGAAGACTTCGCCGGCGTACTCACTTCGGAGAACCACACTGTCAAGCGCGCTCTCACCGACCCGCGCCTGTTTTCAGGCATCGGCAACGCCTACTCCGATGAGATCCTGCATCGCGCGCGCATGTCGCCGGTGAAGCTGACCTCTCGCCTTGCTCCCGAGGAGATCGCCCGGCTTCGCGAAGCCGTCCGCGAAACCATGCTCGACTGGTTCGCGCGCCTCCGCGCCGCTGCCGGCGCTAAGTTTCCCGAGAAGGTGACTGCGTTTCGCGAAGGCATGGCCGTGCATGGCCGCTATCGCCAGCCTTGCCCGCGCTGCGGCGCCAAGGTCCAGCGCATTCGCTACGCCGACAATGAAACCAACTATTGCCCCACCTGTCAGACCGGCGGAAAGCTGCTGGCCGACCGCGCCTTGAGCCGTCTGCTGCGCGAGGATTGGCCCCGAACGTTGGAGGAATTGGAGGGCTTACGCAAACAGCCTTAACAGCCCGTGGCAGAACTCATTCGGCCCGGGAAATGGCAGGTCGCAGACCTGCCCCACCACAGCCCTGTGGGGCAGGTCTGTGACCTGCCGGCTACTTCTGCCACGGGCTGCTAAGCCCGACGACCGCTCGAATGCCCGCCACTCGAATGCCCTCCGCTGGAATGCCCGCCGCCACCGTGGGAAGCCGACGCATGCGAAGAGCTTCCATGTGACGGCCCTGCGCTTCCGCGCGACGGCCCAGCGCTTCCATGTGATGGCCCTGCGCCCCCGCGTGACGGCGCCTGCGGAGCACTCGGCGCGGAGTAGCTTCTGGCCATGTTCTGCGGCGCGCGGGCCTGTTGCTGGCCGCGCGGAGCCGCGAAGCTCTGCGCCGGCCGGAGGCCGGATGAGCCCGGCCGGAGGCCGGATGAGCCCGGCCGGAGGCCGGATGAGTTCGACGGCCCCACTCGGTTATAGCTGCCCGCGTTATAGCTTCCAGCGGCGCGGTTGCCTTGCGCGAACGACTGCCGGGCGGACGCCTGTGGAGCCGCGCGCGCCGCGAACTGGTTCCCGGATGGCGCGCGAGCGCCACCGCTTCCGACACTGTGCCAGGCCCCTCCTCCGGCGGCCCCGGATCGAGGCGCTTCCGCGCGAGCTCCTTCAGACCGGGCCCCGGCGGACTGAGCAAAACCGCGCGTCGCCGTGGAAGCCCCACCGCCCGCCCTGCCGCCGAAACGGCTGGCTACCTCCCGGTTGGCATAAGGCACGCCCATCCGATGGCCGGGATCGTGCGCCCACACCGGATGTCCCGCCACCATCGCACCGTGATAACCGATGCCTCCGCCAAATCCGCCGCCGTATCCATGGAACCCGAAATGTGCGAAAAAGAGCGGGTTGAAAAACAGCGCGTGCGCCAGCCAGCTTAGACCCCATCCCCACCCGCCGAAGCCAAGCAGCCCGGAGAAAAGCCCTCCGAGGAAGATGCCGGGGGCAAAGCCGATCCCTGCGCCAAATCCGCCATATCCCCACGCCGGCGGATACCACAGCGAAGGATACGCGCCGTAAGCGGAAGGCCCCCATACGGCATACGGGTCGTACACGGGCGGATAGATATACTGCGGGTCGGCGGGCGCGATCTGGATGGCGCTTTGGCCGTCCTGAGTCTCGGTGGTGACGGTCTGTTGCGGCGTCGTCTGCAAACTCCCCGATTGCTGCGCTCTGGCGCGCATGCTCTGGATGGCATTCATCACATCCGCCTGCTGCGCCAGAAACGCGTTGCCCAGGTCGGTGGTCCAGCGAATGTCGCGCCCCAGGATGTCCAGCACATCGGGAAAAGCGGCCAGCGCCTGAACGCTTGGGTCCCAGCTCTGTTGCTTGGCGGCGTCCATGCGCTGAGCCGACGGAAGATTCCGGTTTTGCTGGAGCCACTGCTCCGCGTCCACAATTTCCAGCGGATACGTGCTAGCAGCCAGGATCTCGCCCAACAGCGAATCGGGATACAACGCGATCGGCGCAACCAGATTGTCCAGTTGATCCGGACTCAGGAGCACGGGCTGCTCCGGCCGCGCCGGCAACGGCTGTCCATACTGCTGGGGTGGCGTTCCGGCGGGTGGCGTTCCATAGGCCGGCGGCGTTCCATAAGACTGCTGCGGACCCTGCTGCGCCCTCAGAGGCGCCGTCAAACCCAGCGCCGCTAGGAACGAAACCGCAACCGTTCCTTGAAAAATCTTCCTGACGGCGAGCCGTTGCATGGAACACCTCCCTGGGCGCTTTCCTCATCATCTAGTGTAGTGTCTGCAAAATAACTAGACAGTTACTTTTTTCGTTTTCTGGTCTGTGGGCTGGTGCAGCCGGGCTGGATCTGCTCCAAAGTTCGGCGGCAGCGGGTGAGCTTTTCCTGGATGG
>Ga0182024_10010585_pt1 | contig 18767 bp, 17 predicted proteins | sample P32metaG_FD_120480 | JGI IMG/M metagenome (GOLD analysis project Ga0182024, IMG submission 120480) | Permafrost microbial communities from Stordalen Mire, Sweden - P3-2 metaG (Illumina Assembly) | ecosystem: Environmental > Terrestrial > Soil > Wetlands > Permafrost | place: Sweden: Stordalen... | reverse complement strand
TCGTGGCAGAGCCTTGCGCGTGCGAGCGGCTCGATCGAGGTCAACCAGCTCAACGGCGAGATCGTCCTGCTCGGGCGCCTGCACGGCGTGCCGACGCCCGTCAACGTCGCTCTATGCCGCGAGGCGCTCGCCGCGGCGCGCTCGGCGAGCCCACCCGGCGGCCATGACCAGGCGGGCTTCCTGGCGGCGCTCGCCGACGCCTGAGCGGGCGCCGGCCGCCGTCGATGACGGCCCGCTCGGCCCCGGCGCGGACAGGCCGTCGCGGTGGGCTAACCTCCTGGGGAACGCACCACGTCATCACAGAAAGGACGGCCGAAATGACCGTGAACCTGATCGTCACCGACGGCCATCCGACGCTCCGTCACGAGGAGCGGGCGGCGCTCGGCAGCATCCTCCAGGGGCAGCTGGTCGACCTGATCGAGCTCTCGCTGCTCGGCAAGCACCTGCATTGGAACCTGACGGGCCCCGACTTCCAGGAGATGCACGAGCATCTCGACGAGCTGGTGGAGCAGTGGCAGGGCCGTGCTGACGAGACCGCGGAGCGCGGCCGCGCGCTCGGGATCGTCCCCGACGGGCAGGCTCGCACGGTAGCCGAGCACAGCCAGCTGGCCGCCGTCGCGGCGGGGGAGATCCGCACCGACGCGGTGATCCGCACGCTGCTCGACGTGCTCGACGAGACGATCACGCGTGCGCGCGAGCGGATGGAGCAGTCCGCTGAGTACGACGCCGTGACCGAGGACCTGATGATCGAGACGGTCGCGATCCTCGAGAAGCAGCGCTGGATGGTGGCTTCGCAGCGCTGACTCGCCGGCGGACCCCGCGGTCCGCACTGATGTAGCGTCGCGCCGATGAGCCTTGCGCAGCGACTGCGCGCGGCAGCCCAGGCCCCGTGGCTGCCGATCGCGCTGCTGGCCGTGGTCTCGGTGCTGTCGCTGCTCGCGCGGGCGGCCTGGCTGAGCGACCCATGCGCGAATCCCTGTCGTGGGCCGGCGGCGCACTCGCTGATCTTCGACGAGCTCTACTACGTCAACGCGGCTCGCCGGATCGACGGCCTGCCGGTGCCGCCCAAACAGCCCTACGCCGGCGATCCGGCCGGCCAGGATTCCAACTCCGAGCACCCGCAGCTCGTGAAGCTGGTGATCGCCGGTGCGATCGACCTCTTCGGCGACGGGCCGTTCGCCTGGCGGATCGGCAGCCTCCTGTTCGGGTCGCTCGCGATCCTCGGCATGTACGCGCTTGCCCGGGCGGCCGAGGCCGGCCGCTGGTGTTCGCTGCTAGCGGCCACGCTGATGGCGTCGGACAACCTGCTGCTGGTCGCCGGCAGGATCGCGACGCTCGACATATACGTCGTCGCGTTCATGATCTGGGCGGCTGCGCTCTATCTGCGCGGGCGCCCGGTCGCTGCCGGTGTCGTGCTCGGCGTGGGCGCGACGGCCAAGCTGGTCGCTCCGTACCTGCTGCTGGTGCTGCTGCTGTTCGAGATCGTGCGATGCCGCCGGGAGGGAATGCGCCTCGCGGCCCGTGCGCTCTCCGAGTTCACCGTCGTGGCGGTGGCGGTCTACTTCGCCGTGTTGGCCGCGTTCGATCGCATCGCGCCGCCATATGACCCGCAAACCGGGCGCACCATCACCGCCGGCCCGCTCGCCCATACGGAGCGGATCCTGAGCTACGCAGCGGGGCAGACGAGCCCGCACGGGCCGATGGGGATCGCCTCCTATCCGTGGGACTGGCTGGTCGACCTGCGTCCGATCAACTACCTCAACGTCACGGTCGCGAGTGGCTCCTCGCGGACCGCGACGGTTCATTTCCTCGGGCTGATCAGCCCGCCGATGCTGCTGTTCGCGGTGCCGGCGCTACTGCTCGCGCTGCGCGGCGCCTGGCGGGGCCTCGAGGTCGACGCGGTGGCCGTCGCATGGTTCTGCGGCACCTGGCTGCCGTTCGTCGCGCTCAGCCTGTTCTGGCAGCGCACCTCCTACCTCTACTACATGGTGATCGTGATGCCAGGGATATATCTCGCGTTGGCGAGGGGCTTCTCGCGGCCATGGATGCCACGCTGGGCGCTTGGCAGCTGGCTGGTCCTCGTGCTCGCTGCGGTCGTGCTGAGTTATCCGTTCCTGGCGCTGCCCGCGATCAATGTCTGGTGAGCTGACGGCGCCGGGTCCGCCCGCGAGCCGCAAGAATGCGCGCATGCCGAAGAGACGCGCGAGTGCGGGGTGGGCATCGATCGCCGGCGCGGCCGCCGCCGCGCTGGTCCTGGCGAGCGGCGGCGCGCCGCCGGCGGCAGCCGACGCCGGCGTCGCCTGCGGCCCGGCCACGCTGGCGACGCTCAGCTCGTTCGACGCCGCGGTCGCCAACAACATCGACCGCGGCGAGCTCGGCGGCAGCGAGACGCAGGTCGACATCGGGCATGTGACGACGGCGCCAGACCTGCTCGCGGCAGTGGCGTCCGGCAACGCCGCCGCCACGCTCACAGCCGTCAAGCGCATCGTGTACCACCATTTCTGGCACATCGTGCGGTTGCGGGTGCTGGGCCCCAGCGGGAAGCTGCTCGCCGACTTTGGCGGTCCGTACGTGATCGCCCCGGTGACAGGCACGCTTCGCTTGGCCGGGAACGTCATCGGCAGCTACGTCATGTCGGTGCAGGACGACGTCGGTTTCACCAAGCTCGAGAGCCACGCCGTCGGCGACCCGATTGCGATCTACGTCGGTGGCCGGCGCGTCACCGAGATTGGCGCGGACTTCCCGTTGGTCGAGCCGACCGCAAGCGCCCTGGCCCTCGACGGCGTCCGCTACGGGCTTGTGACGCTGCACTACAACGCCTTCCCAACGGGCACGCTCGACGCGCTGCTCGCCGTGCCGCAGCCGGCGATCCAGCTGCAGGCGCAGAGCTGCGACGCCGTTGCGCTGGCCGAGACCGAGCGCGTCGTCAAGCGGATCGCGAGCCGCTTTCACCCGCTGGCGGCCCGCTACGCCAACTTCGTCGAGACGGTCCACTCCGAAACCGGCGCGCTCGTCGTGGTGCGGATCGGCCTGCGCGCGATTGCGGGCGTGGGGCCGGGCCCGATAGTGCTGCCGCAGAGCGGCACCGTCGCCTATCAAGGCAGGACCTGGTCGGTGTTCTCGTTCGCCCCGACGCCGCCGGCGCGAATCTTCGTGCTCGTTGCGCAGTCGGTTTGACGCAGCCGCCGGCGCTCAGCGGGTGATCCCGCCGAGCACTGGATGGCGCAGCGCGCGCGCGATGACCGCCGCGAACTCGCGTGCGCCGGCGGGCGTGGTGTGGGTGCCGTCGGCGAGCAGGCCGGGCCCGGAGCTGTCGTCATACCAGTCGGCGATCGTTGCCTCGTGCCAGCCCTTGACCGCGTAGGCGAGCTCGCTGTTGACCTCGCTCTGCCAGCTGGTGTCGACGCGCACGTTGACGATCACGACGAGCGGCACGCCGGCGAGGGCCGCCCTCAGACGCAGCACGTCGGCGTAGTAGACGGGCCCGTTGTCGCCGATGTGGACGATCACGCGGCGCGGCAGCGACCCGGCGGCGCGGTAGGCGAACAGGCGCGCGATCGTCTCCTCAGGCTGGCGCGAGACGACCGCGTCGATGTGGAGATCCGGCCCGAGCACTGAGGTTAGGGCGCTCGAGGCGCCGAGCATCACCGAATCGCCGACGGCGAGGATCGTCCCCGTGGTGGGGATCGGGGGCGGCTTGGGCCGGTGACGGGCGGGCGGGCGCCCGCTGTGGTGGCTGCTCGTCGAGCTGGTGACGGTGCCCACGGCGTGCTGTCGCGCCGCCGGCGGCTTGGCGGCGTGGCCCGGCGGCAGCACGAGGTGAGAGCTTGCGTGCCGCGAGCTCGCGAGCGTGTTGCTGTTGAACCCCGGTGGGAGCGCGGCGACGCCGGAGGGCGTGAGCGCGATCAGCGCGAGCAGCCCGGCGATGCCACCGGCCGCGAAGGCCAGGGGCGTGCGAGGCTGGGCGAGCAGCCGCGGCTTGCGTGGGCGCAGCCGGCGCAGCGCGCCGGTGCGTATCGGGAGTTCTACGAAGCGGTAGGAGACGGCGGCCAGGATAACGGTCGCGAGGGCCTGGGCCGGGATCAGGATGCCGCGGGCCAGGTGGACGTCGATGCCCGGCCGGGTGAAGACGAGGATCGGCCAGTGCCAAAGGTAGATCCCATAGCTGCGCTCCCCGATCCAGCGCGGAACGGCGCGCGCGAGCTGGCGCCCGACGATCGAGGCCGGGTGGACGACCGTCGCCAGCAGCGCCGCCGCGCACAGGGCGAGCACCAGGAAGCCGCCGCGGTAGAGGCGCTGGTCGTAGTCGTGAACGGCGATGAACATGTAGATGACCGCGCCGAGCGCGACCAGGCTCGCGAAGTTCAGCCCGCGTGGAGCCTGCGGACGGCGCCGCGTCGGCAACGACGAGGGCTTCCAGGCGTAGGCGAGCAGCACCCCGACGAGCAGTGGCGCGGCGCGCGTGTCGGTTCCGTAGAAGATCCGCGAGGTGTCGGTCCCGGGCTGGTAGAGGTGCCACATCAGCGCGGTCGAGGCGATCGCGGCGAGCGCGACGAGCGCCGGCGCGAGCACACGGCGGCTCACGCGCATCACGAGCAGGAACAGCAGCGGCCACAGCACGTAGAACTGCTCCTCGACCGCCAGCGACCACAGGTGGCGCAGCAGCCCCGCGCGCCCGAACTGCGCGAAGTAGCTCTCGTGGCCGAACACGAAGTGCCAGTTCGCGTAGTAGAAGAGCGCGGAGAGCGCGTCGCCTCGGATCCCCACCAGCTTGCCCCGCTCGACCGTCGCGCCGATGATCAGGACGACCGCGAGCAGCAGGAACAGCGCCGGCAGCAGGCGCCGGGCGCGGCCCGCCCAGAAGCGAAGCACCGCCACGGTCCCTGTCTTCTCGAGCTCGGCGAGCAGCAGCGAGGTGATCAGGTAGCCGCTGATCACGAAGAACACGTCGACCCCGAGGAAGCCGCCGGGCAGCCACGAGCTGTCGGCGTGGTAGATGAACACTGCCGCGACGGCTATCGCACGCAGGCCGTCGATCGCGGGCATGCGGCGCAGGCGAGGCCCGCTCGGCTCGTGCCGCAAAACGCCGCTCGCTCGTATCAATGGCGCCGCAGGCCCGGTCAGCGCGGTTCCGCTCCCGCTCACCTGTGCAGTATGCGCCAGCGGTGCACGACGCCGCGCGGCGAGCTATGTTTTCGTGGTCTGCGTGCACCTTCGCCGCAGGCCGACACGAACGGAGCAAGCTGACGATGGCGACCGTCGCCGAACCGATTCCCGCAGGCCTCGCCGCGCCCCGCGCGCGCGTCAAGGTCGTCCCGGTGCAGGGGCTCCCGATCGTTGGCGTGGTGGTCGTCGGCCTGATCGTCGCGATCGCGACCAACAGCGAGTGGGCGCTGGACTTCTACCACGTCGTCGGCGGCGGCCTGTGGACAGGTATCGACCTGTTCCTCGGCCTCGTGCTCGGCCCGATCCTCGGCACGATGTCGATCCCCTCGCGCATCGAGCTGTCCGGCCGCCTGATGCCAAAGCTGCTTCTGATCATGCCGACGCTCGTCACGATGACGCTCGGGGCGGGCTTCCAGCTCGCGCGCAAGCTCGGCAACCTCTCGGCGAGCTACCCCCACCATGGCTGGCTCGTCGCCTCCTACATCGTCGTCGGCGTGATGGCGGTGATCGCGCTGGGGGTGCTCGAGCCGGCCAACATCGCCGTCCTGTTCGAGATGCGCAAGCCCGAGCCGAACGCCGCGAGGATCGGCAAGCTGATGCGCGTATTCATCTACACCGCGGGCATCACCGGCCTGATGCAGATCGCGACGCTCGTGATCATGACCAAGCTCGCGAGCGGCTGATGGCCTCGCTCGGGCATGGACACGAGGCACTCGCCGCCGCTGAGGAGCGGCCGCTGCCGCCGGTCCAGCCGATCGCCGTGGCGACGCTCGTGCTGATCGTGACCGGCGGCATCTACACCGCCTCGCATCTGCCTCGCCACGTGCCCCAGGGGCCGACGATCGCCCTGCTCGCGGCGGCGTGCGTGCTGCTCGCCGTGAACATCTCCCTGCTCGCGCGGATCGAGAACTTCGCCTGGGGCTCGTTTCGGCTGGTCGCGGGCTGGGTGTTCGCCGCCTACATCATCATCGCCGGGATGCTCGAGTACGTGTTCGTCTACGACCACACGCGCGGCTCGCAGCTCGTGATCCTGACGGCGATGCTGGCCGTGTTCGCGATCAACATCCCGCTGCTGCTCGGCTTCAGCGTCGCCCGCTTCCAGGACCCGTGAGCGTCGGCAAGGTCGTCGGCTCCTTCGCAGAGGCGGTAGCTGACATCGAGGACGGGGCGACGTTGATCGTCGGTGGCTTCGGGCTGTGTGGGGTCCCGGAGAAGGCGATCGCGGCTGTGGCTGAGAAGGGCCCGCGCGAGCTCACCGTCGTCTCCAACAACTGTGGCGTCGACGACTTCGGCCTCGGCGTCCTGCTCGCCAACGGGCAGATTGCGAAGATGGTGGCGTCCTACGTGGGCGAGAACAGCATCTTCGAGCGCCAGTACATGTCGGGCGAGCTCGAGGTCGAGTTGGTCCCGCAGGGAACGCTGGCCGAGCGGATGCGCGCGGCCGGGGCAGGGATCCCCGGTTTCTACACCGCGACCGGCGTTGGCACGCAGGTCGCGGAGGGCAAGGAGAGCCGCGAGCTCGGCGGGCGCACCTATCTGCTCGAGCGGGCACTCGGTGGCGACTTCGCGCTCGTCAAGGCCTGGCGCGGAGACGCGCTCGGCAACCTCGTCTACCGCGACACGGCGCGCAACTTCAATCCGCTCGTCGCGATGGCCGGCGCCGTCACGATCGCCGAGGTCGAGGAGCTCGTGGCGGTCGGCGAGCTCGACCCCAACCAGATCCACACGCCGGGCATCTTCGTCCAGCGGATCCTTCAGGGGTCGCAGTATGAGAAGCGGATCGAGCGGCTGCGGGTGCGGCAGGCATAGCGTGGGCGAGCGCGAGGTGGATGCGCCGGATGCGCGCACGCGGATCGTCCGCCGTGCCGCGCTCGAGTTGCGCGAGGGGACGACCGTCAACCTCGGCATCGGCATGCCGACGTTGCTGGCCGATTACGCCGAGGGCCTTGAGGGGCTGCTGCTTCACTCCGAGAACGGCCTGCTCGGGATCGGCCCCTACCCGCTCGCCGGTAGCGAGGACCCGGACCTGATCAACGCCGGCAAGGAGACCGTCACGGCGGTGGCCGGGGCATCGTTCTTCGACAGCGCCGAGTCGTTCGCGATGATCCGCGGCGGCCATATCGACCTCGCGATCCTCGGCGGCATGGAGGTCTCAGAGCTTGGCGATCTCGCCAACTGGATGGTTCCCGGCAAGATGATCAAGGGCATGGGCGGGGCGATGGACCTGGTCGCCGGGGCCAGGCGCGTCGTGGTGATCATGGAGCACCTCACGCGCGAGCGCGAGCCCCGCGTCCGGCGCGAGTGCACGTTGCCGCTGACGGGCCGCCGCGTCGTCGACCGCCTGATCACCGAGCTGGCCGTGTTCGACTTCTCACCCGACGGCCCGATGACGCTCGTCGAGCTCGCGCCGGGGGTCGCCCTGGAGGAAGTGCAGCGAGCCACCGAGGCCCATTTCGAGCTCGGCGTTGGCTAACCGGGTCTTAAGCAAAGACCAGCAAAACGGGGGATACCCTCTATCGCCTGCGCGAGCCCGCTCGAGGTTCGCCCCGGCTTGCGCTCAGCGAACATGGCGACGACGACACCTCTAGCAGCCGAGTCGGCGCGGGCCTCCCGGCCCGAGCCGCCTGCGGTCAAAGCCCGCGGCGCGGTCCGCGTCGGACGCCTCGGGCTTGAACACGGCGGCCTCGCCGCGGTCCTCGGGCTCAGCGCGGCGCTCGAGTTCGTGCGCCTGAGTCGGGGCGGCTACGCCAACATCTACTACTCCGCCGCGGTCAAGTCGATGCTGCAGTCCTGGCATCACTTCTTCTTCGTGACGGCCGACCCCAACGGCCTGATCACTGTGGACAAGCCGCCGCTCGGGCTGTGGCTGCAGGGGCTCAGCGCGGAGCTGTTCGGCTTCAGCCCGCTCAGCCTGCTGATCCCCGAGGCGCTCTGCGGCGTGCTCGCGGTGGCTCTCCTGTACTGGATCGTGACGCCGCGGTTCGGCAGGGTCGCGGGCCTGGTGTCGGCGCTGGGGCTCGCCGTGTTCCCCTCGTTCGTCGCCGTCTCGCGCGACAACGGCGTCGACCCGCTGCTGATCCTGCTGATGCTCGCCGCCTGCGGGGTGGGCCTGGCGGCGATCGATTCGGGTCGTCTGCGCTCGCTACTGGGCAGCGCGGTCCTGGTCGGGCTCGCGTTCAACACGAAATCGCTGGCGGCGCTGCTGTGCGTGCCGGGTATCGGGCTCGGCTATCTCGCCTGCGCGCCGGGGTCGCTCCGCCGGCGCCTGACGCAGCTCGCGCTGGCGGGCGCCGTGCTCGCGGTCGTCTCGCTGTCTTGGATCGCGATCGTCCAGCTCACGCCTGCCTCGCAGCGACCGTTCATCGGCAGCACCTCAAAGAACTCGGAGGTCCAGCTGACCCTCGGCTACAACGGCCTCGGGCGCGTCGGCGGTCAGCAGGGGGGGCCGGGAAGCGAGACCAAGCGGTTCCTCACGGCGGTTCAGGAGCGACCGCTCGTGCGACCGGGCGTCGAGCCTGGCGTGCCCGTGTCGAAAGCGCTCGCGCACGAGCTCAAGACGCACCAGCTGGCACCGACGGCCGCGCCGATCCCCGCAACTCGCCACGGGTCCAAGCGGACACGCCAGCGCAGCAAGCTCCCGATTCCGTTTGGCGGCCCGCGAAGCCCGACGCGCATCTTCGGTACCGGCCTCGGCGATCAGGCCGGGTGGCTCGTACCACTCGCGCTGATCGGGATGCTGGCGCTGGGACTGGCGCTGCGCGGTCGCGCAGACCGCCGGACCGCCGGGTTGTTCGTGCTGGGCGGCTGGTTCTTGGTCGAGCTGTTGACGCTCGACTTCTCGGCCGGGATCGTTCATCCCTACTACTCCTCGGCGCTCGGTCCCGGGCTTGCCGCGATGGTCGGCGCGGGGGCGGTCGCGATCGCGTACTTCGCGCGCAGCCGGTCGTCGCGCGCGGCGTTCGCCGGCTACCTGCTGGCGGTGGCGGCCGTCGCGGCGACGGTCGCGGTGGAGTTCATGCTGATCGACCGCGAGGGTGACCCGCTGTGGTGGCGGCTGCCGCTGGTCGTCCTGTGCGCCGGCGCTCTGATCGCGATCCCGCTGCTGCGCCGGCGCGCCGGCTGGGCGGTCGGGGTGGGCGTCGCCGCATTGCTCGTGGCGCCGGCCGTCTACAGCTTCAGTGTGTGGCTCGCACCGGTGTCCGGCACCTTCCCCACCGCTGGGCCGTACGGATATGCCGGCCACGGCGGCTACGGTCTCAGTCCGACCTCGCTGCGGGTCGCACGCTCGATGATCGCCTATCTGAACACGCACGGAGCGACCGAGCCATACGAGCTGTTGACGCAGTCCGCCGACCAGGCCGACGGCCTGATCCTGCTCGGCCTGCGGGCCACGGCGGTCGGCGGCTACAACACCACCGACCCAGCCATGACCGGCCAGCAGCTGGCGACGCTCGTGGCCGACCACAAGGCGCGCTATTTCCTGATTGCCGGGCCTTACGCCTCACGGGGCGGCAACGGCGCGTCGACGGCGGCACGGTTGGTGTGTCCGGAGATCGCCGGGCGGATCTGGGCCGCGGATACGAACGGAAACGGCTCCTACCTCGTCGATTGCGCGGGGCAGGCGAGCCACCTGCGCCACCCCTACGCCTCCGCGCGGGCGTTCGAGGCGAGGTACAGGACGTTCTTCGCCGCTCACCCATACCCTCTCTAGCGTGGCGGCCGGTGATGTCGGCGAGCGATTGCTTGAGGCCTGGACCGATGAGGTCCAGGCGACGGTCGTCTACGGCCTGATCGCCGAGCGCGAATCCGACCCGCGGCGCGCGGCGGTGTTGCGGCGGCTCGCCGAGATCGAGGTCTCCCATCGTTCGCGGCTGGAAGCGCGTATGCGCGAGCTCGGGATCGAGATCCCGGACGAGCGCAGCGTCGGGATCTCGACGTGGCGGCGGCTGCAGGCCCGCTTCGCGCCGGTCGAGCGCCTGATCGCACGCCAGGAGGCGATGGAGCAGGCGATCGCGACCGAGATCGACGAGCGCCCGACCGGCGACGCCGACACCGATCGCCTGCTCGAAGAGATCCGCGACGAGGAGACACAGCACACGGTCGCGCTCGCTCAGCTGCGCGCCGGAACGCTGCCAAGCGCCGAGCAGGGGCCGGGCGACGACGGACCGCAGGTGCGCTTGACGCGCATCCTCGGGCGTGAGCGCTGGCACCGCGGCAACGACAGCTGGATCTCCGGCGTCATCTACGGCGCCAACGACGGTCTGGCTGCGGTCTTCGGGCTGGTCGCCGGCTTCTCGGGGGCGACCGGCGGCTCGCACCTGGTGCTGACCGCAGGCCTCTTCGGCGCGATCGGCTCCGCACTCTCGATGGCCACCGGCGCGTACCTGGCCGAACGCTCGATCGCGGAGGTCGCCGCGGCGAACCTGGCGCGCGAGCGCGACGAGGTGCTGGCGCATCCGGAGGAGGAGAAGGAGGAGCTGTCGCTCTTCTACCAGCTCAAGGGCCTGACGCCCGGTGAGGCCGACATGGTCGTCGAGCGGATCGCCGAGGACCCCGAGCGTCTGTTCCGCGCGATCGCGATCGAGGAGTTCGGCAGCGCCGACGCCGAGCGCGGCGACGCGGTCCAGGCAGCCCTCGCGGGTGGCGTCTCGACCGCGGTCGGGGCGATGGTGCCGGTGATCCCATTCTTCTTCCTCAGCGGCACGGCGGGCGTGATCGTCGCCGCCGGGGTGTCGCTGGTCGCGCACTTCGCCGTCGGCGCCGCCAAGTCGCTGTTCACGCTGCGCACGGCCTGGTCTGCTGGAATCGAGATGACGGTGGCTGGAGCGATCGTCGGCGGTGCCACCTACCTGCTCGGGTTGGCGATCGGCACCTGATCGGATCGCAACGCGCGGGATCTCCCGTGCACGCGTCACAAACCGCTTCGCCAGTGCTACTCACAGCTGATGGGACCCTGGTCAGGAGAGCGTTTCCGGTGCGCTTAGGCGGGTGCTGAGCCCGATGGCGAGCGAGCTATCGAGCAGTGAGCGCATCGGCGAATTTGCTGCCGGCGTGCTGGAGCAGCTCTACACCGTGATCTACGGCGAGCCGCCGGTCGGCGTGCGGTCGTGGTGCGAGGGCGGCGCGCTGATGCTCCTGCTGCGCCTCGCGGGACCGGCTCCGTTCGGTGGCTTCCAGCCCGACCAGCCCGAACACCCCGGGATGCTGCCCTACGGGGCGATCCCCGAGCTCGTGGCCGAGGCGGTCCGCGTGCAGGCCGGATGCGAGCTGGGGATCGGCAGCTGGAGCGTCGAGGCCGACCTCGGGCTCGCGATGTTCGTGTTCCGGCTCCCGTTCGATACCCCGGGCGGCTCGCGGTTCGCAGAGCGGACCGAGTTCCCGCCCGAGCTGGTGCGCGATTGGCAGTCGAGCGGCGAGCCGCCATGGGGCGATCTCGACCCGCTCGGCGAGGTCGCGCCCGAGGCCGAGCGCGACCACCTGCGGCTCGTCGGTGACGACCGCGAGCCCGGCCCGATACCGCGCTAACTCGATGCGCCTGGTCGCGGTGCTTGGCAGCGCGACGGCGCCCCGACGGCTCCACCGCGCGCTCACCGAGGCGCTCGCCCGGGTGGCGGCCGGCGGCGAAGCCTCCGCCGAGCTGATCGACCTCGGCGTCGCGCGGATCGCGCCGGCGGACGGTCGAGCGCCCGAGCAACTCGGCGACGACACCGCCGCGACGATCGCCGCGATCGCGGCGGCGGACGCCGTGCTGCTCGCCACGCCGGTCTACCGGGGATCGATGACAGGAACGCTCAAGAACCTGATCGACCACGTCCCGATCGAGGCGCTGCGCGGCAAGCCGGTCGCGATCGTCGCGATGGGCGCGAGCGACCATCACTATCTCGGCGCCGAGCGCCACCTGCGCGACGTCCTGTCGTTCTTCGGGGCACTGCTCTGCCCGACCGCCTCCTACCTGTCAAGCCGCGACTTCGAGGACGGCGAGGTGACCGCCCGAGCGGCGCAGGAGCTGGACGAGGCGATCGCCGCGGCTCTGGCGCTCGCGCGCGCGGGGGTCGGGTCGCTCGGCCCCGACCCGCTCGGGGCACGCGCTCGCTGAGCACCGCTCCGCGGACGGCGCGTGTGCGAGACTCGCTGCCATGGGTGAATGGGTTCGATTCCTGCGCCGCTTCATGCGGATCCTCAAGCGCCGGCGCGCTCGCCGCCGCTAGCTGCCGGCGCCGCGCAGCACCTGCTCCAGCACGTCGACGACGTGGCGCTTGCGCGCGGTCGTGAAAGCTTCACCGGCAGCATCGAGCCCCATCGCCGCGAGCATCGTGTCGTTGTGCTCGATCGGGAAGAAGCAGAGCGCGACGGTTGTGATCAGGAGTTGCTCGCCGTCGATCGTCGCCGCCTTCGCGGAGGCGGCGACGAAGCGGGCGAGGACGGCGGCGAGCGCGATCGAGTGGCGCGGGCCCGCAGCAAGGCGGCGCCCGCCGTCGAGCGCCTCGCGCCCCATCAGGCGCACGAGCGCCGGGCGCTCGCGCAGGAAGTCGACGTATCCGCCGATCAGCATCTCGAGCGCTGGGCGCAGGCCGCCGCCGCGCTCCAGTTCCTCCGCCGCGCCGCTCGCGAGCGGCCCCAGCCGCGCCTCACGCTCGGCCAGCAGCCGCTCGAGCACGGCGGCGTAGAGCCCCGCCTTGCCGCCGTAGAAGTAGGCAGGCAGCGCCGCCGAGACGCCGGCGCGCCTGCCGATCTCGCCGAGGCTCGCGCGGTCGTAGCCCACCGCTGAGAAGCGCTCCTCGGCGGCGTCGAGAATCGCACGCCGCGAGGCCTCGGCGTCGCGGCGTCGCCCGCGATGGGCGGGAGTCCGTCCTCGTCGCGGCGCAAGCGGGATCGACATGGGTCAAGCGTAGCGGCCGCGCTTGACAACTAACTGTGTGCACAGTAAGTTCGCGCGACGATGGCTCGCCGGTCGATCGCCTGGGTGGACGGGGTCTGGCACGAGGATGCCGCGACCGCGAGCGTGTCCGTGCTCGACCACGGGCTGCTCTACGGCGACGGCGTCTTCGAGGGCATCCGCTTCTACGCCGGCGCCCCGTTCCTGCTCCACGCGCACCTGCGGCGGCTACGCGACTCGGCGCGGTGCCTGCGTTTCGAGGTGCCCGCCTCGGACGAGGAGCTCGCCGAGCTCTGCGCCGAGGCGATCGAGCGCTTCGGCGACGGCGACGGCTACCTGCGCCTGCTCGTCACCCGCGGTCGCGGCCAGCTCGGCGTCTCACCGCACACCTGCGAGCGCCCGACGATGATCCTGATCGCCGCCGCGCTCCAGCTCTACCCGGCCGAGCTTTATGAGAGCGGCGTCGACGTCGTCACCTCGGCGCTGCGCCGCGCCGCCCCCGACAGCCTGCCGCCGCAGGTCAAGTCGCTCAACTACCTGACCTCCGTCCTGGCCGCCGCCGAGGCCCGCGCCCGCGGCGCGCACGAGGCGCTGCTGCTCAATGCTGCCGGCGAGATCTGCGAATGCACCGCCGACAACGTCTTCTTCGTGCGCGACGGTCTCGTCAGCACGCCTCCTGTGGCGTCGGGCGCGCTCGACGGCATCACGCGAGGCCACGTGATCGGCCTGCTGCGCGCCGACGGGATCGAGGTCGCCGAGCGCGTCGCGGTGCTCCCGGATGCCTGGACGGCGGATGAGGCGTTCCTCACCGGCACCGGCGCCGAGGTCGTGCCGATCGCGAGCATCGACGGCCGCGCGCTCGCCGCGCCGGGCCCGCTGACACGCCGCGCGCAGCAGCTGTTCGCGCAGTCGCTGCCCGCGGCGGCCGCTCTCAACGGCTAGGTCCCGAGGGTCCCCGAGGGGGCCGGTAAGGTCCGCGCGATGCTGCTCGGCGTCGACGTCGGCGGGACCTTCACCGACGCGGTCCTCGCGTCCCGCGACGGCGCGCTGCACACGGCCAAGACGCCGACCACGCCGGTGGACGAGTCGCTGGGAGTGCTGCGCGCGATCGAGCTAGCGCTCGCAGCCGCCGGCATCGCGGCCGACCGCGTCGAGGCATTCGCGCACGGAACCACCGTCACCACCAACGCCCTGCTCGAGGGCAACGCAGCGCGCACGGCGCTGGTCGCCACCGAGGGCTTCACCGACCTCGTAGAGCTCGGGCGACAGGCGCGTGCGGACCTCTACCGGCTGTGCGCGACGCATCCACCGCCGTTGGTCCCGGCGGAGCTCCGCTTCCCGGTCGCGGAGCGAAGCGGCCCGCTCGGTTCGCTGCTTGAGCCAAGCGGCGTCGAGACGCTCGCCGAGCTGCTCGCCGCGGCCGGCGTGGAGGCGATCGCGGTCGTTCTGCTGCACGCCTCCGCGCACCCGGGACACGAGCTCACCATCGCGCAGGCGCTGCGCGCGCGGCTGCCCGAGGTTCACATCTCGCTCTCCCACCAGGTCAGCGCGGCGCCGCGCGAGTACGAGCGCGGCGCGACGACCGAGCTCGACGCGGCGCTCTCGCCACTGCTGCGCGGGTACCTGGCGGAACTCGCCGGCCGCTGTCGCGAGCGTGGCCTGCCCGAGCCGGCGGTGATGCAGTCCTCGGGCGGCCTCACGAGCGCTGCCGCGGCGGCCGCGCACGGGGCCTTCACCGTGCTCTCGGGCCCGGCCGGCGGCGCGCTGGGGGCGCGCCTTGCGGCGCTTGAGGCGGGGATGGCGGACGTGCTCTGCTTCGACATGGGCGGCACCTCCTGCGACGTCTGCGTGATCGACGGCGGCGAGGTCCGCGAGGGCGATCAGCGCCGGATCGCCGGACGGCCGCTGGCGCTGCCGAGCCTCGACATCGAGACGGTCGGCGCGGGCGGCGGCTCGATCGGCTGGTGCGACAGCGGCGGCGCCCTGCGCGTCGGACCGCGCTCGGCGGGCGCGCTGCCAGGGCCGGCGGCCTACGCCCGCGGCGGGCTCGAGCCGACGGTGACCGACGCGCACGTCGTGCTCGGGCACCTTCCGGCGGCGAGCGCGCTGGCGGACGGAGTCTCGCTCGACCGCCGGCTGGCTCTCGCGGCGGTCTCGAGACTGGCGCGCGAACTCGGCCTCGAGCCGCTTCGCGCGGCCGAGGGAATCATCGCGGTGGCCAACGCCGAGATGCTCGCCGCGCTGCGGGCGGTGACCGTCGCGCGCGGCGTCGACCCGCGCGCCTACACGTTGCTGCCATTCGGCGGCGCCGGGCCGCTGCACGCGACGGCGATGGCGACCGAGCTCGGGATCGAGCGGATCCTCTGCCCCCGCGCCTGCGGCGTGCTCTCGGCGCTCGGCCTCGCGGCGGCCGCGCCGCGACGCGATGCGACGGGCTCCTTCGAAGCCGCGCGCGTCGAGCCGCTGCTCGAGCGCGCGCGCGCCGAGCTCGGCGCCGAGGTCGTCCGCGAGCGCATCCGCTATGCGCTCCGATACCGCGGGCAGTCCTTCGAGCTGGCGGTCGACGCGTCCGCGGAGGCGCCCGAGCACGAGCTTCGCGAGCGTTTCGAGGCCGCGCACGAGCGCGAGTTCGGCTATCGCGATCGCGACGGGGAGGTCGAGGTGGTCACGGTCACGGCGTCGGTCTGGGGCGAGGCGCCGGCGCTCGCGCCGACAGCGGCGAGCGCGGGCACGGTGCGCACGAGCACGCGCCTGTGGCACGCAGGAGGGGAGCTCGAGGCCGCACTGATCGCCGGCGAGCCGGCGCCCGGCGAGCGCTTCGAGGGGCCGGCGATCTGTGCGCTCTCGGATGCGACGCTGCTGATCGAGCCGGGCTGGCGCGCTGCCGTCCTGGCGAGCGGTGCGATCGAGCTGGAGCGGATGTGAACGCCCGCCCGCGCGAGCCCGACGCGATCGAGCTGCAGCTGATGTTGGGAGCGCTCCATGCCGCCTGCGCCGAGATGGGCGCGCTGCTGATCCGTGCCGCGCACTCGCCGAACATCAAGGAGCGCCGCGACGCCTCGAGTGCACTGTTCGACGCGCGCGGGCAGATGGTCATGCAGGCCGAGCACATCCCCGTGCACCTCGGAGCGATGCCGGCGGCACTCGCCGCCGTGATCGATCGCGAGCAGGCGCCCGGGCGCTCGTGGATCCTCAACGACCCGTTCGCCGGCGGCACGCACCTGCCTGACATCACCGTGATCACGCCCGCGCACCTCGACGGGCGCCTGATCGGCTTCGCGGCGACGCGCGCGCACCACGCCGACGTCGGCGGGCGCAGCGCCGGCTCGATGCCCGCTGACAGCCGCACGCTTGCGGAGGAGGGCGTCGTGATCGCGCCGCAGCCGTTCGGCGAGGGCGAGATCGAGCGGATCGTCGCGCCCATGCGCCAGCCGGCCGAGCGCCGAGCCGACCTGCGCGCCCAGCTCGCAGCCAATGTCGTCGGCGCGCGGCGGCTCGAGCAGCTGGCCCGGCGGATCGGGCCCAAGTGGCTGCGCGACTCGCTCGAGGCCGTGCTCGACTACGGCGAGCGGCGCGCTGCCGCCGCGATCGCGGCGCTCGGCGACGGGGTCCGCGAGGCCAGCGACATCGTCGAGGCGCCGGAGGGCGATCTCGAGCTGCGAGTCAGGGCCACGGTCGCGGGCTCGAAGATGGTGCTCGACTTCTCCGGCAGCGCGGCCCAGCATCCGGGCAACCTCAACTGCCCGCTCGCGGTGACGCACTCAGCCTGCTACTTCGCCGTGCGCGTGCTGACCGACCCGGAGACGCCGCCCAATGCCGGAGCCCACCGTCCGCTCGAGGTGCGCGCGCCGGAGGGCTCACTGCTGCACGCCCGCCCCGGTGCGGCGGTGGCGGCAGGCAACGTCGAGACGTCGTCTCGGATCGCCGACCTGGTCCTGGCGGCGTTCGGCCGCGCCCTGGGACAGGGGACGATGAACAACCTCACGCTCGGCAACGAGCGGTTCTCCTACTACGAAACGATCGGCGGCGGACAGGGGGCCTGCCCCGACGCCGACGGGCCAAGCGGCGTTCACGTCGCGATGAGCAACACGCTGAACACACCGGTCGAGGCGCTCGAGCGCGCATACCCGCTGCGCGTCGTGCGCAGCGAGCGCAGGCGCGGCTCGGGCGGCGCCGGCCGCTTCAGAGGCGGCGACGGGATCGTGCGCGAGCTCGAGGCGCTCGAGCCGATGGAGTTCTCGCTGATCGCGGAGCGCCGGCGCCATCCGCCGCGCGGGGCCGCCGGCGGCGGCGACGGCGCCCGCGGCGCCGACACACTCGACGGCGAGCCGCTGCCGGCAAAGGCCACAGGCGTCCTGCGAGCCGGCTCGCGCCTTCGCATCGAGACCCCCGGTGGCGGCGGCCACGGCGCAGCCGCATAGGCTGCGCGGCCGTTGTCTCGGCCCGGCTGCCGCCGGGCCCTCAGAGCGTCCGCGCCAGGTAGTCCCAGGCGGCGCGCAGCTGGCGCTCGCTGTAGCAGTGAGCGCGTTTGGCGAGCGCCTCCTCGTCGTCTGACCACGTGCGCGGGCCGCCGGCCGCGAGCGTGCGCATGTTCGCGCGGCAGGCGCGCTCGAGCAGCACGGCCGTCATCACGGCGGTCGCGACGTCGGGACCGCAGGCGACGATGCCGTGGTGGACCATCAGCGCGGCGTTGCGCTCGCCGATCGCCTCCGCGAGCGCGGCGCCGAGCTCGGCGGTCATGATCAGGTCACCGGTCAGGGTGAAGCGAGCGATCTCCGGAGGCACGAACAGCGTCGGCTCGTGCGAGAGCGGCCGCAGCGGCGCCTCCGTCGCCGCGAACGCGACCGACCAGGGCGCGTGCGTGTGAACGACGCAGCCGACGTCGGGCCGCGCGCGCATCAGCTCGGTGTGGATCGGGTATTCGACGTGGCGGCGGCGGGCTCCGTGGAGGACCTCGCCCTGCCAGGAGACGAGGATCACGTCCTCGGCGGTGATCTCGTCGAAGCCGAGCGACGAGGCCTTCATCCAGACGCCGCGGCCCTCGGGGTCGCGCGCCGAGACGTGCCCCCAGATCAGGTCGCCCTGGTCCTCGCGGTCGAGGATCCGGCAGCCGAGCGCAACCTGCTCGCGCAGCTCGTCGATCACGGCAGAAATGCTAGGGCGCGGCGCGCGAGCGCGGCGGCCGGGCGCACGCACGAGCCCGGCCGCGGTCGCGGGCCGCCCGCGCAGAACCCGGCGGTGCGGCGCGCTTGCACGCTGGCGGCCGCTGGCGCTAGTTGCGTCGAGCGATCCTCGCAGTCCCGCGAGCGCAGGATTGCTCACCCGCTGGGATTGCTGCTTTGATGTATGCAGCCGCCGCTGCAGCTGCGGCGCACCCGTCTAGGAGAGGAGGGGATGCATTGGCCACGTCGACCCCAGTCGGGGCATTTCCAAGCCCGTACTCGATCGAGACCCCGCCGGGCTGCGAGGGCTGGGAGGAGATGTACCCCTACCACGCGTTCTTTGCGGAGGCCCGCCGCGAGAAGGACGAGAACCGCTTCTGGTTCTGGAACTCGATGCACTTCCCGCTGCCGATGTCGGCCTTCGACGTTGCCTGCATCGACAGCCCCTACCAGGCGGTCGGCGCCTGGCAGAACCGCGTCTTCGCGGTGCCGCCGGCGATGGGGATCGACTACCGCGTCGTCAACGGCTACATCTACATCTCCGGCAACCCCGTCACCGACCC
>Ga0182024_10010584_pt1 | contig 18767 bp, 15 predicted proteins | sample P32metaG_FD_120480 | JGI IMG/M metagenome (GOLD analysis project Ga0182024, IMG submission 120480) | Permafrost microbial communities from Stordalen Mire, Sweden - P3-2 metaG (Illumina Assembly) | ecosystem: Environmental > Terrestrial > Soil > Wetlands > Permafrost | place: Sweden: Stordalen... | reverse complement strand
TCGTCCCGAGATCGATCAACGGCACGCCAAAACGCCTGCAAAACACCCCAAAAACGGCGCTTTTAGCGGCAACGCGCAAATCGCACCAGAGCGCGAGTTCCAATCCTCCGGCGACGGCATAACCTTCCACGGCGGCAATTACTGGTTTCGATAAGCGCAATCGCGTCGGGCCCATCGGGCCGTCTCCTTCGGGGCTTAAATGATTGTTAAACACCTTTAAATCAGCTCCCGCGCAGAAATTCCCTTCGGCTCCCATCAGGATTGCGACATCCGAATCGGGGTCTGCATCGAACTCGCGAAACGCGTATGCCAGCGCTTCGGCGGTGTCGCGGTCCACGGCGTTGCGCGCTTCCGGGCGCTGAATGGTTACGATGGTGATGCGGTCTTCGATACGAATTCCAACCATATCTATACCTTACAATGCCTAAACTCATTGAATTTGAAAATGTTTGCGTCCAGCGCGAGAACACGATGGCACTGCGTGGCATCAGTTTTTCCATCGACAGCGGCGAACATGCCGTCATTCTTGGCCCTAACGGCAGCGGGAAATCGACCCTTATAAAAGTCATTACGCGGGAGTGCTATTCGAGACTGCCTGGGCGCGTCCGGATCTGGGGTGAGGAACGGTGGGGATTGTTCGATTTGCGCGCGTTATTGGGCATTGTTACCAACGATTTAGTCGAAACATGCCGGAAGCCTTATTCGGCGCTGGAAACCGCTCTCAGTGGATTTTTCGGATCGATCGGTATCTGGCCCAATCATCACGTCACCGCCGAGATGGAGCGGAAGGCGCGGGAATCTTTGCGATTTTTCGACGTCGAACATCTTGCGGATCATCCACTTACCGAGCTGTCGAGCGGCGAGGTGCGGCGCGCGGTTTTTGCCCGTGCCCTGGTCCACGATCCGAAGGCTCTGTTGCTCGATGAACCGACGAATTCGCTCGATATACGCGCACAGCACGAGGTTCGGGAGGCGATGCGGAAACTGGCACAATCGGGGGTCAGCATCGTTCTGGTGACGCATCATCTGCCGGACATCATCCCCGAGATTCGGCGCGTGATCGCGCTCAAAAACGGTGAAATCTTCTGCGATGGCGCTACAGAAGAGGTCTTAAATGACCTTAAAATGACAAAACTGTTCGACTACGAGGTCTTAATTGACCTTAAAAACGGCTTTTATCACTTCAATGATCCCGTCCGGTGACCAGATCGGTGACCGCGTTGAGAGCCTTCTGGTAGGGCGAGTTTGGAAATTCGGCGATGATGCTTCTCGCTTTTTCGGTGAACTCGCTGGCGCGTTCCTGGGCGCGCTCGATTCCGTGATGCTTGTTTAGGATTTGTAGAATTTTGCCGAAGGGGACCTGGTCGTAGTTGCCGTCGGCCAGAATCGTCTCGACTAGTCTGCGTTCTTCGGCGTCGGCGGTTTCGAGTGCATAGATCAAAGGGAGCGTTACTTTGCCCTCGCGCAGATCGTTGCCTACCGGTTTGCCGAGGATTTTTTCGCGCGAGGTGAAATCCAAGATGTCGTCGATCAATTGAAATGCGATGCCGAGGTTCCAGGCGTATTCGCCCAAGCGGGCTTCATCGGATTCGGTGGCGCCGGCTATGATGGCTCCTAGTTTCGCGCAGGCTGAGAAGAGGCTCGCGGTTTTGCGATCGATAAGCTCCATGTAATCGGCTTCGGTGACGGCGATTTTGCCGATGCGTTCGAGTTGCAGCAGCTCGCCTTCGACCATCAGTTGCGTGAGGCTGATCAGGAGGTCGAGGACGGGGAAGCTGCGTTCGCGCAGAGCTACCTGGAACGCCTGCATGTACAGCCAGTCGCCGGCGAGCACCGATGTATGATTGCCCCACACCACGTTGACTGAAGGACGGCCGCGGCGGGTCTTGGCGATGTCGATTACATCGTCGTGGACCAGGGTCGCGGTGTGGATCATCTCCACTACGGCGGCCATGCGGATCAGGGCGGGGGATGAGTCGGCGAATAGTTTTCCGCTTAACAGCACCAGCACCGGACGGAGGCGTTTGCCGCCGCCGGATTGGAGGTATTGACCGATGTAGGTGACGGCGTCGGTGGAGGAGATCGATTCGAGTCCGATTTCGCGCTCGACTTTATTGAGGTCTTCGCGGACCAGATCGAAAATCTCTAGAGCGGTTAGGGTTTGGCCTAGCTTGCCGAATGCCATGGGAACTTTTGAGTGTAGCAAGGAGGGCAGGTCGGGAACCCGCCCCACTGGTTGACTACCGCTCCGCAGCACTCCGTTGAGGAACGGAGTATTGGCCAGTCACAGGAGCCCCGCCCTTACGGGACGGGGCTATACGTGGACTCCCTTGAAGAACGAAGTATTGGCCCTGTGCCGGGACTCATGCAACGATGTGGCTAGGCCATGCGGCCACGGGTCAGACAGCAGAGGCGGAGGAAGTTTTCGCTGGTGGACTCGGCTATGGCTTGTTCTGATACGTTGCGAAGAGCGGCTAGTTTTCTTACTGTCTCGATCATGTAGGCGGGTTCGTTGCGTTTGCCTCGTTTGGGGACGGGGGCTAGATACGGAGCGTCGGTTTCTATCAGGATTTTTTCGAGGGGAGCTTGGCGGGCGGATTCCTGGATTTCTAACGCTTTTGGAAATGTCACTATGCCGCCGAAGCTTAGATAGAAGCCCAGGTCGAGCGCTTGTTTTGCTTGTTCGGGATTGCCGGAGAAGCAGTGCATGATGCCTCCAATGCTGGTGTCCCAGTGCTCGCGGATTACTTGGATGGTGTCGTCCCAGGCTTCTCTGGTGTGGATTACTATGGGCTTTTTTGCATCGGCTGCGATTTGCATTTGTTGAATGAAGACTGCGCGCTGGACTTCGCGGGGGGAGGAGTCGTAGTGGTAGTCCAGGCCGATTTCGCCTACGGCTACTACTTTGGGATGTTGCACGAGGTCGGCGAGGTGCTTTTCATCGATTTTCTTGCTTGCATCGTGGGGGTGGACTCCTACTGTGGCGTAGAAGGCTTGGTATTTTTCGGCCAGGCGGATTCCGGCTTCCAGATCGGGAGGGCCGTTGCCGGTGCCTATCGCTACCATGTGCTGGATGCCGGCTGCGAGGGCGCGCTCGATTACTTGCTCTCGGTCGGCGTCGAATTGGTCGCTGTCCAGGTGGCAGTGGCTGTCGATTAGCATCGGAAAAAAGATTTCACGCCAAGGCGCTAAGCTCGCAAAGAAAACCTTATTTCAGTCTTGCGCCTATTGGGACTTCTTCGATGAAGCTTACCAGGGAGGCGGGGCCGCCTTCTAACGATGCGGCTACGATCATGCCTTGGGACTCGATTCCACGGAGTTTTCTTGGGGCCAGGTTTGCCACGATTGCTACTTTTCGGCCTACCAGGGCTTCGGGTTTGTACGCCTCCGCAATGCCCGCCACGATGCTTCTCGGTTTGGGTTCGCCTATGTCGATGTGGAGGTGCAGGAGCTTGTCGGATTTCGGGACAGCGGCGGCATCGAGTATGACGCCTACTCTCAGATCGACTTTCAGGAAATCGTCGATGGTGATCGATGGCGTTACGTCCGGCTTCGGTACGGTTTTGCCCAGGACGGCTTGCTGGCGGGCGTATTCTTCGGTTTCCAGTTCTTTCATTTTTTCAATCGCGATTTTTGGATCGGCTCTGGGAAAAACGGCGGACACTGTACCCAAGGCTTGACCGGCGGGGAGGTGTCCCCAATGCAGATCCTTGGTGCGGACTTCGGTGATGGGACGATTGAATCCTAGCTGCGCGTAAATCTTTGCGGCGGACTCGGGGAGCACCGGCGCAATTAACGAAGTGATGATGCGCAGGGCTTCGGCGGCGGTATAGAGCGTTTGATCCAGGTGCTTGTCTCCCGCTTCGGCCTTCGCCTGTTTCCAGGGGGCCTGCTCGACGATGTATTTGTCGACGGCGGCGATCAGGCTCCAGATCAATTCCAGGGCTTTGGAGAATTCGAATTTCTCGAACGCGTCGAGCGCGCCTGAAGTTATCATGGACGCGTCCTCGGCGATGTGGGAATCGCCTGCCGATTTCGGAATGATGCCGCCGCGGTACTGGTGGATCATCGACAGAGTCCGGCTGGCGAGGTTGCCAAGTCCATTCGCGAGATCGGAGTTGTAACGGCCTACCAGGGCGTCGTAGCTGAAGCTGCCGTCCTGGCCGAAGACTACTTCGCGGAGCAGGAAATAGCGCAGAGCGTCGGTTCCCAGCACCTTATGAATGGGAGTGGCGCGCACGATGTTGCCGCGACTCTTGCTCATTTTGTCGTTCTCAAAAAGCAGCCAGCCGTGGGCGAAAATGCGTTTCGGCAGAGGCAGGTCGGCGGCCATCAGGAACGCGGGCCAGAAGATGGCGTGGAAGCGGACGATTTCCTTGCCGATCAGATGCAGGTCGGCGGGCCAGAGGTCGTGGCCGTGAATTTTGTCGCCGTGAACGGCGCTCATATAGGTGGTCAGCGCGTCGAACCAGACATAGAAGACGTGCTTGGGTTCGTCGGGCACGGGGATGCCCCATTTGACGGATGTCCGGGTGATGGAGAGATCCTGCAAGCCTTGCTTGACGAAGGCGATTACTTCGTTGCGGCGGGATTCGGGTTGAATGAAATCGGGCTGCTCCTGGTAGAGCGTCAGGAGTTTTTCGGTGTACTCGGAAAGGCGGAAATAGTAATTTTCCTCGACGACCGTTTCGGTGATGCGGCCACAATCGGGGCAGGGGTCGCCGGGCTTGGCATCGTTGACGTAGGCGTTATCGAAGATGCAGTATTGGCCGCTGTAGTTGCCTTTATAAACCTTGCCGCGCTTAAGGCAGCGGCGGAAGAGATCCTGCACGCAGAGGGCGTGGCGGGCGCTGGTGGTGCGCTCGAAGCGATCGATGTGGAGGCCCAGAATCCGCCACTGCTGGCGGAACTCTTCAGAGATGGTGTCGGTGTACTCCTGCGGAGTTTTTCCCATCGCCACGGCGGCGCGTTCTACGTTGACCCCGTGCTCGTCGGTGCCGGTGGTGAGGACGGCGTGGAAGCCTTGCATGTTTTTCAACGCGCGGATGGTGTCGGCGGCGATGGTGGTGTAGGCGTGGCCGATGTGGGGGGCGGCGTTGGTGTAATAGATCGGAGTGGTCAGGTAGTATTTGTTCATCTAGTTTATTTGGCGGAGCACGTCCCCTCCCTGACGGTCGGGGTTCGGTTTACTTGAGACACTTCTATATTGGCAGGGGTGGGGGTTGGCTTACAAACGGGGGCGTGGGCGGCGATATGAGTACCGCTCCGCTGAAGAACAAACTAGTGGCCCGTCACAGGGTCGCCTCCCTGACGGTCGGGGTTCGGTGCCAATACGAGGCCGATTTGCGAAACCGAGCCCCGACTGTAAAGGAGGGGACGACATACTAACCATGCCCCGGGTGCTCGTCCCATCTCGCCGGTCTTCATCACCTTGGGTGAGCCGCAGGCCCATGGGCACTCCCTGCGGTCACGGCTCGGTAGAGCTGCTAGCGCATGGCGCCGCCGCCCCACAATCAAGGCTTGTTTCTTACATAGGCGGATTGGGCGGCGGCCAGGACTTCTCTAAGGGGGGTGCCGGTGGCTGCGGCGATGGCTCGGCAATCCTCGTATTCGGGGGCGAAGGAGCCTTGGCCGGAGACTTTGATTTTAATTTTGCCGAATGGGGTTTCTACTTCTACTATGCGGCGAGTCTCGATTCTGCGTTCGGCGGAATAGATGCGCAGGCCTAGGGTTGAGGTCTCGGCGAAGATGAGTTGGGCTAACAGTTCCTGGTCCTGGGGGCGGGCGATTACTTTTAGAAGTGAGCCGGGGCGGTTCTTTTTCATTTGCAGAGGCGAGAGAGACGCGTCGAGAGCGCCCGAGTCCATCAGGCGCTCGAGGGCGTAGCCTAGCACTTGCGGGCTGGAGTCGTCGATGTTGGCTTCGATCACGCTGACTACCGTCGATTCGGGCGCGCCGGTGCGTTCGCCGATCAGGACTCGGAGGACGTTGGGAGATTCCTTGAAATCGCGGTCGCCTGCTCCGTGGCCGATGGTCGAGATGCGCATGGGAGGCAGGACGCCGAAGCCGGAGGAAAGGGTCGCTGCGATGGCGGCTCCGGTGGGGGTGGTCAATTCCATGGCGGGGCCGCGGGCGTAGATGGGCTTGCCGGCCAATAAATTCGCGGTCGCGGGAGCGGGGATGGGGAGGACGCCGTGCTCGGTCATGACGGTGCCGCTGCCGACGTTGATGGCGGAGGAGCAGACTTCGTCGACGTTCAGGAGGTCTAAGGCGACGCAGGCTCCTACGATGTCGGCTATGGAATCCGCGGCGCCCACCTCGTGGAAATGGACTTTTTCTATGGAGACTCCGTGGACTGAGGATTCAGCTTCGGCTAATCGCCGAAACACGGCTGATGCATTTTGTTTTGCTTTCCCGGAGATTTGGGAGCGATCGATTAGAGTGAGGATGTGGGAGAGATGGCGGTGTTTTTGAGGCTCGGGGCTCAGGTGGACTTTGAATTTCGAGGCCGCGATGCCGCTGCGCCTGGTTTTTTCAACTTCGAATTTCGCGCCGGTGGAGAGGGATTCGAGGGCATCGATTACGGCGAGCGAGGGGGCTCCGGCGTCGATCAGGGCGCCAACCGTCATATCGCCACTGATTCCGGAGAAGGCGTCCAGGTAGCAGAGCACTCCTTATTATAGAGGCGCTAAGCGTTATTGAAGTCGCTACGCGACGCGGGCGTTTAGTTTCAGGGGTTCTGTGCGGGACTCCGACATGGACTCGGCCAAGTCGACACCTTTTAGGGTGATCGAATGGTGACCGTTGTCGGTGCGGGTCACGTATTGGCCTTCCTTCAAATACCAGAGCGTGAATTCGAGATGTTCCTTGGGGACGCCGAGGAGATCCTCGAATTCCTTGAGGTTCATGGAGGGGTGATCGGGCTGCGCGACTCGCTTGCGATAGAGTAGAGCGAGAATGCCGGAGCGCTTGCGGCGTTCGGCTTCGACGCCCTGCGCGGAGGTGGTCTGATCGAAAATTTTCCAGGTGAGGCGGCGGGTGGCGCGATGCTCAATATCGAAGGACGCACGTTTCTCGGGGTCGCTCAGGGTTTCATAGGCATCGAGCAGGACACGAAACATTTCCGAATTGCCAGTTTCGCGATTATCGGGATGGACGCGCTGGGCGAGAATCCGGTAGACGCGGTGGATGGTGTCGAGATCAGCGTTGGGGCTGATTTGCATGGTCTCGTAATGATCGACAAACAATTGCGCCGGCATGGAACATACTATTTATCGGCGAAGGGGAGGGAGGTTGGGAATAGCGGGATGGTACTTTTTTTACGTGTACGAAAGTTCTATTTATTACAATGAAGGCCGCGCTTACATGCCGGAAAGAACGGCCTTTCTAAAATATCTGAGCGCCCGTCAGAGGTCGACAAATCTCCGAATCCCCGCGCTAACGGGACGGGGTTATAACCCTAACGGAATCACTGTGACATCTCACTAATTTCCTTGAGAGGCGGCGCCGGTCATTACAGACGCGATGGAACTGAAGATGATACTGATGCTTGAAGCAATGTTGGGCATAATGGCTCCGGCTGCAACGGCCACGAATCCAGCCATTAAAGCGTATTCGATTAAATCCTGAGCACTTTTGTCTTTCCAGGATTGTTTAAGGTAGGGCGCAACGAGGGTGAGTATTTGCATGATCTATAGTACGGGCAATAGGCTCCGGTAACACTCAGCCAAAGACCTGAGGGGGAAAACCTGCGTTACCGTAGTACGAAATAGTACCCGGGTACTAAGGTGTATTTTGCTAATTCTTCGTCATGGTCAATCCGGTGACAATGACTTCCGTGTTGTGGCCGAAGCGAAGTCCATAAAGACCGTCGGTCGAGGCCAGTTTTCCGGGGGCGATTACGTCGGCTTTCGGATAACTGGCGACGACAGTTCCATTGATGGAACAGTCCACTTTGCCGTCTTTTACGGAAATCGCGATCTCCTGAGTGACGGGCGCGCCGGTGGCCGCGGCCTTATGGACGGCGGCGTTCGCTTCACCGCGACGGCCGTTCATTTGAAACGCCGCGGGGCCGAATCCGCGCACGATGAAATTGCCGCTGCCATAGGCGGCGCAGTAGAGATAATTCTCCTGATCCGTTCCCAGACCAGTTCCGCCGATGACGAGGCCGTAGGGGTGCGGATGGGTATTGAGGTTCATGAACTTCGGCTCGTTAAACGTGGCTTTGACGGTGTAATCGCCGGAGGCTCTGTTGGCGGGATTCCAGTAGGTCGCTTCGGGGCCGGTGATTACGTGGATGGCACCGCCTTCCTTGGCAAATTTCGCGTCATTGATAGTCTTGCCCGCCTTCGTTTCGCTGGCGTCGACTTTGCCTGTCCAGCCGGGGACGGAAATGCCGCCGCCGGCTACGCTGCGAGAGGATTCATCCTGGGCAAAGCTCAAGGCGGGGAGCATCAGGAGGATGGCTGCTAAAGAAGAAGAGAGGCGCATAGTGGTTTCCTTTGAGCCATCATACAGGATTCAATAACGGCCTTGGTGCTCGAAAATTCTTCGCGGATTTTCGATCAGCATGGTGGTTAGCTGGGCGTCGGAAACACCGGCGCTGCGGAGGGCCGGAATCACGTCGTTGTGGATGTGGAGATAGTGCCAGCGGGGAAGCATCGAGGGGAGCTGGCGCTCGGGGAGCCAATGGTTGTAGCACGCGGCGTCGTGGGAAAGGACCATTTGAGAGGCATGGCCGATCTCGCACAGGCGGGCGACGGTCGACACGCGATCTTCAAATGAAAGAATGGTGTCGATACCGAAACGGTCCATTCCGATATATGAGCCATTGGACATCAGCTCGCACAGATAGTCGAGGTCGGTGGTGTCGCCGGAGTGGCCGATGACGACGCGCGAAAGATCGACGCCCTCTTCACGGAAAACGCGCTGCTGATCCAGGCCGACGCGGCGACGGGCGTGGGTGTGGGTCGAGATGGGGACGCCGGTCTGGCGGTGGGCTTGGGCTGTCGCGCGGAGGATGCGCTCGACTCCAGGGGTCAGGCCCGGAGCGTCGGTGGCGCATTTCAAAATGCCGGCTTTGACGCCCGTGTCGGCGATGCCCTGTTCAATATCGCGGACGAACATGTCGGCGATCAGTTCGGGGCCGCCGAGGACGGTCCCGGGTCCGCGATAGGAGAAATAATGCGGGAGATCGCAATACGTATAAATGCCAGTGGCGACGACGATGTTGAGGCCGGTCCGCTCGGCGATACGCTGAATGCGCGGGATGTAGCGGCCCAGGCCGAGGACGGTCAGATCGACGATCGAGTCGACGCCGCGCGATTTTAGCTCGTTCATGCGGGCGGTGGCGTCGGCGATGCGCGTCTCCTCCTCGCCCCAGTCGTCGGGGAAATTTTCGGAGATTTCGCGATCGAGCACGAAGACGTGTTCGTGCATCAGCGTGGTGCCGAGTTGGGCGGAGTCGACGGGGCCGCGCGCTGTCTGGACGGAGAGCATTGCGTGATTATATAGAATCGTTCTCGTGGGCACTGAAGAACCCACGATTCCCTACGGTCCGCAAACGTGGTCGGCGCGAGACTTTTCCGAGCCCTCGGATTTGGGTTCGTCCTGCTCGTTGTCCCGCTCCCCTACGCCGCGATGGAGTCCGACAACGGCGTTCGCGGTCCATGTAAGGCGGCTGCGCGCCGCTGCGGACAATAACATTCCTTACGTACACAGGCGCGCCTGCGGACCTAGCGGCACGCGGACCCGACATGCTACCCCGCTGCCGTGCAGTTTACCGGCCCGTCCAACAAGGATATACTAGCGGCCATGACGAGCCGCCGCGATCTTCTAAACCTTGCCGTGCGCGCTGCCGCTCTACCGGGTGGAGCGGAATTTTTCTCGGCGTGGCTGCGCGCGGCCGACGATCATAAGCACGGCTCGGATGCTCCACCGGAGCCGCCTCTGCTGCGCGACTATCAGCCAAAGTTTTTTTCCGCGGAGGATTTCGCCGCGTTGCAGGCGTTTACCGAGATCCTGATCCCGACCGATGACACGCCGGGAGCGCGCGAGGCTTATTGCGCCCAATACATTGATTATTTATTGCATGCCGCCGACGATGCCGCGCCGGCCATGCAGAAGCAGTGGCGCGATGCCATGGCGGTGCTCAAGGAAGCCGGGTTTCACGCGGCCGATGCAAAAGCTCGCGCGGCACTGGTCGAAGAGATCTCCAAGCCGGAGCGCGATCGCTCCGCAACGCATCCCGCATTTTTCGCGTATCGCCTCATCAAGCAGCAGAACACGTTCGCGTTTTATACCTCGCGCGCCGGCATGATTGAGGCGCTCGAGTACCAGGGCAACTCCTACAACACTACGTTTCCAGCCTGCGAACATCCGCAGCACAAGGTCGTCTGAATGGCGAAAACTTATGACGCCATCGTCGTCGGATCGGGCGCGTGCGGCGGTTGGGCAGCGATGGAGCTTTCCAAAGCAGGCATGAAAGTTTTGATGCTCGAAGCCGGATCGAACGTGGTTCCGGCTCACGATTTTCATCACCGGTTTTTGTACGAAATGGAATTTCGCGGGCAGAACCGCCCGGGGGCCCTGCGGCGCTACACGGGCACGGAGCGCAACTATCGCATCATGCTCGACAGTACCGAGAATCCGTACACGACCGCGCCGGGAACCAGCTATCAGTGGACGCGGTCGCGCTGCCTCGGCGGACGCACCATGCATTGGGCGCGCGCTACCGACCGGATGGCAGACTACGAGTTCAAGGCCGCTTCGCGCGACGGGTACGGGATGGATTGGGCGGTCGATTATGCGGACATGAAGCCGTATTACGATCGCGTCGAGCGCTTCATCGGGGTCAGCGGCGCGATGGAGGGGCTGCCCCAGTTTCCCGACGGCGAGTTTCTTCCTCCCATGTCGCTGAATTGCGCGGAGACGATTTTCACGGCGGCATCGAAGAGTCTCGGCTGGCGCACGACGCATCGCAGACTCGCGCAGTTGACCCGTATGCACAACAATCGGCCGCCCTGTCACTATTGCGGGAATTGCGTGAATGGATGCGACGTCGGGGCGATGTTCAACACCGTTGCGGTGACTTTGCCGCCTGCGCTCAAGACCGGAAATCTGGACGTCCTCACGGACAGCGTGGTCGCGCACGTCCGCACCAACAGCGAGAACCGCGCGCAAGGGATTACTTACATCGAACGTTTCACGATGAAATCCATCGACATCGATGCAAAGTTCGTGATCCTGGCGGCGTCGACGCTCGAGAACACCCGGCTGATGCTGCTTTCGGCGAAAGGCGGCTTGGGCAATTCGAGCGGCCTGCTGGGCCATTACATGATGGACCAGGTGGGCGGCGGAGGAGTCTCGGGCATTCTGCCGAAGCTGAAGGGCGGTCCGAGCCGGCTCGACGACGGCAAGTCCGCGGGCATTACGATTCCTAACTTTCAAAACATCGATAAGAAGACGGCGCGCAAGGACTTCATTCGCGGTTACGTGATGAACGCGACCGGGGGCCAGACCGAGTATCCGCAATACGCGGCGTCGGTTCCCGGCTATGGGTCGGAATGGAAGAAGGAAGTTAAAAGCCGCTACGTGGCGCAGGCGCGGGTATGGAATGCCGGCGCGGAGATGCTGGCACGCAAGGAAAATTTCGTCGAGCTCGATCCGGAAGTGAAGGACCACTGGGGAATTCCAGTGCTCAAGATCCATTTCACGCACTCGGATAATGACCGGAAACTGATCGCCGATTTTCAGGAAAGGGCGGAAGAGCTTTTCCGCAAAGCGGGCGGCGAGGTCATTGCGGGGCTGGGGCGCGGAGGACCGGCGGGCTTCCCGGGTGGTCCAGGGTCGCCCGATGCAAACGCGGGCGCACCGCGCGATCGGCTGGGAGGCGCGATTCACGAAAGCGGAACAGCGCGCATGAGTGTCGACCCGAAGGAAGGCGTGCTGAACTCGTTCTGCCAGACCCACGATATTCCGAACCTGTATGTGTTTGGCGGGAACGCATTCCCGTCGACGGGCGATAAACATCCGACGCTAACGATGATGGCGCTGAGCGCGCGCGGCTGCGATCATCTGATCGAGAAAGCCAGGAAGGCCTGATAGCTCTCTCCTTGACAAGTTAGGAGAGATCGGAATATGCTTCTCCTAGTGGGATTAGGAGAACGCGTTGCCACCACCTACTGAGTTGCTTCCCGGAACCCTTGACCTGCTCATCCTGAAGGCAGTTTCGTTAGGGCCGCACCATGGCTATGGAGTCTTGCTGCGCATCGAACAAATTTCGGGCGCGGCTCTGAAAATCGAGCAGGGCGCACTTTATCCGGCTCTGCACCGTTTGGAACACGGAGGGTTGCTGGCGTCGGAATGGGGTGTTTCGGAGAACAACCGGCGAGCCAAGTTCTACAGCCTGACGACGGCGGGGCGCAAGCGGCTTCGGTCTGAACGGGACGGATGGGAACGGCTGGTGGTCGCAATGACTGCGGCCCTCGCGACGCGTCCTGAGGAGGTGTAGGATGCTTTCCCGACTTCGCGCGCTTCTGCGACGCGACAAATTTGAACACGATCTAGATGACGAACTGCGCCTTCATATCGAACTTCGCGCCGCTGACTTGATGCGCGCCGGTCACTCGAAGGAAGCCGCCGAGCGGCAGGCGCGATTGGAAATGGGTTCGCGCGAACGATTCAAGGAGGAGGTTCGTGCCACCGCCGGAATCCGCTTCTTCGACGAGTTGTCGCAAGACCTCCGCTACGCGCTGCGCGTTCTGCGACAGAGTCCAATATTCACTGCGGTCGCGATCGGATCCCTGGCATTGGGAATTGGAATGAATACGGCGCTGTTCAGCGTGGTGAATACGCTGCTGATAAAGGATCTGCCTTATAGGGATGCGGACCGGCTGGTCTATGTCACGGAGTATTGGCCGCATGAGCCCGTCATGCCCGGCCCTCCCAGCCCGGACTTCGCGAGCTGGCGCGCGCATTTGAAATCGGTCGACGGCATTGCCGCTTACGGCGGCGGGGCAAACGCCTTGAACCTGACCGGCGAGGGTCAACCGGAGCGCCTCCAGGGAACGATGGTGACCTCGCAACTGCTGGACCTCGTCGGGTGCACACTAGCGGTCGGGCGGAATTTTTCCACGGAAGAAGACCAGCTGGGAGCAGCGCCCACTGTGATTCTCGGCTACGGCCTGTGGCAGAGGCGCTTTGCCGGCTCACCCGACGTGATCGGCAAAGTGATTCAACTGAACGGCGAGGGCCGCACGATTGTCGGAGTGCTGCCCGCGGCCTTTGCCTTCCCGGATAACAATTTTCGTCACGAATTGTTGGTGCCGATGGCGCTTCCGCCGAATCCGAATTGGCACGACCCCGAACATTTTCGCGCGTTGCGCGTACTGGTGCGGCGGAGGCCGGGCGTGTCGCTTTCAGCTTTGAAACAGGACCTTGCGAGCGTGTTGCAAGCGACGGCGGCGGAGGAGCCGGCGCAGATGGTCACCATGCGAAAGAACATGGAGGTTCGCGTGACGCCTCTGCGCCTGTGGCTCACCGGGAACGTGCGGACCGCCGTGCTGGTTCTCGAAGGCGCCGTCGCGATGGTGCTGCTGATCGCGTGTCTTAACATCGCGAGCCTGCAAGTGGCGCGGGCGATTGCTCGCAAAAAAGAAATTGCGGTACGCGCCGCCATCGGAGCCAGCGGAGCGCGGCTGGTTCGCCAGTTACTCACTGAAAACCTGCTGGTCTGCGGTTTCGCCGGCCTTACCGGGCTTGTGCTCGGGTACATGAGCCTCGGCGCGCTGAGAAAAGTTCTTCCCGTGAATCTTCATCTGGCCGATACGCTGCGCCTGGATTCATCCGTGCTCGCCTATACGCTGGGGATCACTCTGGCCGCGGGCATCGTTACCGGACTGGTGCCGGCGCTCGCCGCATTGCGCACCGTGATCCATGACGCGCTGAAAGAAGAAGGACGCAGCACTGGCAGTCGAGGTCAGCATCGCGTTCGCGGCGTTTTGATCATCGCCGAAATCGCGGCGGCGATGGTCCTGCTGGTTGGATCGAGCCTGCTGATCCGGACCTTCCTACGTCTCGCGTCGGCCAATCTGGGCTTCGAACCGCAGGGCGTTCTCACGCTGAAAGTCGCTCCCTCGCCGAGAAAATATCCGGACGCCGCGAAGCGAGCGGCATTCTGCAAACAGATCTTCGAGAATGCGCGAACCATTCCCGGCGTGCAGACGGCGGCCGTCGGCGATGCATTGCCTTTGGTGGGAGGCGGAGGCTTCGCCGGCACATCGTTTGAAGGCCTTCCCCAACCCCCTTTAGGAGGCCGGCCGTCCCTGCCGGTCGCCTTTGTCAGCCCGGCTTACTTTCAAGCTCTGCAAATCCCTCTGCTACGCGGCCGCGTGTTCACGGAATCCGATCGCCAGCCCGCGCCACTCGTCGCTCTCGTGAACGAAGCCTTCTCCCAGGAGTTCTTCGCGGGAAACGCTCTTGGAAAGCGGATCGAGGTCGGCTCCAGGGAAGGGCGTTGGCGGGAAATCGTCGGCATCGTCGGCAACCTGAAGGTGCAGGGCCGGGGCCCCACCGATTCTTTTCTCGTCTACGTTCCGATAGAGGAGTCTTTCGATCCTGAAACCTTCCTGATTCTTAAAAGCAGCCTTCCCCCCTCAGGCCTCGTCGGCGCGGCGACCAAGGCGATTCACGCGGCCGACCCGGCTCAACCCGTGTTCGACATCTCCAGCATGGAAGATCGCGTCAGCGATTCGCTGTCGACCCAGCGAGCTAACATGACTCTGATGGGCGTCTTCGCGGCACTCGCTTTGATTCTCGCGACCGTCGGTATCTTCGGCGTTATTGCGTATTTCGTGAACAGCCGCTTGCAGGAGATTGCGATTCGCATCGCCTTGGGAGCGTCGGGGCGTACGGTCGTCGGAATGGTTCTAAGTCACGGCATGGCTCTGGCTGCAGCGGGAATCGCAGCGGGCATTGGAGGCGCGTTGATTTTAAACCGAACGCTTGGTTCGTTGGTCGAGGGAATCGGCACGAATGACGCGGTGTCCTTCGTCGCAGCGTCGCTTTTATTCGGTGCCGTAGCGGCGATTGCTTGCTCCATCCCCGCGCGACGCGCATCGCGGGTCGACCCGATGGTGGCGCTGCGTCACGGCTGATAATGTAAGTTGGTGATAATCAGCAGGCGAGCTTTGGTGAGCGGAGTGGCAACGACGCTTGCCGGGCAAGCTCGACGGAAACCAAATTTCCTGTTTATCCTGGCCGACGATCACGCCGGTTACGTGCTCGGATGTGACGGCAATCGCGATGCGCGCACTCCCAACCTGGATCGGCTCGCAGCCGAGGGCATGCGGTTCGCGGCGCATCATTGCAATTCGCCGGTCTGCACCCCTTCCCGGCAATCGTTCCTGACCGGCCAGTTACCGCACGCCGCAGGAGTGACGTTGCTCGCAACACCGCTGGCAATCGACAAGCCGACGCTCGCAAGACAATTCCAGAAGGCCGGATATCGAACCGCGGTTTTCGGCAAGATGCACTTCAATCGGCCAGCCGAACCTGGCCTTCACGGTTTCGACGTCATGATGACAGAAGACGAGATCGCGAAAAAGTGGGCGGCAGAGGTGAACCCAGGCGCTCTTCCCGCCGACATCAGCACGAAGCCAGCCCAGTGGCGGCCGTTCCGCGATCCGGCCAGGATCTGGCTGAATGCCGACAAACTGCCGGTCGCGCGATACGACGAGGACGCCCGAGGCACGTACATCGCCCGCAAAGCCGTTCAGTATTTAGAGGAGAACCGGAGCCGCCAATTCGCGCTCTGGACCAGCTTCCAGGAGCCGCACTCGCCTTTCGATTTTCCGATCGAAGATCGCGATCTATTTCGCGCAGTCCGTTTTGTGGTTCCTCATGTGGGACCCGAGGACGCGTGGCAGATCCCCAAAATTTTCCGCGATCTGAGCGATGACGATAAACGCGGGATCGCCGCCGCGTATTACACCTCGGTCGCTTTTCTCGACAGGAATGTCGGTCGAGTGCTGGACGCTCTCCGCCGCCTGCGCCTCGAAGAGGACACGTTCGTGGTCTACATGGCGGATCACGGCTACAGTCTCGGTCAGCACGGCCGTTTCGAAAAGCACTGCGGGTATGAGCCCGCTCTGCGGGTGCCGCTCATCATGCGCTATCCCGGCACAATTCAGACCGGCGTAGTGCGGGACTTGACGGAGAGTATCGACGTGCCGGCGACGATCGTCGACATGCTGGGCCTCGATCCGTTGCCGGTCACTCACGGCCAAAGCCTTCGTCCATATTTACAAGGCCGCATCCCGCAGCACCCGCGCGATCATATCTTCAGCGAGTATCTGGAGAACGAAGAGGCCTACATTAAGACGCTGGAATGGAAGTACATTCTGTGCTCGGGGAAACGCGCGCGTAAGGACGGTTACGAAGTCGATAATCCAACTCCGGGGCGCTACCGGCGCTTGTACGATCTGCGCAGCGACCCCGGCGAGTTCACCGATGTTGCGCAAAAACACCCGGATGTTCTCGCCAGATTCGAAGGTCTGATGCTCAATCGCTTCCGCGCCACGCATCCCGATCGCGATTCGGAACCGCAGCGGCTCAGCCGGGAAGAAGCCATCGAATTCTATCTTCGTCCGAGAGACGCCGCGCGCGCTTGACCACGTATTTAGAGGACAATATCGGCATCCATTTATGAAGACGTTACTCTTCGGATTGTTGCCTGTCCTCTGCTTCGCGCAGCCGCCGGCTCGTCGCATCGTGATCCAGACCAGCACAATTCTCGACGGCAAGGGCGGTGTGCTGAAGGATCGGCAAATTGTGATCGAAGGCTCGGGGATCAGCGTCGTCGCAGCCGGAAATGCCAAGCCCGATTACGATCTGCGAGGCCTAACGGTGATGCCGGGATGGATCGATACGCATATCCATCTGAATTGGCATCTCGACGCGAACAACAAGTCCGTCAACAACGGCGGCAATCCCGAAGACATGGCGCTCGCCACTGCCGCGGACGCATGGATCACGCTTGCTGGAGGATTCACGACCGTACAGAGCGTGGGCGCAGCCGTCGACGCGAACGTTCGCGATTTTGTGGCGCGCGGATTATTGCCCGGCCCGAGAATTCTCACGTCGCTGCGCCAGATTCAAGGGACCAATCAGGACAAGACGCGCCCCGACCCGGAAGCGCTGCGAGACGTGGTCCGCAAGATCAAGCAGGAGGGCGGGGACGTGATCAAACTGTTCGCGACCACCGGCCTGGGCGCGGGCGGCGACCAAAGCATGACGGACGAGCAGATTCAGGCAGTGTGCGGCGAAGCCAAAGCCGTGGGGCTTCGCTCCGTGGTCCACGCCATCGGCGACGCCGGCGCACGTGCCGCCGTGCTGGCCGGATGCACGTCGATCGAGCACGGGACTTTTATAAAGGATGAGACGCTCGACCTGATGGCGGAACGCGGCACCTTCTTCGATCCGAATCTCCTCGTCCTGCATAATTATCTCGACAACCGTCAGAGCTACACTTTCCCCGCGGCGTCCCTCGCCACGCTAGAAAAAGGAATCGCGCCGACCGAGGACGTGCTCCGGCGCGCGCGAGCTCACAAGGTCAAGGTGGTCTTCGGCACCGATGCAGTCGCCGGCTCGCACGGCCGCAACGCCGAGGAATTCATTTACCGTGTGCGTGACGCGCACGACAAGCCCATGGACGCCGTGATCAGCGCCACTTCAATGTCGGCGGATTCTCTCGGTCTGGGACGCGAGATCGGCACCGTCGCCCCCGGGTTCCAGGCGGATCTGGTAGCCACCGATGGCAACCCTCTCGAAGACATTACCGCAGTGCGCCGCGTGGTGTTCGTCATGAAGGGCGGCAAGCTCTACCGATACCAGCGATAGGACGCCATACAGCCGGATGCCTACTGCTTGATGATCGTCCCATCCATCCGCCGGATCTCTCCCCAGCCTCCATTCAGCGTCTTCCGTTCGCCATTTTCCCCGAACCCGAATGGATACTTCGCCGCCGCCTTCTCGTCCACTTCAATGCCCCAGCCCGGAGCCTCGTTCACATACCAGTAGCCGTCCTTCATCACCGGACAGCCCTGAAACACTTCCTGCGTGCGTTCATTGAAGGGCGAATATTCCTGCACGCCAAAGTTAGGAGCAGTCACATCGAGCGTGATCTGCGCCGCGTGCCCGATAGGCGACACATCTCCCGGCCCATGCCACGCGCTACGTACGCCGAACTGTTCCGCAAACGCGATGATCTTGCGCGCCGGCGACAAGCCTCCACACTGCGACACATGTATGCGAATGAAGTCGATCAGCCGCTCCGTGATCAAAGGACGCCATTCGTGCGGACTGTTGAACAGCTCTCCCATCGCGAGCTGTGTCGCGCACTGCTGCCGGATCAAGCGGAAATACGCGATGTCCTCCGGCGATAACGCGTCTTCCATGAAAAACAGTTTGAACTTCTCGGCGTCCTTGGCGAACTGGACAGCCTGAATCGGCGCGACGCGCTCGTGTACATCGTGCAGCAATTCGATATCGTCGCCCAAAGCCTTGCGCGATTCTTCAAACAATTTGAGCGCCCTCCGGATGTACACCCCCGGCTCGAACACAGGCCCTCCGTGCAGGGACTTTACCGTCGCATCGCCGCGCCGCGATCCATAACCGGCCATGCCGGGCACGCCTACTTGTACCCGCACAAAACGAAATCCCTGCTCCATCCACTTCTTCGCGCTTTCAATCGTCTGCGCATAATCGGC
>Ga0182024_10010583_pt1 | contig 18767 bp, 18 predicted proteins | sample P32metaG_FD_120480 | JGI IMG/M metagenome (GOLD analysis project Ga0182024, IMG submission 120480) | Permafrost microbial communities from Stordalen Mire, Sweden - P3-2 metaG (Illumina Assembly) | ecosystem: Environmental > Terrestrial > Soil > Wetlands > Permafrost | place: Sweden: Stordalen... | reverse complement strand
TGGTCAGGTTGCCGTTGTGCCCGATGGCAAAGCCGCCGGCATTGAGCTCGGCGAACAGCGGCTGCACGTTGCGCAGGATGGTTCCGCCGGTGGTCGAATAGCGCACGTGGCCGACCGCGGTGTTGCCGGGCAGCCGATCCATCACCTCGCGCCGCGAGAAGGCGTCGCCAACGAGGCCGAGGCGGCGCTCGGAATGGAACCGCTTGCCGTCGAAGGTGACGATGCCGGCCGCTTCCTGGCCGCGGTGCTGCAGTGCATGGAGGCCAAGCGCGGTGATCGTGGCGGCATCGGGATGGCCGAAAATGCCGAACACGCCGCACTCTTCGCGCATCCGGTCGGCGTCAAGATCGAGGCGGGTAGGTTCATTCATGGTCTTCGACCTCCCGCATCCCGATGCGCCTATTCATTCGGCCGCGAAAACGGCCGCGTTGCGGTGCCGCCGGCACGGCCGTAGCCCAGATCGGCAAAGGCCTGCGCCGGGCCGCCGGCAGGCTGGTCGAGTTCGCCATGCTGATCCGGCGTGTCGGTGTCGCCCGGCCGTTTCGGCTTCAGCTTATTCAAGATGGTGCTTTCGGCGTTCTCCGGCAACTGCGCCTTGAGCCAGTCGCCGGTACTGGTCAGCACCACCTTGGACTTGGCGTGCAGCACCCATTCGGGCTTGCTGCGGTCGGGCACCAGCCAGTCGAAGAACGTGTAGGCCACGACCACGATGACCAGGCCGCGGGCCAGCCCGAACAGGAAGCCGAGCGTGCGGTCGAGCGCGCCGACGCGGCTGTCGAGCACCATGTCGGAGATCCGTATGGTAACGACCGAAACGATCAGGAGCGTGCCCAGGAACACGCCGCCAACCACCGCCACCGCCGCGACGATGTCGTTGTTGAAGAACTGTTTGGCGAACGGCAGAAGCTTGGAATACGAATAGAGCGTCACGCCGGCGGCGAGCAGCCACGCGGTGATCGAGAGCACCTCGCGCATGAAGCCGCGCACCATGGCAAGCAGCCCCGAGATCAGCATCACGACGATGAGGAGGATGTCGAGCAGCGTAATCGGCATGGTTCGCTGGTCCGCCCACTAGCTCCGGTTCATCTCACTGCCCGTCCGCCCGCCTACCGGCGTACCCGTGCACCCGAATCGAGGGTGCCTCGCGCTTCCCATAAACGGCCGCCCGCGCCGCGCCGCAAGTCTCTGCGACCCCGCGATGCAGGCAAACCGACGATGCAGGCCGAACCCAAGGGTCCGCCGGGTGTATAGCCGGGTCAGGCGGTGCCGTCACCCGCCTTATGGGGTCGCCTTTGTCCCTTTTTGGCGCGGCGCCATGTCGAGTCCTGAAGGCGAAGTGAATTGCGTGTTGCGCGGCCCGCGACTACACGGCTGCGACCTTGGAGGGAGGTACGATCATGCGCAAATGCGTTCTGTCGGCGGCTTTCTTGTACGCCGCGGCGGTTGTTCCGACTTGGTGCCCCGTCGCAATGGCCGAGGACGAGCCTGCCGATCGCGTGACCTTCATGAGTCTTGACGGCTCAACCAGGCTGGTCGGCTACCTCTTCGCGCCGGCCGGTAAGAGGACCGGGCCGGCGCCGGCGGTGGTGATGATGCACGGCCGCTCCGGAGCCTATTCCTGGTCGGACGCGGCTCGCGGCCGTTACGATGCCTCGACCTTGTCGGAGCGCCATCGCATGTGGGGCCGGCTCTGGGCCGCACGGGGCTATGTCGCGCTCCTGGTCGACGGCTTTGGGCCGCGCGGCTACCCGCATGGCTTTCCGCGCTTGAGCTACGATCAGCGCCCGGAAGAGCTCAACGAGATCACGGTGCGGCCGTTCGATGCCTATGGCGGGCTCGTCTATCTGCGCACGCGCCGCGACGTCATGGCCGACCGCGTCGGCCTGCAGGGCTGGTCGAACGGCGGCAGCGCCACGCTTGCCACCATGGCGGAGGTCGCGGCCGATACGCCGGGCGCCGCCATGCGCGGGCCGATCACAGGATTTCGCGCGGCGCTGGCGTTCTATCCGGCCTGCGCGCTCAAGGGCATGTTCGAGGAAGGCGGCTATCGGCCCTATGCGCCGGTGCGCGTCCTGCAGGGCGACGCCGACGAGGAAGTATCGCCCAAGCGCTGCGCCAGATTGGTGCAAAAGAGCCGCGCCGAGGGTGGCGACATCGACATCAAGCTTTACCCCGGCGCCACGCACGATTTCGACGATCCCGGGCCCGCACACCAGCGGATCGATGCTAATGTGGCGGCGCGGGAGGACGCCATCGTGCGGGCGCAGGCATTTTTCGCGCAGCAGGTCGAAGGCCGCGAGGCGAAATAGGCAAACCCGGAGATCGAGATGCGCGGCATGCGAGAGTTGGCGATCGGCGCCGTCTGTGCGCTGGCGCTCGGCCCGGTTGGCGTGTCCGCTCCGGCGGCTGCGGCCGACATTGGATTGGCGGGGCTGATCGCCGCCTATAACGGCACCGGGCAGCAGCTGTTCCAGGCGTTCGCCAAGAAACCGGCCAACATCGTGCTGTCGCCGTACTCGGTCGGCACCGCCATGGCCATGGCCTGGGTCGGCGCGCGCGGCGAGAACGCGGCCGAGATGGCGAAAGTGCTTGGCCTTGCGGACACGCCCGAGGCGGTCGCAGCCGCCAACGCCGAGGCGCTGGCCAGTCTCAAGGCAGCGTCCTCGCAAACCTCTCAATTGTTCGTCGCCAATGCGCTGATGCTGACGCAGCAGGGCGGCGCGGTCACCGACGACTATGTGGCGGTGCTGCGCGACAAATTCGCCGCCGAGGTGTTTCGCGGCGCCGACCTGGAAAGGGTCAACGACTGGGTCAAGCAGAAGACCCAAGGCAAGATCGATTCGATCCTCGACCGGCTCAATCCGCAGACCTTGCTGGTTGTCCTCGACGCGATCTACTTCAAGGCCGCGTGGCAGACCGCGTTCGACGCCAAAGCCACCGACGATCAGCCGTTCCACCTGCTCGACGGCGAGGCCAACGTGCCGACGATGCATCTGCACAGCGACTTCGCACTTGCGGTGCGCTCGGGATACCGTGCGATCCGCCTGCCGTATGCCGGCGAACGCGTGGGCATGGTCGTGGTGCTGCCCGATGCCGGCGTCGCCGATGTGGTGCAGCGGCTCGACGGCGACGAGATGCGATCGTTGCTCGGGGCGCTGCGCGCGCCGGCGCGCAGCGTCGAGCTCTCGATCCCGCGCTTCAAGGCGAGCTTCAAGGCGGACCTCATCGAGCAATTCACGGCGCTCGGCATGCACCGGGCATTCGATTTCCAGACCGCGGATTTCTCCGGCATGACCGGCAAGCCGCAGTCACAGCTTCCTCTGGCGATCGATCAGATCGCACACCGCGCCGTAATCGACGTGGCAGAGGAGGGCACCGAGGCCGCGGCGGCGAGCGGGGTTTCGGTCGCCGTGCGCGCCGTGCGCGCGCCGACGCCCGAGGTTTTCAGCGTCGACCGGCCGTTCCTGTTCGCCATCGTCGATGACGAGACCGGCGCGATCCTGTTCGAAGGCCAGATCGTCGATCCCCGTCAAGCCTCCTGACGGCCGACGCGCCGCAGCGCCGGCACGCCGTCTCGGGCGATTTCGGCAACGAGGTCCGCCAGCGTGCCGACAGTGGTGAGCGCGAAGCCGTCGGGCGCATCGGCGCGTGCGGCTTCGGGGACCACCGCTCTCATGAAGCCGAGCTTCTGCGCCTCCTTGAGCCGCGGCGCCGTGTGCGCCACCGGCCGCACCGCGCCCGAGAGCGACACTTCGCCGAAATAGACCGCATCGGCGGGAAGCGGCGCATGCGCAAGCGAGGACACCAAGGCCGCCGCGGCGGCGACATCGGCCGCCGGCTCCTGGATGCGCAGGCCGCCGGCGACATTGAGATAGACGTCATGGCCCGAAAGCCGGACCCCGCAATGCGCCTCCAGCACCGCGAGCACCATCGACAGCCGGCTTTGGTCCCAGCCGACTACGGCGCGGCGCGGCGTGCCGAGCGTCGTCGGCACGACCAGCGCCTGAATCTCCACAAGGAGCGGCCGCGTGCCTTCAATGCCGGCAAAAACTGCGGTGCCGGGACTGCCCAGGTCGCGCTCGGACAAGAACAGCTCGGACGGGTTGGCGACTTCGCACAATCCCGCTCCGGTCATCTCGAACACGCCGATCTCGTCGGTCGGCCCGAAACGGTTCTTGATCGCGCGCAAGATGCGGAACTGATGCGAGCCTTCGCCTTCGAACGACATCACGGCATCGACCATGTGCTCGACGACGCGTGGGCCGGCGATCTGGCCGTCCTTGGTGACGTGGCCGACCAGGATCACGGCAGCGCCGGTGCGTTTGGCGAAGCGGATGAGTTCGCCCGCCGAGCCGCGCACCTGCGTCACCGTGCCGGGAGCCGCTTCGACCTTCTGCGTCCACATGGTCTGGATCGAATCGATGACGAGGAGGCGCGGCGTCGGACCCTGCGACAGCGTCGCCACGATGTCCTCGACCGAGGTTTCTGCGGCGATCTCGACGGCGGCGTCGCTCAGCCCCAGCCGCTCGGCGCGAAGCCGCACCTGGGCCACCGCTTCCTCACCCGAAATATAGACGGCGCGGTGATGCTCGCGCGCGAACGCGGCCGCGACTTCAAGCAGCAGCGTCGATTTGCCGATACCGGGATCGCCGCCGAGCAGCAGCACCGAGCCGCGCACCAGGCCGCCGCCGGTGACGCGATCGAATTCGGCCATGCCGGAGGCATGGCGGGGAGCTTCGTTCGTCTGACCCTTGAGCGGCTCGATGACGAACAGGCGGCCTTTGCGCGATGACCGGGCCGGCGCGGCGGCGCCTTCCTCGACCAGCGTGTTCCATTCCCCGCAGGCTTCGCAGCGGCCGGCCCACCGGCTCGCCGCCGCGCCGCAGTTCTGGCAGACAAATTGCTGTGTGCGCGCGACCATGCAAAATCACTCGTTGCGATAGATGCGCTCGCAACGCTCGCTGAGGCGGGTGAGAATCTCATAGCCGATGGTGCCGGCGGATCCGGCTATGTCATCTATGGTGATTCCGGCGCCGATAAAGGTCGCGACATCGCCGCGATGAACGGCGCCGTCGGGAAGATCGGTGACGTCGATGCAAACGAGGTCCATGGAGATGCGGCCGGCGATCGGGCAGGACCGTTGCGCGATGCTCGCCGTGCCGCCGCGCACGCGGTCGGCGGCGCTTGCCGCGCGCATGAGGCCGTCGGCATAGCCGAGCGCGGCGACGGCAATGCGCGAGGCGCGTTTGGCCGACCATGTGGCGCCGTAGCCGACCGTCGCGCCCTGCTCGACGTGGCGCAGCTGCAGGATGCGCCCGCTCAGCTCCACGACGGCCTGCATCGGGTTGGGGCGGTGCGGCGTCGGATTGACGCCATAAAGCGCGGCGCCCGGCCGTGCCAGGTCGTAATGCGCGGAATCGCCGAGGAAAATACCGGACGAATTGGCGAGCGATGCCGGAATGCCGGCAAACAGCGTGCGGATTTCCCGGAAAGTCCGGATTTGGCTGGCGTTGAGCGGGTGATCGAGCACCTCGGCGCAGGCGAGATGGCTCATCAGCAGCGAGATGCCGTGATTCTCGGACAGCACGCGCGGCGCCAGCGCCGCCGCCTCAGCCGTCGAAATGCCGAGCCGGTTCATCCCGGTGTCGACGTGGATCGCGGCGCCGCCGCGCCAATTGTGGGCGGCGGCGAAGGCGTCCCATTCGGCAAGCTCGGTCATGCTGTTGATGACCGGCAGGACGCCGAGCTCGACAAAGCCGCTGAACCCGTCGGGCGAATAGCCATCGAGCACGTAGATCGTGGCGTCGCGGGCGCGGTTGCGCACGCGGCGCGCCTCGGCGAGATCGGCCACGAAGAAAGTCTTGCAGCCCGCCTTGGCAAGCCTGGTGACGACCGGCTCGAGGCCCAGGCCGTAAGCGTTGGCCTTGACCACGGCCGCGCATTCGGAGGTGAGCAGCTGGCGCGCGAGCGTGCGCCAGTTCGCCTCGACGGCGGCAAGATCGATCGTCAGCGTGCCTCCGGTTTCGGGCACGGCCTTCGTGCCCGCCGGCTCGGGCAGCGGTTCTGCGAGTGCCATGGCTGCGTTATGAACGCCGCCGCGGCGCGGGTAAAGCGGGTGAGGCGGCGCCGCCTAGAAGCTCGGCCGGTGCACGCTGTCGAGATTGGCAAAGCGTGTGACAGCGGCGTCGAACTGCAATTCGATGGTCCCCGTGGGGCCGTGGCGTTGCTTGCCGATGATGACCTCTGCCTTGCCCGTGACGCGGTCACCTTCGGCCTGCCATTCGTCGAACTTTTCCTTTTGCCCCTCCGAAGGTTTCCGCATCTGGTGGTAATATTCCTCGCGGAATACGAACAGCACCACGTCGGCATCCTGTTCGATCGAGCCCGATTCGCGCAGATCGGAAAGCTGCGGCCGCTTGTCCTCCCGGGACTCGACCTGTCGGGACAATTGCGACAGCGCCAGGATGGGGACGTTGAGTTCCTTGGCCAGAGCCTTGAGCTTGGTCGTGATCTCCGTGATCTCCTGCACGCGGTTCTCGTTGGCGCGGCGGCTCGAGCCCTGCAGCAGCTGCACGTAGTCGATCACCAGGAGATCGAGCCCGTGCTGGCGCTTGAGCCGGCGCGCGCGCGCGGCCAATTGGCCGATCGAGAGGCCGCCCGTCTCGTCGACGTAGAACGGCAGCTTCTGCAGCTCGATCGAGACATCCTTGATTTTCTCGAAGTCTGGCCCTTCGATCGCACCACGGCGGATATTGTTAGATGGAATCCCGGTCTGCTCGGAGATTATCCGGGTGGCCAGTTGCTCGGCCGACATTTCCAGCGAGAAGAAGCCGACGATGCCGCCGTTCGCGGTGTCGCGGTGGCCGTCGGCGCGGACGTCGCCTTGCTGAAAGACCTTGGCGATATTGTAGGCGATATTGGTGGCAAGCGCGGTTTTGCCCATGCCCGGACGGCCGGCGAGAATGATCAGATCGGAAGCCTGCAGACCGCCCATCCTGGTGTCGAGATCGGTCAAGCCGGTAGCGAGCCCGGAGAGGCCGCCGTCGCGCTGGTAAGCGCGCGCCGCCATGTCGACTGCGGTGGTAAGCGCCTGGGCGAAGCGCTGAAAGCCCGAATCGTAGCGGCCGGTCTCGGCCAATTCGTAGAGCTTGCGCTCCGCATCCTCGATATGGCTGCGCGGCGTCGCCTCGACCGGCGCGTCGTAGGCGAGGTTGACCATGTCCTCGCCGATGGTGATGAGGTCGCGACGGATCGAAAGATCGTAGACGGTGCGGCCGAAATCCTCGGCGTTGATGATGGTCGTCGCCTCGGCGGCGAGCCGCGCCAGGTATTGGTTGACCGTGAGGCCGGCGATGTCGAAGTCCGCCGGTAGGAACGTCTTCAGCGTCACCGGCGTCGCCAGCTTTCCGGCGCGGATCAGGCCGCCGACAAGCTCGAAGATGCGCTGGTGGATCGGCTCGAAGAAATGCTTTTGCTCGAGGAAGTCGGAGACCCGGTAGAATGCTTCGTTATTGACCAGGATGGCGCCCAGCAGCGCCTGTTCCGCCTCGATGTTATGGGGCGGAGCGCGGAACGCCGGTTCCGCAGGGGCTTGCTTGCGCGCAGTCGAATCGAATGGTGCCATGGTCCCGATCAAGGGATTCGCGTGTGGCCGATTTGGGGTCACTCAAAAACATCGCGGATCACTCACCGACAGTGGCACTCTCAGCACAGTCCCCACGAACGCCTCCTCGATAGTCGAGCGGCGGCGCCATGGGAAATCCTCGTTGCGGCTTTCCCCGTTACACACCGCCGGGCGCGGCAGGAACATTGAAACGCGCGACGGCGCTTGACGGTGCCTTTTCGGCACGCGCCGACGCCGCGCTACTCGCCTGCGAGTCGCAACGGCGCGGCGTGGGCCGCCTCGATCGTGCGCAGTCGCGCCTCCTCGCGCGCGATGTAGTCGCGGGTCGCAGGCGTTATGCCCTTGCGCTGGGCCATCTGGATTTGAAACACGACCATGTCGCCCTGGCGAAACGCCATCTCGGAGCAGGCCAGATAAAAGTCCCACATCCGCACGAAGCGCCGATCGTAGAGCCGCTCCACCTCTTCGCGGTGGGCAAGGAAGCGCTCGCGCCAGGCCTTGATCGTTTCGGCGTAGTGCAACTGCAGAATTTCGACGTCGGTGACGATGAGGTGCGCGCGTTGGATGGCAGGCAGCACTTCGGAAAGCGCCGGGATGTAGCCGCCCGGAAAGACGTATTTGGCGATCCATGCATTGGTGATGCTTGGCGGCCCGCTGCGGCCGATGTAGTGCAGCAGCATGACGCCGTCGTCGGCGAGGAGCTTCGCGCATCTGGAGAAGAAGGCATCGTAAGAGCCGACCCCGACATGCTCGAACATGCCGACCGACACGATGCGGTCGAAGCAGCCGTCGACGTCGCGATAGTCCACCAGGCGGAAAGTCGCGTCCCGCGCCAGGCCGCGCTCCAGCGCTCTGCTCTGGGCGCGCAGATGCTGCTCCTGCGACAGCGTGATGCCGGTGACGCGCGCCCGCGCCATCTCGGCGAGGTAGAGCGCGAGGCCGCCCCAGCCGCAGCCGATGTCGAGCACGCTCGCGCCGGGTTCGAGCAGCAGCTTGGCAGCGAGGTGGCGCTTCTTGGCGAGCTGCGCGTCGTCAAGCGACTGATCCTCGGATTCGAAATACGCGCAGCTGTATTGCTGGTCGCCGTCGAGGAACAGCGAATAGAGCCTGGCGTCGAGGTCGTAGTGGTGCGCCACGTTGCGGCGGGCGCGCGAGCGCGGATTGAACTGCTGCAGGCGGCGGAACAGAAAGCGCAACAGCCGCGGCGGCAACGCCCAGTTCGGTACCGTGAAACGGTTCTGCCGCAGCACGATCGCAATCACGTCCGCGATCGAGCCCTGCTCGACGACGAGGGTGCCGTCCATGTAGGTCTCGCCCAGCTTGAGCTCTGGGTCGAGCATGATCGCGCGTTGCGCCTTTGCGGTGGTAAAGCGAATGGCGACCGGAGACCCGGTGCCGTCGCCGAAGGTGTAGACGTTCCCCGCCGCCGTTGTCACCGTAAAGGAGCCGCGGCGAATAAAGCTATTCAGAAACAAACGCAGCAACCGATCCACGGCCGCCTCCACGGGATACCATTGCCCCCCTTGCACGACGGGCGACGATTGGCGTCTCATGCCGCTGCGCGGCGACACCCGGCCGCTAATCAGTCCGTCGAGCCAATGGGGTCTTCTTGGTTGCCGTCATTAAAACAAAATCCTCCCTAACCAGCAATGCTAAGAACGGGCCTCAGGGGCACGGCCGCGCCCCCCTCACATTCGGCCGGGTTTTGGGCGAGAATAGAGAAATGCACCTGCCGAAAGGACTTAAGGAGGTGAGGGTGGCCGGACGTCTCGCGCCCGCGATCGGCCTCGTGCTGGGATTGGCTCCGGCCGTCGTGCACGCCCAGACCAATATCGACCAGGGCAAGTCGCCGGGGCAGATTTTCGCGGCCGACTGTGCGTCCTGCCACAAGTCGGCGCGAGGGCTCGCCAACGGCAAGAACAGCTTCACGCTGGCGAGCTTCTTGCGCGAGCATTACACGTCGAGCAGCGAGCAGGCGGCGCAGCTTGCGGCCTACGTGCTCGGAGCCGGCGGCGGTGCCGCGCCCGCCGCGACCCAAGGACGCGGCCAGAAGCCCCCTCCTGCTGCGCCAGACCATGCCCGAGGGCCGGCCGAGGAGGCGAAGCCAGGAAACCGCGCCGCGACACGGCAGCCCGGAAAGCCGGAACTGCCGGGCGCGGCCCAGTCCCCCACAACCTTCGGCACCGAGGAGCCCACTCCTGCCGGCCCCGGCCGGCGACCGGCGGCAGGGCGGCGTGACCAGCATCCGACGACGGCCACACGGGGACGTCAGCCGGACGTCGCCCCGCCTGAGCCGGCGGCTATCGTGGCAGAGCCGGCCGCGCCGGCAGCGCCCGGCCGTGAGGCGCCCGCGGAGGTGGCACCGACTGCGTCCGCTCCGGTCAATGCCGAATCGGGCGACGCCGCGTCCGTGCCGCGCGACAATATTCCGGACTGATTGTTATTCCGGACTGATATTCCGGCCGGGATCAGGCCTTGTCGTCAGCCGGCGCAGCCGCCGCGCCAGGACTTTCGGCCGATTCCTTCTCGTCGCGCGCGCGCAGTGTTTCCGCGGCCTCAGGCTCGAAGAACTTCTCCGCGGCCTGCACCGCGGCTTCCTCTTCGGTCGGCTCTTCGCGCACCTGCGTCACGTCCTCGCCGCGCTCGATGCGCGCCGCCTCGTCGCTGTTGCGGGCGACGATGACGGTGACCGTTGTTTCGATCTCGGGGTGCAGCGAAATCGGGACAGTGTGCTGCCCGATCGTCTTGATCGGCGCATTGAGCGCGATCTGACTGCGGTTCACGGTGAAGCCGGCCTGCGTGATCAGGCCGACCAGGTCGCGCGGCGAGACCGAGCCGAACAGCTGGCCTGCCTCGGAGGCCTGGCGCAGCACCGTGAACTTGCGCCCGTCAAGATTGCCGGCGACGCCTTGCGCCTCCGTCTTGAGCGTGGCCGAGCGCTCTACGAGGTCGCTCTTCATGGATTCGAAGCGCGTGCGGTTTTCCGTGGTCGCGCGCAATGCCTTGCCGCGCGGCAGTAGGAAATTGCGGGCAAAGCCGTCCTTGACGCGCACCACCTCGCCCATCTGGCCGAGCCTCGGGACGCGTTCGAGCAAGATCACTTCCATATCGATCTCTCCTGTACCGCTGCGGCCATCGCGTCGCGCGCAGGTTCGCTGCGCAGGCGCCGAATTGGCTCAGCGGATCACGTAGGGCAGCAGCCCAAGGAAGCGCGCGCGCTTGATCGCCTGGGCAAGTTCACGCTGCCTCTTCGCCGAAACCGCGGTGATCCGGCTCGGAACGATCTTGCCGCGTTCCGACACGAAGCGTTGCAGCAGCTTGACATCCTTGTAGTCGATCTTGGGCGCGTTGGCGCCCGAGAACGGGCAGCTCTTGCGGCGGCGGAAGAACGGCCGGCGCCCGCCGCCGGATTGCGGTGACATGGCCATTGTCAACTCTCCGTCGTGGCTTCGTCGCCACCGTTGCGCCCACGCCGGGGCCGATCATCGCGATCGCGCGGACGATCATCGCGGTCCCCCCGCGGTCGGTCATCGCGGTCGCGCGGTCGGTCATCACGGTCGCGCGGACGATCGCCACGGCGGTCGTCGCGGTCGCGATCGCGCTCGGCCCGGCGCATCATGGCGGAGGGGCCTTCCTCGTGCTCCTCGACCCGGATGGTCAGATAGCGCAACACGTCCTCGTTCAGCCGCTCCAAGCGTTCGATCTCGTTGATCGCCGGCGGCGGCGCATTGAGGTTCATGAGCGTGAAATGCGCCTTGCGGTTCTTGCGCAAGCGGTAGGACAGGGTTTTCACACCCCAGTACTCGGTCTTGGCGACGGAGCCGCCAAGGCCCTCGATGACGCCCTTCAAATGCGCCGTCAATTCGTCGACCTGCTGCGTACTGGCGTCCTGGCGCGCAAGGTAGATGTGTTCGTAGAGAGGCATGGATGCCCTTTCCTGCGTTGCCCGCGTCGCCTCGGCGCGAAGCCCCTCGAGCCCTTCGGGAAAGGCTCGAATGCTCTGAAGGCGGGAACACCGGACGCCGGGCCCGAAGGCCCTGCCGCGCTCCTATCCGGCGCGGCCGTCCGTTCAGCCCCCGGCCAGGGACGAGCGGAAGGCGGCGTTATACGCGGCCGGCGCGGAAAGGCAAGACGGATCGGGGCTTGGGGCCAGGAAACGCTTGGGGGCCGGGCCGCCGGGGGGTCAGGAGCGGTGCGCCGGACCGTCGACGTTCTGGATGATCTCGGCGAGCCGCACCGCGAGCTGGACGCCCTCGCGGATCAGTGTCGGGCTCGCGGGCGTAGAGCGGGTGGGGCTGCGCAGCCGTTGCAGCGCGGCAAGCAGGTCCTCAAGGCTCTGGCTCAAGAGCTTTTGCCGGAACGCCGGGTCGCTGCGGGCACGGTCGAGGTCGGCGTCCGTGACCGGCGAAAAAGCGCTCATCGCTTCGGGGCTCGTCAACGGCATGCTGCGGCGCCTGGTTCTCGAGTAGCCATGTTACCAATTTGCGGTTGTCGGTTTCTTACCCGGCCCGCTCCCTTGACACGGCCTGGATCGCGGTATCTCTCGCCCCGTTTGGGGACAGGCTAAAGAATGGCGGCGGCGTTCGTTTTCCCGGGCCAGGGCAGTCAGGCGGTGGGCATGGGCAGGAGCCTCGCCGAGGCCTTCGCCCCGGCGCGTGCCGTCTTCGAGGAAGTCGACGCCGCGCTTGGCGAGCGGCTCAGCGAGATCATCTGGAACGGGCCGGCGGAGACGCTCACGCTCACCGAAAACGCGCAGCCGGCGCTCATGGCGGTTTCGCTTGCGACGATGCGCGTGCTTGAAGCGGAGGCCGGCGTCGATCTCAAACGCGATGCCGTCTTCGTGGCGGGCCACTCACTGGGAGAATATTCGGCGCTCGCCGCCGCGTCGGCCATTTCGATCACGGATGCGGCGCGGCTGCTTCGTGTCCGCGGCCGGGCGATGCAGAAGGCGGTGCCGCCCGGCAAGGGCGCGATGGCCGCGCTCATCGGACTTGAGTTCAGCGCGGCCAAGGCCGTTGCGGCCGAATCCGCGGGCGCCACCGTGTGCGCGGCCGCAAACGACAACGGCGGTGAGCAGGTGGTCCTGTCGGGCGAGCGCGGAGCCGTCGAGCGCGCGGTAAATTTGGCCAAGGCGCGCGGTGCCAAGCGAGCGATGATGCTGCCGGTCTCGGCACCGTTCCATTGTTCCCTGATGCAGCCGGCTGCCGAGGCGATGGCCGAAGCGTTCGCCACGGTCTCGGTCGGGCGACCGTGCGTGCCGCTGGTCGCGAACGTCCTGGCGCAGCCGATCAGCGAGCCTGCCGACATCGTGCGCTGCCTCGTCGAGCAGGTGACCGGAACCGTCCGCTGGCGCGAGTCGGTGCTCTTCATGGTGCATGCCGGGGTGACGGCGTTCTACGAGGTCGGCGCCGGCAAGGTGCTCACCGGCTTGATCAAGCGCATCGCCGGGTCGGCGAACGCCTCCTCGATCGGCACGCCCGACGACATAGCCCGGTTCAAGGCGACGCTGAGCTAGGCCCTTCGGGTTCGGGAGCAAGTCATGTTCGATCTCACCGGGAAAACCGCCTTGGTCACGGGGGCGACGGGCCCCATCGGCGGCACCATCGCGCGCACGCTCCACGCCCAGGGCGCAACGGTCGCCCTTTCCGGCACGCGCGTCGGAGTCTTGGAGGAACTCGCCGCCACGCTCGGCGGGCGGGTCCATGTGCTGCCTTGCAATCTCGGCGACTGCGCCGCCGCGGACGGCCTGGTGCCGCGCGCCGAGGAAGCGATGGGTCAGCTCGACGTGCTGGTCGCCAATGCCGGCGTGACGCGGGATAATCTGCTGGTGCAGTTGCGCGACGAGGATTGGGACGAGGTGATCGCCGTCAATCTCTCCGCCACGTTCCGTTTGGCGCGCGCCGCCGTGCGCGGCATGATGCGGCGCCGCTTCGGCCGGATCATCGCCATCACTTCGGTGGTGGGGGCGACCGGCAATCCCGGGCAGGCCAACTATGTCGCCGCCAAGGCCGGGATCACCGGCATGATCAAGGCGATCGCGCAGGAATATGCCAAGCGTGGCGTCACCGCGAATTGCGTGGCGCCGGGATTCATCGTCACGCCGATGACGCAGCAGCTCAACGACAAGCAACGCGATGCCATCCTCGCCAGGGTCCCGGCAAGCCGCGCCGGAACCACCGAGGAGGTGGCGGCCGCGGTCGTCTTCCTCGCCTCCAACGAGGCCGGCTACGTGACCGGGCAGACGTTGCATGTGAACGGCGGAATGGCCATGATTTGAATGCGATGTAACGAAGGGAAACGGCGCCCGGGCGTGCTGGTCAACGCTGGCGAAGTGTGGTAACCGAACCGCAATTGGGCTGGGGGATGCCGGCGTGCGGGGCAGAACTGTTCGCCTCTGATCGGTGCCGACCCGCGGCCGTCGCCCACGACGTGACCGAGACTCGATGGTTGGGTCGCGTTGAACGATGAGGTTGGAACGATGAGTGACATTGGCGAGCGGGTGAAGAAGATCGTCGTGGAGCATCTCGGCGTCGAGCCCGACAAGGTGACGGAAAACGCCAGCTTCATCGATGATCTGGGCGCCGATAGCCTCGACACGGTCGAACTCGTCATGGCCTTCGAGGAGGAATTTGGTTGCGAGATTCCCGACGACGCAGCCGAAACCATTCTGACGGTGGGCGACGCCGTCAAGTTCCTCGAGAAGAACGCGAAGAGCTGACCGCCATTGCGGCCGGTCAATCGTTGCATAAAATGCATGCGAGGATTTGAACTCCGCACGCTGCGATGCGCGGGCAGTTGGTGTGCGGGCAAACCCCGGACCGATAGTCCTGACCGAAGGGTCTACCGGGAGCGCGAATGATGAGGCGGGTCGTCGTCACGGGTCTGGGCATGGTGACGCCGCTCGCCAGCGGGGTCGCGCCCACGTGGCAGCGGCTGATCGCCGGGCAGAGCGGCATCAAGCGCATCGAGAATTTCGACGTCTCCGATATTCCCTGCCGGATCGCCGGCCAGGTTCCCCGCGGCGACGGCTCGGACGGCACGTTCAATCCCGATCAGTGGATGGAGCCGAAGGAGCAGCGCAAGGTCGACAACTTCATCATCTATGCGATGGGCGCGGCGACGCAGGCGCTCGACGATGCCGACTGGCACCCGCGCGAGTATGAGGACGAGATCACCACCGGAGTCCTGATCGGCTCGGGCATCGGCGGCGTCGAGGGGATAGCCGAAACCGCGCTGGTGCTGCGCGACCGCGGCCCGCGCCGGGTGTCGCCGTTCTTCATCCCCGGAAGGCTCATCAATCTCGCCTCGGGCTATGTGTCGATCGCGCATAAGCTGAAGGGACCCAACCACGCCGTGGTCACGGCCTGCTCGACCGGCGCGCACGCCATCGGGGACGCCGGCAGGCTGATCGCGCTCGGCGATGCCGACGTGATGGTGGCCGGCGGCACGGAATCGCCGGTCAACCGCATTTCACTCGCCGGCTTCGCGGCTTGCCGGGCGCTCTCGACCGGCTTCAACGACACGCCCGAACGCGCCTCGCGGCCCTATGACAGCGATCGCGACGGCTTCGTGATGGGTGAGGGCGCGGGCGCGGTGGTGCTCGAAGAGTACGATCACGCCAAGCGCCGCGGCGCGCGCATCTATGGCGAACTGATCGGCTATGGCCTCTCCGGCGACGCCTACCACATCACCGCCCCCGCGGAGGACGGTGATGGCGCCCGGCGCTGCATGAGCGCCGCCATCCGCCGCGCCGAAATTTCGCCGGAGGACATCGACTACATCAACGCCCACGGCACCTCGACGCCGCTCGGCGACGAGATCGAGCTCAAGGCGGTCGAACGCATTGTCGGCAACGCCGCCGGTCACATTGCCATGTCGTCGACAAAGTCTTCGATCGGGCACCTCCTCGGCGCCGCCGGCGCGGTTGAGGCGATCTTCTGCCTGCTCGCAATCCGCGACCAGGTGGCGCCGCCGACCATCAATCTCGACAACCCCTCGGTCGCCACCGCGCTCGATCTCGTGCCGCACAAGGCGCGCAAGCGCGAGATCAACATCGTGCTGTCGAATTCATTCGGCTTTGGCGGCACCAATGCCAGCCTTGTGTTCCGGCGAATGGCCGAATAGGACGGCCTTACACCGTTTCGCCATATTTGCTCCGCACTCGCCTGCGATCCACTGGCGCAGTCTCACCCAAACACGTAACCTCGGGGGTCGCACGCTCGTGGTACGCAAATTTTGGGCGGGCGCAGAGAGTCCGTTCGCTCAAGGCCGGGGGTTGGCTCAGTCTTTCATCATGTATCCTGCGAGAACGGATAGTCGGCGGTGACGGACTCCAACCAGCCGCCCAACCAGCCGCCCAAAAGCAGCGAGCGGGCCGCAGCGCTTCTGCGCGCGGCCGCGGCGCGTTCGGCTGAGAGGGCCGCGGCGAAGCCCGCGCCGCTGAGCTCGGGCGCGTCCGCCACTCCGGCGCAACGGCCGCGGCCCGTCGCAGCCGTCACGGACAATGCGGCCAGACCCGCAGCGGCGAAATTGGCGAACGGGGGCGGTGCCAAGCCGGCCGCCGTTTCGCCGGCGCGCCCGCGCCAGCCGGGCGAGCTATCCACCGGGCGTGGCGGCCAGGGGACAGGCCAGGCCAACGAGGCCTCCTCGCTGCCGCGGTCATCGATCTGGCAATCCCGGGAGCCGGCCAGAGCTATTGCGGACCGCGGCGAGCCCTATCCAGCGCTCTCGGAACGGCTGGCGGGCGGCAACGGCGCGGCCTCCATGGACGCCAACCGCAACGATGCCAAACGCCTCGCGCCGCGCAGCCCGCGAACGGCGCTCGAGCCCGACACCGTCGTCGGTGCGCCGGCGCGGCGATCCAAGACCGCCCGGCATCCGCTCGTCATCATCGGCAACGCCATCTTCAGCCTCATCGTGCTGATCGCGATCGTGGTCGGCTTCGTGCTCTTTGTCGGCAAGCAGCGGTTCGAGTCGCCGGGCCCGCTGGCGCAGGACCGCGTCGTCAACATCCCGCGCGGCTCCGGCATTCGCGATATCGCCGAAGTGCTCGGGCGCGACGGCGTCATCGACCAGCCTTGGGTCTTCATCGGCGGCGTGCTCGTGCTCAAGGCGCGCGAGGACCTCAAGGCCGGCGAATACCAGTTCAAGGCGCACGCGAGCCTGCGCGACGTGGTCGCGACCATCGTCGAGGGCAAGGTGGTGGCGCACCAGCTCGGCATGGCGGAGGGTCTGACCTCCGAGCAGATCGTCGCGCGACTGATGGACGACGACGTCCTCACCGGCAACATCAAGGAGATTCCGGCCGAGGGCAGTCTGCTCCCCGACACCTACAACTTCACGCGAGGCGTCACGCGCGAGCAGATGATCCAGCGCATGCAGCAGGCGCAGCAGCGCCTGGTCAAGGAAATCTGGGATCGCCACGCTGCCGATCTTCCGCTCAAGACGCCGGAGCAGCTCGTCGTGCTTGCTTCGCTGATCGAGAAGGAGACCGGCAAGCCGGAAGAGCGCACCCGCGTCGCCGCCGTGTTCGTCAACCGGCTGAAGCAGAAGATGAGGCTGCAGTCGGATCCGACTATCATCTACGGGCTGGTCGGCGGCAAGGGCACGCTCGGCCGGCCCATCTTGAAGAGCGAGATCGAGCGGCCCACGCCGTACAACACCTACCTGATCGACGGCTTGCCGCCGGGCCCGATTTCAAATCCGGGCCGCGCCTCGCTCGAGGCCGCCGCCAATCCGGCGCGCACCCGCGAGCTCTACTTCGTGGCCGACGGCACCGGCGGCCATGCCTTCGCGGAAACATACGACCAGCATCAGAAAAATGTTGTGCGGCTGCGGCACCTGGAAAACGATCAGAAGGAGCCGTCGGCTGACGACGCGGGCGGCGCGGCGGCCGCCGCACAGGCTGCTTCGGTTCCGGCTGCGGCCCCAGCTCCCGCCGCGGCGCAACGCAAGCCCAAACGTGCCGCGCAACCCGCGCACTGAAGCGGGACGAGTTTTCCTCTAATCGCAACGCAGGCGGTCCGGCCGCGGCCGGATGCGCCTGCATTTCCCTTGTGAGCGCGGAAAGCCGCCGCTAAGTTCGGCGCGCATTTTCGCACATCTGCTTCCGGGGGATCGCATTCCATGGCGCTGTCGAGCATGACGGGATTTGCTCGCGGCCATGGCGCGTGGGGCTCCTATGCGTGGGCCTGGGAGATCAAATCGGTCAACGGCAAGGGGCTCGATCTGCGGCTGCGCATGCCGCCGGGCTGGGACGCGATCGAGGCGCCGGTGCGCGCACGCGCCGCTGAAACGCTGGCGCGTGGATCGATCCAGGCCAACCTCACGGTCGAGCGCGGCGGCGTTGCGCCGGTCGTGCGCGTCAACACCGAGATACTCGAGGCGGTGCTGGCGGCCGCGCGCAAGCTCGCGCCGCGCATCGAGGCGTCGCCGCCTTCGCTCGATGGCCTGCTCGCCCTCAAAGGCGTGATGGAGGTCGGCGAAGCCGAGGAACACGAGGACGAGCGGCGCACCGTCGAGGCTGCGCTTACGGCGGGCTTTGCGGAGGCGGTCGGCGCGCTTGCCGAGATGCGCCGGCTCGAAGGCGCCGCACTTGGCGTCGTGCTGGGGGCGCGGCTTGGCGAGATTGCCGCGCTGGCGCAGCGCGCCGAGCGGTCGCCGGGCCGCCGGCCTGAGGCGATCCGGGCGCGGCTCGCCGAGCAAGTTGCGGCGCTGCTGGCGCAGTCCGAGCGTTTCGATCCCGACCGGCTGCACCAGGAGGCGATCCTGATCGCGACCAAGGCCGACGTGCGCGAGGAGCTTGACCGCCTGGCAGCCCACCTCGCGCAGGCGCAGCGTCTCATCGACGACGGCGGCCCGATCGGCCGGCGGCTCGATTTTCTTGCCCAGGAGCTCAACCGCGAGGCCAACACGCTGTGCGCCAAGGCGGGCGACGTCGAGCTCACCAATATCGGGCTGGAGCTCAAGGCGGCGGTGGAGCAATTCCGCGAGCAGGTGCAGAACGTGGAATAGACATGGCGCGCGGGGCTCGAAACCGAAGGAGAATCGCAAGTCGCGGCCTTATGCTGGTGTTGTCTTCGCCATCGGGCGCCGGCAAGACCACGCTGTCGCGCATGTTGCTCAAGTCCGACCGCAACGTCGA
>Ga0182024_10010582_pt1 | contig 18768 bp, 16 predicted proteins | sample P32metaG_FD_120480 | JGI IMG/M metagenome (GOLD analysis project Ga0182024, IMG submission 120480) | Permafrost microbial communities from Stordalen Mire, Sweden - P3-2 metaG (Illumina Assembly) | ecosystem: Environmental > Terrestrial > Soil > Wetlands > Permafrost | place: Sweden: Stordalen... | reverse complement strand
GACCGGCGACGTCCCGGCGGGCGTGGCCCAGATCGCCGACGAGGCGGTCGTCGAGCTGGGCCTGCCCGGTCTCACGATCGCCGCCGGCGGCCCTGGCGCGACGCCGTGGCTGGTCACCAAAGGCGGGGCTGACCTGGACCGGGGTGACCTGGACCGGGGTGAGCTGGACCGGGGTGAGCTGCTCGGGCCCGCGCACCGCTGGCCGGCCTACTGCGGCTCCGCCCTGCTCACGGCCACGGCCGTGCTGCGCCTCGTCGCCGAGGGCCGGATCGCCCTCGACTCCCCGGTCAATGACCTGATCGCCACCGTGAGCCTCGAGGACGCCACGGTCACAGTCCGCGAGCTGCTCACCCATACCGCGGGGGTGGACAGCCCCGAACAATCCGAGCTCTTCGCCGATCACGTTCCTGACCTGGTCAGCGTCATCGGCCCGGTGGTGGCCTGCAGCGGCCCGCGGGGGGCGGTCCGGCCCAGCAACGGCGGCTACGCCGTGCTCGGCCAGCTCGTCGCCGACGTCACCGGGGTCCCGTACGCCGAGGCGGTGACCCGCCTGGTCCTGAGGCCGCTCGGGCTGACCGGGCCCTCGTTCCCGGACCGCGCTGCGGACCTCGGCCCGGACGCGGTGACCGGGTACACGGTGAACGCGTCCGGTGTGATCGCCCCTTTCCCCGCCGTGGTCTGCGTCCTGCCCGCGGTCGGCGGGCTGTGGTGCACCGCGGCGGAGCTCGTGCGCCTGGGCACGGGCTGGTCGTCGCTGCTGCCCGCGGAACTCGCCGGCGAGGCGGTCAGGCCGCAGACCGACCCGATGCCCGGCGGGCAACGGATGGGGCTCGGCTGGGTCATCAGCCCCCGGGGTGACCTCGCCGTGCACGCCGGAGCGGCTCCGCCGGCCAGCACGTTGCTGCGCCTGCACATCCGCACCGGCCAGGTCCAGGTGATCCTGGCCAGCCGGCTGATCTGGCTGAGCCCGCTCAGCGACCGGCTGCTCCGATCCGGAGTCCGGGCCACGCGCTAGCGCCGCCTGCCGCCCGGCACCGGGCGCCCCGCACCGGGCGCCCGGGCCCGCTCTGGCCACTACGCCAGGAGTGACCCGTTCACCTCACGAAATCAACCCCCCCAGAAAGGAACAGCACATGTACCAGCCGTACCCGGGCGCCACGCAGATGCCCGACACCCCGCCGCGTACCGTCCCGCAGTCCGTGCGCCAGGCCGTCAAGGCCATGTACGGCGGGGCGGCCGTCAGCCTGATCTACCTGATCGCGTCCATCGCGACGGTGGGCTCCACCAAGACGGCCATCGAGAAGCGGTTCCCGCACCTGACCGCCAGCCAGGTCACCACGGAGCAGCATGTCCTGCTGATCGCGGGCATCGTCTCGGGCCTGATCGCCATCGCGGCGTGGCTCCTCATCGCCCGGTCCTGCCGGGCCGGGAAGAACTGGGCCCGGATCACCGGTACGGTGCTGTTCGGCCTGGCCACCCTGGACGCGCTCGGCGGCCTGATCAACCCGGTGGCCGTGCCGGTCAAGATCCTCGCGTTCGTGATCTGGCTGTTCGGCCTCATCGCGGTCGTGCGGCTGTGGCAGGCCGCCTCCACCGCCTTCTTCAGGGCCCCCCGGCCATGATCGAGGTCTGCGGGCTCACCAAGCGGTTCGGCCCGGTCACCGCGGTCGACGGGCTGAGTTTCACGGTCCGTCCCGGCCAGGTGACCGGGTTCCTCGGGCCGAACGGCGCGGGCAAGACCACCACGCTGCGGATCATCCTGGGCCTGGACGCTCCCACTACGGGCCGGGCGCTCGTCGGGGGCCGCCCCTACCAGCGGATCATCCGCCCGCTGCACGAGGCCGGCGCGATGCTGGACGCCGGCGCGGTCCATCCCGGGCGGTCCGCCCGGCAGCACCTGCGCTCCATCGCGCGCAGCAACGGCATCGGGGCGGCCCGGGTCGGCGAGGTGCTGGTGCTGACCGGGCTGGACGCGGTCGCGGGCCGGCGGGCCGGGGGGTTCTCGCTCGGCATGAAGCAGCGGCTCGGCATCGCCGCGGCGCTGCTGGGCGACCCGCCGGTGCTGATGTTCGACGAGCCCGCCAACGGCCTGGACCCCGAAGGCATCCACTGGATCCGGCAGCTGTTCCGGGCGCTGGCCGGAGAGGGCCGCACGGTCTTCGTGTCCAGCCACCTGATGAGCGAGATGGCACTGACCGCCGACCACCTGATCATCATCGGCCGCGGCCGGCTCATCGCGGACACGCCGGTGGAGGAGTTCGTGGAGTCCCGCGGGCGCCGCGACGTGCTGGTCCGCTCGCCCCGGGCCGGTGATCTCGCCGCGCTGCTCGCCGCGCACGGCGCGGCGGTCACCCCGGAACCGGGCGGCGGTCTCGCGGTGACCGGCCTGGAGGCGCCGGCCATCGCGGACCTGGCCGCCGCCCGCGGCCTCCCCGTCCACGAACTGGTCCCGCGGCACGCGTCGCTGGAAGACGCGTACCTCGACATCACCGGCGACGCCACGCAGTACCGGGCCGCGGCGCCCGCCGGGGAAGGAGCAGCAGCCCGATGACTGCCGCCGCCCCTCCCGTGCTGCCCGGCAGCACCAGGCCGCCCAGCCGCACCGCGCCGGCCGCGGCCGTCCGCGCGCGCGACCTCCTCGCGTCCGAGTGGATCAAGCTCTGGTCGGTCCGGTCCACCTACGCGGCGCTGTCCATCGCGGCGGTCCTGGCCGTCGGCCTGAGCGCGCTGGGCACGTATCTCACCGCGGCCGCCGCGGCCCACCCGCCGCACGGCAGCCCGCCGCTGCCTGACGCGCTGACGCTGAGCTTCAGCGGGTTCCCCACCGCGCAGCTCGCCGTGGCGGTCCTCGGCGTGCTGGCGTTCACCGCCGAGCAGTCGACCGGGCTGATCCGCACCACGTTCGTGGCGGTGCCGCGGCGCCGGGCGGTCCTCGCGGCCAAGGCCGCCACCGCGGGGGCGGTGGCCCTGGCCGCGGGGGAGGTGCTCGCGTTCGCCTCGTTCTTCCTGACCCAGGCCATCTTGTCGGGGCATCAGCGCGGGCTGTCGCTGGCCCATCCCGGAGTCGCGGGCGCGGTCCTGGCCGGCGGGTTTTACCTGGCCGTCGTGGCCCTGCTGGGCCTGGGACTGGGCGCGGCGCTGCGGTCCACGGCCGCCGCGATCGCCGCGGCCGTCGCGCTGACCTACCTGATCCCGGAAATCCTGAGCCTGCTGCCGTCACCCTGGAACGGCCGGATCGACCGGTTCCTGCCCCTCACCGCGGCCCAGCAACTCGTGTCGCTGCACCCCAGGACGGACATGTTCGCCCCGGCCCTGTCCCTGCTGGTCGTGATCGGGTGGGCGGCGGCCGCACTGGCCGCCGCCTGCGTGGTGATCACCCGCCGGGACGCCTGAGCGGCACGGTGGCCGCCCCGTGACACCCTCAATTCTCCCTAACGGTCTGCCCGCGCGACGGTCAGCGCCCGGGAACCAGGACGTCCCCCGACTGATGGGTAGGGGTCCCGTCCACCACGGTGGCCAGTACCGGGATGTCCGCGATCCGTTCCGGGACGGTCCGCAGCGGGTTGCCGGCCAGCACCACGAAGTCAGCCGGCTTGCCCGGCTCGAGCGAGCCGAGCTCGTCCTCCCGGTGGATCGCGGCGGCGGCCTGCGTGGTGTACAGGGCGAGCGCGTCCCGGGCGGTGAGCCGCTCGCCGGGCCCGAGGACCTGGCCGGCGGCGGTCCGGCGGGTCACGGCGTCGCGCAGGCCGAGCAGCGGCGCGGCGCTGATGACCGGGGCGTCGGAGGAACCGGCCACGGTCAGGCCCGCCCGCCGCCAGGACCCGAACGCGTAGAGCTGGTCGCCGTGGCCGGGGAACGCCTCGGCGAACCCGTCGCCCAGGGCGGACAGGAACCCGGGCTGGCTCACGATCACGATGCCGAGGTCCGCGGCCCGGGCCGCAAGGGGCGGGTACATGGCCCCGGCGTGCTCGACCCGGTGCCGCCGCGGGTTCCGTCCCGGTCCTGAGGTACCCAGCACGGCCGCGTAGGCGTCCAGCACGGTCTCGATGGCCCGGTCCCCCTGGGCGTGCACGGCGACCTGGAATCCGCGGGTGTCGAACTCGCGGACCATCGCGGTCAGCTCGTCGCGGCTGAAGAACAGGATGCCGGAGCCGTGCGGCGGGACCGGGTAGGTGCCGTGGATGGCCGCAGTGCGGCTGCTCATCCCGCCGTCGGCCCAGATCTTCACCGCCTCGGTGGCCAGCCGCCCGGAATGCCGGCCCTGCAGGCCCCCGGCGAGCAGCCAGTCCACCTGGTCGTGCACGACCAGGCCGTAGATCCGCTGGCGCAGCGCGCCGGCCTGGTCGGCCTCGGCGAACGCGGCGAACGTGTCGCGGCGCAGATCCGCGTCGCAGGCCGCGGTGATGCCGAGCGCCGCGAGATGCTGCCCGGCCCGCTCGATCAGCCGGGCCCGCTCGGCGGCGCCCATCCGGGTGATGTCGTCCCGCAGGTTCTGCTCGAACAGCGCGAACATCGGCCCCTCGAATACCACGCCGTCGAGGCGGCCTTCACCGTCGCGGCCGAACGCGCCGCCCGGCGGATCGGGCTGCCGGTCGTCGAACCCGGCCGCCCGCAGCGCCGCGCTGTTCAGCACGCACGCGTGCAGCGACGTGTGGTACACCACGGCCGGGCGGTCGGGCACGGCCTGGTCCAGGTCGTCGCGGGTGGGGTGCCGGCCCTCGCGGAGCCGGTACTCCACGTACCCGCTGCCGGTGACCCACGAGCCCGCCGGGGTGCGGGTGCTGGCCTCGCGCAGCCGGGCCTGGATGGCCGGGATGTCGGGTGCGGACGGCTGGCTGCAGTCGGCGCCCGCGGCCAGGTACCCGACGTCGGCGACGTGGCAGTGCGCGTCGATGAGCCCCGGGATGACGGTCGCCCCGTCCAGCCGGGCCACCGCCGCGCCGGGCCCGGCCGCTGCCCGGACCTCCCCGGGGTCGCCGACGGCGGCGATCCGCCCGTCCCGGATCAGCATGGCCCGGGCGGTCCCGCCGTCCGGGGCCATGGTGACGATGACGGCATCCTCGATGACCAGTTCCACCCGCAGAACCCTACGTCGCGCCCCGCCGACCCGGCAGAGCCGGGCTCAGGACAGCCCGGCCAGGAAGCCCCGGCCAGGAAAGCCTCGGCCAGGAAAGCCTCGGCCAGGAAAGCCCCGGCTGAGGACTGCCCAGCTAGGAGAGCCCGATTCAGGACTGCCCGGACAGCGCGGCGGCCAGCGGCTCCAGCACGGCCGAGGTGTGCGGCGGGGCAGCGAGACGATCACGAGGTCAGCCGCGGCCGTCCCGAACTCCGCGGTGGCCGCGGCTGTCCCGGCCGGGTCGCCCTGGCCCTAGCATTGCGACCGTGGGTTATGATCACGCGGATCTCGGCGAGCCGGCTCTGTTAGAGCGCGCCCGTTCCGGCAGCGACGATGCCTACGGGGAGCTGGTCGAGGTGTACCGCGCGGAGCTCCACGCGCACTGCTACCGGATCCTCGGATCAGTACAGGACGCCGAAGATGCCCTGCAAGATGCCCTGTTGCGGGCGTGGCGGGGACTTGCGGGCTTTGAAGGCCGGAGTTCGCTGCGTTCCTGGCTGTACAAGATCACGACGAATGCGGCGCTTGACGTGGCGCAGCGCCGCCCTAAGCGTGAGCTGCCGATGACGCACGGTCCCTGTGCGGGACTCGGCGAGGGTCCTGGCGTGGCTCTGCTTGAGTCGGTGTGGGTGGAGCCGTACCCGGACCAGGCGTTTGGTGTCGCCGGCGGGCTCGCCTCGCCGGAGGCGCGGTATGAGCGGCGGGAAAGCCTGGAGCTGGCCTTCGTCGCGGCGCTGCAGTGCCTCCCTGCGCTCCAGCGGGCCGTGCTCATCCTTCGCGAGGTGCTCGGCTTCTCCAGCAAGGAAACGGCCGACCTGCTCAACACCACGGTCCCGGCGGTGCAGAGCGCCCTGCAGCGCGGCCGCGCCGCGGCGCGGGATCGCATTCCCGGGCGCAGCCAGCAGGCCACCCTGCGAACCCTCGGGGACAAGCGCCTCCGAGAACTCGTCGGGCGCTACTGCGACGCCATCGAGCGTGGCGATGCCGGCGCGGTAGTCGCCATGCTGACCGAGGATGCCGTGTGGGCGATGCCGCCGATCGTGACCTGGTACCGGGGCCGCCCCGCGATCGCCGGGTTTTTGCGTGACTACGGATTCAACGAGGCCTGGCGGCACATCGCCACCCGAGCCAACGGACAGCTCGCCGTGGGCTGCTACACCTTCGACCCGCACCGGCGTCGCTGGGTGGCCTCCGTGCTTGACGTGCTGACCCTGGACGGTGACCGCATCGCGGAGGTCACCGGATTCGTGACCGCTGAGCTGCTCTCCCGCTGGGGCGAGAAGGACGGCCGATTCGTCGGGGCGACGGTCTTCCCCCGTTTCGGCCTTCCCGCCGTGCTGCCCGGCTGAACCCGTTCATCTTCCGGGGCCGATTGGTTCGCGGGTTCCCGGCGGTCAGTAGGTGCATCGCTGACCCGTGCAGCGGGTCAGCTTCCGCACGGCCGCCAACCCTCGTGGAGGAAAGCATGAACACGTTCGATGTCCAGCCAGTTGCCGAGCCGCTGACGAACGATGGCCGGAAACCGGCGGTCCTGCCCTGGGCAGAAGCCCGCAAGCGGCTCAACGATGCCCGCTACTACTGGCTCGGGACGGTGCATCCGAGCGGCCGGACCCATGTGCGGCCAGTGCTCGCCGTATGGGTGGGCGGCGCGCTCTACACAACTTCAAGCCCGCAGGCTCGCAAGGGGCGGAACCTCGACCGCGATGGCCGTTGCTCTGTCGCGGTGACCGCGGACGATATGCATCTCGTCCTCGAAGGCCTAGCGTCGAAGGTCGTCGACCCTGCGCTGCTCCAGAGTGTCGCCGATGCTTACTGCTCGAAGTACGACTGGAACGTGACCATGGCAGACGGGGCGTTCGACGCGCCCTACGGCGCGCCCACAGCAGGTCCGCCGCCTTATCAGCCCTACGAGATCCGCCCGGCGGCGGTCTTCGGTTTCGTCAACGACAGCGCGCTTGGCCCGGCCAGTACCTGCTGGCGTTTCTGAGAGCCTGCTTGAAACTCAGGCGGCCGGTGGCTGGGCAGCGCTGAGTTGCTGGCGGGCTAGGCGGACACGGCCGCGCCTTCGGCCCGGATCAGCCGACGGCGCGGTCAGCGGGTGGTGGCGAACTCGCCGGCGCGGATAGAGGGAGGGTCGTCCTCGCCCTGGATGAGGTGGCTGTGGCTGAGCGCCGAGACGCCGCCGACGATCAAGGCCAGGGCCAGGGCCTCGCCGGCCAGGTCCAGCGGCGCGGTCTGGATGTGCTCACCGAACAGGAACAGCCCGAGCAGGCTGGCCGACAGCGGGTCCAGGATGGTGAACCCGGGCTGGGACGCGGCCAGCGGGCCCGCGGCCAGCGCGTGCGAGGCCAGCAGCAGGGTCGCCGCGCCCGCCCCGACCAGGACGTACAGCGACCAGTTGGTCACGATGGCCTCGATGCCGTCGCCCAGGTGGGAGCTGAGTTCCTTGATCACCGCGGCGACGAAGCCCCATGAGACGCCGGTGGCCGCGCCGAGCACCGCGGCGCGGCGGGACGGCGCGGCGCCGGGACGGCGGCCCAGGCCGAAGGCCACGGCCAGGGCAACGAGGACCACGGCCAGCGACGCCAGCCCGGCCAGCCACCACAGGGTGCCGGGCGCGGACGACCGGCCTCCCGACGGTGACGCGGCCAGCAGGAACAGGCCCAGCCCGGCGCACATGGCGATCGCGGCCAGCCAGTCACGCCGCTTCACGCTGCGCGAGCCGATCACCGCCATGTAACCGAACACGAAGATCAGTTCCAGGGCCAGGATGGGCTGGACCAGGGCCAGCGCGCCGAAGCGCAGGGCGCTGATCTGCAGGATGAAGCCGAGGATCATGCTGGCCAGGCCGAGCACCCAGATGGGCTGGCGGACCAGCCGGAACAGCAGGTAAATGTCGAATCCTGAGGACCCGGAGTTGCGCGCGCCGAGACGCTGGCAGACCGAGGAGGTGGCGGTGCAGAAGCTGGCCGCTAGGGACAGCACGATCGCCGCTTCCACGAATACACACCCCCTACTCGGCTCGTTCACGGCGTACCCGGAGCTTCCTCCGTTACGTACAACCGCTTCGTCTGCCGAATCTTCCCGCTGGCAGCATGAATCTTGCCGGAAGCGGGCCGCGCGCCGCGCGGCGCAGGTCAGCGGAGTGGTGTCACGTCCGGGACCGCCTCGGCCCGGGTCCGCCGGCCCATCCACCAGAAGGCCGTCCCGATGACGATGAAGGCCAGCACCGGGACGAGCTCAGTCCACAGGTAGGTGAACCGCTGGGCGTAGGTCCAGCCCGAGGGGATGAAGTCACTGCCGAACCACGAGCTGCCCAGGCCCGGGGCGATGAGCTGGATGCTGGCCACGGCCACCAGCAGCATCAGGATCACGGTCAGCGGCCGGTGCCAGGGCATCCTGAACGGCCGGGGCGTGGCCGGGTGGCTGCGCCGCAGCTTCCACAGCGCGGGGTAGATGAGCAGGTAGCTGATCAGCGTGGTGGAGATGGTCACGCCGAGCACCGCGTCGAAGTACTTCGCGGCGTCGCCGCTGGTGATCTGGTGGGCGAGCACGACCACGATGGTGGCCACGATGCCGCTGAACACGTTGACCCGGATCGGCGTGCCGTACTTGGCGTTGATCACCCCGAGCACCCGCGGGCCCGCGCCGTCGTAACAGGAGACGGCCAGGGCCCGGTCCGAGCCCATGATCCAGGTCACGCCGGAGGTCAGCAGGCAGAGGATGAACAGGAGCGCGCAAGCGTCCCCGAGGACCAGCCCGGCGCCGGCCAGCGTGGCGGTGCCGTTCACGCCGACGTGCCCGCCGTAGACGGTGAAGACGTCCTGGATGGCGCTGACGAACCCGCTGAAGTTGGTGATGGCGCTGGACGGCAGGACGATCAGGATGCCGATCACGGGCAGCGCGTACAGCACCACGCTGGCCACGGCGGAGCGGGCAATCCCGAAGGGCACGTCCCGCTGCGGGTTGGTCATCTCCTCGCCGGCGCTGCTGGGCAGCTCGAAGCCGACGAAGTTGAACAGCAGCACGCCGACGAGCAGCACGAACCCGCTCTGCGACGGCTTGTAGTCACTGGCGCCCAGGCCGTGCGCGCCGTGCTTGAACGCGAAGATGGCGACCGAGATCGTGAATAGCCCGAGGAGCAGGAACCGGGCGAAGGCCCCGGCGGTCGGCAGCCATTTGGCCCGGCTGAACGACATGATGGCGGCCAGGATCGACAGCCAGACGAACGCCAGCGCGATGATGAACCACACCGGGGTGGACACGTTCGCGCCGTGGTTGAAGAACACCTGGACAGCGGCGATGCAGGTGATGGTGAGCGAGCCGCCGATCCACACCGGGTTGGTGATCCAGTACAGGAAGTTGTTCACCGCGCCGGCCAGGTGCCCGAAGGCCAGCCGGGTCCAGTAGTACGGCCCGCCCTCCTCCGGGAACGCCGCCCCCAGCTCGGCGAACAGCAGGGCCTGCGGCACGAAGAACACCACCGCGAAGATCATCATCCAGGTGAAGGCCTGGCCGCCGCCCTGCGCCACGGTGGCGATGGTGTCCACCCCGACGATGGTGCAGATCAGGAAGAACAGGATGTCGAAGCGGCCGAAGTGCCGCTGCAGCTTCTGCCGCTCGACGGTGGCCGCAACGGTCGTCGTGTCCAGGGTGTCAGTCATCCGCGGCGCTCCTGGTGGGTCGACAGGGGGATACGCAGGCAGATCCTGGCCGCAGCCTCACAAGTAAAGATTTCGGCCGTGTTTCCTATTGGTGACGGAAGAGGATCAGCTGTCAACGCCTGCGCCGAACCGGTCCAGGGCGGAGAGCCAGGCGCCGCGGCCGCCGCCGCCGGGGTCCAGGTCGAGGCGGCACCGGCCGGGCGGGTCCAGCCTGCGCGGCACGGCCGCTGACGTGGTTGGGTGGGAGGGCAGCGGGCATGGTGCAGTCGCGGGCGCCCGCGCGCCGTCCCTGCCCCGGGTCACCAGGAGCGCGTCATGACCGTGGACCGGATGCTGCCCAGCCGTGAGGCCGCTGACCTGCTGGACCTGACCCGGCAGCTGGCCGAGCGCGAGCTGGCGCCCCGCGTCACCGAGGCAGAAGCCACCGGGACCTTCCCCGCGGACGTCTTCAAGCTCATCGGCGCGGCGGGCCTGCTCGGCCTGCCGTATCCCGAGTCACTGGGCGGCGGCGGCCAGCCGTACGAGGTGTACCTGCAGGTCCTGGAGGAGCTGGCCATGCGGTGGGCCGCGGTCGCGGTCACGGTGAGCGTGCACGGCCTGTCCTGCTTCCCGCTGGCCACCTTCGGCACCCCGGAGCAGCAGGAGCGGTGGCTGCCCGACCTGCTCGGCGGCGGCATGCTCGGCGCCTACAGCCTGTCCGAGCCCCAGGCCGGCTCCGACGCGGCCGCACTGGCCTGCCAGGCGGAACGGGACGGCGGCGGCTACGTCATCACCGGCACCAAGGCCTGGATCACCGGCGGCGGGAACGCCGACTCCTACACGCTGTTCGCCCGCACGGCTCCCGGCAGCCAGGGGGTCTCGTGCTTCCTGGTGCCGGCCGGCCTGCCCGGGCTGTCGTTCGGGCCGCCGGAGCGGAAGATGGGGCTGCGGGCGGTGCCGACGACCAGCGCCCACTACGACAGGGCGCGGCTGCCCGCCGACCGCCTGATCGGCGCCGGGGGGCAGGGGCTGCGGATCGCGTTCAGCGCGCTGGACTCCGGGCGGCTCGGCATCGCGGCCGTCGCGACCGGGCTGGCCCAGGCCGCCCTGGACTACGCGGCCGGCTACGCGAAGGAGCGGCGGACGTTCGGCCAGCGGATCATCGACCACGAGGGCCTGGCGTTCCTGCTTGCGGACATGGCCGCCGCGGTCGGCTCGGCCCGGGCGACCTACCTGGACGCGGCCCGGCGCCGGGACGCCGGGCGTCCCTACAGCCAGCAGGCCAGCGTGGCCAAGCTGATCGCGACCGACGCCGCGATGAAGGTGACCACCGACGCCGTCCAGGTCCTCGGCGGCTACGGCTACAGCGATGACTTCCCGGTCGAGCGGTACCTGCGCGAGGCCAAGATCATGCAGATCTTCGAGGGCACCAACCAGATCCAGCGCCTGGTCATCAGCCGCCACCTGGCCTCCGGACCGACGTAACGACGTGAACTGCGGAAACTCCGCAGAAGCCGCGATCATGCGACGGGTGTCCCGACGCCCAGAACATGATCGAACCTGAACATGCAGACGTTGCTCCGTCGCTGCCGCCACAGAGATGACAGCGATCCTTCCCTGGGTGGCCTGACACTTAAGAGCCTGTTTGGAACCCTATGCGGGGCTTGGCCGCGGGCGCTGGGCGAGCCGTCGACATGCGCGACTGGATCTTGCCCGCGACCGGCCAAGCCGGGATCACGGTAGATCCCGACATCAACGGCCAGCCGGCTACAACCTCGAAGACCCGCGATCAGCCATGGGTCTCCAGCCCTTTGCGATCGAGCGCTGCTCGGATCTGGCTGAGCCACTCTGTGCCCAGCTGGCGCCCGTTTGGGAGTTGGTCGCCTCGATCCCAGCGCCACGTTGCGATCATCGCCAGCACGAGGATCCGGCACTCGCGCAGCAAGTCTTGATTGACACCCGGATAGTGCTCGCTGACCTCTTCGGGCGCATGGGCGAGGTCGAATTCGACAGGCCCGCGGCAACACGTCTCGAGGTCTATGAACAGCAGCCCGTTCTTCGTGGTGAGCACGTTGCCCGGGTGCGGCTCGCCGTGCAGCAGCTGCTCGGCGCCGCCGTGCTCGCCGATCACTCGTCTCAGGCTTCGCAGCGTGTCGCCGAGGAGCTCCCGGTCCGCGTGGGCGAGCGCCGGAGTGTGGTCGCGGCTCGCGACGAGTTGTTGAGCCTGCTCGACTCGATCCATGAAGTGCGGCGTAGGGACATCGAGCTTGCGCATGCCGGCATGCAACCGCTCGAGCGCACTCGCGTAGTCGGCTGGTGAGGCCTCTCGAGGTATCGCGGGTTCGTAGTAGGTCTACAGCGTGACCACGAAGCCATCACGCTCATAGACACGTGGGTCCACTCGAAGCTCAAGAACAGCCACAGGGCACCCGGATTCGGCGAGCCGATGAGCAAGCTCGACTTCGAACTGTGCGACCTGATGCGCTACAGGTGCCACCCGGGCAAGCACGTCACATGGCAGCAGACGCAGAGTGACCTTGTTCGAGTCATGAAGAACGATCGCGTCGTCGACTGCCAGGTCAAGTGATGAGGCGGTCGCCATGGCCGCAGCCACCGCACGCGGGACCTCTGACGCCTGCATCGTCGCCTGGCCCCTCTCCCTTGAGCGACCTTGATAGTCGTCTGACCTGCCACAATGACCGCGATAGACCACTGTGCCACTAGTTCACACCGAGAGGATCGCTAGTCAGGGTCCGCCGACGATGAGCACCAGGTCGTCGCCACCAGGACGCATCAGAGCGAGTAACAGGTGATCACGCTAGCTGACGCTTAAGCGTCAGCGAACAGCCCTCCGGATAGCGCCGGGCCTCCATCTGCCAAGCATGATGTCGCGGCCTCTGACCGGGTTAGATGAGGACGCTGCGCACTATTGAAAAAAACTGCCGTAGCTGGTGTCGAGCCAAAAGGAATACTCCTCCCGGCGCCGATTCCTGAACACCCTGGCGGGGTCACTCAGACGCGACACCGGCATCACCGTCAAGATCAACCGTCACGCCGATGACGACATCTCACCGCGCCGGCCAAAGGTATGGTCGCCAATGTGGGCACTGGTCAGCACTGACCACGCCTGACATCATGCAGATCTTCGAGGGCACCACTCAGATTCAGCGCCTGATCATCAGCCGCCACCTGGCCTCCCGATCCGAAGGGGCCCGGGGTGAGGCAGCCCACTGCCAGGCGGGCCGGGGTCAGGCGTCCCAGTCGGCCAGCACTGCCGTGGTGTCCCGGCCGGGTACCGGGGGAGGGGACGGCGTGGCCGCGGGAGTCCGGGAGAACCGGGGGGCCGGCGCGGCCTGCGGGATCCCGTCCAGCGTGATCACCGTTTCCCGGGCGGTGATGTGCGGGTCGACGGCCGCCTCGCCGAAGGACAGCACCGGCGTCACGCAGGCGTCGGTGCCCGCGAACGTCTCCGCCCACTCATCACGGGTCCGGCTGGCGATCACCTCGGTGAAACGGACCCGCAGCCTTGGCCAGCCGGCGCGGTCCATCTGCGCGGGCAGGTCCTCCCCGGCGATGCCCAGCCCGGCCAGGAACTGGGCGTAGAACTGCGGCTCCAGCGCGCCGACCGCGATCCACCGGCCGTCAGCGCACGTGTAGGTGTCGTAGAACGGGGCGCCCCCGTCGAGCAGGTTGGCCGCCCGTTCGTCGGTCCAGGCGCCCGCGCCGCGGAAGGCCCAGACCATCTGCAGCAGCACGCCGGCCCCGTCGACCATGGCCGCGTCCACCACCTGCCCGGTCCCGGAACGCTGCCGTTCCCAGAGCGCGGCCAGCACCCCGGCGACCAGGAACATGGAGCCGCCGCCGAAGTCCCCGACCAGGTTGAGCGGCACGGCCGGCCGCTCACCGGCCCCGATCGCGTGCAGCGCGCCGGTGAGGGAGATGTAGTTGATGTCGTGGCCGGCCCGGGCGGCCATCGGGCCGTCGCGGCCCCAGCCGGTCATCCGGCCGTAGACCAGGGCCGGGTTCACCGCGTGGCAGTCCTGCGGCCCGACTCCCAGCCGTTCGGCCACGCCGGGCCGGTAGCCCTCCAGCAGCACGTCGGCCCGGGCCACCAGGCGCAGCAGCAGGTCACGCCCGGCATCGGTCTTCAGGTCGGCGGCCACCGAGCGGCGGCTGCGCAGCGTGTAGTCGGTCCGTCCGCGGGCCGGGTCGAAGGCCGTGGCCGGGCGTTCCACGCGGACCACGTCGGCACCCAGGTCGCCGAGCACCATGGCCGCGTGCGGCGCCGGGCCGAGCCCGGCGAGTTCGATCACCCGCAGGCCGGTGAGTGGACCAGGCACGCTCAGCCCCCTTCAGCCAGGCTCGTGGGTCACCGGGGCAGTATGCCATTCCCGGACGTCCGGGCCGGAAGCGCGCGCCCGGTCCAGCGGCCCGCCGCCGTTTACACGGTGCCCTGGTCAGGCGTGCCCGCGGGGTGCGGGCGGAGCACCTGGACGTCAAGGCCCTCCGCGAGGCGCCCCTTGAGCGCCTCGTTGAGCTCAGCGAGCGCGGGCCCGCGCGAGTGCTCGTCGAGCGCTTCGACGCTGGACCACTTCTCGACCATGACCAGCCGGTCGTCGCTCTCGTGCAGGGCGTACAGCAGGCAGCCGTCGTCGTGGTTGTGCACGTCGGCGATGACGCTCTCCATGGCCGCCACGACCTCGGCGCGGTGCTCCGGCAGCGGGCGGATGGTGGCGATGACGACAACTTCGGTCATGACCGGGCTTCCTTTCCTGGGGGGACACCCGGCCGCGTCGCGGCCGGGGCTTTGCCGAGCGGCCGCCAGGCCACGGCCGGCAGCAGCGGGCTGAGCAGCTTCTCAGTCAGTACGCCGCGGTAGACGCCGGCCCCGTAGGCGGCCTCGTCGGCCAGGTAGCCGACCGAGAACGCCGCGGCGCCCAGCGGGGGACGGAGCCGCCGCCATTCCGTGAGCGGCGGCCCGGCCAGCAGCGACGCCACGGCCAGCCGCCGGCCCAGCCGGGTCCGGGCCGTCCGGCCGCCGGGCCGGGCCAGGCCGGCCGCCGCGACCGGCAGCGCGTACTGGATGGTCCAGCGCCCCGCGCCCAGCCAGGTCTGCAGCACCGAGTCGGCCATCGGGCGGAGCACGCCCTTCGGCGGCACGTCCCAGCCGCGCAGCAGCCGGACCAGCTGCCCGGTGCCGGCGCCGTAGGCGGCGAGCGCGGCCAGTGGCTTGCGGGCCAGCAGCGCGCCGACGGCCACTGCAGGCCACGCCTGCAGCACCAGCGGTGGCACTTTTCCCGGGTGCCTTCGCGTCAGCGGCGCCGCAGAACATCCATAACGGAATTTTCGTCCCAGCACCCGGCCCCAGGTCCCGGGTTCGGCGTGGCTCACCGACGCGGAGGGGTCGTAGCGGACCCGCCAGCCGGCTTCCGCCAGGCGCCAGACCAGGTCCACGTCCTCGCCGTAGCGCAGGCCAGCGTCGAACGGGCCAGCACCCCGGGGACTGGGGCCGGGGGGGCCGTCCCCGGACAGCCGGGCGCCCGGCCCGTCCGCGGCCAGCGCGGCGCGGCGGACCAGCAGGGCCGCGGTGGGCACGTAGGACAGCCGGGTCAGGGGCAGTACCCGGCCCTCCTGCTGGCCCATGTCGAGAGGCGCGCGGGCCGCCAGGTAGCGGCCGGCCGAGCCCGGCCCGGTGAGCGGCCGGACCCGCGGCGCCACGGCGGCCACCAGCGGGTCCGCGAAATGGCCGGCCAGCGACGTGATCCATTCCGGGCCGGCTTCGCAGTCGCTGTCCACGAACGCCACCAGCGGCGTGCTCACCTGGGCCAGCCCGTCGTTGCGGGCCGGGCCGGGACCCCCGGGCGCGGGCCGCCGGATCAGGGTCGCGCCGTGCTCGCGGCACAGGGCAGCGATCTCGGCCGCCTGCCGTGACCCGTCGTCCACCACGACCACCGGATAGCTCCGGCCCAGGGCAGCCAGGCAGCGGCCCAGGTACGCGGGCCGGTCGCGGGCCGGGATCACCACGGTCACGAGTGCTGGCCCGGGGGGGCGACCCCCCGGGCCACTTTCCCGGGGGACCACCCCCGGACCCCCCGGCCCCCGCGCATCGCCGGCTCGGAGAGATCCGCCTGCGGCGGGCCCCGCCTCGCCAGCGAGTAGTTCTGGCCCGGGGGGGCGACCCCCCGGGCTAGCAGGAGCCCGGGGGTGGGCCATGCCGGTGTCGGTGAGCCGCCGGGCCAGCTTGCCCCCGGCCGGGGAGCACACCGGCCCGCGGCGCAGCTCGGCGAGCGCCCGCTGGCCGGCCGGATTGAGCCGCAGCAGCCGCGGGGGAGACCCGCCGAACAGCACATCCGCCCCCACGAACTGGGTCTGCGGGTCGAACACGACGCGGAAGCCGGGCGGCAGCGGCGCCGGTCCCCGCGCCGGGCCCGCCGCCGGGCGCGTCAGCGGCCGGGTCACAGTGCCAGCTCGAAGGTCACGGTGCCACCTCGAAGGTCACGGTGCCACCTCGAAGGTCATAGGGCCAGCCGGAAGGTCACAGGGCCAGTCCCCCGTCCACCGGGACCACCGCGCCGGTCATCCCGCTGCTGCCGTCGCCGGCCAGCCAGGCCAGCGCCGCGGCCACCTCCTCCGGGGCCAGCAGCCGGTCGAGGGGCTGCTGGGCCGCGAACGACTCGGCGCCGGGCAGCCCGTACAGCCGCGCGCTTTCCGCGAGGATAGGCGTGTCCGTGGAGCCCGGGCTCACCGCGTTGGCGGTCACGCCGGTCCCGCGCAGATCGGTGGCCAGCGCGCGGATCAGCCCGGCCACGCCGGCCTTCGCCGCGCAGTACGCCGCCAGCATGGGCAGCCCCCGGGTGGCGGCGGCCGACGCGACGGCCAGGAACCGGCCGTGGCGCGGCTCGGGCCGCCGGAGCAGCGCCGGGATGGCCGCGCGGGCCAGCACGAGCACCCCGCCCAGGTCAGTGCTCACGACCGCCTCCTCCTGGTCGGGGGGCATCTCCCAGAGCGGCACCCCGCCCGCGATCACGCCGGCCACGGCGAGCGCCGCGTCCAGGCCGCCCCACTGGTGCTCGGCCTCGGCCACCGCGGCGGCCATGGCCGCGCGGTCACGGGTGCCGGCGACCATGCCGTGCACCTGACCGGGGCTGGCCGCGGCCCCGGCCACCACGGCGTCCAGTTCGGCGCGGGTGCCCAGGTGATAGGGCAGCGCCGGGTTGTCGGCGCAGTGGTCCACGGCCAGCACGGACCAGCCCTCGGTGGCCAGCGCGCGCACGGTCGCGGCGCCGATGCCGCGGGCCGCCCCGGTGACCAGCGCGACCCGGGTCACGGTCGGCTCCCGGCTGGCGGGGGTGGCGGATACCAGGCTCCGACCGCGGCGGCCAGGTCCCCGGCCAGGCGGTCCAGCAGCCGGGCCCCCTCAGCCGCCGAGGCTCCGGCCGGGTCGCCGAGCACCCCGTTGGGGCTGACCGCCCGTATCCCGCCGGCCCGCAGCGCGGGCATCAGCCCCGGCAGCGGATCCGTGTTCCCCGTCTCGGCCAGCCCGGTCCGGACCCGGTACGGGGTGAGGGCCAGCTGCAGCGCGGTTTCGGTCCGCCCGGCGTGGGCGTCCACCGGGGGCAGGTCCGGGCCTGGCTGCGGCGCGGGCATCCAGAGCAGCACGGCACGTGATTCGGCGCGCAGGCGGGCGACGGCCTGCTGCGCCGGGGCGGCGTTCCCCCCGTGCGCGCACACGAACAGCAGGTGGCCGAAGGTCTCGGTGGCCGAGCGGCCCAGCTCGGTCAGCACGAGTTCCACCGCGGCCTGGCCGATCGACAGCGTGCCGGCGAATCCCGCGTGCTCGCCGCTGGAGCCGTAGCTGACCGGCGGGGCGATCACTACGCCGGGCCGCCGGGCGGCGAGCCGCCCGGCCAGCGCGACCGCGATGTCGGTGTCGGTGGACAGCGGCAGGTGCGGCCCGTGCTGCTCGGTGGAGCCGACCGGGACGGCCAGCAGCGCACCCGCGGCGCCCAGGCGGGCCGCCTCGGGCCAGGTCAGGTCGGCGAGCAGAGTCATCAGCAGATCACCCTAGTGCTGGCCAGGTCCGTGGTGCCTGTGTTCACAGCGCGGCTCCCACCCGCTCGCCCTCGATGACGGCGGCGTGGGCCCGGCGCGGCGCCAGGCAGTCACCCACCCGGTGGACTTCGAACGGCGCCACCCGACCAGCACCGCGCAGCGCGTGCCACAGCTCATCGGCGGGCCGCTGCGGGACGGCGCAGGCCACCCAGTCGCAGCGCAGCCGCTGGCTGGTCCCGGTCGGGTGGTGCAGCAACGTGAGTTCCAGGCCGCCCGACCGCCCGGCCGCGTCCAGCACCACCACGTCGGTGCGCTGCCGGACACCCTGGTCGTTTACCTTCCTGGTCCACAGTTCCAGGTCCAGGGTGAGGCCGAGGTCCTGGCCGACCATCAGGGCGCTGGTGATCACTTCCACCGCGCAGCCGCGGTCCGCCAGCAGCTCCGCGACCGAAGTGGCCTGGTGGAAGCCGAGCTCGTCGACCACGACCACGGTGCCTTCCGGCCGGGCCGAGCCGTCGGCCACCTGGCGGACGTCCACCACCCGGGGATGCCCGTGCGCCCAGGCCGGCTGGACCGGGACGGCGCCGGTGGCCAGGACGACCGCGTCGGGCCGTTCCGACCGCAGGAACCGGGCGTCCACCGGGTGGCTGGTCTCCACGCCCACGCCGAGCCGCCGCGCCCGGGCCGCCAGGCTCCGGGGGAGCTCACCGAACTGGCCGCGGCCGGGGACCCGGGCCGCGACCGCGGCCTGCCCGCCGGTGCCGGGAGCGCGCTCGAACAGGGTGACCCGGTGCCCGCGCTCCGCGGCGGTCACCGCCGTCTGCAGGCCGCCGGGGCCGCCGCCGACCACGTACACCCGGCGGCCCGCGCCAGGCGAGCGCCCCGCGTCATGGCCGCGCTCCGCGGCACCTGCGCACGCCGCGCCGGTCCCGCGCCCCGCCGGCGTGGCGGGCGGCG
>Ga0182024_10010581_pt1 | contig 18769 bp, 16 predicted proteins | sample P32metaG_FD_120480 | JGI IMG/M metagenome (GOLD analysis project Ga0182024, IMG submission 120480) | Permafrost microbial communities from Stordalen Mire, Sweden - P3-2 metaG (Illumina Assembly) | ecosystem: Environmental > Terrestrial > Soil > Wetlands > Permafrost | place: Sweden: Stordalen... | reverse complement strand
TTTCAGACTAAAGGCCATCCTTGACGACCGCTCTGGAAATGAGAATTCCCTTACCACAACACGGGTAGGCCGAATACTTACGTGGAGAAAAGATTTCGGAACAGCGGGAAATAGCTGCTCTGGCTAAAGCCTCGGGTGGATAGCAGCCAACGGGAATTGAGTAAATACTGACTTGCGCAGCCAGGACTTACGCGGCCAGCACTTGCTCAACTCCGGAGCCTGTTCCCCACGGGCTGGCAGCCACAGCCCGGGCAGCGGCCATCGGATCATTGCCCTGTTGTAGTGCCGTCAGAATTCCACCGTAGTATCCGTTGGTAAGTGTTTCGGCGGTGGCATCCAGCCCCTCCGCCACTGAAGGATATCGCTTTACACCAACGCTGTTGAAGTTGGTGGCTCCGGGCGCGTCTTGAGTAGTGTTGAAGGGATTGTCGGCGCTGCCGCCTTCAGCCTTTTGCCAGGCACTGAGAAAAGTGAGATTGGCTGCAGTGACGGGCAGATTAAGCTTCTCCAGAAGACGGGTGCCGAATTGATCGGGCAAAACGTCCTCACCAGTGGTGGCATTAGGATTGGCGGAAGCCACATCATCACCACGCGCCTGCGAGAGTCTAGAAAACGATTCTGAGTTGTCTTGCTGATTCAGCAACACCTTTTGGCTCGGACGATCGGCGTATGTCGCATAGACGGATGTCTGGTTGTCGCTGTAGTCGTATTGGTAAGTTGAGTCTATATGACCTTCGCGAACAAAAGTGGCACAGGCAGGCTTTCCGCCCTGAAATTGTGTATAGACATCGTCGCCGCGGGTTAAATGTCCGATCTTGTCGCCCTGATCGTCGGTGAGAGTGATGTTACCGCTGCCGTCCACAGAAACGTTCTTGAGCGCCGTGTGTTTTCCATCACTGTTGACCAGGTCGTATTGACCGTTGTTGTTGCTCACGTGTTCGACAATGCCACCGCTGTTGTTCATGATTTGATACCCCGCAACTTTGCCGCCATCATAAGCGATTTCAGTGGTACTCCCATTTGGGCTTTGGATTTTGGTTACACGACCGGCGCTGTCCGTTGTCTCTATGCTCGGCAGATAGACTGGCTTGGAGGAATCGAGCCGGCTGTCGGCGGTGATGTTGTTGCCGTAATTGCGGTTGTATTTAACAAGTTGTGCCGTTTCCTTCTGCAATTGATCGCCCGAGAGGTCCGGGTAAAGCCGATGAAGGAATTGCGGAACAGTTTCGCCACTTTCTGCAGTGACACCAGTGACGGTGTCTGAGTGTCCATTCTTGCCGTGAATGACGACATCCTGGCGCTGAACGTCACTGTTATGCATTGACACGGCTGGCAATCCGCTGGAGCTGTCGCTGCTGTGCCCGCTTTGTCGGTCAAATTGGAGTCCCTGATTGGGCAGAGTGTTAGCGTATCTGGAGAGGTGCTCAGACTCAGACTGATTCTCAGTTAAAGGAGCGTTGAAACTGCTCTTCTCTATGGACATAATTGACCCGGGCCTGCTGGTAAGTTCCTGTACTTTAAAGAGGCTTTAGGGCAAATCAGGGTCTCCACATTAAACCGGGCGGGCAGCACCCTCACCATCAGCTCGGCACTCACCGTCTCGGCTGCTCGACTGTGAGGACCCAGGCACCATATACGATATCACGGATTTCATTAGCTCTCTTGGCTGGTGAGAGTCGTTACGGATTTACATACCATTCTGGCGGCTTATGAATCTTACGTCCGTCCCTGTCTGTCAATTCATTGAGGAATTGGCTTGCGGCCAGCGCGCTCGTTCGGATAGGTTTACTGCTACTCGCGACTTCGTACAACTTGGACTTCCCACCACTCTTCCTCTGCGGATCCAAAACAATAATTTCCTTTCGGTAGTTATCACGCACAGTTTTCACTGGCGAGACGAAGTCGAGATCGCCCGACACAATGGCGGCGGTGTCAAAGTTGTCCTCGCAGGCGTCCCACATGAGGGCGGTCACCAGATTGACGTCCGAGCCTTTCTCTTTTGAGCGGATTACTGCCACGGATCCGTTTCCGTCCGCTCTCGGTAATTCAATCCGTTCGGACAGGAAGTGACCCAAGATGATTCTTATGTTGGGCAATGTCTGTAGAGCGCGCAGATAGGCCCGCTGCCGGATGTGGTTATCGGGATCATCAGCCGTCCCACTGACTATTGCAGTGCAGTAATAAATACGCTCGATACGACTGGCAGGCAAATACAATTGGCACAACTTGTTCAAATCGAGCCACTTATACGGCGTGCCTTTCAAGCAGCCATAGTAGAGATTAAAGCTGTCAACATAGACATAAGTTCTTGATGGCATACCATAGTATAAAAGCAGAACCCCCCTTGTGGGGGGGCTCGCGTGCCCAGATCGTAACCTGGGCGAAGTTATTTCAATACTACACCGGCGTAAAGGGGGAATGGCGATCATCTACGAACATTTAACATCCGACAAGGAACCAAATTTGAAACAAGCAACGAAGTGTGAGTGAAATTGAGATCGCAAGCTTGAGATCGAGTCAGAAGCGCAGGTCGGTAATAATCGTGGACTTTAGGCGGCTGAAATGTCGAAAATGTCGAAAAAAAGATGAAAAAGGAGCAGAGAATTTGGGAAACGGAAAAGCGGGGGAGCTGCTGGTGGGCGAGCTCCCCGCTTAACTTAGTGACACCAATTACGGTGTCAGACGCCGTTGCGGCAGTTGGGGCAGATAAACCCCTCTGCTTCCCAGGTCGGCACCTGATAGAGGTCCAGACACTGGTTGCAGCGGATCCAGCGAGCGGAATAGCCTGGGGCTTTCGCCTTCAGCCATCCGCCCATTACGATCAGCCCGAATGACAGGGCTACAAGAGCGCCAATTGCGATTGGCGAAGAGATGATGTTCATTAGATTCGTCCATTTAAAATGGGGGTGGGTGCCGTGGTGGCACAGGGTTTGGCAGGTAGGTGGTGTTCCACAGGTGGTGGAATGAATTACGTCGGGAAGCAACCTGTGAAAGCCGGCGTTGCGGAAAGGACGAGCTAAGGTGCCCGTCCTTCCGCAAAACCAGATGAGAAACAGAGAAGCAGAGAAGCAGGGAGAGAGAAGCAGGCGAGACACCTACGCTCCCGGACGGCGAGACGCCTGCCGCTCCCAGACGCCTGCGCTTTCGATTACTGAAGAAGAGGGCTCTTCAGCACCATCATCTTCTCCAGGCTCATTTCGCGCGCACCGTATTTGATACCGCCTACGCCGAGCCCCGATTCCCTGGCGCCGCCGAACGGCATCCAGTCGACGCGGAAGGCTGTGTGGTCGTTGACCATCACAGCAGTCGCCTTGAGCCGGCGCACGCAGTAGACCGCAACATCCACGTCTTGCGTGAACACTGCTGCCTGGAAAGCGTAGGGAAGTGCGTTGCTGGCTGCTATCGCCTCGTCCAAAGTCTTGTACGAGTAGAGGCAAACCAGGGGTCCGAAGACCTCCAGGGTGGAGACCTTGGCGGTAAGCGGCGGATTGAGCAGCACGGTAGGCTCGTAGAACGTCTCAGAAATCGCCTTGCCGCCGCAAAGCAGCTTGGCGCCTGAAGCGACCGCTTCGTCTACCCACTGGGCAATGCGTGCGGTTTCGGCCGGGCGGATCAATGGACCCACCTCGGTCGATTTGTCCATCGGATCGCCGACTTTGAGCCGTTGCACTTGTGCTGTGAAGGCAGCGGCAAAGCCATCCATCAGCTCCTCGGGCACGAAAATTCGTTGCACCGAGACGCAGACCTGACCGGCGTGGTAGTAGCCGCCCTTGACCAGAGGAGCGATGATCTCCTCCAATTTGGCACTCTTGTCGACGATAACCGGCGCTGCTCCGCCGTGCTCAAGGGCGCAGTGAGCGCCTGGAGCCAGCTTCGAACGCAGGTACCAACCGATTTTGGCGGAACCGATGAACGAGAGATAAGCAACTCGCCTGTCGGTAGCCAGTTTTTCCGCATTCTCGTTGTTGCAGAGAATCGTCTGGCACCACGGGCGGGGCAAACCGGCCAGGTGCAGAAGCTTGACGAACTCCAGGCACGATAGCGCAGTTGCCAGCGCCGGCTTGACTATGACCGGGCATCCGGCAGCAATGGCAGGAACGACCTGATGCACGATCAAGTTGAGCGGGTGGTTGAAGGCGCTGAGCGAAACGACGACGCCAATAGGTTCGCGGAAGGTGAAAGCCATGCGATGGCTCGCCCCTGCCGTCAATCCCATCGGCACCTCTTCACCATGCAGGTCGTGGATGGCTTGGATGCCCAGCTTGACGCCCTGGATGGCACGGTCGACCTCCACTGCCGTGTCCTGATAAGGCTTGCCACCCTCACGCACAGCAGTGCGAATCAGGTGTTCGCGCTTTCTCAGCATCAGCGCCGCCAGCTTCTCGAGAATGGCGATGCGCTGGTGCGCAGGCAGCCAGCCGCTCTGGTCTTCGTAAAGCGCCGACGCTGTTGCCAGTGCCTGCTCGACTTTAGCGGAGCCTCCCAGTTTCAAGGTCTTGATCAGGCAACGGTCGAAGGGGCTACGCAGCTCCACCCTCTCCGCTGCGGGTGTCCTTTTGTGTTTTGGTTTTGGTAATGCCACGGTGTTTCCTCCTTCTGTCTGCTGCATAGCAGACTCGATGTTCGCGATCATCTGGTGGTCGGTCGAAGAATAATCGATCGGCACGTCAATGATGTGAACTCCGCGTTGCGACAGACACTCCTTCAGTGTCGGCAGCAAATCCGCCGTATTGGTAATGCGGTGGCCGTGCGCACCATGCGCGCGAGCCAGGGCGACAAAGTCTGGGTTGGTGAAGTCCAGACCAAAGTTGCTGAGCTTGACCTCCGACTGTTTCCATTTGATCATGCCGTAGGAAGAGTCGTTCAAGATCAGCACGACAAGGTCCAGACCGAGGCGGGTTGCGGTCTCCAGCTCCTGGTCGTTCATCATGAATCCGCCGTCGCCGCAAACAGCGATCACCTTACGTGATGGATTGAGAAGCTTGGCGGCCATGGCTGATGGCAGCCCCGCGCCCATCGTCGCCAAGGCGTTGTCGAGCAAGAGCGTGTTGGGCCCATGCGCCGTGTAGTTGCGGGCGAAGAACAGCTTGTAAAGCCCGTTGTCGAGTGTGACGATACCGTCACTCGGCATCGCCTGCCGCACATCGGCGACCAGTCGCTGCGGCACCACAGGGAAGCTTCCCGCCTCTGCCTGCGCCGCCAGATACTTCTCACCATGCGTTTTTACGCGCAAGAAGTGCGAGAAGTCCCATTTGGTCGAAGGAGTGATCTGCCGCCCCAGCTCCGCCAGCGAACTGGCGATGTCGCCAATCACCTCGTGCTGCGGGAAGTAGACATCGTCGACCTTGGCGGAGAAGAAGTTGATGTGCAGCACCTTGGTGCCACCACGCTCCATGAAGAAAGGCGGCTTCTCAACTACATCGTGACCGACGTTGATGATCAAGTCGGCTCTGGCGATGGCCAGATGCACGATGTCGTTGCTGGAAAGGGCTGCGGTGCCGATGTAGAGCGGGTTGCGCTCGTCGATCACACCTGAGCCCATCTGCGTGTTGAAGAAGGGAATGCCGGTGGTGGCGACAAAGTCGCTCAGTGCCTTGCATGTTCTGTTCCTGTTGGCGCCGGCACCAACGAGAATTAAGGGTGAGCGCGCTGCACAAATCATCTGGGCGGCGGTAGCAATTGCTTCCGGATTGGCGTTGGGTCGCTTCACTTTGGCAATCTCGAAGGGTCTGCCCGAGACCTCTTCGCAGGCAATGTCCTCCGGCAATTCGATGTGCACTGCACCCGGACGCTCCTCCTGCGCCAGGCGAAATGCTTCGCGCACGATCGAGGGAATACGGCTGCCATCAACGATTTGACGAGCGTACTTGGTGATCGGGCGCATCATCTCGACGACGTCGACAATCTGAAACTGCCCCTGCTTGCTCGTCTTGATTGGCTTCTGGCCGGTGATCATGACCATCGGCATGCCGCCAAGTTGAGCGTAGGCCGCGGCCGTAACCAGATTGGCTGCGCCAGGACCAAGTGTGGAAAGGCAGACGCCAGGCTTGCCTGTGAGGCGCCCGTAAGTTGCTGCCATGAATCCGGCTGCCTGTTCATGACGAGTGAGGATAAGCCTGATTTTGGATGTGCGTAGCGATTCCAGGAAGTCGAGATTCTCCTCGCCTGGAATGCCAAAGATAAACTCCACGCCCTCATTTTCGAGCGCTTGCACGAGAAGATCTGATGCTTTCATGGTCGACTCTTTCTGAATGCACGCTTGTGCATTCTTGTGTGGTTGGAACAGGAGTTAGATGTTTGTGATAGCTGGTGATTAAAGAAACGAGAAAGGATTAGATTGACAATCAAAATCTCTTAGAAACAGTGCTGTGATTTCAAGATGGTCTTCAAGAGGAAAGCGGGTTGTGTTGCGGTTCTGGGCGCTTCGCCGGAGTTATTGAATGTTGAAACAAAGGTGAAGATGACCGTAGTGAGTAGCACAGCGATGCAAGTGACAACCGTGATGCAAAGGGGCAAAAGTCGTATCAAGAATGGTACAGCTGCGACATTCGATTTTCTTTTTGCTAAGATGCAAGTGCTTGACTAGATCGCGGAGCCATTTTGCGACACATCATCTTTGCGTTTTTCTTTTTGTCTGGCTGCAGCGCGCTCATTTACGAGGTTACCTGGATGCGGCTGCTCGTGCTTGCGCTTGGCGTGACCATGCAGGCCACAAGCTGCATTCTCGTGATCTTTCTGGGCGGATTAGCGCTCGGTGCTGCAATTGCTGGGAAGTTGGCCGATAGATTGGGCACCAAATCGCTCACCGCATATGGTGTCGTTGAGCTGGCAGTGGGATTGCTCGCCCCCATTGTCACTAACCTGACCTTTATGAGTCCAAGGCTATTAGTCTCATTGCTTCATTTGTTACCAGACAACACAGCCACAATATTGGTGTGCAGACTCTTGATCAGCATTATGGTCCTTCTTCCCCCCACAATATTAATGGGCGCATCTTTGCCGTTCTTAACTCGGTTTTTGACTGAGAAACACATGAGCGCTCAAGAGTTTTTCAGCCATCTCTACGGCATCAATACTTTTGGTGGCGTCTGTGGAAGTCTAGCTGCCTGCTACTTAGGCTTTCCCTATCTCGGCTTGAGCAATACGATTCTGGTGGCAGCGACAATCAACGTCGTTGTCGGTATCTCGTCGATTGTCATCGGCACCAGGCAGATTTCAGAGCCCTCACCAGTTGTGCCTGCGCAAAGCCCGGCGGCTGAAGAACTGCAGGGAGAAAAAAAACAACCGTCTCAACTGATGTGGTTGTATATGATCGCAGGATTGACCGGATTCACGGCCCTCAGCTATGAGGTGCTGTGGACGCGCATGCTCATTTTTGCCACCAGTTCCTCGACGTATGCATTCACAGCGATTGTCAGCACGTTCCTAATTGGACTGACTCTCGGTAGTTTCATTTATCACAGACTGAGCCGTAAATGGTCGTCTAATATCGACGAGCATCTGCGCAAATTTGCGCTTATTCAGTACCTGTGCGCGCTGGCCTGCACTGCTAGCCTGCTATGTCTGCCTGTTAGTTTCCTCTTCTTCCTGATGCGCACGGCCGGTTCAGGTCCGCTTTCTTTTGCCACTGCGGTGCCAGGCCACCTGGGAGGGATACTGTTGTTGAGCTTCGTCACCACGTTGTTTATGTTAGTGCCGTCAACTTTGATCGGCATCTCTTTTCCGATGATAACTTCTCTCAGTACTGCCTTGACGAAAAACGTATCAACCGCCGTCGGCAATGCCTTTGCCGCAAATACAATCGGCTGTGTGCTTGGCTCGGTCATGGCGGGGCTGGTTTTGATTCCACGTTTCGGCTCATACACCGCTTTTCAGATCACGATCGTGGAGACCGTTGCCACTGGGGCATTGGCCATTGCCATCTGCCGAAGCATCTCCCTTTTACCAAAGTTGGCGTGGTCGATCATGCCCATAGCCTGCGCGGTGCTGTTTGCCGTTTTCGCGCATGTTCCGTTGAAAACATATCTTCCTGCCGTATCTGTCGTGCGCTGCGGTGAAGACGGGGCGGGCACCCTTTTTGTTCTGCGTTGGCCGGATCACCTGCAGCTTCTTATGAATGGAGATTCGTACTCCACTACAATCATGCGAGGGCGGCGCTACATGCGCCTTCTTGGCCATCTGCCGGCTCTGTTGCATAAGAACCCGGAAGATGCACTGGTCATCTGTTTTGGCATGGGCACTACGGCCGGTGCCATAGCTGCGAATCCGCAAGTCAAATCGCTTGATATCGTCGAGCTGTCACCGCTGGTCATTGACTGTGGGAATTTATTTTCCCAAACCAACTACGACGTTTTGAACAATACCAAAGCGCACGTTCATATTGAAGACGGGCGCAACTTTCTCTTGCGCTCCAACAAGCTCTACGATTTCATCACTCTTGAACCGCCTCCACCCTGCGATTCAGGTATGACTAATCTTTATTCCAGCGAGTTCTATGCGCTTATGAGAGAGCGACTTAAACCAGGCGGCCTCGTCTGCCAATGGGTACCGATGTCCGAAATGGCGGCAAGCCAATGGAAGATGATGATCGCGGCAGCAGAGCGGGAATTTCCTGAGGTCAGTCTCTGGGAGCCGAATAACGGCGAAGGAATTATCGTTTGTTCTACTGCACCGCTGAAAATTGATTTTCACCAGCTGTCCGAAAGAATTGTCGATCCCCGCATTCGCCAAAGCCTCACCGATGTTGGATTGGGTTCTGCTAGCGCGCTGCTTAGCACCTACATAAATTCAGGCCAAACGCTCAGGAATTTCGTGGCCGGTGTTCCCGCTCTCACTGATGATCGAGCGCAGATTGAATTCGGCCTACCTTACAGGGACAGCCACCTCTTCAATTTCGACCTTGAATCGATTAGCACACCGATTGCGCCTGTGCTCGCCAACGTCACTCAACCGGACTTGAAGGAGCTGGCCAACAATAGGCAGGCGATGAAATTGTTGCGCCAGGCAACGCAGGCAAAAGTCGACGGAGACGGCAAGAAAGCTGAAGTACTGATAGATAAAGCCCTGGTCCTTGTTCCCGATAACGAGTTTTTCGAATATGCGAAGAAACATGCCGATCAAGTGCTCCAATGACAGGCATCAAATATGGTGGCAGTGAGCGGGTCAGTCCCAGTTATCATTTTCGGCAATAAGGATTCTTTATATTATCCAATATAGTGAATGAAAGAACCAAAAAATGGCGGGCACCTGAGTGCACCGCCAATTTTTGATGTTGAACGCTCATTTGGCAAGAGTGAGCAGGACAACGGCTAGACCATTATTCAATCCATGCAGAAGAATTCCGCACCAGAGTGTACCGGTGCGCCGGTAGATCTCCGCCAGGTAGCAGCCCATCAACATCAGCATAAGCATCGTTACAGGTTGGAACTGCAGATGCTCAAGTGAGAAGATGGCACCACTGATGAGGACCGCAAGCAGATCCGCTCTCGCGGCAGACTTGCTGGTGAAGCGCAGAACCCGACCGTAGGCACTGTGCGCGAGCCTTGAGAGCAAGCCATTGACGACCAGCTCGGACAAAGCCAGAAACGCAATCGGAGCCAAGATCCACACCCAGACATGAGTATCGACCAGCTGCTTCAGCCAGAGGAGGTCACCTGACTGCAGAATGGAGCGACCCAAGGTCATTCCAGTGAGCGCAAAGACCGCCGCCGACAAACGCAAAAGACATGCACCTGCGCACTTGCCCAAAGACAAATGCTCCAGCGTGCCTGTCATGCATTGGGCCAACGATGGTGACTGCTTACCTTGCCTGGATGCACAGCGCCTGAGGTACAGCGCTTGCAACAGCAGCCCTTCGACGATTCCAATTCCACTCAGAATCAAAGCCGGCTTCAGTGCCGCAGGGATGACCCCGGGGTTTCCAATCAGGTGGGAGATGCTGAGCACCGCCGCCGGTAAAAGCAGCCCTGCGAAGAAAGCGCAGCCAGAGCCCATGCCTCCAGAGCTGCTGCCATCAACCTCCGGCTTCTGCCTTCGAAAAGTAGCTCTGAGAGCCTGAAAGAGAAAGCCGCGAAAGACAGTTTCCTCCAAGATCGGCGCCACCACCGCAGCAAGCACAAAGAAGACCCACAGATTGCCGCCCGACAACTTTCTGACAAGCTCGACGGTAGGCTGCTCTGGTCCTGTGAGAAACAAGGCGAGCAAATGCTCAAAGCAATACCAAGCGCCATACGCCAGACCGACTCGCCACAAGAGTGCCCACACGGTAGCTATCCATGACTTGCCTTTGAGTGGTGCCAGCGAGAAGCCAACAACCTGGCTGAGCTTGTAGCCTTGCTTGGCCAGATGCCGACGCAAGTACCACATCTCAAAGCCAAAGCCGCAGGCAAAAGAGACTACGCACAACGCTACCAGGGCGTTTGTCGTTAGTTCGCCGCTGCGGGTGAAAAGCACCTCTAAGACAGGCCGCAGGGTCGTCGGGGAGAAGTATTTAATGCCGAAAAACACAAATCCTAAGAACGGTAGCAATGGCAACAAGCTGCCTGCGAAGAAACAAGCTGTGGCACGGAGATAGGCACTACCCAGTCGTTTTCCCGTGAGCGGGAAATCGGCAGACAGCCTAACCGTGGGGTGAAAAACTGCATCCCACCCTTGTTGGGTAAGCTTTAGAAGACTCATGGTAGGTTTCCTATAGGCGGAGTGATAGAAGGCGGCTGGAACGACCAGCCGCCACGGATTTTGGTAATTAGCGCTAACTAGGCTTTACAGCTCAAGTTCACACGCATGCGGCAGGCGTCGATGGAAGCGATGCGCGCTTGCACCTTGTCGCCGACTTTGAACCTTTTGCCTGAGGCATCTGCGTTGTGCAGCAAGCACTCGGTTTCGCCAATCAAGACGAACACACCGAAAGCCGCCACGCTCTGCACTTTGCCTTCAACAACCTGGTTCACTTTGAGCGTCTCAAACATTTTGCGCTGGGCAACGTTCTTGATGCTGAATGTGAGAGTCAGGCGTTTCTGGTCCTTCTCGATGACTTCGACTGTGACAGCATCTCCAATGTGAGCAAGCTCAGCGACGGAGGAGTTGCGGTCGAAGCTAAGCTGACGGCGGCGCACGATGCCACTCATCATGCCAACGTTTACCAGCACGCCACCTTCGTTGTCCAAAAGATGGCAGATAGTGCCTTCCAGCTCGTCACCGATGTTGACCTGGGAGATGAATTGCGCTTTCTCTTCGCTCACGACTGCAGCGTGCGAAAGCACGAGGTCGTAGCGGCCAAGGTCATTGAAGGCGGCTTTGATCACTTTCACAGGCAGGTCGGAGTTTTCCGCAGTGCGGGGGTCGGCGAAGATAGCGAGGTGCTGGCGAGGGATGAAGGCCTTTTTACCGTCGAGGTAGGCGTTCATGCCACAGATGCTACCGGCGCTTCCTTTGCGTTCCACAACCGTGGTTAGATGAGCGATAACTGTCTCTTGCGAGGCAACCAACTCTTCCATGCGGATGTGATGCTTAGCGTGAGTTTGCGATAGTTGAAACTCCGAATCGGAATCCGCAGTCTGGATGACCATAAAGCGGGCTTCACAGTTTGGTTGGAGGGTTTCTTCGCATTCTTTGTCGGCGACGAAAGCGTCAGCTTTCAATCCGATGTCGACAAGGAATCCTCCTTTCACGCGAGCTGTGACAGTGCCTGAGACAATGTCGAACTGGACTGGAGGCTTGCCAAAGTTGGCCAGGGCAGCTGCCATGTCGAATGCTGGTTGGTCTTGTGTTGCGCTAGCGAACACGTCTTGTTGCTTTTTCATGCTTTTTTGTTTTTGATTTATGAATTAATGAACTGAATTACCGTCCTTCCCCAAAAATTTGGCGCAACGCAAAATCCACTCCTTCTGTCGCAATGCAACAGTGAAAGGGTGTGGAGTGTGGTGGAGCGTTTGTTTTGGTGGCTTGTTCTACAGGAACGAGAATTTAGAAGGAATAATCAGAACCTATCCAAAGTGGGCAAGAAGAGGCAAATTAAGTCGCAGCGGAGGGGCCCGGGAGTTTGATCGGTGTTTAATCTCCCAATAAGCCTCCAATTGGCACTTTTGCCCATTTCCCATCCCCATTTTTCCACTCTTCCGCTTGTCTCTTTACATCCCACGCAGGCTCGCGGACGTATAATTGGGGAGAAGTAGCGCAGACTGTCGCGTCCGTTCGCGGATGAGGAAAGTCCGGGCACCATAGGGCTGGTTGCTGGGTAACGCCCAGTGCGCGTGAGCGTGAGGATAGTGCCACAGAAATGAAAACCGCCAGAAATTTCTGGTAAGGGTGCAACGGTGCGGTAAGAGCGTCACCAGCAAAGTCGAGAGGCTTTGGCTAGGTAAACCCCGCTAAAGGTGCAAGGTTAAGGCTAAACTCCGGGTTGCAGTGGCCCGTTGTCCGGAGGAGCCGACACCGCTTGAGGGTGTGGGAGACCATACCCCCAGATAGATGACAGTCCAAACAGAACCCGGCTTACGCGCTACTTCGCTTTTTCTTTCGGTTCAGAGACGCAAAATTGAAAGACGCTACGAAAAAAACAGTGCTGTTTCTCTCCAACGGCGATGAGAGCGCATTGGCGCAGACTTTGTTTGAGGCGGAAGCGAAAAGAACGGATGTAGGTTGGGCGGCATCATCCAGAACAGTCGCATTGGAGGGTGTTGAGAGTGTGGATCTGCAAAACACTGACCTGATAATTCTCATTGATGCAGACTCGAAGACGCTACAGCAGCCATTTTCGGCATGGAAAGGAGAGGTTGAAGTTTGGAAAGTCTCGTCTGCATCCGACTCGCTGCAAACAATCCGCCAAAACGTGACGAATCTGGTGGTTAGATTGATTTTGAAAGGTGGGAAAAGAGCGGCGATACCATCGGCGCCACCAGTTGAGCAGCCCAGGCAGACGCAGGTCACCTCAGCCGCTCAGAAGAGCGCGATACGGGTGATGCTTGACTCAAAGGCACGTCGAGGAAAGAAGGTGACTGTGGTTTCCGGGCTGCCTTTGAACGAAACGGCCCTGGAGGAACTGGCCGCAGCACTGAAGCAAAGCTGTGGCAGTGGTGGCACGGTGAAGGATGGTCAGATCGAGATTCAGGGTGACCATCGCGATAAAGTAATGGCGCAGCTGCAAAACCGTGGCTACAAACCCAAGCGCGCAGGCGGCTAGCGGGTTAGGTGCGAACGCCCACGCTGACAAAAACCGCCACTTTGATGCAAAACTGGGCAGTGTGAGGAATTGTGACTATCAGCAGTGCCGTGTCGATACGTGACGGATCGTTATCGGCGAAGGATGTTTTGCTCCGCATCATTATGGCTGAGGTGATCGTGTAATTCCAAAGTAGATAGAAAATCCCCAAAGCTATATCTTTAGAGTGATATGCGGATTAAATTGCTTGGCTTTCAGAGGCTGGTAGCACTTTAGAGAGATAAGAAATCCCAAAAGCTATCCACGTGAGAAATAGGCACGTGTTCGAGATGCGGTCCCAAAGGCTCCGATTCGCCGTACATACAGACGTAGAGGTAGCGTGAGCAGCGAGTCCTACGAGAAAACAGCAATGCTACCAAGCTAATCCGAGGCAGCCATAGTTGGTCTGAGCCGGGAGCTGGTAGCACTGCGAGAATCGAGTATCGGCCAGGCTCGAAATGTGCTCTGCCCGTGGTGGCGTTCTAGTCGGCGCCTTCGAACATTACTTCTTCTTCTTTCTCGTCTTGCGGCATAACTTCTGGATTCTTAGTAACGACTTCCATTACGTAACCTCGTTTGGGACAGTGTCATACTAAGCGCGATTTGAATAAAATGCACTTTTATATTTTTTCAACAATCTCAAAAAGCTTATCGGACAAGAGTTCCGAGGAGTCAAAACACAATTTACAACGTTGAGTTTTATTTCAGAAAGCAATATTTGTTACCGGACACTGGAGCTAGCACAGGAGCCTGTGAGGTCGCGCACCACGCTTAAAAGGGCTTCTTGGCATGGTTGTAATGGTATGGTTTGTCGACGTTGGCAGTGAGGAAAATATGCAATTCCTGATTATCGGATATGACGGATCAGATTCAGAAGCCCTGAATCGCCGGCTGGCTGTACGTGAAGCCCATCTTGCTCTAGGAGATAAGATGCGCGACGCCGGTAAAATGTTGTACGGCGTCGCCATACTTGACGACCGAGAGACGATGGTGGGCTCGGTTTTGATTTGTAATTTCCCGTCACGTGAGGAACTTGACCAATATCTTAAGGTCGAGCCTTACGTTACAGGCGGCGTCTGGCAAACGATTGAGGTCAAGTCGTGTCGGGTCGGGCCAAGTTTCGCAGGGCTTGTTTCTAAGCCTGGTTAGAAGCCCGATTAGAAGCGCGTTAGAAGCCCGTTAGAAGGTGAAGCTTGTCATTCAAGAATCCGTTGTCACGGCGACATATGTTGATTCGGTCGATGGGCGCTCTCACCGCCTTGCCACTGTGGAATCAAAAGGCACTGGCGCAGTGGGATGAAAGGGCTCTGGCACAGTTGCATGAAAAGCTACCGCCGCAGACAACGAAATTGCCTGATTTCATTTGGGCTGTCGGCATCGAAGATACGTTCATCCCAGAAAGCAAGCCAGGGTTGCGCCCGCTGGATGAATATGAATTGACGCAGCACTACCAGCGGTGGCATGGTGATTTGGACCGGATTGCCGGGCTGGGCGTGCGAACAATCCGTTGGGGGCTGCCCTGGTACAAAATCGAGCCCAGTCGGGGTAAATTCGATTGGTCGTGGAGCGATCAAGTGCTCGGTTATATGATCGATGAATTGCACATCGATCCAATCTTGGACATGATCCATTACGGCACGCCGACCTGGATGCCGCAGGCGTTTCTGGATCCGGATTATCCTATTTGCGCAGGCGAATATACTGAAGCTGTTATGCAGCGATATGGCTCAAAGCTGAAGTATTTTACGCCGATGAACGAACCCACTGTTGGTGCGGACTTTGCTTTGCGGCGTGGGCAGTGGCCTCCTTACGGCAATAGCGAAGGCTCTTTCGTCAAAGGGATGTTGGGAATTGCGCGCGGCATCCAGGCGGTGACAGCGGCGATCCGCAGGTCAAAGAATGATGCAGTTATAGTGGCGGTTGAGGCGCTGCACAAATACATTGTCTCGGATACACACTCGACGACGCCCTCGCCCCTGCCCGTGTCCATAGCCGGACCCGCAGCCGCCCGCGAACCCGCGCTCGCCCGTCCGTCTGCACCCCCGCTCGGTTTGATCACCGATCTGCAAGCTTGGGATCTTTCGCGTGGTGTCGTGGATGGTGCGCATTCGCTGTACGAGTATTTCTTGAAGAATGGTGCCACTGCAGATGAATTGGCGTTGTTGCGGCAGAAGCCTGTGCAGCAAGACATCCTGGGAGTTAACTTCTACCCGTGGTCAGTGGAACGCGCAGCCGGGGATAAGTCGGATGCGAAGGCGAAAGGCACCGATCTGAAAGAGTTGCTCAACCAAGCCTATTCCTACGCCAAGGTGCCCCTGATGGTGACCGAGACTAGCGCCGATGGAATTCTGCAGGATAAGAAGAACTGGATGAGCGCGACAATTGACGCCGTTCACAGTGCGCGGTTGCAAGGGGTGCCGGTGTGCGGCTACACCTGGTTTCCGGCGTTTGCCATGATTGATTGGGCGTACCGGACTAATGATTCGTCGATTGAAAAGAACATCATCCAATTGGGACTGTATGATGGAAACTTCGATGAGAAAGGCATCTTCCAGCGGCAAGAGACACCTCTAGTGTCCATGTACAAAGAATACGCGAAGAAATCAGCGCCGTGACCAGCATCCGCGCCCATCGCATCCGCTAATCACCAGATCCGCGATCACCGGATCGGCATTACCACCGCACCCCGCTAACCCCTCTGATCTCTCATCAATCTCAGCGCTGTCTCAGCCAAAATGGCAGCGCCAACGTACAAGCATCCTTCGTTGATAGGTCGGGCTGTGATGACCTCGTCTGCTGCTGGGGATTTCCACGCCGAGAAACATGAACGCTCCCGGCACAAATTGGGTGTAGAGAGCAAATTCCGCGGCCCACGATCGTCTGTTTATGGAAAGGACATTGCTGGCGCCGATAAGCTCCACCGCGGCTTTGTGCATGATTTCCGTGAGCAGTGGGTTGTTTACTGTTTCAGGCAGGGAATGATGAAACACCACCGTTGCATCAGGGCAAATCTTGCGCATCTGCGACTGGATTTGTTCATCCTTTTTCGCGTTGTATGTCTTCAATTTGCCTGTGATTACGGCTTGACCAGCCTTAGTATGCAAACAGTCGTTGGCTGTGTGAATAGACGTGACAGAAATCCCATATTCCTCAAGACCTCCCGGCGCCTGCCGCCCCAACTGATCGAGTGCCAGCACTATTTTGGCGCAGGTCACCGGAGTATCTCTGTCATCGCCGGTGGTGTCATCCAATTTGATGACAAAGTCCTGAACTGCCGGCATGACGGCTCCAGCCACAATGCCGACTTTGTTCGCGGGCGCTGTTGTGTCTAAGTGCACACCGATGATTGCTGATACTCCATCCAGTGATCCGGCATCAATCATCCGTGATGCGCCCGACTTCCCTGCCTCGTCGACCGCTTCTTCCCCTGGTTGAAGAATGATGCGTATGCGTCCTGGCAGTTCTGCCTCAATCTCCTTCCTGGAGCGAGACAGCGGCAACGCTGCCAATCAGTCGTTCTTCGTCTATAGAGGAAGTCGAGAGCCTTTTGAACAGCGTCGGTGGACTCGCCCTCACCTTCGAAGCCGCCATGGTCGACCTGATCATGGTGACCATTCAGCTGTGGTCAATCGCTCAGGTTCTCACAATCACTGCGTTTGCCTGGTCGTTGATTGGCTCTGTAGCTGTGTTTCTTATCGGGCGCCCGCTGATCAACCTGAATTTTCAGCGCTCAAAAACTGACGCTGATTTGCGAATGGTGCTGGCGAAGGCGCGCAAAGATGGAGAGTGCAGCGAGGAAGTCGACAAGGCAGTCGACAAGGCAGTGGAAGCGATGATGGCTGAGATGGCGGTGTTGCGGCGCATGATGTGCGTGAATCGCAACACCAGTTTCTTCATCATTCCGTTCAATCAGTTAACCCCAATCATCCCCATTCTTGTCATTGCCCCGGTATTTTTCAGCAGCGGAATGGAGATAGGCGTGGTCACAACCGCAAGCATTGCCTTTGCCAGGGCGGTTGCATCGATGACCATGTTGGTGCAGCAATTCAACGGCGTCAGCCAGCTGTTCTCCAGCATCAAAAGGGTGGGAAGGTTCTGCGAGGTGCTGGATGAGTATTGTGCGGCGAGCACGGCGAGCGGGGCGAAAAAGGCGAACACGGGCCAAGGCATAGTCACATAAAGTGACGCGGCGACTCGAGGTTCGGGTCGCCGTTAGGCAGGGACAGGGAAACGGTGGCATTTCAAGCCACTTTTTGCACTTTTTGTCATTTCAGGCAAGCTCTCTTCATTTGTCGTTTGTCCTAGGCTGCTCCAGACCCTAAACGAGCTGAATCGTTGAGTCTTGACGACGAGCCGGTTACGCGCTTTCTCTCTTTCCGGCAGGCGCCGAGACTTCGCGGACATGCCTCGTGAGTAGCTGGCGAATATAGGTCTGATAGCCCAGTCCTTCCTGTTTGGCCAAAATCTTGAGTTTTGCCACCACTTCCTTTTGCAGCCGCAGTGAAATCGGCGCCAGTCCAAGGTCATCATCTAGCGCTCTGTCATCCTCAGCAGAGGCTGGTCTTGCATGGTCAGCGGAAGCTCCGAGTTGTTTCGTGTCCCAGAGTTCGGCATCATCAAGATATTCGTCTTGCTTAGCATCCGGTTTCTTGCTCATAGATCAATTCCTCAGTTTCATCGGGATCGTAGGCTGACTTCAGGATATGGTCTCCGCCTTTAGCGCGGATGAATACTATTTTCAAACGGCGGCCCGCTGCGGTTTCAGCTATAAACCAGCGGGTCGGCGGATTCGTTTGGTGCTCGTCTCGGTCATCTATCAAGGTCTTTCCCGTCCGGTTCCAGAAGCATTCGCGTACTTCTGCTTCGGTCACAGGAGGGAACTTGTTGGTGAGTTTTTCCTGAACCTTTGGGCTGATTATCAGAGCCATGCCGTCAACCTTTGGTCTATTGTTTGTATATACAACACAACACAAAAATAGTCAAATATTCTGCGGGGTCGGTAAGTAATGAACATTGCGAGGCCCTACAACAAGACATAGTGGCAAAAAATTTTGTCTTCAGTGTCACCGCCGGCGGTGTCAAGTAGCCGCCGAAAGGATCCTTTGCCGATAAAGACTCCGATTTGCGGAAGACCGGCTTCGTACATAAAAGACTGTTTCCCGGCTCCATCCGTACAATTACCATCGACGGACTGGAGAATTGACTTAGAATGGAATTGAGGACTCTAGCCAATGATATTTCTCAGTTCCACCGCCAACAAGCTATGCCCGCTCGCCTTGTGGAGTGTCATGCTCTGCGGTTCGGTTGCGATCATTGCGTCCATGGCAGGGCTTTGGACCGCCAATCACAACGGGGCTGCTGAGCAAAACCAGACAGCTTCACTGAGCAAGACAGATCCACAAAACAGGGCAGATCCATTAGTTGCAACTGCGTTTGTCAAATGGTGGTTGCCCCGGGCGCTGGATTATTCGGCGACCACTGGGGCAGGTAATCATCACGCGGCAGCCAGATGGATGGACGTGGACGTCGCAAAAACGTTCGAAAAAACATTCTGGGCGGGGTGCAGAGGAG
>Ga0182024_10010580_pt1 | contig 18769 bp, 16 predicted proteins | sample P32metaG_FD_120480 | JGI IMG/M metagenome (GOLD analysis project Ga0182024, IMG submission 120480) | Permafrost microbial communities from Stordalen Mire, Sweden - P3-2 metaG (Illumina Assembly) | ecosystem: Environmental > Terrestrial > Soil > Wetlands > Permafrost | place: Sweden: Stordalen... | reverse complement strand
GACTGCTGCCGATATACAATTGCTCGTAACGTTGCAGCGCACCAGCGTGAGGGCCGATCAAAGCGATAGGGGCAGCTCTTCCGTCGGGGTGCAGGCGTGTGTTGCAAATGAATGAAAGTATTTCATCGCTGTTGTCCATGCCGAAGTCAATCACGATGCCGTCAACGCGACTGGTTTTCAGCCGTCGATCGGCGACTGCAACGCTGTCGGCCATGATGGCGTCGGCAATTTTTGCTTGCGCCAACTCTGCCGCTTCTCCGGCGAAACGCTTGACTTCACCGATGAGCAAGATCTTGCGCGGCGATGACGATGAGACAGAACCCGGCAATGCCGCACCTGCAGATGGTGCCATCAAGAGAATCTCGTCGAGAGAGCGAGTCACTTCACCCCATATGGTCTGCCACAGATTCTCGTCGTCGCTGTCCAATGCCAGCAGCGAGTCTTCGATGCGGCCGGCAGCTTCTGAGACCACACGCAATGCAAATGACCCAGCCGCTGTGCGCATGCGATGGGCGAATTGCACAGCTTCTTGAGCGAGAATTCCATTTTCAGGCTGGTCGGCAAAACGGCTCACTGCTTGCTTCAACTCATCAATTCGCATCGGCAGAACATGCAAATAATGGGCGCGCGCCAAATTCACTTCGTGCTGCGACTCCATCTTTGCCTGCAGCGCCAGCAGCTTCTCGCTCAGCTCGTGCTCCGCCTCCTTAGACAGTTGCTGCACCAGGGTTTGAGCCGGTCCGTGCACCGCTTTCGTTGTCTTAGCTGACCCGGCAGGCAGCTGTGGCTGAGCGCCAGTGGCGGCCGTAGCCTGCCGCGCTTTGGCTTTCATTTTGCGCGACGCTGTCATCTCGACGGCGGGTTCCACAGAGGCTTCGCGCTGCGGCATTGCCTGCGCACCAGCTGTCGCATCGCGTGGCGGCAACACGCTCTCGATCTGCTGCATGAACAGCTCCGGCGCTACCGGCTTTTGGAGGACGAGCGAGACTGCAAGCGTGTCTCGCAAGGTGTGAAATGTTTTTGCATCGAGCCACGTCTCAGAGAGAAATACGATCGGCGCAGACATGCCGAGCCGCCGCATGTGTTCGATCCAAGTCATGCCATTGATCCCCGGCAACCGGTAACCAACAATGATCAGCCCCGGCTGTTGATCGGCCACCATAGTGGTCGCCTCTTTCGCAGTCCTTGCTTCCCTCGTCGTGTATCCGGCTCGCTGCAGCAGGCGCGCGATCGTTTGCCTGAACAGCTGGTCGTCGTCAAGCACCAGAATTGAGTTGATTTTTGCTCCCTCGGCAATTGACACCGGAGTCACCCTGTCGCCTCCCAGCAGCATGCTCGTAACTATTTAGCTAACCACGCTTGAGCGATTTTTCATAGGTTTAGAGGCGATTTTGCAGTCAAGGTCCGATAATGAAATATCCAAAGTGCCGGGCTAGGGTTTATATTCGTAGCACCGTGGAACATCTAAGGTGGGTCATGGTTGGCATGGCAGTCGTAGTAAGGGAAAGCCGCTCAGCGGCGAGTATTTCCAGGAAAGAAGACAAGACAGAGACAATGGATAGCGTTTGTCCGATTTGCAAAAAGCCCTGTCCCGACGGTGTGTGCAGCAACTGTACGGTCACCGACATGGACATGAGCGCATTAGCGTCCCCCGAGAGTTTACAAGTACAAAGCAGTGAGTTGACCAGCCCCGCGACGGCGTTTCTGGTCGATCTGGTTTCCAACCGCAAAATCCCAATTACGACACCGCGGTGCAAAGTCGGCCGCGACGATTTGAACGACATCGTCATCAGCGGCGACCAATCGATTTCACGCTTTCACTTCGTCATTACTAAGGACAACGGGCAGTACTACGTGCAAGACGGAAAGAGCCGGCACGGCACTTTCTTGAACGGCAATCAAATATCCGGACCGGAGCCGATCCACGACGGCGATGTGCTCAAAGTAGGTGTTTCGCTGTTCTGGTTCGTGATCGAGGCGCAGGTTGCCGGAGCGGCCGACAAGCCTAGTCCGGTAGATGTTTCCACCTCGCAACAGCAATCAGAACTGGAATTCGTCGCGCATGAGGCCAAGCCCGCACCAGCACCTATGGCCGCTGCTGCCGCATCAGCCCGCAATGCCGAAGAGACAATCGCGCCGCAAGCTCCTGAATGGGAGGCTGGCGTAGATAGCTCCGAGAGACTAACCAGGGAAGCACCAGCGGCAACACCAAACGAAACATCGACCAGTCTGCCGCAGCAGTATCCCAAGGGAACGCCTGAGCGCCCTGCATCGAAGAAGGCCGAAAGTGCCAAGACAGTCGATGAGTTACCGATTCCTACCGGCTTAGATCTGGGCGCGGCGGAGCCCAACGCCGCTGACGAGGCGAACATAGAAGAGGCCGGCCAGTCGCCTGAAGAAACGACCGCAGCTGTTCAAGAAGAGCCGACGAAGGTCGACCATGATCAGCCCCCGCAACAATCAGCCGATCACGAGCAGCATTCTGAAGAGTCGTCCGAAGCACCGTCCGAAGCACCGTCTGATGCACCACCTGATGCCAATCTCGGCCATATGGAATATCAGTTCGGCATCGCGGAAGACAGTATTGCCAAAGCAGCAGATCGCATTAGCGAACAATTCGCTGATGCTCACAGCGATCACGCTGGCGAGCAAACATTCAGTGCCGAGCCGGCGGAACCCAAGGCGCAAGAAACATTGGAAAAATTCGCCGAGATTGTTGGCGAAGCAAAAGGTAATGAAGAAAAGAAAGCGGAACACTCATCACTGTCACAGTATTTGAACTTCTCGTCCGGCGAAAATGATACTGAAGATCAAAAAAGAGAGCCCGAAGCCGAAAAGCCATCCGCACCTTCTAACAATCAGCACGAAGACGAACAGACCAGCAACGGAGCAAAGAGCGTAATGAGCATAGTAAAAGAATCTGCGTCGGCAAACGTACCAGATTGGTGCAAGAAATACTTCTCCGTCGAGATTGGACATCTCGATAAAGAAATGAATGAGCTGAACGAGCAAGTACGCCATCTGCAAAATAAGATCAAAGATGTCGAAGGACGCATCTCCACTACTAAAGGACTGCGCAACATTTTACTAACGGCCCAGGGCGATGACCTTGTTGAAGCCTGCAGCAAAGTTCTCGGTCTGATCGGCTGGCGCGTGCGTCACTCGGATGAAGACAAACACGAACTGAGACTGGAAACAGACGAGAAAAACGTATGCATCGCCCGCATCGTCTGGACCGAGAAAGAACCAGACCGCAGCCACCTCGGTCAGCTGTCGATCGCTCAAACCCGCTATTGGTGCGAACAAGGGGTCGAACCTAAGGGCATTCTCGTGATCAGCCGCGGCAATGAAAACGCCAACTCCGGCGAGTTTGCCGGTGAGCTAGCTGAATACGCCTCGAAGAAAAATGTGTGCCTGATGTCCACACTGCAGCTCCTGGCTGTATATAAAGAAGTGGCATTGCACGACGGCAGCCCGGAAACCGTCAGAAACACGATACAGGCAGCCAGCGGCTGGCTGCATGGCTTCAGTCTCGATGCTTCTGAACGCGAAGAGTCGGGCAGCACAAATAAACTTAGCTCACTGCTGTCAGCCTGATTGCTGATCGAAAGCGTGATGCGCCGCCTTACACCTCAAGGCGGCGCATTTTGCATTTGGGTTCCGTCCATCACCGCAGCCAGCGAAGCCGCGGCTCGGCATATGCGCCTCATCCTCTCATTTCGATCAGGCTGCCTGACTCATATCGTCCCAGTCCGACGTAGAACGCCGTTATGCCGGCCGCCAGTACGAGCAAGGCACCACCAACGGTGCAAAGCGTGTAGGGCAACGACATGTGATGCAGAGCCGCAACCGGCAGGTAGCTGACGAAACCAGCCGGAATCAGCGTATACAACAGCAACTTCACCGCTCCGTCGAACAGGGTCTCCGGGTAGGTGCTGAACGTCACCAGAATCATCGTCCATTGCTCCGCCAACACCTCTGCGTTTCCCACGAAAAAGCTGAGGCTGCCGGCTAAAATGAAGAAGCCGACGAAGACCAGCGCTGCCGATAAGGAAAGCAAGACGAAAAGCAGCACGTGCGCAGCGTCGGGACGCACGAAAAAGATGTAGACGGCATAACCGAAGACCACATCTCCCCAGGCGGACGCTGACATCTTGCCGAGAACGAGATGCGGCAGCAGCCTGCGCGGATAAAGCATCCACGCATCCAACTGCCCCTGCACCACCAGCGATGCCAGAACGCGGGCATTACCGCAGAACGTCGCAGCCAATCCGAAGCCGGTCGCTGCCAGTCCCCAGATCGTCAAGACGTCCTTCACATCCCAGCCCTTGAGCACAGGGAAACGAGTGAAGAACAGCGTCCAGAAGACAATCCAGACGAAGTCGTTGACCGCCATCGCCAGCGCCTGCGAGATGAAGGCGCCGCGGTACTCCATATGAGCCCGCAGGTTCAAGCGGAAGTAGGCGCCGGCGAGCGCCAGCCAATTAAGCAGCTTATTCTTGTTGTTCATTCGTCTAACCTCCGTTGACGAAAACTCGCCGCAAAGCGGCGCGATATGTGAGCAGCACCAGCGCTCCCAGAACGACTGCACCAGCCAGCTGTCTGACCAGCAACGCCAGCAGATCGCCGCCATTGGGATCGACGAACACGTGCGCCGGGCCCGATGTGATGTTGGCGAACGGCAACCACCTGAGCAACGGCTGGACCGCAGGCGGATAGAGATCGATCGGGATGAAGGCACCACCGATGATCAGCACTCCGCGCGAATAGATCAAAAGCAATCCACTGGTGTCTTCCAGCCAGAACGCCGCCAACCCGACCCAAAAGTTTCCCAAGAAGTCGAGCAGGAACGCCAGCGGCAGCGCCACTGCCAGCAGTACCAGTCCACCGGCCGCCGCCGGCAACGGTCCGACGAGCAAGAAGGTAACGAGCGCACTGGCCAATAAGTTGACGGTGAAACGCACGTAGCGCTCCCCCAAGGCTGAAGCCAATCGATACCATCCATACGACATCGGCCGCACCAGTTGCATGGCCAGGGCGCCGGTGCGAACATCCTCGTCGACCAGTTGCGCCACTTTAGGCGCCGACATCAAGATCGCCTCGGTGATCGTCAGATACCAGAGCATCTGTGTCAGCGTCAGCCCGCCCAGGTGTGTGGCACCGGTCTGACCGAAAGTGGTTTGCCACAGCTTCAAAAAGATGAATAGCACAGTAGCGAGAAACACAATTCGTCCGACCAAATCACCCACATAACTGAGGTTGGATCGGGCAGATATACGCGCGATCCACAGATACTTTCGCAACTCATTCATCTGTTTCATTTATATGCGCTCCGTCGGCTTCGTCCCTCGCCTCCTCCGCGCCCTCCTCGTTCGCTGCGACCGGCTCCTCGCCGCTCTTGCTCACTTACTTGCTTGTGCATACTTCGTGTTGTGCTGACCATATATATGAGCGATCACATCCTCCAAAGGCGGATCTTCGATCGTGATGTCTGCCACTCTGCCAGCGTGCAATATGGCGGCGGTGACGACATCCATGTTTGTCAGCTCGGTATCCACTTCCAACTTGATCGCATAACCAGAACGTTTCAGCACGGTCACTCCGTTCAAGTTGATTTCGCCCGGCAGCTCTTCGAAGCGGGCGCCGATGATTTTCGAGCGCAGAAATTTTCTGCGCACGGTCGAAACTTTATCATCGAGAACCACGCGGCCGTGATTGATCACGATTACTCGCCGGGCCACGCTTTCTATGTCGCCCGCGTCGTGGCTGGTGAGGAAGACAGTGACGCCTTCTTCACGATTCCACTCGCGGATCAGATCGCGCAGCTCTTGCCGTGCCACCACATCCAGTCCGATCGTCGGTTCATCAAGAAACACCACCGAAGGTGAATGCAGCAAGCTGGCAGCAATCTCAGCGCGCATCCGCTGTCCCAAAGACAGCTTACGCACGGGCGTTTCGATCAACGGCGCCAGGCCGAAGCGCTCGATCAGCATGTTCCTGCGCTTGAGATAATCATTCTTAGGCAGGTTGTACACGCGCGCGAGCAGCTCAAAGGAGTCGTTCGGCGGCAAGTGATACCACAACTGAGAGCGCTGCCCAAAGACGGCGCCGATCCGATAGGCGAGCTTACTTCTGTCGCTCCATGGGACCAAACCAAGCACGCGCGCGGCACCGGCGGTGGGGCGCATGATACCAGTCAGGACCTTGATCGTCGTCGATTTGCCGGCGCCGTTGGGGCCGATGAATGCAACAGACTCGCCCTGCTTGACGGCAAGACTGATGCCGTCAACAGCAACCACCTCGGTGGTGGTGCGGTTGAACAGCCCGCCGCGCTTGAGCACGAAGGTCTTGCGTAAATTTTCCAGGTCGACCGCATTCATTGATGTGTCCTCCAAAAAGAGCAGAAACAGAAAGCCCCCCAACCGGCTTGGTGGGAGGCGTGAAGCTTAGCGATTAGTTAACGCGTTAGACCGTCGTCAACACATGCAAGTCAGCACCCTCCCTTCGTCCGGGGACGAACGAGAGAATCTCAGCTGTCTGCCTCAACATGTATGCGCACTTGTTCATATCCTGATTATTCACGAGGCCGACGATGCAGTCAATCAATCTTGAAGGAATTGTTAAGACGAAAGGGGCACCAGATGAGGTGCCCGTTTCGCCTTATCACAAAAAACTGCTGATTCAACACTGGTCAATCGAATGGAAGCGGCTATTGCTCCTCGTCATCCTCTTGGGGTACCGGTGAAAAACTGCCGCGCCAAATCCTCGTTGTGAGCCAGAGGCAGCATTGCTTTTTTCTGTTCGGGCGTGAGGATGCCAGAGTCAATAACGGACTGTACTTTAGCTGAATAGACAGAGCCGTTATCTTGATGCCCTACCGTTGTCTGCATCACCACTTGCCTGAGTGGACGATGTGTTGCGCCCATGGCAATTTGTTCGTCCAGCACCCTGTTCACGTGTCCATCGTTGTACGTCTCGATTGCGTGTTGACGCGTGCCTTGGTTGACCACGCGCATGTCGGCGTATCTGGCATCAATGTCGTTTTGTGAAATCACTCGCGACTGATTTGCATGGTCCCAAGTTTTATAAGCCTCTCTCATAGCAGTGCCTGCCGGCCCCAATGCGCTGGCTCCGACGTCGGCAGCAACTGATGATGCCCGTCCCCAAAGGCCTTGATGGTCGTATGCATAGCCGTGAATGTTCGGGTCGCGGCCGATTGCATCGAGCTGAGATGACTCCAGCGCGGTCCGTTTGAGTAAACTGGCGGAATCTTCATGCTGGAAGAACCCGGATTTGTGCATATGGCCGATGGCCAGATTCTCCCAGAGAGATCCATCGATTGCGTCGCATGCTTTGTGCATGCTGTTGACCCAGGCACCAGAGTCGTGATGACGCTCATCAGCCACCCGCAACAGCTCCGATGCGCCTTGCGGGCTGTTATTTCTGATCGCGCAGTTTGCCAGGTCCTTTGCCAGAGCTTTGGGATCATTCCATGTCTGTGCAATCACTTCATCTTGCCAGCGATGCGAGCCGTACGGAGCTGCGTTATGGTCCTGGTTCACTTCCGATTTAGAGGGGTGAGCTTTATCCGTCATGATCTATCCTCCGATAGAATTAAGACCGCAAAACCGTAGATCGCACAGGGCAGATCCGCATGCTATCGGGTGAATAGCATGTGATTGAAGTGGAAGAGACTTTTGGTCTGAGAGATGATGTGCGTCGAGGGCTCAGTGCAAGTAAGTTACAACCACTGTGTGACCGCTTAGTGACAACTTCCCAAACCGGCAGGGATCGTCAGTGTGCAAATCCAATCCAGTCGCTACAGAATGTCGCTGACGCCACCGGAGAGCACTCTGGCGGCGGAGCTTTGCGGCAAGAAACGCATGAGAGCAAGATTAGCGGCTAAGGCCAGACAGCGAAACATTTCGGCCACTTCGCGAGAGATTTTCACTTTGGAGAAGATGATCACGGCAAACAAATCGCCTGATGGAAGCATGCTGCCAAAGCCAAGCACAGACCTGATGTTGTAGGCTTCAACAAATTCTTTCTGCGCGGGAATGATCGGACTGCCCAACGCCTCCGGGATATAAAAGATGTTGTAGTCCTCCTCGGAATTGCCGATCAGTATGTCTTCGGGCGGCTCCAGCACGTCCTTGACACGCAATCCAATGTAGAAGTCTTGATCGCCGACATCAAGATGGTATTGACTGCCAACAAATGCGAAGCCTACACCCAGCTCCAGCAAAAATGAGCGAATATGCGCTAGGCAATCCTTGTTCCAAATCCCGTTCATGGGCTTCCGGTCCAAGCGTGAGAAAGTCGAAGTTGTAACGGTCTTTGAGCGTTTCATGAGCAAGTCAGACTGCGGCACCGGCAATGCGCGATCAAAGTTGCTGATTGCGTTGCCTTTTCGGCGATAGAGCCCACTCTCTATCTGATGCGTAGGAACAGCGCGAGACCAACCGTAGTCAGTGGTTTGGCTTACATACCACCTGCGTTCTATCGGATCTTTGACTTTCTCAAGAATGACTATGTTGTGTCCCCAGGGTATTTGTGCCACAGCCTGTGGCACAAATTCGGATTCGGCACGGTATGCCAGATACAGCGCCCTGATCCGGTAAAGATTACGCCGAGAAAAACCTTTCATTTCTGGAAATGCGGTGACCAAGTCTTGGCTCAACCGGTCGAGCACAGCATCCCCCCAGCCGGAGCGCTCTTGTTGCTTAACAAGGTTCTTGCCCAGCTCCCAATACAAGCCAATAAGTTCGGAATTGACCGCTACTGCTGCTTTGAGCTGTGAACCGCGAACCCGATCTTTAAGTTCCTGCAGGAAATGGTCATAACCCTCAAGCCTGGTCAAGTCTATTGTTTGGGGCTTTTGCGGTTTTGTCATTGCTTCTCGTCTATTATCTCGTCAATACCAAAGTTGAGGCTTGACTCAATCTTCTTCGCAGAAGGAGACTTACTACGAGCGGACGATCTCTAGCAGCGGGCAGATCCAAGAGAAAGAGTTTGGTCGGCCACTGATGCATCCTGGCGAGATACTGGCGATGGGCGACCAGCGTGGATTGGTGTTCACGCCGAAGACAGGTCCGCTGAAACTAAAAACATACACGTGGCAGCAGTTTGTCGAGGAGATGGGGATGCCGCCGCCTGTGCGGGAGCCTATTGAGGTCGACGAGCGTTTGATCAAGACGTGCGAGCAGGCTGCAAAGACGCCGCAGTGGCAGGAAGAATGGGTGAAAACAGACCCGTCTGAACTGAAGCAGATTTACGAGACGATCGAAAACGCCAGTGAAATAAAGATACCGCCTATTGATGGCGGCAGGGTTTCACCAGAAGTGAGCGACGAGAAGCAGGAGCAAATAGAGGAAAAAACTCCAGTGGTTGAAGAAGCAAAACCAATTCCTGAGCCGAAACCAGTTGTTCAAGAAAGGAACGATGCTGAAGACGATCCGTATGCTCGCGGGGCGATCATCTAGATAGAAGCCTTGCAGCTAGCAACGTTGCAAGAAACTGTGATTTGAGTATAATGACTGTAGGCGTTCCTGGTCGACACCGCATTCGGTGCAAATTGTAAGGAAAACCCTGATGAAAACTAGGGTTTTCCTATATGTCGCTGCGCAACACTTCTGCTATTGTGAAAATTATATCGAATATAAAATGCTAGAAACCGGGATGGTGTCTGGTTATTCTGCATTGCAATTAGCGGGGGTACACTTGGAATTATGTCTCGATCGAGGAAAACAAAACAATCTAAGCCCTCCGGAAGGCTGATTCCGGCAAACGAAGGTCGTAGTCCGGTGCTAGCGTTCGGGATAACTGTGGCTGTGATCGTTCTTATGGCGCTTGGCGCCAGTGCTAGAAACGGGCTTCTGCGTGGTCGCGTGACTATAAATGAACGGGCTGGCGAGAACGCGCCGAAGGCGATCGTTCCAAAAACTACTTCTGATCTAGCCGCCAAATATGGCAGCGCGGCCAGCTCGCCGGCGATTGCAGGAGCAATCAAGAAAGCTGAAAAGGCTCCTGATGCTCAAGCGGTGTCAGAAGCACAAGCAGCTCTTGCCCACGGCATCTGGAAGCCAGGAGCCGATCCGAGGCTAGCGATCATGTACGGTAATGTGCCACCGAATATGCAACCGGAACAAGCTTCGATGCTTCATGAAGCGTTGCCACATCTGCCGCGGATGCCGGAGCCGATCACTGCTGAGAATGCAGATCGCTATGCCGGCGTAACAGATCCATTAGCTGGCTTACCACAAGAGCTGAGCCGGGAGGACATTCAAGCTGCTAACGAGCAGATGTTCTATGGGGATATGCGCCATCGCTCCGGACCAGTCTGTGTGCCGCCTCTGCACCGCGATCACAACTGGCTCGCTGAAAACGCTCGGAAGTCTGGAAATGGCTTTGTCGTCCAAAACGACCACCAGATCAGCCTAATCTCTCCTGAATATGGTGATGGCAAAAGTGGCTCGATACGCGAGATGACTGATTCAAGCGGAAACATTGTGTATCAGCAAACATATGATCCGTATGGAAATCCCGCCCATCTTCAGGGAAGCGGGTCAGCACCAGACTTTGGCTATCAGGGATACTACGTACATCAGCGCAGCGGATTGAATCTCACTGCGACGCGTGCATACAGTCCGAAGCTCGGACGCTTTCTTAATCGTGACCCTATTGAAGAGGATGCTGGACCCAATTTGTTCGAGTATGCATATAACAATCCCATCAGTTTTTCTGATCCGTCTGGCTTACTCCCAATACTCACCCCCCCGGTTGTTCCAAAGCAGAAGGAGCAGAAGTGTCCCGTTGCTCGCAGGCCCCCGCGACGTCCTCCACCCCTAACTGGCGGCAGAGGACCAGACTGCGATGAGGGATTTAATCAGCCGCCCAAGAAAGGCACAAATTCAAGCATCAATACTTTGGCCGACTGTATCAACTGGTGTGGACACCATTGCTCTGATTCACCGCCCCCACCACCCAATCCGGGTTGGGAGAAAGGCGGCGGATCGCACTTTGAAAACTGCAAAAAGAAATGCCTGAGCGGGCCTGAGAATGGCTACTATCCAGATACGGCCGCTGGCACAACTGGTACCCCAGATAAGTGAGTGCGACAGGGATGGATGGTGGAGCTTTCTTGATGTAGGCTAGGAGGTTGAGAGCATTTGACAGGAAACATAATCTAATCGCCCTTATAGAGCGCGCGTCAGCGCGTCATCAAGATCTACCATGATGGACGTATCAATTACCCAATAAAATCGCGCTTGGAGGTGAGTTAGAGTGAGTCGCACAAAATCACGCTGGGGTGAGGATGGATATCGATCTGGCCAATCTCTCATCTGCAGAATAATAGAGCCTGAGCCGGGCGGCTACAGAGTTCTTGCTCTGAAGGACAATTTACCCGGATTTCTTCCCTGCACTGAGGACAACCTTCGCCCAGGTGACGAAATCTCGGCTTCCTATCTGTGCGTTCACAATCAACGTCTTTTGTTGTCACGACATTTCGAAATTCGAAAACCTGAAACATAGTGAGAATGCCAATGAGGCAACGTGCATATAAACTATCGATTCAGACAGGATTAGTCGCAGGCATGCTCGCGGTCGGCTCACTTTTCTGTCAGCCCGTGCCAGCTTCCGTCGATTGGCAGTCAGAGGGCTTCAAATGCCTTAAAGCGAGAGACTATAGCAAAGCCCTTAGCTGTTTCAACACAGCTGTCAAAGAACAGCCAAAAAGTTGGCAAACTTTGCAGAACATCGGCAACTGCCAAATGCAGCTCGGCCACTATGACACAGCGATTGACTATCTAAAAAAGTCGATCGAGGTGGGCGGATTGCATGCGATTCAATGCAACAATATGGCCGCCGTGTATCAGCGCATGGGCGACACGCAGAAAGCAGCTAATTGGCTCAAGCTAGCTTGTTCACTCGATCCTGCGAGAGCAGGCGATCCAGCTATTCAAGCAACCATTGCTAATCTTCAAAATCCTGCAAACAATCCGAACGGCTCAAATACTGCACCAGACTATTTGTCCAGCCTGGCCTCCTTTGAAAGATGGCACAAGGCAGACTTGCCGCTCAAAGTTTATGTGAGAAAGAACGCGCAAATCCCAGAATACTACAATCAGTTTCTTGGAATTGTTCGCGATTCGCTCGATCAGTGGTGCGCAGCGAGTGGTGGAACTGTCTCGTACAAATTCGTCAGCGCCAAAGAAGGAGCAAACATCGTTTGCGATTACACGGATCATCGCGAATTGGTCTCGTCTCAGCATGAGCTTGGCATTGATGGTAACACCGAAATGCTAACAACGATGGACAATGCGCCCAGCAACGTCAATTGCGTTCTCCTCGTGAAGGATGGCCCAGGCGCATCGATATTCAGAAAGCGGCCGCTCGTCATGCTTTGCTGCCTGCACGAGCTTGGGCATGCCTTAGGAATGCACGGACATTCGCCGAACAATCATGACGTGATGTTCCCTGCTGCGAAACTGACTGAATCAGCCTCTCTCAGTGACCGAGACAAGGCGACGATCAAACGGATGTACCGGCAATAGGTAAGCGATTCTTTGACAAAGAAGCAGGAACTCAAGTCTCAGATCCAAGCCTGGAAGAATCGGGCTGAGATGGCGAGGCGCATGGGTCAAAATGACCTGGCCGAAGAGGCCCTGGAGCATAAACGCAACTAGAGAACGAACTGGCGAAAGTGCAAGAGTTTGAACTCGACGAGAGCTAGTCAGAAGCCTGAGCATGTACCGATGATGGACTGGACGTCCAGGAGATCGCGTGTAATATCAACTAGCAGTGTAATCCATGCTGAGACCGATTCGCAATTCAACTATGTATAATATGGTTCTAGGGCACTGCTGAGACGAGACGAGGGATCGTGCGAATGAATGCAAGCGAACTATTTTCGGGCTAACTTATCTGTCGGTGATTCTATGCGCATAGATACGTACCCCGCTGAAGATCAGCGCATCTCCGCTGGCTCCAATACGAACTTGGGAGCTGCTTCCCTTCTTTTCAGAAATGTGGTGCGGCAGCGAGGAGGAAGTTGTGAATCAACTGAAGGATGTTCTAAGCATGCCCGGACATCGGATTGCCGGTAGTTATGACTGGCACTTGAAATTTTTGAGTTCTCTGATTGCCGAAGGCAAGGCAGCAAACAAAATTAGCTAGCGCGGGTAATCCTTGCTTCGTTTTTCTTCATCGTCTTATTCGCTGAGCGAATAGATCCAACCTTCGAGCAAAACATTTAGATCGCCGGCCGCAAATGGATCGGTGAACAACTGTGGTGCAGCGATGAACAGTGCCGTGACATATCCGGCAATCACGGCGTCGAGGGCATGATCGGAGTTGACGATTTGATGCTCGATCTCTTTTTTGATCGAGAGCCTGATGAAGTCTTTGAGGGATATTTGCCTGCGTTCCTTCAGATCCAAAAGTCCATCGAGAATCTGCCGCCGCATTTTTTGCGCCGGTTCGTCTTCTTTCTTCGTCTTCGATTTGTAGCCTGTATCAGGCAATCCGAGGTAACGCAGAAAGTCTCGAGGATAGACTTCTAAGACAGCGCATCGCTCATCCACCTGTTGTTGAAACGGCAGAACATAGAAGCGCTCAGGATCGAGCTGCGCCAGCAGTCGCATCCCCTGATATGTCATTTGCACCATCGAAGGATTTCCCCGATGCAGCGGGCTCTGGGCCGGAGCTTTTACTGCCTTGTCGGTCAAACGCTTCGGTTCTTTCTTGAACGCAGTGGCAGCAGCAAGAAAGTCATCGAATGAAGTGAAAACAAGATGTTCAGCCGCTTCCTGCCACGACTGAAAATCTTTGCGTATTGCCGTGGCGGCAAGATGATCGAGGAATTCGGCGGGCAGTGAGAACGGACAATCGATGCCAACCGCTGCAAAATGCATCCGCGATAGCTCGGCGCCGAGAGCATGAGAGCCAATCTTGCGAATTTCGACAATCTCGAACTGCCAGCCGCTCAGTCGCCCGGTGGCAAGCCACGTGTCGTTCGGCACTTTGCTCGCACCGCTGAAATCCACTCCCGCAATTAATTTGTCAGTCAACTGTTTGCTTCTTGAAGTCTACGCCCCGCAGTTTACCAGGACTGGACAACTATGACCACGCTTGGTTCACGAGCAACAGCATCCTGTGTTCTCGATGCGCCCTACCGTGTTTAACCATATTTGGTTAAAGTGACATCCAGAGATTCCGGGCACGGAGACGATGACAGAATAACGGTCTTAGGCAATTTCGCTCAAGTCGATTGAACTCTATACTTTAACCAAATATGGTTAAACACGGTAGGGAGCAATCGCGATGCATCAGCAGACGCACCTCCCTTAACGCATTAGAAACTTCCCACCGGTAGTTTCGATAGTGGTAGCGCCCGTGGTGACAATGAATGAATCAGCCCGAGTGTAATCGGCCCGCTTGGAGATGACGGAATTGGCATATCATCTGCATTGCCAATAGCAAAGATCAGGTCGCAATATCCGGGCAAGCACACTACAATACATCAATACTCCGGTTTGAGCGTTCATCCGGACGGGTAGATGAACAAGGGCTGGGTTTAAACAGAGCCAGGGCATGTCCAATCCAAATTTTCCGGTGATCCCGAACTATGAAGTGCAGGAGCTTTTGGCACAGGGACGCAATACATGCATTTTCAAAGCCAAGCATGAGCTATCGCGCCGGACGGCTGTGGTTAAAATACTGCTGCCGCAAGCGGCGGCTGTGCCGATCTTAGTAGTCAGGTTGCAGCAAGAGGCCAAGGCCCTGAGCCGCTGCAATCACAAAGGCGTGCTGATCGCATATGACTTTGGTATGACGGTCAATCAATTCCCGTATCTCGTGCTCGATTACCTTCCTGGAATTACACTGGGAGGAATTCTGCAAGAGCAACGCACGATCGAACTTGATGACTTCAATCGTCTTTTCTTTGAAGTCTGCGACGCTGTCGCCCACATTCACAAGTGCGGCATAGTGCACCGAGAGTTGAAGCCGGCCAATCTGATGACGCTGCCTGAGGATGCAGCCTCTCTAGTGAAGATCATCGATTTCGGCACCGCAAAGATACTTAACGATGACCGTCCGCCGGCGATTGCGCCTGACACGCCGGGCGAAGTCAGAGGTACACCTGCATACTTGAGCCCGGAGCAGATCATGGGACAAGAGGCGGACGCACGCTCGGACATCTTCTCGCTTGGGTGCACGATGTTTGAGTCGCTGACCGGATATTCTCCTTTTCTCGGCGCTAACGATCGGGAGACGGTGCAGAATGTAGTCAATCGAGAACCGCCGCCGATGGTGCAAATCAAACCTGAGCTGGCGGGAATCGCGCCCACAATTCTGCGATGTTTGCTCAAGTCACCCAACGATCGGTTTCAATCAATGCAAGAACTCGGCGAAGCGCTGAGAGGTGTTGCTCACATCAATACCGCCAGTTAGCTGGAATCTGTGACTGCTCGATAGCAGGTGAAAGATGAATATCGTTCCACTCAAACTGAATAAATATCAACATATTGTTGTTTTGACTGGAGCTGGAATCTCCGTCGCTTCAGGCTTGCCTACATACAGAGGAGTCGGTGGTCTCTGGACAGTTGGAGACACGGCGCGCGTTTCTGACGTTGAAATTCTAAAAACAGATCCACAAGCAGCGTGGGAATTGTTTGGTTCGCTGCGGAAAAGTGTTGCCACTGCTCAACCGAATGCGGCACATAAGGCTCTGGCCGACTGCCAGAAACAACTGGCAGGCAATCAGACAATAACGCTAATAACACAGAATATAGATGGACTGCATCAACGCGCTGGCAGCAAAGACGTCGTCGAATTGCACGGCTCTCTGTTCATGACCAGATGCAGCAACGCGAGCTGCAAGTTGGCTCCATATGCGGATCAAGATCCTCATTTGCAGGCTTTGCCGCAATGTTCCATCTGCCAAAGCCTGCTGCGTCCTGACATCGTCTTTTTCGGCGAGCTGATTCCAGCAAGCGCTGACTGGTCGACAAAACGTGCTTTAAGAAATTGCGACCTGTTCTTGGCCGTTGGCACCTCAGGCACAGTATCTCCCGCTTGCGACTTTGTTCGTTCCGCAAAATATGCCGGCGCACGAACCATTCTCGTCAACATGGAACGAAGTGCTTCCAGTAACGATCCGTTCGATCAAGAGCTTTTGGGTAAGGCGGAAGAGATCTTACCAATGCTATTCAAATCTGGCGCATGAGAGTTCTAGCGAACCCACTCTTTACCGCGGTTTTCTGGCGTATCTAACTCTTTGCGCTCGGACTCGGGCATGACCATGCTGGTGCCTTCGGTGTGATACGTAGGTCGCGGCTCGGGGCTGGCTTCAGCCTCGGTCTGAGCAGTCATCTTCGGTTCGACTTTAGTTCCTGCCTGCAGGGAATCCGTGGCGTGCAGGGCTACGATATCGCCTGCCTTCACATCGCCGAAGACTTCGATCATGTTGCCCATGCTCAAACCGCGTTTCACCTTCACCCACTCGATCGTGTTGTCTGCCCGCACCCGGTTAACAAACGTCTCCAGAGTAGAAGTATTCTCCACTGCCGAGGTTGGCACAAACAAGGTGTTATGTTGCCGGCGCGTAGGCCAGTAAACCTCGCAGAACATGCCGGGAAGGATGCGATTGTTGTGGTTCCAATAATTGAGTTCGACCGGCATGGTGCGTGTCTTCGGTTCCAAATAATTCCCCAGCCTGGCCACCGTGCCCGTGAAGCGCTCGCCCGGGTGGGTCGAGACGCTGAACTGCACTGCTGCACCGGGAAGCACGCCGCTGGTGTCGACCTCCGGCACCGGCGTCGTCACACGCAAAAGATTCAGTTGTTGAATGCGCACAATCGGCGGATACGCGCCCTTGCCCAGGGGACCGACAAAGCTGCCAACATGCATGTTTCTCTCAGTGATAAAGCCATCGAAAGGAGCGTAGACCGTCAAGTAGTCGGCGATCTGGCCGAAGCTGGCGGTCGCTGACTGCTGCGACTTGACGCTCTCCTTCAACGAAGCAATCTGCTTTTCGGCAGCTAATACGTTTTGCTGCCAGGCGTCCATCTTCTGACGGTCCGCCTCCACCGTCTGCTCCAGCACAATCACTTCGTTCGGCGCCACCACCCCTGGTACCTTGGAAGCAGACTTGGTGCGCGTGTAAGTGTCATTGTCGCCGAGCATTTTAGCCTTTGCGTCCAGCATCGAGGCCTTGGCGCTGTACAACTTTTGCTCCGCTTCGTGCAACTGACTGCGAACCGCCTCTGTCCTGGCGGACGCCTCCCTTGTCTGAGCAGCCAACTCCGGCGCATACAGCCCCACCATCGCCTGCCCTTTTTTAACAGTCGAGCCTCTGTCTATGCCGATCCACTTGATGAAGCCAGGAACTTTGGGATAGATTGCCACATCCTGATAGGCGTAGATCTCGCCTGGCAATTGGTCTATCCGTGAAAGCAAACGTGATACGACCTTAGTGACAGGCAAAGTGACCACGTCAGAGCCGGTATCGACTTCGCGCTCTTTTGGTTCTCCAAACTTTCCCAACATTGCCGCACAGATTCCAGCGACCACCAGCAATGCGGCAAGAACAAGCCCGATCAGAAGCTTGGGATTATGCTTGACCTTAACGATCGCCGTATCCGTTTCTTGACTCACGTTCATGACCTCCTATTCACCACGATCGTCCGGGTGCAATGACGGTGAAACCAGAGAAGTGCGCTGCTGGACAGAAGCGAACACCAGCGGCAGAATCGTCAGGGCGGCAACAGTCGACATCGTCAAACCGCCAATCACGGCGCGCCCCAAGGGTGCACTTTGCGCACCGCCCCCTCCCAGAGCCAACGCCATCGGCACCATACCTGATACCATCGCTATCGAGGTCATCAAGATCGGGCGCAGCCGCTCTTGCGCCCCTAGCAGTGCGGCCTCCACCGCCGGCATGCCCTCGATGCGATTGCGCTCGGCGAACGACACCAGCAAGATGGCATTGGAAACGCCCACACCGATTGACATAATCGCGCCCATAAATGATTCCACGTTCAGTGTCGTGCCCGTGATCCAGAGCATGAACATGACGCCGAAGATGATGGCAGGCGAGGTTGAAAGCACGATTGCAGCCAGTTTCGGCGACTGGAAATAACCGGTGAGCATCAAGAAAATTACACCCACTGCCAAGCCCAGCCCGGTGAACAAGTGCGTGAATGTATCGCTCAAGACCGGCACCTGACCGGCGACTCGCACGCGCACACTGCGCGGCGGTTTACCAGCGCGCTTGACGGCGTCTTTGACCAGCCGTCCGACCGTTCCCAAATCAGAGCCGCTGATGTTGGCTGTCAGCGTGACGATGCGCATCATGTTGTCGCGATCGTATTCACCGATGCATTTTCCATAGGTAACTTTGGCGACGTCACCAATCAAAGGATGCTGCTCGTTCTGCGTAGTCATGGCGGGAAACTGCTGCACGTCACCGATCGATGCAATTTGAGCCTGCGGCACTTGCACCTGCACCTGATAAGAGACGCCGGTCTTACGGTCCATCCAAAAGTTTTCCAGGATGTACCGGCTCGACGAAGTGGCTGGCACCAGGCTGTTGCCGACCTGCGCCGGGGTGAGCGAGAACTGCCCGGCCAGCTCACGGTCGATCTTGATATCGACGGTTGGATAATCTAGCGGCTGCCCATATTGCAGGTCGCGAAGGTAGGGAATTTTCGCCATTTGATCTTTAATTCTCGAGGCGAAGACGCGGCTCTCTTCGATATCCGGTCCT
>Ga0182024_10010579_pt1 | contig 18771 bp, 14 predicted proteins | sample P32metaG_FD_120480 | JGI IMG/M metagenome (GOLD analysis project Ga0182024, IMG submission 120480) | Permafrost microbial communities from Stordalen Mire, Sweden - P3-2 metaG (Illumina Assembly) | ecosystem: Environmental > Terrestrial > Soil > Wetlands > Permafrost | place: Sweden: Stordalen... | reverse complement strand
TTCCGGCGGCGAATTGGGCGACGGTAATCACCCTGGTTGCCGTCAGCTACTATGCGCTGCTATCCGTGCCGCTGGCGCTCGGCATCCTGCCCTTGTTGATTCTCATGTTGTGGTCCATCGATGCCGTGAATCACAATGCACTGCCGCCGATGTGGCTCATTTGCGCCTCGCTGTTCGTGTTGGCGTGGATCGGGCAGTTCATCGGCCATGCCATCGAAAAGAAACGTCCGTCCTTCCTCAAGGATTTGCAGTTTCTCTTGATCGGTCCGATCTGGCTGCTGGCAAACATCTATCGGCGCTTGGGAATTCGCTTCTAGAATGCGCCGCTTCTTCACCCGCAGATCGGGGTCGCAGAGGCCCTGGTTCACGGTGCGGACACCGTAAAGGTCGCACCGGCCCCCGCGCTGGCCGTTTGATCGTCAATGCGCTAGGCTGAGGCCTTTCGCCATATCAGTTTCAATACTAACCAAAAGGGATATTGGATATGCGTGCCATCATACTGTTCACGGCGGCGATCGTGGTCGGGGGCTGCGCGGGCCAGCCCACCAGTTCACCCCAACTGGGCGGGGGCGAAGTCTCCACCACCGATGCCCAGCGATTGGCGGTCGCTCGAAATCTCAATCTCAAATTGGTCAACAAGGACGGGCAGCAGCTTTACTGCCGGTCGAATTTTCAAACGGCTTCCCGCATCCGAACCGACACCACCTGCTATACGGCCGACCAGCTCGCCGCTTTGCAGCAGCAGAATGACCGCGACTTGGACTATTTGTCGAGAGCCTCCGGTGTCGCCTCCCCGGCCACTCTTCCTCGCTAGAACGCGCCGCTTCTAGAGTCGGCCGGGTTTCGCTCATGGGCCTGCGCTTCTCGAAACACATGCGCGTGCAGCTCCGCCGTTCGCGCGCGCGTGGGGGCGTATCCCCCGGCCAGGACGATGGCCAACGGCACGCCGTGCCGGCGCACCGTCTCGATCACCAGTCGATCGCGCTTCCGGATGCCCTCCTCCGTCAGCGCCAGCCTGCCGTAGCGATCTCCCGCCGCGACATCCACACCCGCCACGTATAACACCAAGTCGGCTTGCGAGCGCTCGATGACGCCCGGCAGATGTTGCTCGAGTTTTCCGAGATATTCGTCATCGCCGGTGCCGTCGCGCAAGGGCACATCCAGATTTGAGCGCATTTTCACGCTGGGGTAGTTGCGTTCGCCATGCATAGAAAAGGTGTAGACATCCGCGTCGCTCTCGAAGATGGCCGCGGTGCCGTTCCCCTGGTGCACATCGAGATCGACGATGGCGGCCTTGGCGATGGCACCCTCGGCCCGCAGCTGGGTCACGGCGACCGCGACATCGTTGAGCACACAAAATCCCTCGCCGTGATCGGCGAAGGCATGGTGCGTCCCACCCGCCAGATTGGCTGCCATGCCCTCATCCAGCGCCGCACGAGCGGCGAGCAGGGTTCCGGCCGAGGCGAGCCGTGAGCGGCGCCAAAGGGCATCTGACCAGGGAATGCCGAGGCGCCGGGTCTCAGCGGCGGAAAGCCCCGCGCTGCCCAGTTTGTTCAAATAATCGCGGGTGTGCACCCGCTCCAGCGTCGCGATATCGAGCAGCTCAGGCTCGACGAGGTCGGCCGGCGCAATGATGCCTTCTTGCAGAAGCTGCGCCTTGAGCAAGGGATACTTGCTCATGGGAAAGGGGTGGCCGGGCGGCAGCGCGACTTCGTAGTCGAAACTATAACTGCACTTCATCCGCGCGAGTATGGCGCCCCGACCGTCGAGAGTCGAATGCCGCGCCCGGTGCGGCGCGTACGCCGACCGGCGGCCCGATCAGCGGCCCGATGAGCGGCGGCGGCCCCACAAGCCGAGTCCAGCCAGGGTCGAGAGCAGCAGCGGCAAGGCCGCCGGCAGCGGTACCGGGGTAACGTCCAGCTGCCCGCTCAAGCTCCCATTTTGCGTGCCTGTCTCGAGACCTGCGATTTCCAGAACGAACTCGCCGCCATTGTTCAGGTGGGTGGTCGGCAGCGTCGTGCTGGCGACAGGGTTCGTGCCGGTGGAGTTGACGCTGGCGGACCAGGTGTCCACGCTACCGCTGGACAACGGTCCCGCGGTACCTAGAGTCAGGTTGGTAATGCCGTTGGCGGTGTACTCGTACAGGCGGGCCGACAGATTTTCCAGGCCCACCGTCGAACTCAAGTTGAGCGAGAACACGAATGCATTGGCCATGGCCGGCGGCACGTCGATCACGTAGGAGGTGATGAATCCGTAGTTGGCGCCATTGATTTGATTGGAGGCGGCGAATGAAGCGTTCGGCGCCGTGAAGCTTTGCGAGAAAAGAAAGGCACCGGCACCCGCGCCGGTCAGATTGTTCACCATGATGCCGCCGCCGTTGTTGACGCCGGTTCCCGTGACCGTGGTCGGGGTCTGTCCGAGTGCCGTCGAGAACCAACTCTGGGCGGGCAACAAGGTGCCTCCGGCGGACACGGATGTGAGGGTATCTGCACCGGCGGCACCGGCCGCGAGCAGTAGGACGACGCAGATCGAATGAGCAATGCGGGATGTCATGGAATTCGTAAGCCCTTGTTTTGGTTGTTATGCCTTAGGTGGCCACGATAGGGCCGAACGGATAACACGAACCTGCATGATCTGTTTACCGTTGCGTGACACGCACCATGTAGTGGGCGACAAATCCCAGCGCATGTCACCAACAATTCACATAGCCATGCCTGAACTTGGGTAAACCCCCTTTATACTGAGCGGCTGCTCGACACGAGGAAGTCATTTTCATGATCATGTGCGCCGCCCGATGCGTATCAACGCCGGCCGATTTTCGCTGCGCTTGACCGTCACCGTTGAATAACGCGGTTCAGACCACGCCGTCGCTGCGGACAAAGCTGCAATGGGGCGGCACCCTCGCACTGGTCATCGGCTATGCCGCGCTGTCGCACTACAGCTATTCACAAGAGGCCAAGAGTCTGGGGGCGGCGCTGTCACTGACGCCGGTGATATTGGTGGGCATCATCCTGCTGGGGCGTTGGACGCGGCCGCTCATCGCGCTTCTCGCGGCGGCGCTGTTGGGCGCGCTGCTTTACCTCTACTGGCCTATGGTCGAGAAAAACTACTCGTGGTCGGATTTTCTGCAGCAGTCCGTGTTGTACGGGCTGGTGGCAATCGCCTTTGTCCGATCCCTGTTCGGGGACCGCGTTCCCCTGTGCACGCAGCTGGCAGGCCAACTGCACGGCGCGCTGGCGCCGGTCGAAATCCACTACATGCACCGCGCCACGCTGGCGTGGGCCGCGTTCTACATTCTCTTGACGACGACGATCGTCATTCTCTATTTCGTGGCGCCGCTGCGGATCTGGTCGCTGTTCGTCAATTTTGCGGCACTGGGACTCATCGTTTTCGCCGCGATCGTGGACTTCTGTATCCGGTATTTGGTCTTACCGCGGCGGCCCGGCGACGGAATTGTCGCGATCATTCGACGAGCTCTGACGGGCTGAGGATTTTACGGCGGCCTACGCTCGACGAGAGGGGCGCCCGACAAACCGGGCAGCGCGCACGATTCTCCACCGGCCGAGCAGCACCGCGGTGAGCAACGACAACAGTGCAAGGTCCATCGATCCCCCGCCATGAGAACCCGAGGGTGCGGCGGCGGCCGTTACCGAAACAGAGACTGACTGCTTAGCTGAACCACCGGAACCTGTGCAGGTCAGCGTCAGCGTCGCCGTGGCGGCCAATGAAACAGCGGTGGTTCCGGTGAGCGGCTCATTGCCGGTCCATGCCGGATCGCCGCCGGCGGTGCATGCGGTGGCATTCTGACTCGACCAGGTCAACTGTACCGTTTGCCCGAGGGGCACGGATGGTGCGCTCGCGCTGAAGGTAACCGTGGGCAGCGCGGCGGCAATGTTTATCGAGTATAGCCCGTAGTTCTGCGCACCCGGCGTCGCCACGAACGTGAGCACATACTGACCGGGGGTTGCATTGACCGGAAAGGTGCCGCTGCCGAAGATTTTTCCGAGCACCTGGCTGCCCTGCGAAAGCACCACCGCCAAATTCTGGAAGTTGGTCGGAAATCCCAGGTCCGCCAAGGTGACTTCATAACTGCCGGACGCACCGTAGTTGATGACCCGGGTGTTGAAAACCCCGCCCACGGCCTGAGTCTGATCCAACAGAATTTGCGCCGGAGATGCCTTCGTTTGCACGCTCACGGCGAAGATACCGCTGCCGCTCGCCGGCGCCTGTGCATCGACCACGACCACGGCGAGACCTGCACTGCCCGTGAAATCACCGGTGGAACTCACGGTCAATGGGACGCCGTTTTGTGCGATGGTGGAACTGAGGGTCTGCAACACTCCCGGGAATTGAAAGTCGCTCACCGACAGGTTGTACGTGCCCGCGGCGGGGAGCTGAACGACGAAGGCGAAATTGCCGCTCGAGGGATTGTTGCCGGGATTGACCACCTGATTGGTCGAATAGAGGCCGGCGGTACTGTTTGCGAGATTCAGGCTGTATACACCGGGGCCGGCTCCCGCCGCGGCAAATTGCCAAACGTCGATGCTTCCTGCGGGCGCCATGATGTTCGACAGGGAACCCGCCGCGGTCAACGTGCCCAGCCCGCTACCGCCCGACGTCACCGCCGCACCGAGACTGCCGAGCGGCGCCGGATAGGCCAAGTCGGTCAGGGTCAATGTCAGCGCTTGTGCGCTCGGAATCGTCACCACCGTGGCGGCGCCCAAACTGCCGACCGGAAGACTTCGATCGAATACCGGTGCTCCGGACGGATCCGTGATGTGCACTCCATAGAGACCGGCTTGAGGATTCGCCGCCGCTTGAGCGGCCACCAGCAGCGTGTACGTGGTGCCGCCCGTCAGTGTCACCGGCGTCGGCGCACCCGAGGTAAATACGCCGCCCACCTGGCTGCTGCCGTTGAACATCGTGGCCGACACCATTTGCAGCGCGACCGGGAAGGCATCGTCCGTCAGCGTTACCTGGTAAGTACCGGTGGAAGTCGCCGTGAAAGTGGTGTTGAGCGTCGAGATGCCGGTGTTGTTCGGCGTCGACGGCGTTTGTATGTTGCCCGAGAAGGAATACGTTGACACGCACGTGCGCGGGGTGGGATCGGAATTGCGTGTAACACAGGCACCAAACGATCCAAAACCCTGCGCCGATGCCGGTGTGCCGATGACGTACAGCACGTAGACACTGCCCGCTGTCGCGGCTATCGGCACCGTCGCGGCATGCGAGCTGTCAACGATGGCAGAGCCGACCAGCGTGTCATCCTGCGTCACCGCAATCTGCAGATTGGTAAACGCGGCCGGCGCCTGGAAGTCCGTGAGCGTGACGGTCAAGGCCTCGGTGGCGGTGGCGGTAAAGCTGTATTGCGACGGCGCGGCCACCGTGGGCAGGCCCACCAAGCTGGTGTCATCGATCAGCACATCCGCGCGCGCGGCGCCCCAGCACACGGCCAGGCCGGCGGCCATCGCTACGACGCTCCAGTATGAGCGTGGCAATACGCCGCGCTTTGCGCTAAGACTTCGGTTGTGTTGCATTTGGAGCCTGGTTGGCGAGCTTATCCAAGGCCGCCTTCGCCTCGGCGCTACCGTTGAAATCCTTTCCGGTCTTTAGCGATCGCGCCAGGCTGTCGCGCGCAGCATCGGGTTGCCCGGCAAGGGCCTGCGCCATCCCCAAGTGGTACAAGGAAACCGGCGAGTCCGGTGTCTTGGACAATGCGCTCTGCAGCACAGTGACCGCGGCCGTCGCATCCCCCCGCTTGTAAAGAACCCAGCCATACGTGTCCAGGAAATCCGGATTCGTAGAAGCCGAGAAGCGCGCCGCCAATTGCTTGGCGCGATCGAGGCTGGCCTGATCCTTCTTGTAGTTCACGAACAGCATCGCCAGGTTGTTGGCCGCCACGTCGGAATTCGGATTGCGCCGCAGCGCCGCTTCGTACACCTCGATGGCGTCGTTGGGTTTGCCGAGATGTTCATCGAGCGAGGCGAGTTCCATCTCCAGCGCTTCTGGAGCGGGTACTTTGGCAATGGCATCGCGCAGGGTCGCAATCGCGCTATCGTTGTCATGATTCATTAACTGCACGTAGGCCAAGTTGCGGTACGGGGGCAGATATTTCGGGTCGCGCTCCGCGGCGATCTTGAATGCCGCGACCGCCTCCGGCACACGCTTCATCGACAGCAGCATCTCGCCCTTGAGATTCGGAGCAAACGCGCTCTGCGGAAATTGAGCGGCGGTTTCGTCCAGACGCTTGAGCGCTTCCGGCGCCCGGTTCTGGCTCGCGAGTACGCGGCTGAGAGCCTGCAAAGGCTCGGTGGTTCCGGGCTGCATCTCGAGCGCGGCGGAATACAGCCGAATGGCCTCATCCGGATGCTTCTCCGTCTCGGCGACGCCGCCCTGAAAGTAGTATCCGAGAGCCAGTTTCGGATTGGCGGCCACGATGGCACTCGCGGCGGCTTTGGCCGCGACAAAATCCTTCATGGCGGCGGCAATCTTAAATTGCGCGGTCAACGCCTCCATATTGTTCGGTTGCTGATTGACCAAGGCATCGACCACCGGCTTGGCCTGCTCGGGCTTGCCCAGCTGGATCAAGAGCTGCGCCAAGTCCAGGCGGGCGCTTGCGTCCGTGGGATTCGAATCCACGGCGCGCCGCATCGTCTCTTCGGCCAGCGCCGGCTCGCCATTGGCGAGATGCGCCCGAGCCAGCGCGCGCATCACGCCGACGGCATTGGGCTGATCGCGCAACACCGCACGCAGATCGGCAATCGCCGTCTTTGGGTCCTTTTGCGCGAGGGCCAGATTACCCCGCAAGATCAGCGCGTCATCGTCGCGAGGAACTTTGGCGAGAACCTCGGCCACGAGCTTTTCCGCACCGGCGGCATCGTTTTGCTGGACACGCAGCGCCGCCAATCGATCCCGTGCCGTAATGCCGGGACCATCCAGGTCGGCGGCGGCAATCACCTGCCGGTACACCGCTTCGGCCTTGGGGAAGTCCTTGCCCTGCTCATAGAACTGCGCGAGCGCAAAGCGCAGCGCGTAGTCCTTCGGGTCCTGCGCAATGAAGCCGTTGAGCTCGGTCTCCGCGATCTCGCGGCTGCGCCGGGCCGCCAGAAAATCGATGAGCGCGCTCTTCATTTCCCGCTGCTGCGGCATGGCCTTGATGCCCACGCGCAAAATTCGCTCGGCATCATCGATTTTGTTCAATCGCGCGTAGAATTGCGCCAGACGAAAGCGATGCGCTGCGACGGTGGGTTTGAGCCGCACCAGGTCGACCAGTATTTCTTCGGTCCGCGCTTGCTGGCCGGCATCGCTGTACAGCTGAGCCAACTCGAGCCGTAAATCGACGGTGCCCGGAATGCGCTTGACGGCATCGGCGAGCAGCGCAATCGCCTTGGCCGTGTCACCGTTGGCTTTGTGTATGCCTGCCAACACCGAAACCGCGTCCTCGCTCATCGGTGCCAACTGCACGGCACGCTGCGCATCCGCCAGCGCCGCAACGCGATCCTTCAGCTGTACCCGCGCCGCGGCGCGCACGGTCAACAGTCCCGCATCATCCGGGTGCTTCGCAAACGCCGGATCGATGACCTCCAGCGCCTTGTCGGGCGCGCCGCCAAACAGGTAGACGCGTCCCAGGCCTACGCGCGCTTTGACGTTGTCCGCGTTGACGTCGATCGCACCGCGGTAGAATTGCGCGGCCTCGCGTATATTGCCGAGCTTTTCATCGACGACGCCGTTTTCATAGCGCGCCTCGCTGTCGGTCGGCGCGATTTGCAAGGCATTGCGAAATTCAACGCGTGCCTTTTCGAAGTTGCCGGCCGATAGAAATTGCTGCCCCTTTTCCAAGTGTTTTGCCTTGCGCGATTCGCCGCCGCCGCAGCCGGCGACTGCCAGCATGGCCAGGCTCAGAGCCATGGCCAATCGACAGTTGAGGGCAACTCCATGCATGGACAATCCGGGAAGGGGTGAAACGGGCGGACAGTGTAAGAACGCTTAATGACGAGCGCGTGACACCGCTAGAAAGTTTCGAATGAGCGCAACCACAGGGCGCCCAAGACCGAGGCGGTGGCGATGCGGACCCATACGGCCTTCCCTTCCGAGCGGGTGACCAGCATTTCGATGGCATAAAAAATGACGAGCAACTTGGCGATCGCGAGCGCTCCGCCATGGGGCAGGCGCAAAGATCCCGGCAAGTTCGGTACCACCAGGGCCATGAACAGCACGATCAAGTCGAGCGGCGTCAATTGAAAGCGCCGATCGTTGAACAGGCGCAGTCGGATCGCCGTCGCGAGCGCCGCGACCGATACGGCAACCCAGGACAGAGCTGCCAAGCGCCGATCCCAGGGCAGCACGGCGGCATCGAGGTAGACCAGCACGGTGGCGGTGACATACAGCGCCGCCTTCTCCACGACACTCAACGGTTTGACGCGCACTATGAGCAAAAACCCCACGATCACCGCCAACAAGGCAATGATCAATAAGCGCATGTCGCTGCTCAAGGCCGCGGTTTCCAGGACGATCAAGGCCGCGTAAGTGCCGAGCGCGGCCGCGATGGCGAGGTAGGAAATGCGCGGCAGAAAATCTGAGCGATAGACGACGTCGATGATTCTCGGCACCGGCGCGGTCCGCACGCTTTGGCCCTCCCGCCGAAGACGCCAGCCCGTGCGCGCGGCGATCTGCAGCAGCGTGATGGATATGGCGAAAAATGCACTGACCACGCCCATGATCAGCAAATCCGACTCAAATCTCATGAAGTAGGCCGTGATGAAAAGCAAGCCCTGCACGGTGTAGATCACCATCACCGCCTCATGGTGATCGAATCCCATCGCCAGCAGCTTATGGTGAATGTGATTCTTGTCCGGACTGAATGGCGAGCGGCCCTCGCCAATGCGCTGCACCATGACGCTCAAGGTATCCAGGATGGGTAAAGCCAATAGCAGCACCGGCAGCGCCGCACTGACCTGGCTGCTCAAACTCTGGGTGGCCACGATGCTCAAGACACCAATGGTAAAACCCAGCAATTGGCTGCCGGCATCCCCCATGAAAACGCTGGCCGGATGGGTGTTGAACCGCAAAAATCCGAGCACGGCGCCGGCAAACGCCAGCGACAGGGAGGTCGAAGTGGTGGGACCGCCGATGCTGGACAATAAGGCCACCGCACAGAGACACAGGAACGTGGTGCCGCCGGCGAGGCCGTCGAGGCCGTCAGCGAGATTGATCGCGTTGGTGATTCCCACCAGGAAAATGACCGTCAACGGCATGGAGATCCAGCCGGGCAAAGTGATGCGATCGTCGAACGTCAGGGTCTGGATTTGAACGCCGCCGAGAATCACCACGACATTGACGGCGAGCAGTTGGCCGATCAGTTTGATGCGGTAGTCGAGATCGAAGCGATCATCGAAGGCGCCAAATACAATCACGATGCCGCCTGCAACCAAGAACCAGATTTCCGCCCCCTGAAGCGGGATGGTGAGCAGCGCCGCCACCAGCACGCCGCAGGCCATCGCCAGTCCCCCGACCCGCGGGACCGGAATCACATGGACCTTGCGCTCCCCGGGCTGATCGACGATGAGCCACTTGTTCGCCAAGCGCACGAGCAGGGGCAAGGTCGCCATCGCCACGACCATGGCCAAGATGAACGGCAACACGTACTGCATGCTAGTTCGGAACGAAACGCGGCAGTTCGCGCGCGACTCGCGCAGCCAGTTCGGTCAGGCGCTGATCCGCATCCGCTTCGCTGCCGGAGGCGGGAATGGGAATGATGAGCCGCACCATCGCTCCATCGGTGCGATGCCGGGTCAAGGCATCCCAAAAAATAAACCATTTCACCGTGAATTCATTGGTGATGACGCGGCCGCGTTGTTGGAACCAGTAATACACCAGCTCACGCTGGTTGCCGAGTTCGATCAGCGTCCGATTGACTCTCAGCGGTTGGGCGCCCGGACCAAAGCCGGGCAGCTCACGCTGCCCGAAATCACGCATTTGCCAGCCGCCGCCCGGCAAACACGAGCGTGGCGAATGCACGGCCTCGCCCTTGCGCTGCGAGTCGTACCACGAGACATATACGTTCGCCGCCCGGCCCGAGCCGTTGACATAATCCGCCAGCAAGTAGTCGTCGAGTTGCAGCGTCTCGTTGTATACCGCTTCCATGGATTGGGCCTTGCCCTGCCAGTCGCCGAGCTGCATGGGAAATTCAGCGAATGCGGTACGCGCGGGATAAAGCTCGGTCGGCCTCGGCATGAAGGTTGTCGTGCCGATGAACGCGGCGAGCAGCGCGCAGGCCGCAACGAAGCTGGCGGGCATCGTGCGCTTTTTGATCGGCATTCCCTTCGGCGTCGGTGCGGGAAATTCGACGCCGAACAGCTGGCGCCACGTGCCGGCCTCATGCCCGATGCGATTGAGCAGTGCGATCTCACCGAGCATCAGACCGGCACACACCATGAAAATCATCCATCCCTGGAAATCGTGCAGAAAGCCCTCGGCCATCTCGATGCCCCAGTGCTCCACCGTCACGCCGATGACGCCGACGCGAAAACTGTTCATCAGCACGGTGATCGGGATGCTCGACAGGAACAGCACGATTCGTTTCCACGGCGCGCCTTTGTAGAAGTACGCCATGAGGAATCCCAATGTCATGAGCGGAAACAGGTAGCGCAGACCACTGCAGGCCTCCGCCACTTGCAGTTTATAGCCGCCGAGATCGATGACATTGCCCTCGACGAAAACACTGATATCAAACAGCCGGATCACGAACACGCCGATTTGAGAGGAGATCAGCTGCAGTTTGGTCGACAGATTGGCCAGCAGGAACTGCGGCAGCGGCACCATGAACACCAGGATGAACAGGGGCATGAACAGCCAGCGGAAGGCCGCGGTGCCGGTAAACGCCAGCACCAAACCGAACAGGGTGACCAGATAGGCGTATTGGACCAGGGTATAGACGGTGCCCAACTGGCCGAGCAGCAGCAATCCCCCGCCGGCCAAAACCAGGGCGACCCCCCACCAACTGCCCGTGAACGAGATGCGCTCGAGACGATCCTTGCGCTGCCAGATGAGAAACACCGCGATCGGCGGAATCAGTATGCCGTGACTGTACTCGGGCGAGTCCAGCCACCATCCCCACATTCGCGTCAGACCATCCCAGAAAGGCCAGAGGCTGAGCAGCCCGACCGCCACGGCGACGAGGATGAGAACCCACGACAATTGCCAAACAGGGGTCGCGGTAGCTTTGGGATCGATCGACTGCACGGCCATTGAATACTTTCCTGAAGTGCGCGCCGCGGTTGCAGTCAGGTGCTTCTCGCGGGCGCGATCCACCTTGATACTGGCAATGTGTTTCAGCCAAGTGACATCCCGCCACGAGCCGGCGGGACTACTCTCCCCTCAGGCTGGGTGCGTCAAGCTGGGCGCGTCAGGATGGGCGCGCGAACTGGGGCCGGCTGCCCCGGGGCGCGGCCGGTGAACCCGCGACGACGGTCCAAGGTGCCACATCATGGATCACCGTGGAGCGCGCGCCGACGACCGCCCCCTCACCCACCATCACGCCGGGGCCGACGAATACATCCGCCGCAACCCACGCATTCGATCCGATGACGATGGGCGCGACGATCAATGGCATCGAGGGGTCCCGGTGGTCGTGGCTGGCGGCGCACAGGTAAGAGTATTGGCTCACCGTTGCGTGAGCGCCGATCGTGATTGGCGCAACGCAATAGCAATCCACATGATCGGCCAGGCAGCTGTGCGCTTCCATGGTCAGATTCCAAGGAGCCCAAATCTTCGTCCGTGGATAGGGATGGGCACCCACTCCGATGCGCGCCCCAAATCCGCTCAACACCAGGCGGCGCCAGCCGTGAAAGACGGTGGGGCTGAAGCGGTACAAGGTATTGCTGACCACGCCCCACAGCAATCGCGCCAACCGATTCTTAAACGTTACCCGGGCCGCCGTAAACGGGAAAGTTCGCGCCAAGTCGGAGGTTCGCTGCTTACGTAAGATAGTTGTCATGCATGTCCACCAGACTAATCGATCAATGTTGCAATTGACACCAAAGACCAGCCGCAGCATGAGCAGATCCGCGGCGGCGCTCTCCATCGGCGTTGTCGGTGCGGGCGAGATTTCGCGCAAGTCCCACCTGCCGGTGTTGGTCAACATTCCTGGCGTCGACATCGCTTGGATTTATGACCGGAATCCGGCGTCGGCGCGAGCGCTTGCGGGCGCTTACGGCCTCCGGGCCCTGCAATCGCTTGCTCCTGAAGCATTGCCGATGTGCGACATCGTCCTGCTGGCGATTCCCGTGGAGTCGCGCGGCGATTACCTGAATCACCTGTCCTCGATCGGCGGCGCCGCACTTTGCGAAAAGCCCTTTGCCACGAGTGCTGCCGAGCACAGGCAGCTGATCGGCCAATTTTCGCCCCACGCCCTGGGCGCAGGTTTTATGCGCCGATTCTTTCGGTCGACGATGTTGCTGCGGCAAATCGTGGCCGGTGGCATGTTTGGCCCTTTACTTCGCATCGATATCAGCGAGGGCAATCGCTCTAAGGGCAGCGGCGTCGATTCATCCTTTCTGGATGACCCTCACCTGGGAGCATCGCGCGGCGTCTTGACCGATTTGGGTTCGCACAGCATCGATCTCGCGCTGTACGTTTCCGCCGCCACCGGGTTCGAAGTGCAGTCGTGCACCAAGGTATTGGATGGCGCGGTCGATCGCAAAGTGACCGCGGCGGTGCGATTGCAGACCGCCGCCAACGGATCGATGCCGGTCGACCTCAGTTACGGCGTCAGTTGGCTCGACCGGCAAGAAAACCGCATTCAACTGACGTTTGAACGCACCAAAGTCTGGAGCGCTCTCGCCCCCGCGGCCGACGTATTCGTGGGGAATCCGAATTCTCCTCAGGAGTCGATTCGTCTTGGGGGACAGACACCCGGCGCTACGACCTATAACCAGGCGTTTTATTTGGAGTGGCAGGATTTTCTTGCGGGTTTCCGCGCTGAAAGGGAGTCCATTACTTCGGCACGAGCGGCCTTGTTGACGACTTCTCTCGTCGAAGCTCTGTTGGCCGCGGGCAGCACCACGCATGCTTAAATTGGCGGTGGTGGGCGCCAACGGACAGGTTGGCGCGGAGTTTTGTTTGCTGCTGGCGGCGCGCAAGGACATCGAATTAATTGCGGTTTGCAGAAATCGCAGTGGTTCCGCGTTTTTGCGCTGGCAGGGTATCGCCTGCCGCCACGGCAGGGTCGCCGATCCGGCGGATGCCGCGCGGTTGCTGGGCGACTGCGACGTCATCGTCAACAGTTCTCTCGCCGGCGGCTCGCCGGCGCAGATTCGCCGCACCGAAGACCTGATCATCGAGAATATCATCAGGCATTCGAAGAACTCGGCAACGATCATTCATTTCAGCACGCAATCGGTGTACGGTGACCCGCGCCCAGACCGTTGGATTCGTTGGCGCAATCCCTATGGCCGCGCCAAACTTGCGACGGAACGACGGCTGCGCCGTGCAGCCCGAAAAGCGAGGAAGGCAGCCTTCATTCTTCGCCTCGGCCATGTTTGCGGCGCTCTGCAAGAAATCTCGCAGGGCATTCGGGAAAGCATTGCCGCCAATACGGTGGTTTTGCCGGCCAAGGATTGTTCCTCCAATGCGGTCTACACCGCCGCGATTGTCGGGGCCGTTGAACGAATCATTCGTCGTGCCGTGCGGCCTGGAACGTATGACCTGATGAACAGTCCGCTGTGGACTTGGGGCGAGGTTTACGAATATGAAGCAAGTACCTCGCATTTGCCGTTTGCCGCTCGGATCGCGGAATCACAGCCTGCTTCCCTGAAATCCGCGCTCATCCGGCGCATGGTGCGCATCGCCGGATCGCTGGCAGGCGCTCAGCCGATTCGCGACCTATTCGCCAAGCTTTTTGCGTACGTGCCCGACTCCATGAATGCCCGAGCGATGGCGTGGTGGTACGCCAGGCGCGCGCAAATGGAAATAGGGTCGCTCAACACCACGCGGACGGCACCCGAACACCTGTCATGGGTGACCAACGGTGTCAATTTTTTCCCCGCCGAGACGTCGACGCGCGAATTACTGCGTTGTACCACGACGCCGTGCTTTAACAATGATCCCATCAAGTCCTGGCCCGCAGACTTAGCGGACGCAATCGACACGACATCGAGCGCAGCGACGACTACGTCGGCCGCCATGCACGAATCGTGATGCCAATTTCCTCGCGCATGATTTGACGGATCCGCGGACTCATCAACAAATACCCGCCGGCCAACGTTCCTACGCCAATGAGGCCCTCGACCACCAGGGCAGTCCAAGACGCCGGCATGGGGTAAAGGAGCAGGAATCCGCCAATGACCAAGGCGCTGAATCCGATGATTCGGGCAAACTCCGACACCAGGCCGCGGGTCTCCGTCGCGCTCATGCCTATACCCGTGCTCACTTTGCGCCAAAAATACGCGCCCCACGTGGCCGCTGTAACTAACGTGATCGCCGGTGCCCACCAAAGGCCTCGCTCGAGGAACAACACGAGCAACAGCACGTTGAGCACGCTGGTCAACATGAACGCCCTCGAGACCCACTGAAACTTGCCTTGCGCCAACAGCGCGTCATAGGCGACATAACCGACAGAGGATACGAACAAGGCAATTCCCATGACGATCGATACTCTCTGGCCTGCAAAGGCGAACTCACCGACCCATAACCTCAGAAATCCCGCATTCAGAATGATCGTCAGAGACATGGCAAACGCCGTGATGCCTCCCAACGCCAACAACAGGCGCAGCAGTACGGCGCGAAACCGTGGGAGATTTCCCGAGCCGAACAAGTGTGTGACCGAGGGCGTCAACGCGGTGTTGATCTGGCCAAGCAGCATGAGCACGGTTTCGTGAGCTCGCACGGTGAGGCTATACATGGCGGCACTGGTTGGTCCCAACAGCGTGTTGACGAAAAACACGTTCGCCTGTGATTGCACTTTCATCGAGATCGAGGACAGAAAGAAGCGGCTCGAGCTGCCTAGAAGTTCGCGTACCGTACGCCAATGGACCGAAAGTCTGACGTCGAGCGAACGAGTGCATAGCCACCACATACCGACGGATCCGGCCAGAGCAACCACTGCCGAGCGCAACAGCAAACCCACGGCAATCGCGTACAGCCCCTTCCCGTTGAACAGCAATGCCAGCAATATGGCTATGTTGATCAGGTCGCTGATCAGAAGAATGGAACCCGCCAATACAGCCCTTTGCAGGCTTCGAATGACGCTGATGGCGGTGGCTCCGATCACTCCCACGGTGTTGGCGGCAATGGCGATAAAAAAGCACTGCACGATGGTGTGGCGTTGCACCTCGCTCAACGTGTCGAGGCCCGGCAAAAGCGGCGCGAAGCCAATGCTGATGATAGACAGGCCGAGTGCCATAAGGGCGCCAATGACGAAGGCGGAACCGGCCAGAGCGCCGAGTTTCGCGAAATCCTCCGCCCCAAAGCACGCCGAGATTTTTTGCGTGACGACACCGGACAGGCCAAAGTCATTGATGAGCATCAGGGCGAGCGCGCCGCCCGTTGCCAGCCACGCGCCATATTCCGCCAATGGGATGCTGTGCAGATAGAGCGGAACGAGCAATACGTTTCGCGCCAATGCGACGGCGATGCTTGCGTATCCGAATAGGATCCCGAAAACAGCATTTTGCCGCCGCCCGCTCATCGAACCTCACCGCGCACGGATTCAAGTCATTGCAACGCGATGCCCAATATATCCTTTAATCGGTGCTCGTACGTGTGATCGCGATGCGCGCGCATGCGTCCTCGCTCGGCGATCTGCGCCGCCTCAGCGGGATTGCGCAAATAGTACGCAGTCTTCTCCACGAGTTCTTCGACGTCGGTAAAGGTGACGACTTCGACCTCCGGCACAAAATGCTCTGCTAAAACAGGTACGCGCGTTACGATTTGAAAACCCCCGCACCCTGCGATCTCGAATGCCCGGCAATTCAAGCCATCGACCTCGCCGTAATGCAGCGTATTCAGACAGATTTTGGCGTTTAGCGCGGCGCGCACTTTGTCATCGCCATGCACATGGCGGCCCATGTAGCGGCCGGGCAATCGATCCAGCAGCCACTCCGGCCTGCTGCCCCAGATTTTTATGTGAATCCCGTCCAACTCCTCGGTCAATTGCCGCAGGATCTCCTGCCGGTAGTAGTACAAGGTACCGGCGATCATGATGTCACAAGAATAGTTCTCGCGATCCCGGTCCAACATTTCCAACGGACGATGCATTCTTGGATTGCACGCCTCAGGCAGATAGTAAAACTTCGTCGATCGAATCATTCTCGAAAATAAATCGTGCATGTAGCGGTCTTTCACAAACACGGCGTCGTATTCGGCCGCCAGCAAAAACTGGCGGCCCAGTGTGGTCATCTGGTCCTGACACCAGCACACGATGCAGGCGCTGGTCCGTTTGCGAATCGCCGCCATGGTCTTTGGAGATAGCTGGTTACCGAGCACGACCAGGATGAGGGTGGGCGCAAACTTTGCGATTGCGCGGAACAGACGTGATTCCACATTGCGTTCGGGCTCGCGAACCAAGATTTCCGTCGTCTTGCGGTAAGCTTTTTCCGCAAATCCAAAGGTACCGGCGAGGCTCTTGCGATTGTGAAATAGCGTCACCGCACAGCCTAGATGCTGCAACGAGTCAACGAGATGCCACTCGAATGAATCCGGATAGGCGTATGAGCCGATGACAAGTACGCGAACGCCGGCATAACTATCGGATGCCGCTTCACCAGAGGGGTTTGGGTGCCCAAAATTCATGGCGCTTTATGGCATCTTTGCGCGCCTTTAGCGAGCACAATTCCGGGCCGGCGCGGCATTTCCAGCCATGATTGCGGCATTTTAGGGTGCCTACGGACCGCGAGCGTCATGTCCGTGTAACGTTCGCTTGCTGAACTGTTGGGCCGATGGCCATTTGATTCAATCGTGCCCACCTTATCTACAGAATCCAAGTGGTTTGCCTATGTCGCACTGAACGTGGTGTTTTGCGTGGTCCTCGTGGTTGGCGCTGCAGCCAGCGGCGCCAGCATGGCGAGACTGCCGTATGTCGCCATCATGTTCGCGTTATGTTCGAGTCCAATTCCATTTGTCGATCGTCTGAACGGTTCGTACGCCATATTGGGCGTCGCCATGATGATCTACTTCATGGAATTCGGATTGTTGGATGCGGCACACATGTTTTCGCCGCCGAAGGCGGCCCCCGAGCCGGGAGGACTGATCCCCGGTGAGGGGTTGCTCATCATCGGCGCCTTTGTGAAGATTTTGGGGTTTCACGTGGCCGTGCGGCTCTGGAAAACTCGAGATCATGCCGGCACACCCAGGGATTGGCCGCCGCGATTGCTCGTCCCGGCCGGCATGCTTCTCTGGGTGGCGGGATGCGCCGCGACGATGTATCAGTCCTTGGTGCTCGTGGTCGACAACACCGACGCCACCACCACCGCAGGCTTTACCAAGCTGGGCGTCTGGGGTACCTCCGGCATGCTGCTGGTAGGGAACTACGCGGGTCCGCTCGGCATCATCATCATGGCTTATTGGTGGACGGTCTGGTCGCGGCGCGCCGGGACCGCGCTGGTGCTGTTCGTCATTTTTGCTCAATTCGTGGTTGGATTCTTGGTGGATCAAAAAGACACGCCGCTGACTGCCGCCGTGGTCATGCCGCTGACCCCATTCATCATCCAGGGCACGACACCCATACCCTTGCTGGCAGGTTGTGTCATAGGCATCGCATTGGTGTTCCCCGTGCTCACGGCCAAGCGACTCATCATGACAGAAGGTCTTCATTTGACGCGCGCGCAAGCCGTCTCGCGCACCTTGGAAATTCTCGAGCGCGCGATTGCCGAACGCAATGTGGCACGTGAGGGGAAGAAATACGAGCAGTCATCGCAATCGTTTCTCGAGCGCGCCACCGACAAGGGCGCGGTTGAACTGTTTGCCGCTCATGTGGGCGTGGATCAGCCCTACAAAATGGGTTCGACACTGGAGCAACTGCTGTACATCTTCGCGCCGCGCGTGTTTTGGTCGGAAAAGCCCGGCGGAAACTCCGCGCAGACGTTCAATCGCGATTTTCACCTGTCTGAAGATCCGGACACCCATATCTCGCCGACTCATCTAGGGGAGCTCTATTGGAATTTTGGACTGATGGGAATGACCGCCGGCATGGCGTTATTGGGCGCCTTGCTGGGCTACGTGACCAGCAAATTCAATTCATCGGAGGGAACTTCCATCACTCGAGTGCTGGTCATCATGGTGACGTTGTATGAAATCGTCTTGCGCGGCGGAGGGCAAATCGAGATCGAGTACGTCGTTTGGGGACGTACGCTCGTGCTGATCGGGATTCTCCACTTGCTGCTTGCCCGCACCTCAGCGGGGCGCTCGGTTCTTGCTTCTGCGCCGCCTGGAATGAACGTCAGCTCTTCTGCCCCTGCGCTCGCGCGCTTCCCCAATTTGTTGCGCTAGCGGCACGGACTTCAGATGGACATGGCTGGTGAGGCAAGCACGATCGGCGTCAAAAACCAATCGCTATCGGCGGCGCGCGGGGCATTGGTCTTTGTCATTGCGGTATTGATCTTGAGATTCCTCATCGAGGCGATCTGGCTTTTACCATCACCTGTCGGAGATTCGGTTTTTTTTCTGACGGCATCAGTCAATTACTGCCAGTCGGGCTTTTTTGGGACGACCGCGTTTCCGATCGATCCATCGGGCCATTCAAGAATGGTGTGGCATGGCTTCGTGTCGCCCATGCTG
>Ga0182024_10010578_pt1 | contig 18772 bp, 22 predicted proteins | sample P32metaG_FD_120480 | JGI IMG/M metagenome (GOLD analysis project Ga0182024, IMG submission 120480) | Permafrost microbial communities from Stordalen Mire, Sweden - P3-2 metaG (Illumina Assembly) | ecosystem: Environmental > Terrestrial > Soil > Wetlands > Permafrost | place: Sweden: Stordalen... | reverse complement strand
CGAAAACCTTCCGCTTGCAATTTGTAGGTGATGAGATATTCTGGCGATTGAATTTCCCATTACTTTCGTAAGTTTAATCGCACTACCGTATAGATCATCCTTACGGAACCGACATATGAGTATTGAGCGCAAACCGCCGCATGGCGCCAGGAGTCAGGACTTGCGATTCGTCATCGAGACAGAGCTCGAAAATGATGGCCGTTGGATTGCGGAAATATCGCAGGTTCCCGGCGCACTAGCGTATGGATCCACCAAAGAACAAGCCATCAACAAGGCGTATGCGATCGCGCTTCGGTCAGTAGCGGACGACGTAGAACACTCACAGGCCGCTCCACCGAATTTGATCAGCTTGGAGCGCAGCATCGCGTGAGCCAGTGGTCGAGCACCAAAGCTCGAATCGTCTATAAGGCGCTGCTCAAAATCGGGTGGACGTATCTACGTCAGGTTGGCTCCCACAAGAAGTTAAGCCGGCCCAATTTTCCCAACTACACGTGGGCGTTCGGCGATCGGGATGAATTAGGGCCCGCGATCCTCGCTCGTATCGCTAAGAAAACCGGTTTCAAGCCGACCGACCTGTGAGAGACTCGCTCCTCAGGTTCAATCACTTACGAATTATTCCCCCGCTTCTCGAGATCAAGTTGACCGGGCAGGCATCTCTTGGTCTTTTTCTTGCAACTAACCAATTAGTTGACGTTTCTGGTTCGACTGCGTCAAACATAGAGGCGAGTACTCATCGCTGGAGGAAGCATTGGCCCGCAGCAAATCCGCAACCCTGACTGAAGCCGAGTTGCGCATCATGAACGTGCTCTGGGACCGGGGCTCAGGAACCGTTCACGAGGTGCTGCAGGGTCTGCCCGAAAAGCCGCCGTTGGCCTACAACTCCGTTTTGACGATTATCCGCATCCTCGAAAAAAAGGGCTATGTGAAGCACTTGAAGGACAAGCGCTCCCATGTGTACATGCCGCAGGTCGATCGCAAGGATGCGACCCGCTTCGAGGTGCGGCACCTCGTCAGCCGATTCTTCGGGAACTCCCACGAAATGCTGGCGTTAAACGTTCTCGAAGAAACGAGCATTGATGCCGAAGAGCTTGCCCGGTTACGCAGGTTATTGGAAGGGAGCAAGTGACCGGACAATCACCGAACGATCACGGACCCGATCATGATTGACGTAACGCTGACAAACCTGACGCTGATAAAACTAATGCCGGCGAATCTGGCATTTCTCGCGCCCTTCCAGTGGAGCGCCCTGGCGCAAACTTCGGCGATCCAGTTGGTCGACTGTCTGGTTGAGGGCACGTCCATTGCGATTCTTGCCGCGCTGGTACTGGCCGTGTGTAGGCGACAGAATTCGGGCACACGATTTGCTGTCTGGTTTTCGGCTCTCATGGCAATAGCGGCGCTTCCCTTGTTCGGCGTTTCCGTGTGGTCGCATATTGGAAGCGCTCCGGCGCGGCCATGGAACCATGCGGCCTTCATCCTGCCGGGTTCGTGGGCAATTTATCTCTTCGGAGCATGGGCCGTGATCGCAATGGGACTGCTCACGAGAATCGGCTGGGGCTTGTGGAGTCTGCGCGTTCTCCGCGCCAGCTGCGTTGCGGTCGATCTTTCTGCGTCCGACCCTTCGCTGTTCGATCCCTCGGCATTCGATCTTCGTTTGCAGGCGACGCTTGAACGCGGACGATCGAAACGGCCGGTTGCTCTTTGCACCTCCACGCTGGCGAATGTTCCCACTGCGATCGGCCTGCTAAAGCCTGCTATTGTCTTGCCTCCGTGGGTGTTGCACGAGCTTTCTGGAGATGAGCTGCACCAGATTGTGCTGCACGAACTCGCGCACCTTCATCGCTGGGATGACTGGACAAACCTGGCGCAGAAGATTGTGAAGGCTCTGTTTTTCTTTCATCCTGCTATATGGTGGATTGAAAAGCGAGTCTCTCTGGAACGGGAGATGGCCTGCGATGACGCCGTTTTGGCGCAGATTGAGAGCCCACGAACTTATGCGGAATGCCTGGCCCATCTGGCCGAAAGAACGCTGATGCAGCGTAGCATAGCCTTCGCTCAGGCGGCGTTGGGACGAATTCGTCAAACGTCGTTGCGCGTGGCGCAGATTCTGGACGTAAATCGGCCCGCAAATGCGAACCGAGCGTGGAAGCCGGCGGCCGTGGCGGCGTTTGCCGTGGTCTGCGTGCTGAGTCTTTCGCGAGCGCCGCAGCTGGTTGCCTTTCGTGACAGCCCGAACGATGCCCCCGCCATTTTCACAATGGCAACGGCGGCTCAAAATTCAGGAAGTTCCCGCGCTTCCATCGGAAACTCCGCGGCGAATGTAGCGGCAACCAATGCCGAATTTCGAACTCAGCCGCTTCAAGTAGTGCCGGCCAGCCTAAACGTGAACTCAGGCAGTGTTCTCAGCAATCTGAATCAATCGCGGAGTGTTAATACGAAGCAGTCTCGCGCCATGCGCCCGAATATGATTCGGCTCGCGAATGCGGATACGACTGATATTTCTCGAGCGAATCTTTGTCAAACCAATCTTCGTCAATCCAGTCTTCGTCAATCCAATCTGGGCCAAGCAAGTGTTCGTCAGGTGAGTCTTCGCCGCACAGATGTCTTGTGGACGGATGACAATCTAGTTCCAGTCACTTTCACCGAGACGATTTTCGTGATCATTGAGGACGGCACCAACGTTCAGACGGATCAGCCGGTTTACCAGATCCAATGGTGGCGTGTGATGGTATTCCATCCGGCTCTTAATTCCAGCAACGACAAGATTCCCGCAAAACAAACTTAGGCAATGAGGTGAGCAGAACCATGGACAAAGAACCATTTTTACAAACTAACGAATTAGTTGATTCGAACTTGAGAAAGGATAACACTCCAATGAATGTAGAAACGCAGGTGCAAGACCAACAACAAGGCCAGAAGAAGAAATGGACCCGGCGGCTGGCGGTGCCAATGCTCGCCATGGCACTGGCCGCTTCGTTCGCGACCTATGAATGCGTGAAGCCAGCAGCGGCGCGGGCGGCAGCTGCGGCTCCATCCGCAGCGCCTCTCGACATCGACAGCGTAAGCTCGCTGATCGCTCTCGACAAAGCAATGGAGACTTTGGCGGCGCGGGTAACGCCCGCAGTCGTCAACGTCACCGTAACTTCGAAAGCCAAGTCGCAGATGGCAGGCAAGCAGATGCCGGAAGACATGCAACAGTTCTTCGGCCAGGGCGGGCCGTTTAGCCAGTTCTTTGGACCGCACATGCAGCAACAGCAACCGCAAATCGAGCACGGCATGGGTAGCGGTGTGGTCATTTCGCCCGACGGCTACATCGTAACCAACAACCACGTGGTGGAGGGAGCGGTCGACATTCGCGTGACCACCAGCAATCGCCGCGTGCTGAAAGCAAAGCTGATTGGAACCGATCCGTTGACGGACCTGGCGGTTTTGAAGGTAAACGCAACCGACCTGGCCAGCGCTCCGTGGGGCGACTCGAAAGAAGTCCGGCCGGGTGAAACTGTGCTGGCCTTCGGCAATCCTTACGGATTCAACTTCACCGTAACGCGTGGAATCGTCAGCGCCATCAATCGTGCGAACCCGGACCCTGAGAATCCCAGCAAGCCGGGTGAGTTCATCCAAACCGATGCCGCGATCAACCCCGGCAATTCCGGCGGGCCGCTGGTCGATGCCCGCGGCGAAGTCGTCGGCATCAATACTTTCCTGGTTTCTCCATCCGGAACATTTTCTGGCATGGGATTTGCGATTCCCACCCAGATCGTGCGGCCGACGGTGGAAACTTTGATCCGCGACGGTAAGGTCAGCCACGGTCATATCGGAATTGGAATCTCCGACGTGACACCCGAGAACGCGAAATTCTTCAACAACTCGACAACCGGCGGAGTGGTAACGCAGGTTGATCCAGATTCGCCTGGAGCCAAAGCCGGCTTGCAGATCGGCGATGTCATCACCCAGGTCGATGGCCAGAAAGTCACCGACGCGGGCGAACTCCAGGTCGTAGTCGGACAGAAGCAACCGGGAACGAAAATCAGCCTCACCGTTCTTCGCGACGGCAAGACCATGACGGTTCCGGTCACGCTGGAAGCGCTGGGCAGCCACTCCGGTGAAAACGGTTCAGCCTCGGGCGAAGGCCAGGGGAAAATGCGCTGGGGCCTCGGTCTCGCGAATCTGACTCCTGACGTTCGCGAACAGATTCAGGCGCCACGCGACATAAAGGGTGCCGTAATCGAGCAGGTGCAACCGGGAAGCTCTGCCGATAACGCCGGACTGCAACAGGGTGACATCATTCTGGAGGTCGACCGCCACAAAGTCCAGAGTGCTAGCGACGTGCAGCAAGCCCTGGCGAACGTCCCCAAGGGTCAGGATGCATTACTTCTGGTTTGGGCCAATGGCGGTAATTCCTTCCGCGTGTTGCATTCTCCGGAAGGCGCATAATCAATCATGCCGCAGCGCTTTACGCCGCACTCTGTTTTCGTTAAGGGAGTGCGGCGTTTCTTTTTTATATCTCGCCCGTTTTACATCTTGCCCGCCGTGTACTTTAGCTATTTGTACAATCCCATCTTCTTGATGTACTCCGCCACGGGCGCGTCCACAAAACGGCTCAGTGGCTTGCCGGCCGCAGTCGCCTGACGAATCGCCGTCGCCGAAGCCGGTTGACGCAAGTCTCCCAGCAAGTGAATAGTCGCGCCCTTCAACACCAGATCCCCATTAGCCGCCTGCTTCTGAAATAACTTCGTCAGTTCCGGCCTGGGGCGCAGACTCTCGGGCAACGCGTTGGCCACGTCCGCCAGCGAATAGCCGGGACGGTTCGCCACAATGAACTCGCACTCACGGAACACCTCTTCCGCCTCGTGCCATTTGGCAATGTCGGCAAAGGCGTCCATGCCGATCAGCAGGAAAAGTTTGTCGTTGGATTTGAAGGACTGCTTCAGCTGGCGCACGGTGTCAATCGTGTAATTTGGCTTGTCCTGATGGCTCTTATTCTGGCTACCTCGAATTGGCCCATTCTCTTCAGGAGCCTCAAGCAGCGACGGCACAAAGGCTTTGTCCTGCGCGGTCGCTAAAGCCACCATGGCAAAACGATGCAGGAAAGGCGAAAGCGGCTGCCGCTGTTTATGCGGTGGTATGTTCGCCGGCACAAAATAAATGCGATGCAGTTTGCAGCGACCCTGCGCCTCGCGCGCCAAAGCGAGATGTCCGCGGTGGATGGGATCGAAGGTGCCGCCAAAAAGTCCAATATTCATGGCGAAAGGGTCTTAATCGGGCAGTCTAATCTACCACTCTCGATCTAGCAGTCGGTTCAGTGAGGCGTTTAGAACAGCTCCGCCCAGTGTCCAGATTCCCGAATCGGGAAGCAAGCCGAACCGTCCACCCATTGTCCATTCGGACCATGTTTTCCTGAAGTTACGGACATTACGACGCACCACCATCCTCCGTCAACAGGATGAACTCCTGTAACTATCGCATTTCCCATTCTGGAACTAGGATTAGCCCCATGCGAGTAACCCTCCCCCTACTCCGCATTCCTGGTGCACGTGCGCCCATCCTCCGGTATGGGGTCGCGGTGCTCAGTACGGCCCTGGCATTAATCCCTACCGTGTTGCTAACCAACGTCTCGGAAAGCCGCCTCGCCCTTTTTGGCGTGGCCGTGATGGTCAGTGCCTGGTACGGTGGCTGGAAGCCCGGAGTCGTCGCCACTTCTTTTGCCCTCACCGTTGGCGCCTACTTTACGCTTACCGGCGCTCGCACTCCGGCGGAGATCCGCGCCGCCATCCTTCGACTTTCGCTCTTCTTTTTTGTAGCCATGCTGATTTGCTGGCTCAATGCTGCCTTGCGCGCAGCTCAGGAGAACCTGCGTCTCTCCGAGATGAATTTCCGCTCGCTGGTGACGAATGCTCCCTACGGCATCTGCCGCTGTGACCGAACCGGCAAAATTCTCGATGCGAATCCCGCATTCCTCCAACTGCTGGGCCTTGACTCCGCCAACAATCTCATCGGGCAGCACATTTACGGACTGTATGCCGAAAACGATCGCTGGTTTGCGCTAGCCGATTTCTTGCTTTCCGCGCAGCCGTTCAAAGGACTGATGGCGGAATGGAAAGGCAAAGACAATACCACGACCCTGGTTCGCATTTCGGGCCGCTCTGTCATCAACGCACGGGACGGCGGCATGGTCTTCGAACTCTTTGCCGAAGATGTTACCGAACGCCGCGCTCTCGAGGAACAACTGCGCCAGTCGCAGAAGATGGAGGCCGTGGGCCGGCTCGCTGGCGGTATCGCGCATGACTTTAACAATCTCTTGATGGTGATCTCGGGCTACTCGGAATTCCTGCTGGAACGTCTGGGAGCAGAGCCTCATTTGCGCGGTCCGGCACAGGAGATCGCAAGCGCTGCCGAACGTGCGTCATCGTTAACCCGGCAGCTTCTCGCCTTCAGCCGCAAGCAGATGCTGACTCCAAGGATCGTCAATCTGAATGACGTTGCCACCGAAAACATTAAAATGCTCACCCGCATGATCGGAGAGGACATTGACCTGGTCATGGTTCCCAGCCCGAATCTCTGGCCTGTCCGCGCGGACGCTGGGCAGATCGAGCAGGTCATCATGAACCTGGCCGTCAATGCGCGCGACGCCATGCCTTCCGGTGGAAAGCTGACGATCGAAACTTCCAACGTCACCCTCGACGAAGATTACGCCCGCTTCCACGCGCCCTTGTCTGCGGGGGACTACGTCGTGGTCGCGATCAGCGATACCGGCAATGGCATGGATAACGAAACCCAGTCGCACATCTTCGAACCATTTTTCACCACCAAAGGAACGAAAGGAACCGGCCTGGGACTCTCGACCGTATACGGCATCGTCAAGCAAAGTGGCGGCTACATCTGGGTGCACAGCGAGCTGGGGAGAGGAACGACCTTCAAAATCTATTTGCCCCGGGTTGCCTCCACGGGCGAAGCCTCCACGCAGGTTGCGGCGCCGGTTCAGGATCGTAAAGTTGAACGCGGCAGAGAAACCATCTTGCTGGTGGAGGATGAGGCGAACCTCCGCTATCTCGCTCGGCAATACCTTGAGAAACAGGGCTACCGCGTAATCGAGGCCGCGGATGGCGCCGTCGCTGTACAAATTGCAGTGGCGCACGAGGGCACGATTCACCTGCTGCTCACCGACGTCATCATGCCCGGCATGAATGGCCGCGAGTTAGCCCAGCGTATCTGCGAAATTCGCCCCAACGTGAAAGTCCTCTACATGTCTGGTTACACGGAAAACGTGATCGGACACAACGGCATGCTGGAGGCCAGTACACGCCTGCTGCAGAAGCCCTTTAACCTTCGCGACCTGAAAAACATAGTGCGCGAAGTGCTCGATGCAACTCCCACTCCCCCGGAGGTCGCTATGTCAACGCAATCCGCTGAACCACTCCACTCCGCGCCTGCTATTCAAGAAGCACCGGCGCGCGCGCAAAGGTTCTATATTCAATTGCCCTTGCGCTATCGCCGTCTCGGCGAAACCGACTGGCATGTGGGAACGACCGAAAATATCAGTCGGTCGGGAATGCTCTTCGAAGCCGACGAATTATTGCAGCCCGCGGTTCAACTGGAAATCAATCTCGTGCTGCCCGCCGAAATCGCCGGACTCTCTTCTACAGAAGTAGTGTGCCGTGGAGAAGTAGTGCGTACCGTGGAAGATAGAGGAGAAATGATGAATCCGGCGCTGGCGGCACGAATTTTGCAATATCACTTCCAGCACGGTCCGCTGCCGAGGGCGTGAATTCGTCAAACACAGATCGGAAGAACAATAAAAGGAGGCCCTTCATGGCCGCCTTTTGATCGTTCGAATTCTGTGACAGCTCGTCCGATTGGTTGCGGCGAAAAAAGCTGCTACCCCCTTGGCTGCGCCGACTCCTGCAAATCCTTCTCACGAAGTTCGTCCACCGCCGCGGCCATGGCGAACTTCAGTTCCTCGATACCTTTGCCCGTCACCGCCGAGATCTCATACAGCTTCAATTTGTGTTTCTTGCAGTAGCGTTTCAAGTCGGCCAGTCTGTCTTTGTTCACGGCGTCAATCTTCGACGCCGCCATAATCATCGGCTTGTCTTCGAGGCCAGCGCCAAAGCTGCTCAGTTCGCCTAGAATCACTTCGACATCTTTGGTCACATCCGCCCGGCCGCTGGCATCGGAGACGTCGACCAGATGCACCAGCAAACGAGTACGCTCGATGTGCCGCAGGAACTGTGTGCCCAGACCGGCTCCCGTGTGCGCTCCTTCGATTAATCCGGGAATATCCGCGACAACAAAGCTGATTTCATTTTTGGCGTCGCCCACCGCAACCACTCCCAGGTGAGGCTCCAGCGTGGTGAAGGGATAATCCGCAATCTTAGGCCGGGCCGAGGAGATGCGAGAGATGAGCGTGCTCTTGCCCACGTTGGGATATCCCACTAGCCCCACGTCGGCGAGAAGTTTCAATTCCAATCGATAGGTATGCTCTTCGCCAGGACGGCCGCCCTCATGCTCGCGTGGCGCCTGATGAACCGACGTGGCAAAGCGCGCATTTCCGCGCCCGCCGCGCCCGCCGCGAGCAATCACAAATTTTTGGTCCGCCTGGGTAAACTCAAAAATCTTATCTCCCGTTTCGTCGTCAAACAGAATGGTTCCGACCGGAACCTTCAGCAACACGTCGCCGCCATCGCGACCGGTTTTGTTGGAACCTTCCCCGTGGCGTCCGCGCTCGGCTTTGTGCTCAGGATTGAAGCGGAAGTGAACAAGGGTGTTGTGGCGCTCGCTGGATTCCATGACGATGTCGCCTCCCTTGCCGCCGTCGCCGCCCGAAGGTCCGCCGCGCGGGACAAACTTTTCCCGGCGAAAGGCCATGCAGCCATTGCCGCCGTCCCCGGCCTTCACCCGAATTTTTGCCTCATCGATAAACATGGTTCACTTCGAGTGACGCGATGGCATGGACGTGACAGCGGCTAAAGCCGGCTCCTTAATTGGTCGCCTGGTTCGGCACGCCTGTAAGCCGTGCCCTGATACGAATCTTGCCGGGTACAATCGTGCCTGATTCGAATCCTGACTAATTTGAATCGTGCCTGACATGAATCCTGCCGGATACGAATTGTGTCTGGGATGCAATCAAAAAATCATTCCGAGCAACGCGAGGACAAACGCAAACTAAAAGCCTCGTCCCGAAGGGCGAGGCTGTTTGCCGCGGGCGTTCCCGCCCTGCGGATCTTCGGACCGCCGAGACGCTACTCGATTTCCATGGGCTCAACCATCACGAACTTGCCCATATGTCCCTTGTTCAGGAACTTGATGCGTCCCGTGATCTTGGCGAAAAGCGTGTCATCTTTGCCGCGGCCGACGTTCAGCCCCGGCTTCACCCGCGTGCCACGCTGGCGCACGATAATCGTGCCCCCGGGCACGACCTGCCCGCCAAATGCTTTGAAGCCAAGCCGCTGCGCGTTCGAATCGCGGCCATTTCGTGAAGTGCCTTGTCCCTTTTTATGTGCCATATCGGAGTTCTCAGTTCTAGTTCTCAGTTCTCGGTTGTAAGTTCTCAGTTAACCCGCGTGGGGACGGACGCATTCGTCCGTCCAGGTTTTACTATTTCACAGGTTCTACTTCTTCTTCGAGTGCGATTTCTTCTTAGCCTTCTTCGGCGCAGCTTTTTTCTTGGCGTGCTTCTTTGCGTGCGGATGAGCTTCGTGAGCCTCATGCTCTTCATGCTCGTCCACCGACTTCACCTTCTTTAGCTTCGGTTCTTTCTTGGGCAATTCCGGAGCCTTAAAGCTCTGGCCGTCAAAAGCGATTTCGGAAATTCGCACTGCGGTATAGGCCTGCCGGTGTCCGCGGAGTTTCTTGTATTGCTTCTTGCGCTTGTAATGGAAAACCAGGATTTTCGCGCCGCGGCCTTCTTCCACAATCTCGCCGACTACGCGTGCGTCGGACTGCAGCCCGACTTTGCCTTCTTCGCCCGACACTGCGACCACGGGAAACTCCACCTGTCCGTCGGTGCCGGTGCCAAACTTCTCCACTCGAATTACATCGCCGGGCGCCACCCGGTACTGCTTTCCACCGGCGCGGATGACCGCGTACATACGTCTGCCTCCGTCAAATGTCGTTGAAATTCAGCCCCTAAATGGAACCTTGAAACGGACCCAGGCGCACACGGGCGCTACCAAGGAGCGTGCTGATTTCCGCTGCTTGCTGTGTTTTCTGCCACGGCGCTTCAGCAGCCACGACAGGCGTCCCCGGAACGGGTCGGCGAGTACAGTCAAACTCAACCATTTTAGCGTGCGTTGTGGAAATCGGTCAAACGCACCGAATGAGAGAGGGTGACCGAACTTGGAATCCTCAGCATTTCAGAACCCATCTGGGTCATCCCGAAGGCCCGCGTTTTTTCCAGCGGGACGAGGGATCTCCCTTGCTTCAGAGCTCGCCTCTGATACCTGGGGCTCCTCCGAAACGGGATGCAATCGGAGTGCAGCCTTCACCTACTTTGCGGAACCAGCCGCTCCTGTGCGAAAATTCGGCCGGCTTCGTTGGAGGTGTCCTAATGCTTCGGCGCTTTCTAATCTTCACGCTCTGTTTGATTGCCTCGACTGTTTCTGGCCTTGCCCAAGTGCAAAAGCCCGCAATGAAAAAGCTTCCCGCCAGCCCTGCTCCCGACAAAACTTATCTGCAGAAGATCTGGGACGGATGGTCCACGCTCGATACCGCCAATGTGGCGAAGTATTACGCCACCGGTCCTCACACGTTTTTCGATATTGCTCCGCTGAAATATGACAGCTGGGAGGAATACGAAAAGGGCGTGAAAAATGTTGTCTCCGGCTACCAGAACGCGAAGTTCACCCTAAACGACGACGTCAGCATTCATCCGCACGGAGATTTGGTCTGGGCGACGGCCACCGTCAAAGAGGAAATGACGGCGAAGACAGGGAAAATCGAGATGGGAACTTTTCGCTGGACGGTAGTTTTTGAAAATGAAGATGGCAAGTGGCTCATCGTTCACGAACACGTTTCCGCGCCGCTGCAATAAGAATTTCTGGCCACGGATCTGCACATATCGTCACGGATCAATACAAATTCTCAGATTCTGATCTGTGGAGACCCGTGAAATCCGTGGCCGATTTAGCTCTTCAATACGACTTCCAGAAAAAGTACACCGTCATGGCAGCGCCCACCAGCACCACAAACATGCGAATCCACACTGGCGGCATCTTCAGTGCATAGTGAGCGCCCAGGTACCCGCCAGCAATTCCGCCGGCGATCATCACGATGCCGTGCCTCCAATACACGGCGCCAGCCACAACGAACGTGACCACCGCGACTCCGTTGATCACAAATCCGAGAACGCTCTTCAGTGCGTTCATGGCGTGGATGTCGGTCATGCCCAGCGTCGCCAGCATGGCGAGCATCACAATTCCCATGCCGCCGCCGAAGTAGCCTCCGTAAACCGCAACACAAAACTGAAACAGTGTTGTCCCTGCGAGCGCGGATGTTGAAGCCTCGTGCTCGATCACCGACGTGCGCCCGGCAGCCAGTTTCCTGCCAAAGGCAAACAGCAAAGTCGCTCCCAGCGTCAACCACGGCAGCACTCGCATGAACGTGTGAGCCGGCGTCTTCAAAAGCAAAACCGCTCCGGCCAGTCCGCCGATCAAACTCGCAGCTAACAACGGGACCATCACCCGCCGCGGAACGTCTAACTGTTTGCGATACGCGCCCCCGCTGGCCGCCGCGGCCGTCCACAAGGCAATCGTGTTCGTGGCATTGGCCGGAATAGGAGGAACTCCGGTGAACAGCAGCGCCGGAAAGGCAATGAAGCTTCCGCCCCCGGCAACGGAATTCAACGCGCCGCCGAGCGCTCCAGCGAAAAAAAGAAAAATAGCGAATTCGAGCGTCAAGCCCTCAGGTGTACCAGAAACCATGCGGCAGCGCCAACGAGCGGGCTTCTGTCGATTATGCGATCCCTCTGCTGCGCCGATTACCTCTGTAATCACGCGTAACTCGCGATATCTGGCAGAAACATCCACGCTAAGGCAGGGTTAGTATGAACATCGTCGAGGAGCATATTATGCGCAATGAAATCGTGGCTGTTTCCGCCATTCTGCTGTGCAGCATCGCCTGGGGACAAACATCCAGCGCTCCTTCGAGCGCAGCGCAACCCACCAGCCCGCAAGCCACGTCCGATATGTCGAGTCATGACATGTCAAACATGCAGATGCAGATGAAAGACATGCCCATGCGGTCGGAAAAACAAGACGACAAAGATGCCGACGCCGAAGCCAGCACACATGTGATGAACTCCATGGAAGGGCACATGGATATGGGTCCGCACATGAAGATGACCGCTTTGCGCCAGCCCAAACCCGGCGACGCCGCCCGCGCGCAGCAAGTGGCCGAGGCAGCTCGCAAGACGTCGGAAAAATATTCGGACTATCGCACTGCTCTGGCCGATGGATTCAAGATCTTTCATCCGGAACTTCCGCAGAAGATTTACCACTTCACCAATTACGGATACGCCATGGAAGCGGCTTTCCGTTTCAATCCCGAGCATCCGACTTCGCTGCTCTACGAAAAACACGGCGACGATTACAAACTGATCGGCGTAATGTACACCGCTCCCAAGCGTTTTACCGAAGACCAGCTCGATGAGCGCATTCCGCTGAGCGTGGCGCAGTGGCACGAGCACGTAAATTTCTGCTCTGCTCCAGCCGGGCGCGAGTGGGAAGCGCTGGGAGCGCATCCGCAATTTGGCCTGAGAGGGTCAATCAACACGCAGGAAGCTTGCGATGCCGCTGGGGGAACCTTCCATCCCGTAGTCTTCAACTGGATGGTCCACGTATATCCCTTCGAAAAAGATCAGGCCAATGTTTGGTCAGTCGAGCGCCAGCACGGCGACGCCGACTAATTTTTCTGTAATCGACCCGCAATCGTAGAGGCGCAGCTTGCTGCGTCTCTACACAAATCTGCAACACCAGAAAAGTATCGCCTAAGTTTGCGCGACGAGCTGCGCGCCCCGCCGCCTTCACAGAACTACACACAAACATACCTCTGTTGTTGTCTTCCTTACATTTTCTTAACCGTGAATTCACAAAAGCTCTGCTACCGGAAAGACCATCACCGCGTCCAAAGAAGTGACCCGGCTAAGAAGTGAGCTGAAAAAGAAGTGAATTGCAAAACATGAAGCGCATTGCAATTGCGACGAGAGCAATTCACTTGGAACTTTGAAGGCCGGCGATCCGTAACCTCCAAAGTGGATGAACAGCCAGCATTGGGGTGACGCTGGTTATCACTGATTCGAGAATTTCATGCGGGGTCTGGGGATTCTCTCACACTCGGTTTGGCGGCCCAGATGAGAAAACCCCCATCGCGGCAGGTCAAGCTTGTGGCTTGTGTGCACAGCTTGTCTGCACAACCCCGGCGGCAGCATTGTAGGCGATTTGCGCGGAAACACAAATGCTTTCTCGCGCTGGTCGTGAGCCGGGCCGCCCTAACCGTTTCCCGACGTGACTTCGGGAAAGAAAATAAAGGAGCAGCTATGAAGTTCGCGACAATTTCAAAGAGTGTGGTGATGGGATTAGCTCTGCTGCTGGCCTCGAGCGCCTTCGCAGCCACGAAAGCCAGTTTGAGCTTGCAGAGTTCAACTACCGTTAACGGAACCAGTCTCAAAGCCGGCGACTACAAGCTTGTGTGGGATGGCACTGGCCCGAACATAGAAGTCAGCATTATGCAGGGCAAGAATGTAGTTGCCAAAGTGCCGGGAAAACTCGTCGACCTCAACTCGCCCGCGCTGAACAGTGCAGCGGTCGTGACCATGAATGGCGATGGAACCAGCACTCTCTCCGGCGTCCGCTTCGAAGGCAAGAAAATTGCCCTGGAGCTAAGCCAGTCCAGCGTCCAGATGCAGGCGGGGTCGAGTAAGTAGAAAGAAAACAGAGCGTGAGGATGAATGAGGGGAGCACCGAGTGCTCCCCTTTGGATTCATATGGACGGCTATGTAGGCGCACTGCCTACTGAGCTGCTAACTTTTCCATCTCAGCGCTCAGATGAACGCTACTGCCGCCGCTCTCCTTCATTTTCCGCTCCCAGTCTTTGAAGCCGGGTTTCTTCAGCATGATGGTGTGGTCCCCCTCCAACACTTGCACATCGGAAGGGGTATTCCCAATGAAATTCCCGTCGAGTTGGATGTCGGCACCCGGTGGGTTTGACTCTACCTGGAGCTTCGCCGATCCAGGCGAGGCTGGCACGGCTGAATCGGTTGTCGCCACTTGCGTAACCGCTGTCGGCTGAAACTTCGCGGGGTCGAGCCTCAGGTCGCCGTTGACATATGCGGTAATCTCGGTGCCCTTCGGAATGCTAATATCCTTCCCGTGCATGAACAGAAAAAATGGCACAGCAGGAAAAAACACTATGCTGGTCGCCACCATCCCTCCCACCATGCCGCCAGTATGGCCGCCGCCCTTAACGTCCCTCACTGCCCGCAGCGCTGCCTTATCGCCACTTACTAGCTTTACGTAGTCGATGTTGATGTCCAGCTTTCCACCGCGGGCCATTCTCCTTTTTCACTGCGCCTCAGTCACGGTTGCGAAGGCTAGCCCTCCCTTTGGAATGACGAGAATTTTGTTTACAGTGATATCATCCAGCACCTCGAAATCGACATTGTCCCGACGTGCGCATCGGCGGAAGATATTGTCCGATTAAGTCGCAGCCTCACAGGCGTTTCTTCTTCCAGCACGAATCCCTTTCTAGACGTGAAATCCGTCTGAGTGGCCTGCTCCTGAGCTGCTGGCACGGTTTGCAGCGCAGCGGAAGCAGCAGAAGCAGCAGAAGTCTGGGACGAAGCAACTTGGGCAAGCGAGACGCCTGATAGACAAAGCAACACCATCCATGCACACGAATGTGCTTTCATTAGCGACCCTCCGAACCAAATGTATGGGGGAACCCGGGGAACCCTTATTATCCTCTTTAGGAGGAAGGGATATTCAATGCAAATCCGAGCGATAGGGTTCTATTCATCGTCCCGCGATCGAGCACTTTGCAATTCTGCGGCACTAAATTATGTCAATACTTCGGCACTTTCGGATCCACGCGCTCGGACCACGCCGTAATCCCGCCAGCCAAATTCTGCACTTTCGTGAATCCTGACTGCTGCAGAAATGCGGCTGCCTTGGCGCTGCGGCCGCCCATCTTGCAATGAACTACGATTTCGCGGCTGGAATCGAGTTCGTTCACGCGCTTCGGCAAATCGTTCAGCGGAATCAGATATCCGCCGATGTTGCAGATCTGATATTCGTGCGGCTCGCGTACGTCGAGCACGAATACATCGTCCTTCGCATCCAAACGCCGCTTCAACTCCTCCACCTGAATTTCCGGAACGCCACTGGCCACAGGTTTTTCCTCCCCGCGAATGCCGCAAAACTCGTTGTAGTCTATCAGCTTGGTCACCGTGGGATGCGTGCCGCAGACCGGGCAATCCGGATTCTTGCGCAGCTTCAGTTCGCGGAATTTCATGCCCAGCGCGTCAATCAGCAACAAGCGTCCAATCAGCGGATCGCCGATGCCAAGAATTAATTTGATGACTTCCGTGGCCTGCATCACGCCTACGAGCCCCGGCAAAATGCCCAGCACTCCGCCTTCGGCGCAAGATGGAACCAGCCCCGGCGGCGGTGGCTCTGGATACAGGCAGCGATAGCATGGTCCGTCTTTCGTGGCAAATACGCTCGCCTGCCCCTCGAAGCGAAAAATCGATCCGTAAACGTTGGGCTTGCCCGAGAGCACGCAGGCGTCGTTCACCAGATAGCGCGTGGGAAAATTATCGGTGCCGTCGGCGATGATGTCGAAGTCGCGAAACAATTCCATCGCGTTCGCGCTGCTCAGCCTGGTGTCGAATGTTTGCAAATTCAAAAATGGATTGATTCCCTTCAACTTGTCGGCGGCGGAATCGAGCTTCTTGCGCCCCACGTCAGCCGTGGAATGAATAATCTGCCGCTGCAGGTTGGTGTAGTCCACCACATCGAAGTCGACCAGGCCCAACGTTCCCACGCCGGCGGCCGCCAGATACAACGCCAGCGGAGATCCCAGCCCACCGGTGCCAATGCACAGCACTCGCGCGGCTTTCAGCTTCTGCTGACCTTCCATGCCCACCTCGGGCATGATCAGATGGCGCGAGTAGCGCAGGATTTCGTCCCTGTTAAGCGTTAGCGGAATTTCTGTGGTGGTAGCCATAAAGTCCTCAGATGAAATTGTGTCGGCGGACGTAGAAATAGTGCGCGATTCGCCGAAAAAAGTTTGACACTAAGAACCCGCGCCCCCGGCAATCGACGGTACGATGGAAATGCTGTCACCGTCTTTCAATTCGGTGGCTTCTTTATGCAGGTAGCGAATGTCTTCGTCGTTGACGTAGAGATTCACGAAGGCCCGAAGTTTCCCGTCCTCAGTATAAAGATGCTTGCGCAAGTCAGGATGCTGCGCCACCAGCGAGTTCATGGCCTCGCCGACCGTTGCCCCCGGCACTTCTACCGAAGCCTGCTTGCCAACATACTGCCGCAAAGGTGTAGGAATGTTGATTTTGTTCATGGACTTACTGTAAGAGATGCGCCGTCACGACGGCAAGATTCACCAGACCCTTTGCCCAGTTTCGTCCCTCCACCCCTGGGGAGAGCACCATTTCCGGCACCGACGATTACAACTATCTGGGAACCAAGGCCCTCGCCGTGGGCTTGGCTTCTCGAGGAGGCTTCGGCATCGCAGCCATGATTCAGAAACACCTGCGGCGCACGAAGGTATGGGGTAGAGGCCCGCACCGGATATGCCGAAGCCGTCGGCAAAACCCTAAAGTTTTTGTAACTCCTGCCGATAGAAGGACATGAAGACGTTGAAGTCGACCGCATCGCAGTCTGCGGGCAAAATAAATTAAAGCTTTTTAATCCGCTGCCGATACTTGAATTGCAAGGCAATTCAAGACGAGGAAGGCCATCATGAGAATCGATCTTAATGCGGGACCGCAAGCGCTGCCGGAAACTGATCACGCCATACTCCCCAGCGGATCCGGCAGCATTTCTGCGAGCAACGGGGCCAGCGGGGCGGCGAGCGGGGTGGCCGGCCAAGATCAGGCTGAACTTTCCGGAGCCCATGCTCAGGTGCAGGCGCTCGCAGCCCAGGCAGCGCAGCTACCAGAAGTGCGGCAGGAACGAGTGCAGTCTCTGCGGCAGGCCATTCAGAGCGGTGTCTACCATTCCACGCCAGAACAGATAGCGGGGGCGGTGTTCGAGCACATGATCTCCGGGGCTGCGGCTTAAAGATCTCGCCCCGGGGAGGTTGCAACCATGGAAAGCGGTGATCGGCGGGCGGAGCTGACTCTGGGTGCGCTGACTCCGGCATCTGGGGTGCGAGAGGTGGAAGAGCAGCCCGGGAACGAGGACGCGACCGCAAGGCAGCGTCGCCGGGTTCCTGCCGAACAAGAAAAACAACAAGAAAAAAAAGAAGATCCCGAAGAAGCCAATCCCGAGGAGAAAAACCCATTGGCCGAAGTTGGGGACCAGCCGCCCCATGCACTCGACCAGCTGATCTGACAGGATCGTGATCGAACGCGATACCGCTCGGAACTGATACTGATCTGGACTGACAGTGTTTTGAACCGATAATCGATCTGAACTGATCCTGATTTGAACTGATCCTGATCTGGAGCTATGACGATGCCGCCTTCTACTTGCGCTCCGCGTCTGCCTCGCCCGGGTTCGGGGTGGCGTCTGGATGCCGGGATCGCTCAGGCCAGTCTGGCTCTTTTGGGCCAGCTGGAAGACAGTCTCACCGCCAGCCAGGAGGCTTTGCTCGCCCGCGACCTTGGCGGGCTGGAGCGATGGACGCGCGAACAGATTCGCTTGCGCCGGGCGCTGGAAATCCTGTGGGCGGGCAAAGATCCGCCAGGGAGTGCTGACGGCAGCCAACAACCTTGCCGCCAGCTTCAATAACACCGCCAACAACTTGACCCAGCAGCAGGGCTCTCGATGACAGCGAGCCGATGCCGTTCAGTACCGTGCAAGCCATGGCGAACGCCAAGCACAATACTGAAGTGGGCGCCTCGCTTCTCCTCCCGAAGGTTCGCTCACCGCAGTTTCTGAAGAGGCGAATCTTTCTACCTTGCAGGCCGAACTGCAGCAAGCCTTGCAACCTGAAATTCTTCGCCACACCGTCGCCTTGCATCGCCAAACCGAAGGTCTGGTGATTAGTTTGCGCGAGTTCGGTTTTTTTGACAGCGGCTCTGCGGGGTTGAAGACTTCAGCGCTCCCCGCGCTGGATTGCATTGCCTCCATCCTCGCACTTCGGACGTGCCCCCTGCGGATTGAGGGTCACACAGACAACATCCCAATTCACAGCACGCAAATCGCCTCCAACTGGGAGCTTTCCACCGCCCGTTCTACCGAATTGGTGCGTCTTCTCATAGTGCGCTACGGCTTCTCTCCCGAACGATTATCGGCGGCGGGATATGCCGAATATCACCCCATCGCCAGCAATGCTACCGCGCAAGGCCGAGCCCAAAACCGGCGTGTGGATATCGTGATTCTCAGCGATCCGATTGTTCAGCGAAACCTCGTCGCCGAAGCCGACCCGTCGAAGCCATTCGCAGCCGCTCCTTAATACTTAATCCTTACTCCGATTTTTTCCCCCGATCTTCGCAGGTCTTTGCTGGCTCAGGATCTCTGCTGAGGATTTTTGCTAAGGAGGTCTGGCTCGATGTGCCTTCCGCTCCCTAAAGTCGCCTTGCCCTTCGCCGATGGAT
>Ga0182024_10010577_pt1 | contig 18773 bp, 12 predicted proteins | sample P32metaG_FD_120480 | JGI IMG/M metagenome (GOLD analysis project Ga0182024, IMG submission 120480) | Permafrost microbial communities from Stordalen Mire, Sweden - P3-2 metaG (Illumina Assembly) | ecosystem: Environmental > Terrestrial > Soil > Wetlands > Permafrost | place: Sweden: Stordalen... | reverse complement strand
GGGTTCCACATACCTGGGGATTGTGATTTCCTGGACTCGTTCGCGGATTTCAACCAACTGCGCAGCTCCGGTTTTCGGATGCGTTTCCAGTTTCCGACGTTCTGCCCATTCGTACGCTTCGTCGTGGTGACCGACGTAACATAGCAATAGGCTCGTCCCTGTCTTATGCACAATCAATCTGACGTTGCTGCTCACGCGAATCGACCAGAAGTTATGATCTTTCGCCCTTTCGAGTTTGTGGAATTGTAAACTCGGATGAGCTGGATTGATTTGCAGATCAAACGCAGTTGTCTTAACTGCCTTCTGCTCCTCGCCCGTCAATCGGCCAAGACTGTCAGTAAAGGTATCTGCGATTCGGAAATCCATTATTGTTTGGGCCAAAAGTAATGAATCGGTGCCAGCCAGAATGTGGATGGGTCTTGCTCACTCGGGTAGCGGGTCCTGCCTAGATCATTCAGCCATCGCCCTTCAAATCCTTCGCGCGCAGCAATTGCCGAAATGATCGCATCGCGTTCGTGTTCCTGATGGCCTTGAATCTCGGTTCTTACCGAGTAGTGCGTGATAAGGGCGTTCCCACTTTCCATTTCCAATGCTTTCCACACTGCTTTCGGATGGGTCTCGGTAACGCTAACGTCTGGAAATCGTTCCCGCATCCTTTGCACAAACATTGCTCCCTGGACGAGCGCTGCGCCCCGCAGAGAATTTGCCGCTTGCACTTGACCACCCGGGAGACTGTACTTTGTTCTCAACCACTGATCGGCCTGACGGTCGCCGGAACGTCCAGATGCCCACCATAGTGGGGCATCAACACCAATGCCAGAGGGAGTTGAGTTCACGCGTTTGACAACGATTTGGATAGCTTCGTCGGTACAATCAACGCAATAGGTGCTGGCCGAACCGTTGGATTCGAGAATCGCCAGTCCAAAGTTTCCCTTTCCGCCCGGATCAGCGCCGATCCAAACCTGATCGGCGACACTCATACCTTAAAGACCTTCATCACCTCATCGCCAAGATGATTGATGACCTTGACCGCGATTCGGCCAGATTTGGGCTTGTCGAAGGAGCGAGAGATGTCGCTGTGGAGCGTGGCCCAGGCTTCTTCGTTGATCTCAGCCTTCAATGTTGTCTTGAGGGATTTGTACGGATCATTCGCTCCAAGGAAATATGCTTGACGGACGCAGAAGCTTTCTTCGTTGTAGTCGGTGTCGATGAACCAGCACGCGATACCTTCGGCTCCATCGCTGCGAACCTCGCCCGTATTCGGATGAAACACGTCAACACCATTGATTTTGACTTGAATCTGGTCATTCTTCGCTTTGATGATGTCGATGTCTGGCTCGCCAAAGATCACGAAGAGGTTGCCCTTGCCCGTGTTCTTCAAGTCGTTGGCCATATGCAAATCGGCATTCATGTGGGCCTTAAGGACAGGTATCCGCCCGAGCTTGTTGAATTCGGAAGAGTGGGCGTCGTAATTGAAGGCACAGGTGATGAGCACGTCGAAACCAGCATCTCCCGCTTCGCGGGCGGCGGCGACAAGATCGGGGCGGGACACGGTTCCGAACTCTGGACCGATGAAAATGGCAGCTCGTTTCTCGACACCTGATTTGGTATTGCCTTCAACGTACTTCCCCTCGGCGCAGACGAGAGCACCCGGCCACGGCGCTATCGAGGTAAACGTGATCTTGTCGTCCTTGTGTGCCTGCTGTACGCCCGCGATCTTAAGGTTTTCGAGGATCATTTGGACAAAATCCAACTCCTCTGTACTACCGTTGCCATTCGTTGACCCATGAATCAGCTCATCATTTTCATCGACGGACATCACGCGATGCGGCGACAAGCTTTCCACTGTGAAAGGCCCGGCCACACGAACCTTTTTATTGTCTTCGTACGGCTTGTCGTAGAGATATTCAAACTCTGCCTTGGCGGCAATCGACGCGTCGATCGCCTTTTGGCGAGCGATACGATGCTTCCACCACTCCAAATGTAAATCCGTCGCTTTCTTCGGCCACTCCTCGGCTGCCTCTCGAGGTATCTCCCACTCCTCATAGTTCGTTTTCAGGATGTCGTTGAGTTGTTGGCGCAGAGGCTCAAGCACGGGCTGGTATTCGTCCCATATGACATCAATTTCGGAATTGTTGGCGATGGATTTTAATGTGATGTGTGGAACCCGCTCATAGACAAATCCTTGTCGGACATCATTATGAGTTGGGCTTTCGGATGGCGTCCTCTTCAAAACCTCGGCTTCCTTCATTTGTCCGTCTCTGCTGTCGGCAAGTAGATAGTAGGGATACCGGGCACCCATGATGCGGGCACGGGCCAGCGCCAGGGCCACTCGTGACGTATCAATTGTGATCCAACGCCGCCCCCACTGCTCGGCTACAGTAGCGGTAGTGCCGGAACCGCACGTCGGGTCGAGCACAAGGTCACCGGGGTCGGTCGCCATGAGAAGGCAACGCTGGATTACTTTCACTGTTGTTTGAACAACATAAATACCCGAATCGTTAAATCCTCCCGATTGAGTGTCTAACCAAACATTCGGTATTTGGCGACCAGGAGAATAGTCCCAGAAGAGTTTCCAGGCTGGCTGATTTCCCATCATGAAAATGTGATCATTCCTTCCGACCCTCTCCAGATTTCTTGGCGCGGTTTTCCAGTGATTGCCCTTTGCAGGTAAAAAAGACCTGCCCCGAAACGAGAAATCCTGATCGGTATTGGAGTCTCCCGATGAAGTTAATGGGCCATGCCGAAAAATCCTGGAACCAACCGGCAACTGAGCTTCTCCTTTTTTCTCTTCAGGAGTCATTCGCCTGTAAGTGCAATCAGGAAATTGGAGCCAAACATAATAGGTGTCATCTTCAGGCGGCTCACTCGAATAGTTGTAGAGCTGCCTGTATTTCAATAGTTCCTTTTTCTTGGCATACCAAAGAATGTGATCCCCAATGTTTGAAATTGCCTTTGGTGTCAGGCCTCCAGTTTTCTGAAAAAAGATCTGACTTACGATGTTTTCATCCCCGAAAAGTTCATCCATCACCGCCCGGACACGATGGACATTTTCGTCGCCGATTTGAACGAATATGCAGCCCGAATCGGTTAGCAGATCGCGGGCGACGGTGAGGCGGTCACGGAGGTAGGTGAGGTAGCTGTGAATGCCGTCACGCCAGGTGTCGCGAAATGCTTTGACCTGCTCCGGCTCGCGGGTGATGTGCTCTGGGTTGCCATCCTTCACGTCTCTGCTAGTAGTAGACCATTGGAAATTGCTGTTGAACTTTATGCCGTAGGGCGGGTCAAAGTAGATGCACTGCACCCTGTTGCGCAAGCCCTCTCGCTCAGCGAGGCTAGCCATCACCTGCAAGGAATCGCCGAGGATCATGCGGTTTGACCAGTTCTGGTCGTGCTGGTAGAACTCCGTCTTTGCAGCTTCGCTTGGTAATCCATTGAAGCTTGCAAAGAGGTCGATTTGAGATTCCGTAGCTCTTGTACTGGCCTCACTCCTGCGGCGCAAGTCGTCGATGAGGACTTTCGGATGCACCTTCTCTTGAATGTAGAGTGGTGGGGCGGGCACAACCAGATCGGACCAATCCTTCTCGTCTTTGCCTTTCCAAACAAGCTGAGGGTCGAGGTCGCGGTTTCGCCGCTCGTAAGCCACGCGGATCGGGCTTTGATCCTCGGTGCGCATCACGGACTGATACTCCGCCGTGGGGATGTTCTTCCGGGAAGCCGTCTCGTGCGTAAGTGTTTCGATCTTCTTTTTCGATTTCTGCTTTAAGGGATTCTTCGCCATTCTGATTCCTTATGCTGGCAGCGGCACAGTCACCGACTCGATCATCTTGTTGAATTCAGACTCGACCTTCGATTTGAAGTCTGATTCGATCTGATAGACCTCAGTGAATTCAGCGAAAGCCCATCGCCCATATTTGTCCGCGTTGTTTACGCCTGGCACCCAATAAGTTTCCATCGTGGATTTCTTTTCTTTGGCGTCTTCGCGACGGTAGCCCTTGATTTCAACAATTAGATGAAGCGGATCGTCTTCGCCATGCCCATCGTCCACGAGAACAATGAAGTCGGGTCGGTATTTGCGATTCTCCGAGCCATAGCGATAGGGCACTTCCAATCCAAGATTGTGATTCTTCACGTAGGACCTTACGCGAGGATGAGACTCGGCAACGCGGCAGAACTCAGCCTCCCAATCACTGTCGAGAATCACATAATTGATTTGGCAACGGCGTGCGTCTGTCTCCCAACGGTCGGTCTTGGAAGTGTTGAATTTCACGTGGCTCGTAGAACCAATTGGGTTGTAAGGGTCGGGAATCACTTTGATCGGCGACTTCCCCAAGGTCGTGCGCGTGATCGCTGCCGTAATGCGTTCGCACGCCATGTCGGCCAGCTCCTGATACATGAGCTGTGCCGGATACGTACCGCCCTTACAAACTAGACAGGTGTCTAGCCAATCTTTAGTGATGCGCTTGAGCTGTCCGAAAAGGTGAAGTTTCGGTTCTTCGCCGGGATCGCGCCACTTGGTATACAGCAATCTCTTCGCGACATGGAAAATCAGCGTTGACCGTCTCATGTCCCCAAGGTGTTCGAGGCTCAGATCAACTTCCTCACCGATAATGCCGGAATTCCTGGTAATGGACGGGCCGACTAGATCAGGGGTCAGCTCCAGCACAGAGTCAGCATTGAATTCCGCGCTTAGTCGTTCCGCAGGCAATTCAACCCGGTAGCCAGCAACCCGTGGGAATGTGATCTCAAGAGAATCGCGCTCAGGCCGCACTGCTTTGACCTGGATCGTCTCGCGAGGTGGCTGTGGGGGAGCGATGACTGGCTTGGCCGTAAAGTCGAATGGAATTCCAAGAACATCAGCATATTCGACATTGAATAGACTGTCCTCGTTAAGCTCATACGATTGGCGGCGTAGAGCCCTTCCGATAACTTGCTCACACAATAGCTGCGTCCCGAATGCTCGCACGCCAAGCACGTGGGTAACGGTATTTGTGTCCCATCCCTCCGTGAGCATTGAGACCGATACGACGCAACGGATGGCCTCGCCAAGGCGTCCTGCTTTACCGACCGTGTTCATAACTTCGCGCAGCAAATCTTCGTCCGTAATCTTCTCAGCCTGTTGTCTGTCTCCCGTGCGCTCGATAATTTCTCGCCGAAAGCGGTCGATTTCGTCGCTAGCCATGTCCCGGAATTTGTCGTCCAGGGCTTCGCCCGAGTCGATCTGAGCGCTGTCGATTAGAAGCGTACGCGGTCGTCCGAGTTGATTGCCATGCTCGTCGAAATTTCGAAAGAGAGCGAGCCGTCCATTTTCCAGTGTCGTGGACCCGTCTTCATTCTCTCTATGAAAGCCGGAGATATAGTCATAGACGAGTTTCGAGGTGGCTGTGTTATTGCAGACCACGATGAAACATGGAGGCACTTTGATACCGCTCTTACCCCACAAATCGAACGTGTTTGCATAGTGTCCGTATAACGCCTCCAATGCTGTTTGCAATTCCACGGGAAGGCTAAGTGGATCGAGGCTCTCTGACTTGCCCCGACGCTTCTTGGGCATTTTCGTTCGGATATGCTCCCAGAGATTCCGAAATACGGGAAGCTCTTCACCTGGGATGTTGTCAGCGACTGGAACGCGAGGAAGCTTCACGATGCCGCATTCGATGGCATCCATCAGCGAAAAATCACTCACGGTCCACGGAAACAGAGTTCCCTCGGCGTAGCCTGAGCCACTAAGAAAAAAAGGCGTCGCGGACAGATCGACGATCTGCGTTATCCCGAGTTTACGTTTGACAGCCTCAAGGCCGTTAATCCACAGTCGTGCTGCTTCACTGTTTTTCTCTGCTTCCTGCTTATCCTCGGCAGTAAGGTCGGGTTCATCAGCTTCCCCCGGCTTTTCGCGATAACAGTGATGGGCCTCGTCATTCAGAACCATAATGTTTTTCAAACCCATCAAATCGGGCATGACCCGTTGGATCATCTGCCCTTCGGTTTCGAGAGTTTCCAATTCGGGACCTCTTCCCTGAAGGAGTGAGCGGCCTCCCTTGGAAAGGTCCATCCGGTCTCGCAACTTAAACGCATGGTAGTTGGTGATCAAAATCTTTGCTCGTTCGAGATCGCCCAACATTTCCTCTGGTATCAATTCCAGGTTGCCGTAGTAGCTGTCGGGGTCGTTCGGCTGCAAAACGCGCAGCCTAGCGCGAATCGTGAGGCCAGGTGCAACGACCAGAAACCCGCGTGTGAAATGTGGGCTGTTCGGGCGACGAACGGCATTTATGGTCTGCCAAGCGACAAGCATTGCCATGACCGCCGTCTTGCCTGCTCCCGTCGCCAGTTTCAAAGCGAAGCGCAAGAGTTCAGGATTCGCATCCCGGTTCGCGTTTGCTAGGTGTTCGATGAACCGCTTGCCAGCCTTCCCAAGCTTCGGAGCAACCTCGGTCAGCCAAATCGCCGTCTCCACGGCTTCTACTTGGCAGAAGAACGGTCGGAAACTGTTGAAATTGTGGTGCCGCCAATGCTGAAGGAGTCGTTCAGTCTCGGGCGTCACGAGCCAGTCGCTGGGATTCGGGAGTTTTCGCCACTGATCCACCTGATAGCGAAGATCGTTGATAATTGAGGTTGGATCGTACTGTTGTTTTTCGGTAGAAAGCCCCTTGCCTTCGTCAAAAACCATCTTGTCTTGGGTCGGCTTCCGTTTTTGCTTCTTTGGCTTGGGAATCGGAGTAATGAACTCTGCACGACGCCGAGTCTCAACAATCTTTTGGGTGGGCTGCCCTTCGCTATCAAGCTCCCAATGACGCTGCGGGTAGCTGTACGGCGAGTTCAGAATGGGGCGTTCAAAAAAGTGGTTATCCATGTCTTAGTTTCGCAGCCGCCAGCCTAAAGCGTTTTCTATCAGCTTGATATATGAAATCGGAATCGGATTGTCTCGGCGATACTACCATCAAAATTTACACCAGTCGCCGCCGGTTCGACGAACGAGTACTAAGAATATTTAAGCAAGTGACTTTAGGTGTGCAAGTACACGATCGCCCCGTTCCCCGTGAAGGGTGCCTAAGAGTTGTGAATCGGAGATCGAACGGCACTAGAACGCAGCCACGAGGCTATGGACGCGGAGTGGGGTGCCACGCGTGGGCGGGCGTCCACGCGCTGTCCAGAACCCGTTCCTGTTGTACGGACTTGATGACAGGGACCAGGAACGATGCGATGCGAACAACAACGTCCCTGAACTCCGTTTGCTGAACGTACGATTTGTTCTTGTTGCAGAAAGCATTCCACTGTTTGATCTTGTTTTGATCCTCATAGAATTCTAGTGTGAACGCGAGTGGGACGCCTTGCGCTGGTAACTCCGTGCCGCGTCGATTGAAGGTCGCTCGCACGGCTTCAGTCAGCGTTTTGCCATCAAATTCAAAAGTGACGGAAAGGCTGTGTAAGTCGTGGAAGTCCTTCATGCGACTGTTCGCGATACCAAGCTTCACCATCGCTTCCAGCTTTTCCGAAATTACGGTTTCGCGAGGATAAGCCAGCAGACGCGGACAGGGAGGCTCCAAGAGTGTCGGATATTCCATTTCGACTGGACCGGGCGTTACCGCGTCTCCAAACCCAATGTCGATCTGTATCGGTATTTGCGCTTTCTCCAGGAACGCGGTGAATGTGACCCGGACGCCTTCGTATTCGGCGTCTTCCTTAATGCGTTCCGCTTTTACCGTTTTGGGATCAAAACGCAAACCGTCATTTTCTACCTCGACGGTTGAGATGTCCCGAAAGACGCGAACAAATCGCTCCGGGGAATTATCTCCATTCGCCAGAAAATCAGCGTCACGGGTGGGGCGATACCGCTGTGCCGTCCAGAGCTCGAAGAGCAGAGCGCCCTTCAGTATGAACACTTCCCGATACTTGGACTTGCTGAGCCGAAAGAGAATTCGCTCTAGGCCATACTTAGTGAGTATGAGTCCGAAGTCTTCATTCCGGTCTCGCGCAAGGTTTAGCAGTTTCTGTCGAATCGAGGCGGGGATGTTCTTGAGCTTCGGATCGCGCAATTAGAGTGACTCCAGATAGGGCCGCATGATGTTCGCCACGCGGCAGACCTTGGCGGCGTCCCATAGCTCGTCCATGGAAGCTTTCTTGAGACGCCGACACTCCTTTAGGGCCTCCATGGCGACATCCGTGCCGATCTTGTTACGGAACTTGAAGCAGTCTGCCACAGTCTTTGCTGGCGTGTAGACCTTGAGCGTTCCGCCACGAACGGGATATTCCTTCACGCCAAAACGCAGAGCCGGTCCCGACATGCGCACAAAGCGAATCGGCGGAGAGGTCATGCGAGGAGCCCACGCTTTGACATCAATCGCCATCCAGACTTGGTGTGGGGATTGTGTTGTGAACTTATGGAATCGCAGAGCGGACAGGAGGCAAACTATTCCTTTGGGAACATTACATGCCGCTTCGATCAGCGACAGATGCTCAGTGATGGGGGATGTGTTCGAAGCATAAAGGCCGCGTCCGACCTTTCTGAGAACCCCCTTCTGAACAAGCCTGGGCAGATAGTTTCGCGGGATGCCGAGGGCGAACACGTCTTTCGCGCGAATGATCTGTTTCTTGGTAGCCAGGCTGAGTAGACGGTTTGACTTGGATTCCACGGAATGCGCCCCAAGGAAGTGTACCAAATACTCGGTAGATGTCAATAAATACCTATGTTATGGAACACGCAGAAACGGGAGCTTCGGAGGTTGTTACCCTCTTTATTGCGCTCTCTGAGGATAATACACTCAATCAGTTTTCCCTGTCCGTTCCTCGGGTTGGGTCGTGCTTGAGAAAAAGCAGATGCCTCTCTGTGGGGGATTCCGAGGAGCAAGAGAACTGGAAAAATCGCGCGAACGCGGAAATCGCTGCAAAGCTAGGGACCGTTTAAGATAGGCATTGACAATTGTCCATTTCGTGGTCATATTATGACCACCATGTTTACAGTCAATCCGATTCCTTCCCCTAACCCCAACGATCCTGGCTCGATGGACCTGCACAAGGATCATGTGCTCGCCGCTTATGGTCCGCTGTTCGATCTTTTGGATCAAGCTCTGAGGATTTCTGTGCCCCGAGCAAACGATTTTTTTAGACTTCTCAGCGGGACCATAGACCTCGGAGTGCATGCAGCAATCACTCGATATCTGACAAAACTGTTTCTCAGTTCCAGGGATATCTCCACCGAGGATGAGTATTTCCTCGGTTTCGAACTTGAGCGGGTTCCCAACTGTGGGCTGTGCCTCCAGGGCGCAGGCTATGAAATTCGAATTCTGAAGACTTCCTCTGACGGAATCCCGAAGGCGAGCAGTGAAGCTCGGAGCCGTTTCTACAGTAGCAACCAAATGCAATTCGGATTTGAGAACGTAAAGCCGACTGACTCACTGAAGCAGGTTCCGTTGAGCCTAGTCGTGCTGCGGAGCATGGACACCGCGTATTCTTATTCTGGATTGGAGATTGCTTGTCCGAGAGGTGAGCGCAAAGATGGTAGTGTCGATTGCTATTGGATTGCACGCTGGCAATTCATCGAAGGTCAATCAATCCCGCATCAACCCCAGCCACTAAGTCCTGAACCTGACCTGGATGAAATCAAGTTTGTTGTTGCACCGAAGGTGGCATCAAACTGATGCTTATGCAGGAAGAGCTATTCAAAGTGCACCACACCCCGGTCAACGGCCAACGCGTGCGGCAAGCACGCGAGCTACGAGCTCTTACCCAAGCTGCCCTCGCGGATCTTCTGGGCGTCGACCAAACCATGGTCGCGCATATCGAACGGGGGACAAAGCAGCCTAGGACTGAGATGTTAGAGCATCTCGCGACCGAGCTCCAGCTACCTGAAGATTTTTTCAGGCAGCGAAACCCTCCAGAATTCCCTACGGGAAGCCTGCTATTTCGCTCGAAATCTGGAATCGGAAAACGAGTTGTTGCGCAAGCGCAAGCACATAGCGCGCTAGTGTTTGAATTCGCGCTCCGCCTGTCGGAGCATGCCTCGCTGATTCCCGTTCGGTTACCGCTGAGCGACGATCCTATTGTTGCGGCACGCAATGTGAGAAAAGCAATGGCAACCGCTGACGGTCCCCTACCGAACATCATTCGAGCGACTGAACGACTAGGTGTCTTAATTCTTCCCCTTCCCGATTTCAAAGATTGTGACGCCTTTGCGGTTTGGGCTGGACCGGACCGACAATATCCGGTGATCGGAATGGTTGGCCAAAGAGCACCCGACCGAACGCGCATGAGCATTGCTCACGAACTGGGACATCTGGTGTTGCACAGATATGTTACATCTGGAACTCAAGAGCTCGAAGTACACGCCTATCGTTTCGCTGCCGAATTGCTCATGCCCGCCGACACGATCATGGGCGACCTCACTGCCGAGAAATTGAATTTGTTTCGTCTAGCGGCGCTCAAAGGCATTTGGGGAGTTTCAATGCAGTCTCTCGCACGCAGGGCTCGCGAATTGGAAGTTATCAATGAGCGCCAGTATGGCTACTTGATGAAGCAGATGAGCATGAAGGGTTGGCGCACAGAAGAACCAAACCTCACTCCGTTAAGAATCGAAAGGCCCAGGGCGATTCTAAAACTCGCTGAAGTTGCGTTGGGTCCGACGGCAAACTTGCAACATGTCGCACGCGACTTTGCTCTAACAAAAGCCTTTCTTTCGAGCGTATTCGAAATGTGCGAACCTGCGCCGAAGAACAACGCTCACGGGCCTCCACGCAGTCGTAGCGGGGTCCTAGCGTTTAAGCGTAAGGCGTAAGGCTCTCGCCTTGGTCTGTTCTTTAAATCGCGCTGAAAGAATCAGAAATGCCAGAAACCGAACAATTCACCGTCGATATCTACTTCTCCGACTTCTTTGAAGTGAGTCCGGTTGTACTGGAGTCGTATGGGGCATTCAACGTCTCACTAATCAACGACCTGCCGCTTTTTATTGATCCATTTCTTTTATTTAATAGCAAGAAACCAGAGTACCGAACGTTGCATGACGAAATGATTCGTTATGTGCGCTTTCTGCGCGACAAGGCCGCACGCGGAAACCTGGACGCGGGATTGATCGATGCTTGGTTTACATTTCGCGAGGTGAAGCAGAACTGGCTCGGATTCTCAAAGAACGGTAATAATGGAAGCGGCCTCGGAAGCGATTTCGCGAGAGCCCTTCACAACAACTTAAACACCGTTTTCAAGAGCTTTGGAGAGGAAACGGTAACGAAGGGCAGCCATCTGGAAAAACTCACTCTTATTCGCGGCGGCGTAGGCAAGGATAATATCAGTGACTTTACAACAACGCTGATCAAGCGCTATCTCCTGGAATACACTCAGGCCTTCGCACGGCAGAACATCCGGACAGAGCTGCGTCGATCACCGACGGTCCCGAAGGTGTCTTTCAACTACGAAACGGAGAGCTGGGAATCTGGGATATTCGAGCTGCCAGTCCGCAGCGGTGACTTCGTGATCCTCACGCCGAAAGATATGCTCACAAAAGATGAAACCTGGATCAACCGACCAGATCTGTTGCAACACTTCGAAGAAATTGCTGAATCCCTTCCCAATGCAAGCCTTCGCGCGCTCGTGAACAACTACCTTCGGCAGCAGCTTCCGAAGAAACCGAAACGGGAAGAGATTACAGAGGCAAAGGTCCAAACCATTCAGCGCTATCCGGAAATCATCGAGCACTACATTCGCAATAGGGAAAACGACGGTGACCAAGCCCAATCGGTGAGCAGGCTAAAGGTCCGCCAAACGGAAATTGTTTTCATTGAGCAGGTCAAATCCCTTGTGGCGACGCTTCAAACATACACCAGCTTTTACAGCACGCAGGGAGATACCTATGCCGAGGCTCGTGAGCGCGTTGGGTTCTTGAAGGATGTCATCGAGAATAAAGACGGCTACCGCTTCTTCTGGCACGATGGCCAGCCCATTCGGAAAGAAGGGGATCTCCAAATTCTTTATCGTCTTACTTGGTATGGCACATCCTCCGACATCAATCGCGAAGTGAACAACGGACGCGGACCTGCGGACTTCAAGGCTTCTCGTGGCGCGTTCGACAAGAGTCTCGTCGAGCTAAAATTAGCAAGCAACTCAAAGTTGAAGCAGAACCTTCAGAACCAGGTCCTGATCTACCAAAAGGCGAGTGACGCAACTCGGGCGCTGAAGGTAATCCTATATTTCACTGCGGCGGAATTGGAAAAGGTCAGAAGCATTCTCAAGGAACTTAAACTTTTTGATTCAGAGGACATTATTCTCATCGATTCACGAAGGGATAATAAAGCATCGGCGTCAAACGTGTGACCCATAGGGCCGCAGGTCTGTCCAACACTTGTTGTAGTTCAGTGAGAGGATTTTGATGCTGTATGTCATGGATTAGCTCACCGTGCGCAGTCGCGAAAACCGGACACGGAGAAGACCTCTGCCCAACAGGCATTCGAATGCGTTTTGCGTGATACCGTCCAGTCGGTACGACCAACGTTCATCGCAGAAGAAGACAGCGTAGAAGCCCTGACCGACCGCCAAGAGGTTTCGATCGCTAAAGTGTTGGCTCACGAAAATGGCATTGAGCACAGATATTGCGATCCCACGAGGGAAGAACGGCAGGCCATCGGCTACAAGGATGGGCAGTCCATTGAACTTGAAATCTTTATGCACGGCGATGCGGGCCTATCCAACGACGAGATTAAGCTTCAAGGTCGCGCAATCGAGATAGGCCGCTACTTCCCGATCCGAGAAGCGTTTTGGCTGGAGCGCCTCGCCGGGTGTCGTAACTGCGACGCGATTTTCATTTGTGGGGATGGCCACATCGAGAGCTTCGGGAAACTGCTTCAGAGCAACGACGTGCGGTACACGGTTGTGAAACGCGGTATCGGCTTGACCGACGAAGATAAGTGGTTCGACAAAGCTGTCCAATACCTAAACGAACATCCCGAACTGGGCATCGACTGAACGTATTCTAATTGTCAGCACAAAGAAGCGTGCACATGTTCGAGTCCAATAAGATTCTCACTCTATTCCTACGAGAGGGGCCTGGCCACGAATCCGGTTGTCATCCGTGCCGCTGAAGACTAACGCACTGGAACCGGATCAATGGGCTTATCTGCCCCTTTTGCCCCCTTGCGAATTTGTTAAATCCCGACCAATCAGGAAGATGGTTGGTAGGGGCGGTGGGGGTCGAATCCACAGCGCATTCAGTAGGGTGCAGTGCATCCGCACAGAACGCCTGCCTCGTGAGCAGATTTGGGGGGTGTAAGTAAATCGTCCTAAAGATCTGGGATGGCTTTGTTTCTGGAGAACGTAAACGCGCTGCTACTGACTTCAGCGTTGTGAAACGGGTGTAGGACGTGTTGGCGGAATTCGTTGGGAAGTGGCAACAGCTCCCCTGCGTCCTTTGATGAAATTGCCCATTCGAGCAGAGTTCGATATTGGTGGAACTCAGTGATCTGACCTAACCATTGGGTCCCGTTTTCGTTTGAAATTGTAACGACATTCGGAACATCGCATGGTCCTAAGCAACCGCTGATCGAAAGTTGAATGCGCTTCAATAAACCTCTGGCCCGCCATTCTTTCTTCAACCATTCGACTGGAACGGCGGGTCTTCCATTGGCGGTATTTCCGCAACAACAACCTTGACAGACGGCGACATGGCCGAGGACAAGGCGCTTGGTCGTAAGTGGGAATTCGTCCATCAGGTCTATACCCTTTCGGTCGTAAGGGGCCGTAACTTAGAGAACAGAATCGGCGCGCTTGTCTCCTAGTTTCTGATTGCGGGTGAATTGGAGAAAAGTCCTCGAACAAGCTTGTTAGCCGACGACATAGGCGGTAGTAACCTGGCCGAATTCAATATGAAGGTCATTTCCGAAGAGACGTGAATGAAAGCTGCCAGCAGCGGATTGAGAAATCCAAAAGCCGCCAAGCCGACGCCGATACTGTCAACAACAAGAGTTCCGACGAAGTTCTGCATGATCGTGCGACGGCAGCGCCGTGCAAGGTGAACCGTTTCCGCGAACTTAGTAAGGTCTGAACCAATTAATACGATATCGGAACTCTCGCGAGCAACGTCCGTTCCCGAGCCCATTGCCACTCCGACAATGGCTTGGGCGAGAGCCGGTGCATCGTTTACCCCATCTCCCACCATTGCAACCTTCCTGCCCTGAGCCTGCAGTCCTAGCACGCGTTGAAGCTTTTGCTCGGGCAGCAGTTCGGCAGCGATTTCGTCTACTCCCAATCCCTTCCCGACGGCCTCAGCGACTGTTTTTGAATCCCCGGTCAAGAGAATGGTCTTCAGACCCATTGATTTGAGACTTTGAATCGCAGCCTTCGCTTCGGGTCGCAGCAGGTCAGCCACTTGGATCGATCCGAGCAGATGCCCGCCGCGTGTCACCAGCACCGCCCCGTTGGAGGTAGCTTGCAGAGAATCCACGCCCTGGATTCCTTCATCTCGGAGGTGCATCCAACTACCCACCGCGATCTCTTCGCCGTCGATTTCGGCTACAATACCTCTTCCAGGCGTGTAGTCGAATCGGTCAGGCTGGCGAACGCGAATCCCCATTTCCGATGCCTTGTTCAAAATTGCCTTTGCAACGGGATGCTCGGATCGGGATTCCGCAATCGCCGCAGCTTCGAGCAAGGATTCCGTGCTCACGCCGTTTGCCGGGCGGATATCCATAACCTCGGGCGTTCCGTACGTCAGTGTCCCGGTCTTGTCGAGCAGAATCGTATCGACCTCGGCAAGTTTTTCGAGGTACAGACCGCCCTTGATGATTACGCCGTCTTGAGCAGCCCTGCCAATAGCACCCAGGATCGCGAGCGGGGTTCCCGCCGCGATTCCGCATGCTCCCGCCACAATTACAACCGATATGGTCGAGCGCGTGTTGTGTGTGATCAAGAAGGTGACAGCGGCGGCAGCCAACGCGAAGTATACGAGATAGCCTGAAAGCCGGTCCGCGATTCCTTGAATCGGGGCACGTGACTTCTCAGCCCGTTCGACCGCCTCGATGATCTTGCCAAACGTCGTATCGCGACCGAGGCGCTCTACCCGAATCTCGAGTGCTCCTGACTGATTAATCGTGCCAGCATAGACAACGGCACTCGTACCCTTCTCAACTGGCACGGACTCGCCCGTGATCGGCGCTTGGTCAACAAAGGAATGCCCACCGATAACCGTGCCGTCGACCGGGATGCGTGCTCCTGGACGAGCAAGAACTTCATCGCCGACGGAGATTTCACGAATAGGAACATCCCTCCATTCCCCCTGTCGGCGTGCTACCGCGCTGCTCGGCAGCAGATCGATCAAGCGTTGAATCGCTTGGCGGCCTCGACCGACTGTTAGGCCCTCCAGGATCTCAGCCACTAGGACAAAAAGCGTGATAATGAGAGCGGTAAAGATTTCACGAATGGCAAGCGCTGCAACTATGGCGATGGTCATCGACAGTTCCATCGTCATACGCCGCTGCTTGATGTTTTCGTATGCTTCGTGAAAAAGCGGAAAACCGCCGACAAGAGTGCATATCACGCCGACAGCAGTGACGTAAGGATTGGACGCGCCCCCAAGAAACCCGATGGTTCCCGCTGCCGCCGCGACAAACAAAACGCGGTTGATTTCGCGCCAACTCAGCGCATGTTCGTGATCGCGTTCGCGCTCGGTGTGGTCAGCTGAGGCGCTTTCTGGAAGCGCTCCAACGGACTTCGTCACGTCTGGTTCCTGCAGTTTCGTCTGCTTCATAAGCGGACCTCTATTCGAGAAGCCTGGCAATTGCGAGCTTTTATTTCAAATAGGCTCGCACCACATCGATCAATTCTTCAGCAGCCTGTGCTTGAGGTGAGTTCTTGCCGCTTTCGGGGGAAAGGACATGGAATCGGACATGGCCCTCCATAACTTCGGCCATCAACCCATTCAATGCGCCACGGCAAGCAGCCATCAGTTGCAAGACTCCAGCGCATTCCTGGTCTGAATCGAGCGCTCTCTCTATCGCATCGACTTGTCCACGAATCCGTCGGACGCGCGTCAGGAGTTTTCCTTTGTCTTTGGTTGTGTGAGCCATGCTTTTTATTATACTATAGTCCAGTATAGTAAAGAAACAGGAAAGGCACAATTCAACGTGGCGAGGGATGGTGTGACCACTATTTCAGATAGCTACGCACGATGCCGATCAGATCATTGACAGCTTCTTCTGACGACTTGCTGTTCCTCGGCATATGGTTGCGAATGTGGTCTTCCATGAGTTCGGCCATGAGACTGTTGATGGATCCCCTTGCTGCCGAGAGCCTCTGCAGGACATCCGCGCACTGTTCATCATCATTGAGCGCGCGCAAAATGGCCTCCAGCTGCCCGATGACCTTCTTTGTCCGGTTTACGAGGTCCAACTTTTCTCGTGATGTGTGCGACATTTTCTGTTGACTACCTAGTGGGGGTATGGTATCAAGTCCTGGGCCGGTATGGTATGCCCTTGGGACATTCGAATTATATATGGAAAATCCATTTAAGGAACCAGAACTTCCGGGTAGTAGTCCTTTCCCGGAGTGCCACTACGAGCCAGCGTAAGACGCGGTGATTCCCGCCCGCTCCACTCGCTCCCGTGGCATGGATGGAAACCCGAGCGGGTGGGGATCTGTAAACTCCCTGTAATCTCCCCGCCCAACAATGGTGCTCTCGCATTGCAGTCGCTTTGCAATCGCTTTGCGCGTCGTGCCGAACAGCGACTCTTGTCGCGGTCGTCACAATTTCAACTGTGCGAAGGAACATCTTCGGCACAGCGTGGCGGAATGCCTGCTTACTTGCGATCTGCTTCTGGTATCCGACAGGGCGAGCAATTGAGCCGAGGAGGACTCATGCAGCGGTTAATCCTACGTCTGTGCTGTGGATTGTTTCTGACGGCAACTCTGTCCGGAAACAGCTTCGCGCAGAAAGCGCTGACGTGGCGGGAGGTTCGAGATAAATTTGAGGCAGCAAATCCCTCTCTGCAGGCGGGACAGATTGGCATCAATGAGTCCCGAGCCAACGAGACCACAGCGTATTTGCGTCCGAATCCGAGCCTCACGCTCGCAGCCGATCAGATCAATCCGTTCCCCGGAGGTCCGCCCCACAGCACGTTCGGCTTCCTGCTGCCCGTGGCAACCGTGGACTACTTGCATGAACGGCAGCACAAACGAGAACTGCGGCTCGAAAGTGCTCAGAAAGCGACAGGAATCGCTGTCTCGGGTCAGGCAGACCTTGAGAGGACTCTGATTTTCGATCTGCGGATGGCTTTCGTGCAGACGCTTCAGGAAAAAGCCGTTCTCGACCTTGCCAAAGAAAACCTCACCTATTACGACCATGTTCTCGACGCAAATCGCGACCGCTATCGATCCGGAGCCATTGCGCAAGTGGATTTGGACCGCCTTGAATTGCAGCGCGTGCAGTACGAATCGGACTTGCAAACTGCCGAAGTGAATCTGCGTACTGCCAAGATTCAACTACTCGCGCTTTTGAATGATAGAACTCCAGTCGAGCAACTGGACGTGACTGGTCTTTTCGATTTTTCGAATCAAGTCGCGCCTCTTGATGACGTGCGCCAAACGGCCCTCGACACGCGACCTGACTTGAAAGCTGCGTTGCAGTCTGTTGATAAGGCCACGACCGATCACCAGCTGGCCATCTCCAATGGTTCGACCGATCCCACCTTTGGTTTTGATGTCGGACGCAACCCGCCCATCGACCAATACATAGGATTCAGCGTCAACATCCCTTTGCGCGTCTTCGACCGAAATCAGGGCGAGAAGCTTCGCACTCAATTGGACATCGATCGCAACGAAAAGCTAATGGAGGCCACGCGAGCCCAAGTCTTCAGCGATGTGGACTCCGCATATGCCTCGGTGACGAGTACTTTAATTCTTCTTCAGCCCTATAAGGATCGCTATCTAAAACAGGCAACCCAAGTCCGGGACACGATTGAATTTTCGTATGAAAGCGGCGCTGCATCGCTTCTGGATTTTCTGAATGCACAAGCAGACTACCGAAGCGTGCAGGTCAACTATTTGAACCTTGTGGCTTCCTATCTGGACGCGGCGAATCAACTGAATCTTGCGGTGGGACGTGAGGTCATACCATGAAACGCACGGGACTAGAGAGGCTCGCACTATGTTTGACGTTTGGTCTTTGGTTGGCAGGTTGCGGTGGCGGTAAGAACGATCCAAATGCGGGCGCACCACCACCTTTGAAAGTTGAACGTGCACAAGATCCAAACGTCTTTCAGGTAGACCATCCCGATCAGTTCCCGCTCACGGTCGCGATCAAGCATGACGCGACCTCACAATTGACGGTGACTGCGACCGTTAACCCAGACGTGTCCAGAACTGTGCCCGTTATTTCCTTAGCGACGGGCCGCGTCGTTGAGATCAATGCGCGTTTGGGCGACACAGTTAAAAAGGGGCAAGTACTGCTGCGGGTACAAAGCGCGGATATTTCAGGAGCTTTTTCCGACTACCAAAAGGCCATCGCCGACGAGCAACTCACCCGCACCCAAGCCGAACGGGCACGGGGCCTTTACGACAGAGGCGCAATCTCGCTGAATGATCTGCAAGTTGCGCAAGACACCGAAGCCAAGGCTCAGGTTGACGTAAAGACCAGTACCGAGAAGCTTCGAGTACTTGGCAATACTAATCTTGATCAGCCGTCTGGTGTTGTCGATATCCTCGCTCCCGTATCAGGAGTTATTACCGACCAGCAAGTCACGAATGCAGGGGGCGTTGCAGGCCTCAGTGCGCCCAATCCCTTCACGATTTCCGACCTATCGTAT
>Ga0182024_10010576_pt1 | contig 18778 bp, 15 predicted proteins | sample P32metaG_FD_120480 | JGI IMG/M metagenome (GOLD analysis project Ga0182024, IMG submission 120480) | Permafrost microbial communities from Stordalen Mire, Sweden - P3-2 metaG (Illumina Assembly) | ecosystem: Environmental > Terrestrial > Soil > Wetlands > Permafrost | place: Sweden: Stordalen... | reverse complement strand
TCGTCGAGCCGCTCGTGCAAGGCGCAGCCGGGATGCAACTCGCTGATCGTGACGGGCTTGCACACCTCGGCGCGGCGTGCGTCGCACACGACGTGCTCCTGATCTGCGACGAGGTCGCGACCGGGTTCGGCCGGACCGGCACGCTGTTTGCCTCCGAACAGGCCGGTTTGCGGCCCGACCTGCTCTGTCTTGGCAAGGCAATGACCGCCGGATACCTCGCCATGTCGGTGACGGTCGCCAGCGACCGTGTCTTCCGGTCGTTCCTCGGCCAAGACCTCGGTGACCGCACCCTCTATCACGGTCATTCGTACGGCGGGAACGCGCTCGCGGCCGCGGTCGCGTTGCGCCACCTTGAGCTGTTCGACGCGTGGAAGGTGCTCGACAACGTTCGAGCGCGCTCCGAAGAGCTGCGTGGCCTCCTGCACGATCGGGTGCTTTCGAAGCCAGCGGTGCGTGCGGTGCGCCTCGAAGGACTGATGGGCGGCGTCGAGCTCGCGCCGCCAGCCGACGGGCTGCGCTGGGGCCGTCGCGTCTCGGCCGCGGCCGTGCAACGCGGCGTGCTCCTACGCCCGATCGGCGACACCGTCGTGTTGATGCCGCCGCTCACGGTCTCCTCGCCCGAGGTGCACCGGATCGTCGCCGTGCTGTCCGACTCGATCGACGAGGCGTGCGACCCGTCGCAAGGCACGCCATGACCTGGGACGCGTGGACCGAACGAACATCGGGCGCGATTCGCACGTCCGGTCGGTGGCGTGCGCCATGCGATCTCGATGCGTTCGGTGCCGAAGGAACGCACCCGGGTGACGGCCGGATGGTCGTCTCGTTCGCGTCGAACGACTACCTCGGCCTGACGTGCCATCCCGCGGTGATCGCTGCCGCCCACGCGGCGCTCGACCGTTGGGGTACCGGCGCCGGATCGGCGCGGCTCATCGTCGGGTCACGTCCGATCCACACCGAGCTCGAACACGAGATCGCACGCTGGAAGGGAACCGGACGCAGCGCGCTGTTCCCGACGGGGTTCGCTGCGAACCTTGGAGTACTGACGACATTCGGTACCGCCGGGGTGTTGATCTGTTCGGATGAGCTCAACCACGCGTCGATCATCGACGGCTGCCGGCTCGCTCGCGCCGACGTGGCCGTGTACCGCCACCGCGACATCGACCATCTGTGCGACCTCCTGCGCGGTCGCGGCGACCGCCGCGCGCTGGTGGTGAGCGACACCGTGTTCTCGATGGACGGCGACGCCGCCGACGTCGACGCACTGGTCGCGGTCTGCACCCAAGAACACGCGTTGCTCGTGCTCGACGAAGCGCACGCAGTGCTCGGGCCCGACCTGACACTCGAGGCCGACGCCGACGTGTTGCGCGTCGGGACGTGTTCGAAGACCCTGGCCGCGCTCGGCGGTTTCGTCGCCGGACCGGCCCGCTACATCGACCTGATCGAGAACTCGAGCCGGCCGTACATCTTCACGACCGCGCCGACCCCGGCCGACACCGCCGCCGCGCTCGCCGCCCTGCGGGTGTGGCGGTCCGCTGAGGGCAGCGCCCTCGTGGTCCGCTTGCGGGCGAACGTCGATCGGCTCCGGCCCGGTCATCCGTCACCGATCCTGCCTTTCGTGTGCGGCACTGAGCGCCAGGCGATCGACGCCGCGGCGGTGCTGTTCGAACACGGCCTCGTCGTGCCCGCGATCAGGCCGCCGACGGTCGCGCCCGGCACCTGTCGGCTGCGAGTCACGTTGAGCGCGGCGCACACCGACGCGCACGTCGATCGCCTCGTCGACGCGCTCGTCGAGGTGTTCGGCGACGCACTGGCGCGCCCGTGACCGATCTGCCATGACCTTCATCGTGGTCACCGGGACCGGTACCGACATTGGCAAGACGTGGGTCACCGCCGCGGTCGCGACCGCGTTACGGCGACGCGGTCTCGCGGTGGTCGCACGCAAACCGGTCCAGTCCTTCGCTCCCGACCAGGATACGCCCACCGATGCAGAAGTACTCGGCGACGCGACCGGCGAAGACCCGCACATCGTATGTCCGGCGCATCGCTGGCTTCCCCGCGCCATGGCGCCGCCGATGGCGGCCGAAGCGCTCGGCTGTGACCGATTCACCTTCGCTGACCTCGCGATGGAGATCACCCAGACTTCACCGCGCCATGCCATCGTCCTCGTCGAAAGCGTCGGCGGTGTGCGTTCCCCCCTCGCTTCCGATGGAGACACCGTCGCGTTGGTTGCCGCGTTGCAGCCGGCGCTGGTCGTGCTCGTCGCCGACGCGGCCTTGGGCACGATCAACGTCGTGCGGCTCAGCGTCGACGTGCTGCGCTCCCATCGCGTCGTCGTGTACCTCAATCGCTACGACCCCGACGACGAGTTGCACGTCCGCAATCAGGACTGGCTCGTCACTCGAGAAGGCCTCGAGGTCGTCTCGAACCTCGACGACCTGGAGGACCTGGTCGCGCGGGTCGCGGCGGCCGGCTGATCGGATTGGGCAGGGTGTCCGACGTGGTCTTGGCGTCGTCGTGGCTGGCGGCTCCGACCGATCGGCAGGCCCGGCGTTGGCGTCGCCGTGAGGAACCGCGACCGCCGCACCACGTGCCCGTCGTTGGACGGGTCCGGCTCGCGACCCTGCCGTTTCACAGATCGAGCAGCGCGTCCAGGCCAACGGTGAGGCCGGGCGTGTCAGACACCTTCTGCACCGCGAGGAGGACACCCGGCATGAAGCACGAGCGGTCGTAGGTGTCGTGGCGGATCGACAGACTTTGGCCGGTGGTACCGAACAGCACCTCTTGATGCGCGACCATCCCGCGCAAGCGCACGGCGTGCACCGGGATGCCACTGACCCGGCCTCCGCGTGCGCCTTCGGCGACCACGGTGCGGGTCGGATCGTCACCCCAGTCCTTCGATGCGGCCGCGATCCGTTGCGCGGTCAGCACCGCCGTACCGGACGGCGCGTCGACCTTGTGGTCATGGTGCAGTTCGATGATCTCGCAGGTCTCGAAGTAGGGCGCCGCGAGCTCGGCGAAGCGCATCATCAAGACCGCGCCGATCGCGAAGTTCGGCGCGATGACTGCGTTGGCTGTCGACCGTTCGAAACGTTCCGCGAACTCGCCAAGCTCGGCGTCGCTGAAGCCGGTCGTTCCGACGACGGCATGCACGCCGTGTTCGGCGCACCACGCAAGGTTCTGCCGCGCGGCATCGAGGACCGTGAAGTCGACCGCGACCTGCGCGCCCGCGTCGACCAACGCGGCGGCGCTCGGCGAAACCTGTATCTGCGTCCCGTGCACACCGAGTTGGGTGAGGTCGATTCCGGCGTGCAACGGGTCGACCGCCCCGACCAGCTCAAGTCCCGGCGCGTCCAGCACCGCACGGCACACGGTGGAGCCCATGCGCCCACCCGCTCCGAAGACGCCGACGCGAATCATCCGCGCCCAGCGTATCGGCGTCGCCCGTCACCCGCTTTGGTATGCGGCGAACTCATGCTCTTCGTGCGGGCCGACCACGGCGAGCGTGCGCGGGGCGTCCGCAAGCACGCGGTCGATGACGCGCCGCGTGTCGTCGAGGGTGACCGCATCGATCCGCGCGATCACCTCGTCGAGGGTGGGGATCTCGCCTTCGACGAGCTCCGACCGACCAAGGCGGCGCATCCGACTCGCTGAGGTCTCGAGCGACATTGCCAACGATCCGGTGAGGTGACCTTTGGCCGCGTCGAGCTCACCGGCCGGGAGCCCGTCGCGTACGAGCCGAGCCAGTTCGGTCTCGATCACCGCGAGGGTTTCCTGCACCCGTTCGGGTGCGGTACCGGCGTAGATCGCGAGGTAGCCGGCGTCGTCGAATGCGGCACGATACGAATAGACCGAGTATGCGAGTCCGCGTTCCTCGCGTACCTCTTGGAACAGCCGCGACGCCATGCCGCCTCCGAGTGCCTGATTCACGACGGTGAGGGCGTGACGGTCGGGGTCGAGCGTCGGAACGGAGCGAATGCCGAGCACGAGGTGGGCCTGCTCGGTCGGGCGGTGTACGACGGCGAGTGGTTGCGGTCTCGACGGCTCTGTGTGGCTGCGAGTCGGACGCTCGGGCATTGTCCCGGGACCGCGATCGTCGATGAGTTCCACGACACGTTCGTGCGTGAGGTTGCCGGCCGCCGCGAGGACGATGTTGGCCGGCTCGTAGTGTGCGTGGTGGTAGCGCGCGATGCCGTCACGGGGCATGGCCTCGATCGTGGCCTCCGTGCCCAGCACCTCCCGGCCGAGCGGATGATCAGGGAAATGTGCGCGGGTGAACAGGTCGTGGACGAGATCGTCGGGTGTGTCGTCGCGCATGCCGATCTCTTCGAGAATGACCTGCCGTTCGGAGTCGACGTCGTCGGGGCGGAACGCGGGCCTCCAGAGCACGTCGGCGAGGATGTCGATCGCGAGTTCGAGTCGGGTGTCGGGCACACGGACGTAGAACACGGTCTGCTCATGGGTCGTGAACGCGTTCATCTCGCCGCCGACCGATTCGACGGCTTCGGCGATGTCGCGTGCCGAGCGGGTCGCGGTGCCTTTGAACAACAAGTGCTCGAGGAAGTGACTGGCACCCGACTCGGCGAGCGTTTCGTCTCGTGCGCCGCTCCCCACCCACGCGCCGATCGTCACCGAGCGTGTGGTCGGCAGCGATTCGGTCACCACCCGCAAACCTGACGCGAGTTGTGTTCGCTGTACGCCGTCTTGTGTCACGCGTTGCTCGTGCAGCTTCGGGCTGGTCAGCGACGGGGGCCGCCGCGGCGAGCTCCGCCGCTTCGGCCGCCCCGACGCGCGCCACCGCGGTCTGCGCCGCGGTCGCCGCGGTCTCCGCCCCGCCCGCCGCCGCCCGTGGCCTCTTCCGCAGGACCGAGATCGCCGAACTGCTCGCGCGCCTCCCCGTCCCAAAACGCCTCGAACGACGCGGTTTCCCGACCCGAACCTCCGCCGCTCGCCCGTGGGCTGTCGCTGCGGGCTTCGGATCGCTCGGACCGCTCGGGGCGCTCGGCGCGGGGCGCGTCACCCGAACCGTTCCCACTCGAGCTGGTGCGAGCAGAACCACCACCACCACCGTCGCCGTCGCCGACGAGTGACAGCGAGAGCTTGCCGTTCTGGTCGATGTCGTCGACCCGCACGCTCAGTTCGTCTCCGAGCGCGAGGACGTCCTCGACGCGGTCGATGCGCTTGCCCTGGCCGAGCTTGGAGATATGGATCAGCCCGTCACGCCCAGGAAGGATGTTCACGAACGCACCGAACTTCGTGATGTTGACGACGCGACCTTCGTAGACCGCTCCGACCTCGGCCGATGGCGGGTCGAGGATGAGCTCGATCCGGCGTCGGGCTTCGGTGACGGCCGCGCCGTCCTTCGAGCCGATCGACACGACCCCGACTCCGTCGGCGTCCTGTACCGAGATGTCCGCGCCGGTCTCTTGCTGGATCGTGTTGATGACTTTGCCCTTGGGCCCGATGACCTCGCCGATCTTGTCGACGGGGATCTCGAAGCTCACGATCTTCGGTGCGGTCTCGCGCACGTCCTCGCGGGGGGCGGCGATGGCGGCGTGCATCACTTCGAGGATCTTCAGCCGCGCTTCTTTGGCTTGGAGTAACGCTTTGGAGAGCACGTCGGCGGGAATGCCCGAGATCTTCGTGTCGAGCTGTAGTGCAGTCACGAATTCGGTGGTGCCCGCCACTTTGAAGTCCATGTCGCCGAACGCGTCTTCGGCGCCGAGGATGTCGGTCAGTGTCGTGTACTTGCCTTCCGCGTACACGAGGCCCATCGCGATGCCGGCGACCGGCGCCTTGATCGGCACGCCCGCGTCCATCAGCGACAACGTCGAGCCGCACACCGACGCCATCGACGTCGAGCCGTTCGACGCGAGCACGTCGGAAACGACGCGCAGCGTGTACGGCCATTCGAGCGACGTCGGGATCACCGGCACGAGCGCGCGTTCGGCGAGCGCACCGTGGCCGATCTCGCGCCGTTTGGGCGAACCGACTCGTCCGGTTTCGCCGGTGGAGAACGGCGGGAAGTTGTAGTGGTGCATATAACGCTTCTTGTCGTCGAGCGTGATGGTGTCGAGCATCTGCTCCATGCGGGGCATGCCCAACGTCACGACCGAAAGCACCTGCGTTTCGCCGCGTTGGAAGAGTCCGTCGCCATGTGAGGTCGCCAGCACGCCGGTCTCGGCTGACAGCGGCCGGATGTCGGTGGGACCACGACCGTCGATGCGCACGCCTTCGTTGACGATGCGACTGCGCACCAGTTCCTTTTGCAGCGAGCGGAAGGCCCGCTTCACCGCGGTGCCTTCGCCGGCGAACTTGCCCGGAATTTCGTCGCTTCCGACGAGGCCGATCAGCAGGTCGGCCTGGATCTCGTCGAGCATCGCGTTGCGGTCGTGCTTGTCGGCCGTCGCCATCGCCTCGGCCGTCTTGGCCTGCGCGTGCTCCGAGACTGCCGCGAACACTTCGGGTGAATAGTCGATCGCGGGGCTGTACTCGACCGGCTCGATTGGCCCGGACGCGAGCACGTAGTCGGCGTGCAACGCGATCTGGAGATCGATCGCGGCACCGATCCACTGCTTCGACTCCTCCAGACCTTGTGCGATGAGCTCTTCGGTGACTTTCGGCGCGCCCTGCTCGTAGAGCTCCCAGGTGCGCGCGGTGCCGCCGGCCTCGACCATCATGATCGCGATGTCGCCGTCGTCGAGACGACGACCAGCGACGACGATCTCGAACGTCGAATCGTCACCTTCTTGGAACGTCGGGTGGGCGATCCAGCGGCCGTCGTGATGGCAGAGCCGAACCGCGCCGATCGGGCCGTTGAACGGAATCCCCGAAATGGTGAGCGCGGCCGACGCGCCGTTGATCGACGCGACGTCGTGTGGGTTCACGAGGTCGGCACCGATGATGGTCGCGATGACCTGGACTTCGTTGCGGAAGTCGGACGGGAACGACGGGCGCAGCGGGCGGTCCGTGAGCCGGCACGTCAGGATCGCCTGCTCGCCTGGACGACCTTCACGCCGGAAGAACGAACCGGGGATCTTGCCGGCCGCGTACATGCGCTCTTCGACGTCGACGGTGAGGGGGAAGAAGTCGATGCCCTCGCGCGGCTTCGACGTGCAAACGGTGGACAACAGCGTGGTGCCGCCGACCTTGACCAGCACGGCACCGTCGGCGAGTGCTGCCAGCTTGCCCGTCTCGAGGGTCATCTCGAGTCCGGCGGCGTTGATGGGACCAGTGACGCGAACGACGTGGTCGCTCATGCGCGGATACCTCTCTTTGTTCGAAGCTCGATGCTCACGAGAGGTGTCGGTTCCCAGTTGTCAGCGTCCGCAACGCGGGCGCTCGCGACTGACAACCGACGGCGATCTCGCGGGCTTCGTATGTCAAACGTGCCGCAGATGGCTGCGACGCGCTGCCCTATCGGCGAATGCCCAACTTGGCGATGATCGCTCGGTACCGCTCGACGTCGTTGCGCCGGAGGTAGTCGAGCATCCGACGCCGCCGACCGACGAGCATCAGCAAGCCTCGCTGGCTGTGAAAGTCCTTCTTGTGGACTTTCATGTGCTCGGTCAGGTGGCGGATGCGCTCCGTCAGCAACGCGATCTGCACTTCGGCCGACCCTGTGTCGGAGTCGTGCAGCTTGTTGTCGCTGATCGTGGCCGCTTTGTCGGGCATGCGCGCGTTTGGACCTTCACCGGGAACGGGACGAAAGGTGACGCTACCACAGAGCCGGCGCGGCCCCGGGAAGGGCAGCCTGCCGGCGCGGGATGCACGGACCTCAGATCGGCGTCACGATCGAGACCGACGCCCGCGTCAGGTCGGGTTGTCCTCCCGGACGGCCTGGACGTCTCGGGCCATCTGGGCGATCAGTTCGTCGGCCGTGTCGAAACGCTCCTGGCGGCGCAGGTGGCGCCGGAATCGCACGTGCGCGGGCTGGCCGTAGAGGTCGCCGTCGAAGTCGACCAGGTAGGCCTCGAGCAACAAGAGCGCAGATTCCTCATAGAACGTCGGACGCCGACCGAGCGAGATCGCGGCTGGCCGCTCCACGCGGTCGGCTCCGACATAGGTGCCGGAGTACACACCGTCGGCCGGCAGACAGATGCGTTCCGGCACCGCGACATTCGCGGTGGGGAATCCGAGCTCGTGTCCCCGTCGGTCGCCTCGCTGCACCCGGCCTCGCACCTCGTGCGGCCGTCCCAGGATCGCGGCGGCGCGTTCGACCTCACCGCGCGCGAGCAACGCCCGAGCCTGCGTCGACGAGTAGGGCACGCCGCCGTCGGGCGCATGCTCCGACTCCGGCGACGCGACGAGTCCGTAGCCGAGCACCTCGAAGCCCAACTCGCCACCCATGCGCTGCAGCAGCGCGACGTCGCCGTGGCGGCGGTAACCGAAGTGGAAGTCGGCGCCGACCACGACCAGTCGCGCGCCGAGCACGCCGGCGAGGAGTTCGCCGACGAAATCTTCGGCCGGCTCTTTGCTGCGCGCTTCGTCGAACGCGAGGACGAGGCACTCGTCGATCGCGCCGGTGGCTTCAAGCAGCTCGAGCTTCTGGTCGAGCGTCGTGAGGAGCTTCGGTGCCGATCCCGGCCGTACGACCTCGGCCGGATGCCGGTCGAAGGTGAGCACCGTCGGGCTCAACTGACGCACGCGAGCGAGATCGTGCACGACGCGCAGGACCGCTTGATGCCCGAGATGGACACCGTCGAAGGCTCCGATCGCGATCGCCCGACCGCCCGACCCGTCGGCGGGAGCGGCGACCTCACCTGGATCGCGCCAGATGATCACGGCGCCGCCTGCGGCGCGAGCACGACCGTAGGTTTCACCCCCGCGCCCCGGCGTTCGTAGACCGCGAGGAGTTCGCCATGTTCGTCGACGACCGCGAACGGGCCGGCCTCGGCGCGATCACCGAGCAGCGCCCGAGCCGCGAACGTCGCGCCGTGGGTGACCGCGCGTTGCAGCTCGCCGTCGACGACGACTTCGGTGAGGTCGCGCAGCGCGGCGGCCGGTGTGAGGAGCACACCTTCGAGGTTGGCGCCGATCGAATCGAGCGAATGCGATTCGTCGATCCCGAACGAACCCACCCGCAGGCGCCGAAGTTCGCCGAGGTGGGCGCACCCGCCGAGCGCGGTCCCAAGATCCGCAGCCAGGGTGCGTATGTAGGTCCCGCTCGAGCAGTCGACCCGAACAGTCGCTTCGGGGTATATGCCGGCGACGAACTCTTCGACCACAAGCGCGTCGACCCGAACGTGACGGGCGGCGCGGTCGACGGTCTGGCCCGCCCGGGCCAGCTCGTACAGCTTGCGTCCATCGATCTTGATCGCCGACACCATCGGCGGGATCTGTTCGATGTCGCCGACGAAGGCACGCGTCGCGCCTTCGAGCTGGGCTTGGGTGAGCGGCATCTCGGCGCGTTCGAGGACAGCGCCCGACGCGTCGAGGGTGTCGGTCGCCACCCCGAACACGATACGTGCGCGATACGACTTTCCTGTGTCGGCCAGGTATCGCATGAGCCGCGTTGCGCGACCCAGACCCACGAGGAGCACCCCGGTCGCGTCGGGATCGAGAGTGCCCGCGTGGCCGACACGGCGCTGTCCGTAGAGCTTGCGCATCCGCGCGACAACGTCGTGCGAGGTGTGCGCCGCCGGTTTGTCGACGACTACGAGTCCATCATGCAAGGACCAGAAGTTAGTGGTGGGCGTTAGAGGGCTGCCATGATCCGGGCCACGACGACCTCGGCGGGATCGTCGCTTGTGAAGCCGGCCGCGAATCGGTGACCGCCGCCGCCCTCGCTTTGCGCGATCCGGCACACGTCGACCGTGCCGAGTGACCGCAGGCTGACCCGCCACGCGCCGTCGGCCGACTCTTTCAACACGCACGAGACCTCGGCCTCGCGGGTTCGGCGGATGAGATCGATCATGCCTTCGACTTCTTCGAAGGTCACGCCGCGCCGCTCGAGGTCAGCCTGGGTGACGGCCGCCCACACGAACCTTTTCTCCGGGACAAGCTCGGCCCGGCCGAGCACGTCCGAGACGAGTTGAAGATATGCGAAGCGATGTTCTTCGAACAGTGTGCGAGACAGGGCCGAGATGGGCAGATCGAAGGCTGCGAGCTCCTGCGCAAGTTCGAAGACCGAGCATGTGGTCGACTCGTATTGGAAGCGTCCGGTGTCACACACCAGCGCGGCGTAGAGGCAGATCGCGGCGTCGCGGGTGAGCGGCAGCCCGAGTGCGGCGACGAGGCGACGGACCACGACGCCACTCGCGGCGGCGTGGACGTCGACCACGTTGATCGTTCCGTAGCGCGCGTTGGAGGCGTGGTGGTCGACCACGATCAGCTCTTCGGACGCCTTGGCGTTGGTCTCAAGGTCGCCGAGTCGCGCGAGGTCGCCGCAGTCGAACGTGACCATGACCTCCGGTTCGTCGTCGACCGCGTCGGGTGGTATCAACAGGTCGAGGCCGGGCAGATCGCGGTAGTGGGGTGCGACGACGAACGGCGAGGGGAACGAAGCGACGGAGTCGACGCCGGCGCCGCGCAGCACATGATGCAGTGCGAGGGTGGACCCCAGGGCGTCGCCGTCGGGGCTGACGTGACAGACGAGCGTGACGCGCGCCGCGCGCCCGATCGTGCGTGCCGCTTGTCTCAGCGCGGCATCGATGTCTTGGTCGGCGTTTTCGTCCACTACGACTCCTCCTCGTCGGCTTCAGCCTCGTCCTGAGGCTCGGCATCGTGGTGGATGCCGCGCAAGATCTCCTCGATGCGCTGGCCGGCAAGGATGCCGGGGTCGAGTTCGAACGTCAGACGCGGCACCTGCCGGATCCGCATTTGTCGGCCCACCAGACCTCGCAAATGCGGGGCGGCAGACCGCAGCGCGTCGCCGGCATGTACTTCGAACGACGGGGAGGTCGCGGCCGTGGTGGCGCCAAGAGTCGAGTAGTACACGGTTGCGTACGCGAGGTCTCGGGTCACCTTCACGCCGGTCAGGGTGACGAGCTCGAGACGGGGGTCGGACAGACGTTCAAGCTCGTCGGCGAGCACCTCGAGCATGACCTCATTGACCCGGGCGGTGCGCGGGTACTTGCGTTGCGGGCTCACGGCTGTTCGAGCCATTCGGTCTCGACGTCGAGCAACTCGACGTCGGGTGCAGCCACGACGAACCGCTCCACGGACGCGAGCACTTCGCGAATCTGCATGACGCTGCTGCCCACCACTGCGACGCCGATCGCGGCGCGCTGCCATTGATTCTGGTGATCGACCTCGGCCACCGAGACCGAGAACCGGTGACGCAGACCGTCGACGATCGGCCGGATCGCGGCGCGCTTGGTCTTGAGGGACCGACTCTCGGGGACGTGGAGGTCGAAACAGACGGCCGCGGCGTGCACGTGGGCATTATCGCAGTACCGACAACACCCAACTCTGACCACCACGGCCGGCGCATCGACCTTCGCGCCGGTCGAGTCCCGGCCGGCCGTCGCTCGTGCACCGGATGCGGGCGTCTGCCACAGACTCGTGCGAGGACGCCGAGATCACGAGGCCCGCGTTCGGCCCGAATAGGGCCACGGCCCCAGGACGTGCGAGACGTTCGGCTGTGACGAGCCGGGCGGGCAACGTGTCGCCCACGTCGGCGGCATCCTGTCCGTGCCGAAGTCACGCACGCCGCGGTCGGCGCGCGACGACGACAACGCGACGTCCGGCCCGTGGCACCTTCCGTCGTTTCACACTCGGGCGATCTCGCGCTCCTCGAAGGTTTCGATGATGTCGCCGGTTTTGAGGTCGGAGAAGTTCTCGAGGCCAACCCCGCACTCGAACCCTTCACGGACTTCGCGCACGTCGTCTTTGAAGCGCCGCAACGACGCGAGCGCACCTTTCCAGATGACGGTTCCGTCGCGCAGGAAACGCACCTTCGAGCCCCGTGTGATGACACCGTGGGTCACAAAACATCCGGCGACCTTCCCGACGCGCGGGATGCCGAACACCTCTCGCACTTCGGCCTCGCCGGTGACGACTTCTTCGTATTCGGGCTTGAGCATCCCGACGAGCGCGTTGTTGACGTCTTCGAGCACGTTGTAGATGACTTCGTAGAGACGCATCTCTACGTTTTCCTGTTCGGCGAGCTCGCGGGCTTTGCGGTCGGGACGGACGTTGAAGCCGATAATCGAGGCGTTCGACACGACGGCGAGACTCGCATCGGATTCTGTGATGCCGCCGACGCCGCGGAGCACGAACGAGAGTCGTACTTCGTCGTGTTCTTGGTCGAGTTTGCGCAACGCGTCGGTGATCGCTTCGAGCGAACCTTGCGAGTCGGCCTTCACGACGAGGTTGAGTGTTGCGACCTCGCCGCGTTGGACTGCCGCGAAGACGTCTTCGAGACGTGCGCCGCCGGAAAGCATGAGCGGGTTCCGCAACGCGGCCGCTTTGCATCGGTGGGCGCGGGCTTCGGCAACGGTTCGGGCGATCTTGTCGTTGGGAGCGACACGTACTTCGTCGCCAGCCATGGGAACGACCGAGAGGCCGAGCACCTCGACCGGCACGGACGGACCGGCTTCGGTCACCGACTTGCCGGATTCGTCGAACATGGCCCGGATACGCCCCCACGAGCCGCCGGCCACGATCGTGTCCCCAACCCGCAACGTTCCCTCTTCGACGAGGGTCGAAACGACAGGGCCTCGGCCCTGGTCGAGGTGAGCCTCCAACACGGACGCGACCGCGGGCTTCTTCGGGTTCGCGACGAGATCTTCGGCGAGGTACGTGTCGGCGACCGCGATCAAGGAGTCGAGCAGTGCGTCGACGCCCTCGCCGGTCGGTGCGGCGACGTCGACGACGATCGTGTCGCCACCCCACTCCTCGGGAACAAGTTCGTTCTCGGTGAGCTGCTGGCGCACACGCGTCGGGTCGGCGTTGTCACGGTCAACTTTGGTGACAGCCACGACAATGGGGACGTCAGCGGCACGAGCGTGGCTGATCGCTTCGATCGTCTGCGGCATGACACCGTCGTCAGCGGCGACGACGAGCACTGCGATGTCGGTCACTTGCGCTCCTCGCCGACGCATCGCAGTGAACGCTTCATGGCCGGGTGTATCGATGAACGTGATGAACCGGTCGCCGTCGTCGGCGTGGCGGAGCACGCGGTAGGCGCCGATGCTTTGCGTGATGCCGCCCGCTTCTCCCGCCACGACATTGGCGTTGCGAATGCGGTCGAGCAGGGTCGTCTTTCCGTGGTCGACGTGACCGAGCACAGTCACGACTGGCGCGCGCGGCTCAAGCAGCGCGTCGTCCTCTTCGTAGTCGTCGCTCAGCATCGCCAGGAATTCGACTTCTTGTTCGCTGCCGGGCTCGACCAACAGCACCTGGGCGCCGAGCGTCTCGGCGATGAGCTCGATCATCTCGTCGGCGAGCGACACCGTCGCGGTCACCATCTCGCCGGCCTCGAACAGAATGCGGACGAGGTCGGCCGGCGTCCGATTCAGCTTGGGCGCGAACTCCTGCACGGTGACGCCACGCGACACGACGATCTCACCCTCGGGGACCGGAGCGTCGGCCGGCGTGAGCCGCTGCGACGCCGGTTCGAGTTCGCTGCGGTCGCGACGACGCTTCTTGCGGCGCCGCTGTTGCGGACCACCGGGACGACCGCGACCGGCCGGACCCTGATAGCCGCCACCCGGACCGCCACCCGGACCGCCACCGGGCGCGCCCCGGCCCCGTCCGGGCGCGCCGGAACGAGGTCCGGTCGGACCGCCGGGTGCGCCGGCACCTGCACCGGCGCCGGCGAAACCGCCGCCACCGCCGCCGGGTCGGCCTGCGAACCCACCGCTGCGAGGGGGACCGCTCGGACCACCCGAGCGGGGTGCGCCGCTGCGGGGCGGACCACCGATCGGGCCGCGCGGCGGAGCGGCCGGACGCTGGCCCGGCGGCGGTGGGATCGGCCGACCGGTCTGGGAGACGGGCCGCGACGGCGTTGTGCCGGCGTCGGTTTCGGCGACGTCGGCTGAGGCTGCGACCGGTGAAGGCTTGTCGGTGATCGGACTGATCGGCCGTTCGATACTCGGGCGGGGACGCTCCGGCAGCGGGGTCGCGCGTTCGAACGACTCAGGTCGCGGCGCAGCCAAGGGCTGTGCGCTCGAGCGGACGACTCGACGGGGCGGCTCGGGCATTGGCGGCGGCATCGGGACCGGCGTGGGCGCGGGCTCCTCGGCGACCGCAGGCGTCGGTTCGGACACCGCGAGCGGCTCGGGCGCCAGCGGCGGCTCCGGGACGGGCGCCGGTTCGGGTTCGGGCTCGACGACCGCGCGCAGGCCCCGCGAGTCTGCGAGGCGGCGCACGCGGTCGGCCGACGGCTCGTCGATGCTCGACGAGTGGCTTTTCACACCGATCTTGAGCTCGTTGGATAGCTCGACGACGACAGCGTTGTCGACGCCCAACTCCCGGGCCAGCTCGTAGACCCTGATCTTCTTGGTGGCCAAGACGCCGTCCGTTTCCTTGCTAGTTCAGTTACATAGTGTCGCGCGGAGCTCGTTGAGCTCGGTTGTCGTGAGCGGCCTGCGCAGTGCCCGGCTGAGAGCCCCGCGTCGAACCGCCTCTTCGTAGCATGCGGTCGAACAGCACCACGCCCCTCGACCCATTGCAGTTCGTCCCATACGTACCGCTCCGTCAGGTCCGGCAGCGATGCGCAGCCAGCCGTTCGGTGAGCCCCGCCGACGGCACCCGACGCAGGTGCGCTGCGGGACGGCGGCGGTCAGTGCCGGTCCTCGTCGCGTCGCGAGACGCCCACCGGCGGGCGTCAGGTCTCCTCCACCACGTCGGCGGGGGCAGGCTCGCTCAGCTGTTGTTTCGTCTGTTCGTTGGCTTCTTCGACTTTGACCAGATCTTCGGCGGGGACGCCGACGGCGGGCGGCTCGATCGGCGGGACGTCGCCGCCGAGGGTCGCGTATCCGGCCTCCGCGGCGCTGATCGCCTCGCCGCCTTCGGCCGGCTGCCACATCAACGTGCCGTCCTGTCCCTCGACCCATTCGCCCTCGGCGTAGCCGCCGCCGGACTCCTCCTCGGCGAGCTGCGTCTCGCTCTTGATGTCGACGCGCCAGCCGGTGAGTCGGGCCGCCAGGCGCGCGTTCTGACCTTCCTTGCCGATCGCGAGCGACAGTTGGAAGTCCGGAACGATCACTTCGGCGATGCCGGTGTCTTCGTGGAGGCGGACCTCTCGCACTTTCGCCGGCGCAAGCGCGCGCATGACGAACTCGGGACCGTCGGAGCTGAACGGAACGATGTCGACCTTCTCGCCTCGCAATTCGTTTACGACCTGGCGGACACGCATGCCACGAGCGCCGACACACGCGCCGACGGGGTCGACGTTCTGATCGTTCGACTGGACCGCGAGTTTGGTGCGATGACCGGGTTCGCGGGCGACCGCGCGGATCTCGACGACGCCGTCGACCAGTTCTGGGACCTCGAGCTCGAACAGCCTTCGGACCAGGCCGGGATGTGTGCGGGACACGACGATCTGCGGACCCTTCGCGGTCTTGCGGACCTCGACGATGTAGGCCTTCATGCGGGCGCCGTGGTCGTAGCGGTCGCCGGGAACCTGTTCCGCCTGTGGGAGCAGCGCCTCGACTCGCCCCAGGTCGAGCAGCGTGTACCGAGCGTCGGTCTGTTGGATGATGCCGGTGACGATGTCGCCCTCGCGGCCGGCGTACTCCTCGTATTTCATCTCGCGCTCGGCCTCGCGGATGCGCTGCAGGATGACCTGCTTCGCCGTTTGCGCCGCGATCCGTCCAAAGTCGGCCGGCGTGTCGTCCCACTCGCGGGTGACGTTGCCGTCTTCGTCGAGTTCCTGCGCGATGACGCGGATCTCGCCGGTTTCGACGTCAATCTCGACGAGTGCTTCTTCGGCGGCGTCGGGCATGCGCTTGTACGCGGTGACCAGCGCGTTCGCCAATGCCTCGAGCATGATCTCTTCTGAGATCCCCTTTTCGATGGCGAGTGCGGACAGCGCTTCGAGCATCTCGGGATTCTTCATGCGGTCACCCCTTTGCTCGTCGTGGCGCGGGAGCTCCGCCGCTGGCCGGGACGCGGCTGCGGACCCCACTCGAACACGGTGCGCGCTTGTGTGATGTCGCAGTAGGCCACCGGGACGTGAACGCCGTCGACGTCGACGTCACAATGCTCGGCAGCGGCGGCGGCCAGCGTGCCCTGCACGCGCCGGCTGCCCGACTCGGTGCGGACCTTGATGGAGACGGTCGTGCCGACCGCGCTCGCGTAGTGTGCGGGCGTGCGGAGCAGCCGCTCAACGCCCGGGCTGGTCACCTCGAGGAGGAACGGGCCCGCGGGCGCCGACGCGTCGTCGAGGATGGGCGACACGGCGTGGGTGACGGCGGTGATGGCCTCGAGATCGACGCCACCGGCCCGGTCGACGGTGACCCGCAGGGTGCGAGCCTTGCCGGCTCCGGTGAGTTCGACGTCGTAGAGCTCGAGGTCGAGGGCGGCGACGGCGGGCGCGAGCCGCTGGCGTAGCGTCTCGACCTGCGCGTCAACGTTCGCCACTGCCCACCAACCTCTCGGTCTTCGTCGGGCCCCTGCAAGAAAAAACGTGGGCCAAGGCCCACGTTTGCCCTGCCCTTCGGGATCGCCCTCGTGGCGCGCCGTCAGGACTCCGAATACAACCTTGCGATTGTAGCGCGCCGGTCCGCACAGGTCAGTGCGACGTTCACGTCGGTTTTGCCCGGTTCGGGTGCGCCAGCGTCAGCGTGGCCGCCCTCCCGGATGGGTGTGCGCGGCGGAGCGCTCATCCGTGAGCCACCCCGCCGGCCCCTCGAGAGGGACGAGGCCACTGTGGCCTAGCCACGCAGAGTGAGCAATGGGTCATGTGACCCACTTTGGCGCTCTTGGGCGCTTCACGGCGTTTGTACTGTCGGGGGGCGCCGCGGGCCTGCCGGCGGTCAGCCGAACATCGCCAACAGTTCCGCCGGCGCGACCGCGTCGAGCTGCGCGTAGGTGCATTCGGCGACGCGTTTGTCGTCGCGCCAGCACTTGAACCGTGCGTTGTGACGAAAACGGCCGCTCAACAGGCCTTCGTACTCGGCCTCGCACACCCGCTCGATGCGAAGCGGTTCCCACGAGAGGTCCTTGGTCGCGTTCCATCGGCTCGGACCCCCCGGCATACGCTGCCCGCTCGCCGCGGCCTCGTGCATGGCGTCGGCCCAATCTCGCCACGGGTGTCCGTCCAACGCGCCGTTGCGCAATGGCTGCACATCGGCGAGCAGTTGTCCGCGCAACGGCGCGGCCATCCCGCTCGCCACGCCGACGTGGTGGAGCACGCCGTCGTCGTCATAGAGCCCGAGCAACAAGGAACCGACACCGTTGCCGTCTTTGTGCACCCGATAGCCGGCGACCACGCACTCGCAGGTGTGTTCGTGTTTCACCTTCAACATCGCGCGTACGCCGGGCTGATAGGTGCTCGCGAGGGGCTTGGCGACGATGCCGTCAAAGCCGGCGCGTTCAAACGCGTCGAACCATTGCAGTGCCTGTTCGCGACTCAGCGTCGCAGGCGTGAGGAACAACGGCGGCTGCGCGTCGCGTAGGAGCCGCTCGAGCCCCTCGCGGCGGTCGCGGAAAGGCTCCTCGAGCAGCGACTCGCCGCTCAACGCGAGGAGATCGAACGCGACATACGACGCCGGTATCTCGACGGCCAGCTTTCGGATGCGCGACTCGGCTGGATGCTGACGGAGCTGGAGCGCGTCGAAGTCGAGCCCGGTCGGTGTTGCGATCACCAGCTCCCCGTCGAGCACGATCTGATCTGGGAGCTGTGCGAGCAGCGGTTCGATCAGCTCGGGGAAGTAGCGCAGCAGCGGTTTCTGATTCCGGCTTTGAAGATCGAGCTCGTCGCCGTCGCGGAACACCACGCAGCGAAAGCCGTCCCACTTCGGTTCGAACAACAGGTCGGCCAGGGCCGGCATCTCGCGCGTCAGCTTGGCGAGCATCGGCTCGAACGGCGGATTCACGGGGAGCGCCACGGAGGGGAAACTACGACACAACGCGCCGACGGTGCCCCGCCGCACGTTCGACGACCTCACCTCATACGAACATGGGTTCGTGACCTTCCCGAGCCGGGACTTCGCCCGGATCGACGCAGGCGTGCGAGCCGGCGTCGCGTGCACTGGGATGTCGAACCGACTACAGGAGACGGCGATCGGTCGCCCAGCGCGCGAGCTGATGGCGACTCGAGAGCTGCAGCTTGCGCAACACGGACGACACGTGCGTCTCGACCGTCTTGACCGAGATCCCAAGGTCGCGGGCGACCTCTTTGTACGCGTAACCGCGGGCGATCAGTCGCAGTACCTCACGCTCACGGGGCGTGAGCTGTTCGAGTTCGGGGTCGGTCGCGGGAGGCGCTTCGCTCGAGAAAGCGTCGAGGACGAACCCGGCGAGTCGTGGCGAGAACACCGCGTCGCCCGCCGCGACGGCTCCCACCGCGGCCACGAGCTCTTCGGGCGCGATCGTCTTCGTGACGTACCCGCGCGCGCCGGCTCGGATGGTCGCGATCACGTCTTCGGGTGCGTCACTGACCGACAGCGCCAAGAACCTGATGTCGGGATGGGTCGACAGCACTTCGGCGATCACGCGCGCGCCACCACCGCCGGGCATGTGCACGTCGACCAGTACGACGTCGGGCGCGCGATCACGAATCATCTCGATCGCCGCCTCTACCTCTGACGCGCTGCCGACCACATCGACCGCGTCACCCATTTCCGCGCGCACTCCGGACAAGAAGAGTTGATGGTCGTCGACGAGGAAC
>Ga0182024_10010575_pt1 | contig 18779 bp, 21 predicted proteins | sample P32metaG_FD_120480 | JGI IMG/M metagenome (GOLD analysis project Ga0182024, IMG submission 120480) | Permafrost microbial communities from Stordalen Mire, Sweden - P3-2 metaG (Illumina Assembly) | ecosystem: Environmental > Terrestrial > Soil > Wetlands > Permafrost | place: Sweden: Stordalen... | reverse complement strand
TCCTGCCGTACTTGAAGATCGCTTGTATTGGGATCGATGACGCCCGCTGTCGTCAGGGCACCTTTGACCTTTGCGAACTCCGCCGAGCCCGGGCCGAAATTCGCGTTACCGAGCTGCCGCACAAGCGGATAAACGGTTTCGAGCTTTCGTAGATTGCCCTGCGTCGCGGCCGACCGCTCCTGATCCGCGAGATATGCCTTCTTAGGTTCGCTTATCAGCTCGCTTCCGCCCGGCGGCAGCGACGTCATGACGCCCGGGGGTTGTGGACTTCCTGCCGCAGCGGGCGTCGTCGACTGACGGACAAACTGACCCATCGTCGGCGTGAAGGTCGCGCCCGCATTAGGACCGGACGGAACAACGGTAGCGGGCCCCGGCGCGGCCCGCCCCTGCGGGCCCATCGCGAAGTTCTGCAAATCCTGAACTATCTGCTGCGGAGTGCGATTGTCATTCTGACCTGAGGCGAGGATGCCTTCCGTGACCGGCAACGGAATATGCGCCGCCGCTGCCATCGTACGTAGCGATGCGATATCCCGAAAAGTTGCTCCACCTTTCTTGTTGGCGAAGGCGCCTGCGGCATCGGCAAGGTATTTCATCTGCCCTGCGGAGAGATTGAACGCCCCGGTATCATTATTGATGTAGGCGCCGGTCAGATCAGCCGCGGATTTCGCAGCTTCGCCCGCGCGCAGCGCAGCTTCGGGATTACTCTTGACCAGCCCCATGAACTTGCCGTTGTCGACGAGCCCTGTCTGCGGATCGGTCGCATCCTGGTAAGCCTTGCCGACCGCCTGCTTGGCCTGGAAATCCTGAATGCCCTGCACCGACTGGACCAGGCCGAGAAACTTGTTCAGATCGGGCTGGCCAGTTTGAAGATTGGAATACGGCGCCGAGAAATTTTGCAAGTCGGGCATTGCTATCGCCTCCGGCCGACGTAATGCGCGGCAACTCCGCTCATCATGTCGGCATGTGAACCGTCATCTTCCGCAGGTGACGCGGGCAGATCGGCCAATGCATCGCCCGAACTCGGAAACGCCTGGCCATGGTCGGAAAGCACCATCTGCTGCGCCTGCACGGCGTTCTTGAGATGCGTCAGGATCCATTGCTTTTGTCCCGGCGGATCGGCCGGAATATTGCGCATTTCGTTCATGACCTGCGGCAAGGTGACAAAACCTTTCGCCATCATCGAGGCCATCGCATCGAAGATCGCCGGCCGCACGTTTTCCTTGCCCACATCCGGCAACTGGCTGAGCTGTTCGAATTCCTTCTGCGAAGCCTGAAGATGCATCAAGGTCGCAATGGTCTGCTTGGTATCCGGCGCCGGCTTTTGCGCCGGCTGCTGGGCTTGCTGGTTCAAGAGCCCCGCCATGGGTCCCGGTGCCGGACCGGAGTTCGGCGCCGCAGGCTGGGGCCCCGCAGGCGGCGGCATCGACATCACAGGCAGCGGTTTGGGGCCGCCAGGGATTTCCGGCGGCGGCCCTTCGCGCAACGGCGTGTTAAGTGCTCCAGCCATTGTTTACTTCCTCCGCTGCGGTGACCTAGTGAACGCTGATCTTTGATCGAATTAGTCTCATTTGGCATTCAAGGGACTGAAGAAGCGCATGCAGTTCGCGGATCAAAAAATCGGATCGACCCGGCCATTCCTCGTCAAGCGTTGCCTTTGCGTCCTGCCATTGCTTTAGCAATTGCTCATAGCTTACGATCAGATCGTTCGAAGGCCCGCCGCTGCCGCCCGAGGTCCACGCCATTGCTACCGCTTTGCCTTCGGCGACCACGGCCGGCCAACTGAATTCGCCTTCTGCTTGGCACGCTCCGCGAACCATTTTTCATCGTTGGCCGCGGAATCACCGCCTTGCCCTTCGAACGGGCGCTCGTAATCCTTGAACGCAACTTCCCGGTCGCGCAGATTGAATGCGGTAGCCTGCCGCTCGCCGGCGGCCGAGCCTTCAACATCGCGCTGCTTTGGTTTTGCTGCTGCAACAGCAATCTTGGTCGCCGCTATCACGCGCGCCGGTCCGGAAAGCTTCAAGATCCTTTGATGATCGTCAGGATTGCTGGCGATTGCCATCACGGCTGCGGCTGGATCGTCCGCTCCCTCGATAACGGAGCGTAGCGTAATATCATCCAGCCCGCCCCGTTCTTGGAAACCTGCAATGGCTTTCGTGTATTGGTCGCCATATCTCCCGATCGCCTCGTCGCGCACCTTTGCGCAGCGATCCAGGTACAGTTGCTTGTCAACCTCGGCAGCGACGTTAGCGTCAAAATCACTCATTGCCGCCTCCGCAGGTGTACCGGGACTGCGCGTCCTCCAGCTTCTTCACCCTAACCCCCAAATGCCGCACCGCGCGACGAGCGATATCCCCTGGCGTCGAGTTCTCAACGTCGCGGACGTGATGCGCAATTTCCTGCGCAAGAATTCTGATGCTGTTCGTGCGACGAGCGAAGCGATCCAAATAGGGCTTGAGAACTTCATCGGACAAAGACGGCATCGACGATTCAATCGGCTCTGGGGCCTCGAAATATGCGGATGGCGTTCCGATCTCTTCGTAATCCTGCCTTCTCAGCTTCATCCTAGCCTGCGCCTCGGTGATCTGCTGGCCTGCCTGATGGTATTGGCGCCTGAGCTCGTTTAATTCGCGGAGGAGGAGGTCTCTCTGACTGGGAGGCTCAGCCGCCTTCTTGACCGTAAGTTTCTCCACTAAACCTTGGAGGCGCGCAATTTCGTGTTCTGACGCCATTCCAATGTAAATGGTTGGATCGAGTTCTCGAACCTGTACGCACAAATCGCGATAGCGGGGATCGATGTAATTCATGAGGATCGTCTCACTCGCTTTGTTCTTGTGGCAAAAAGCGGAATCCATCGCGACGCAAGCGCATCAAAACGGCTTCCCGTATATAGTTGGAACTCAACGTCATGTGTTGCCGCGCCGCCTCTTCGACCGAGGCGCGCAATTTCTCCGGACATCGGGCGAAAAGAGTTGAATCGAATCGATCCGCCCGCCGAGTGGCCAGGTCCATAGCTGTTACTCCAGGCACGCTTGGAATAAGCGCGCTCGTTAGAATTTTGGGATTTGCAGTGCTGCTGGGGAGCGCCCCGACGTCGGCGAAGAGCCGAAAATCATAAACTGGAAACGTCCAGACGCCCGACGCTCAATCGGGAAAGAGAGTTGAATCGGGTTATCGAGCCCGTCTCGAATGCGTCGACTCACAAATACTAACCCAACGCAAACCAAAGAGAAGCGATTTGCTGAAAAAAGTCAAGCAACGCCTCCATCCCAACGGATTTCATTTCCCCTTCGCCTTCAGCCCGATCTCAATCAGCCGGCGGATGGCTTCGGAACGGCCGGGCGAGTCATCCAGCTTGGCCGCCCATGTGTCAACCGCAGTCCGCATTTCCTTCGATAGCCGGATGGCCGTAACGGGGTCCTGGCCGGTAGCCGGTCGCCCCGGTCGTTTTCGTACTACGTTTTTTGTTGACAGTTTCATAGAAAACGTACTACGCTTATCCTGCTTGAAAGACAAGCGGCCCGCCGACGTGTTCGAGCACGTCAACGGGCCTAACCCGAACCCCGGAGTTGACGCCACCGAGCAGATTGCCGGCAGGCTCGATAGCAAGGCCGTGAAGGAATACCTCGGCGAATCGTACCGACGTTTCGAGATCGCGGTGATCTCCACCGTCATCCGGATCAAGACCGTCCAGCGGTTCGCCAGCGCAACTTAGCGCGATCAGCCAGTCGTTTCGCTCGCGGCCGCTGTGCCGCGAGCGATACCTATCATTCAAAATTCAACTCAGAAGGAGCACGAGCCGTGGCTGAAATCATCGACCTTCACCGCTCCGCGCGGCCGCCAAGGGAACGGGCATCCGCCATCGATCAAGTTGACCGAAAGGTGGTGCGCATACGTCAGGAGAAAACATCCCCCCTCATCAGGGCCGCCGTCGGATATGTTCATGCCGTCACCGCATACGAAGCAGGCTTCATGGTGGATAGCACGCAGGATTGGCAAGTTGCTGGCGCCGGAGGCGCGCTGGGCGCAAAGCAGATCCGAAAAGCTAAGCGTTCGTTACGCGAGCTAGCCAGTATGTGCCGGTCCGATGGCTATCAGTCGTCGGTTGAGATGAAGGCAAAAGCGCAGGTTGTCGGCTTCATCATGGGTAAGTTGACAGACGGAGAACGCGACCTTGATTTGAACCAATCGGACTTCATCAGAGCATTCGCGGCAGAAATCGAGTATCTTTACGACGCTGCCTATCGTCTCGAATGGACGAAGAACCGCACTTAAAAGATCGGTGCGCGCGCGGGCAGGTGCGGGGCGTCGGCACTCAAGCCGGCGCCCCATCAGATCCGAAGGTTCGAACGCAGAGGAACGGACATGGCCAACGAACGATCGGCACAGAAGCGCGTCGCGATCTATCTGCGGGTTTCAACCGACGAGCAGACCACCGAAAATAAGAATGTGAGATCGAGGCGCTCGCCGCGATGGCTATTCATGCTGAAGCACATCCCCAGGCTTCATGCGCAGGCCAGTTAGAGCGTGGATATTCGCGGGGCCGACTGCTTCGATGCTCTCGCCGGCATCGACCGGAACCTTGGCCTTAACCAGTTCCTTGGCTTTGGCCCAATCCAGTTCATAGACATAAAACAGCCGTTCTAGGCTCGGCGGCGGTTTCACCCGAACCAACCAACCGCCTTGCTTGTCGATATCTTCTTTTCGGGGTTCGCTCATATCGCCAATATGGCCCGTAACTGAGCCGATTCCTAGGCGTCCAGACCTGCCATAATCAAAACTGACCCCCTACCCAAAAATCGGTCCCTTTGCGCCCCCGTAGCCACCTTCAGCCGGTGGTCCGCATCGGAATTACCGTCGCAGTTGTCGGCCGGCGCGTCACGTAGTCGGCCCAATCATTCATCAGCGCCCGGCGCTTTTCGATCATCGGATCGCGTCGGTAGGCACCTTCGATCCTGCCAACAGTATGCGCCAAAGCCATTTCGACGACGTGGTTTGCGTGATCTGTGGTTGCAGCAGCCCAGTCCCGAAATGTGCTGCGGAAGCCATGCGTCGTCAGATCCGCCCTGTCCATCGACCTGAGCAATTTGAAGAACGATTTGCCTGGCAATCGCCGGTCGTGCACCTGGAACAAGTATTCTTGGCCGGCCTCGACTGCCGGCTTGACAATCAATCGCGCGGCTTTTGACAACGGCACGTGGTGCACCATGCCCGCTTTCATTCTTTCGGCCGGTACCGTCCACACTGCCCGGTCCAAATCGATTTCACTCACTTTGGCCCTGATAACCTCACCCGATCGCGCAGCGGTCAAGATCAGGAATTCAAGTGCGGCCGCTGCGGCTTCGGTCTGTTTGCGGAGATCCAACACGAAGGCGGCAATCCGATCGAATGGCAGGGCCGGGTGGTGCCGAACGGCGCGTACCTTCTTCGACTTCGGCAATAAATGCTCGAGATGATGGCGCCACCGTGCCGGATTGGCGCCCTCGCGATAGCCGCGGGCGGTCGCGTAAGCCAATACGGCCTCGATGCGACCGCGTACCCTCCCAGCGGTAACAGGAGTGGTCAGCCACATCGGTTCAAGGACCTTAAGGACTGCGCCGACATCAACGTCAGCGAGCGGAAGAGTTCCCATGTTTGGGAAGACGTGATTTTTGAGGCTCAGCTCCCAATCGCGGGTGTGTTGCGGATTGCGCCAGGCGGCCTTGTTGGCCTCGAAATAAAGCGTCGTGCAGTCCTGAAACGATACTGATCGGGCGTCTTCGAAGTTCTTGGCCCTTCGATCGGCCTCCCGGCGCTCAATCGGATCTATGCCCTCTCGGCAAAGGGCTCGGGCATCCTCCGCTTTCGCGCGCGCATCAGCCAGGCCAACGTCGGGGAACGGGCCCAGCCCCATATCGCGAGACTTGCCCCGCAGCATGTATCGGAAGATCCAGCTTCGTGACCCGGAGGCGCTTACCGAAAAATACAGACCTCGACCATCGGCATGAAAGCCGGGCGGCTTGCTGGTCAGTCCGATCGCTGAGAGCCGATTGTTTTCTCTGGCCACGGTGCAATCCTTCCCATAAACCATCCCACAAACTCGCTTTGGATTGTGGCGAACAAGCCCGAACATGCAGACACGCTAAATGCAAGAAGTATCCGGTATGGCTGTGGAAATCAGACGATGGCGGACGACTGCGAACACACATTTTCGGAAGCTACGTCCGGGTTCGCGCATAGCGCGACTCTCTGCATTCGAATATAACGGGCCGTACCGCGAATCGCGGGATTCGAGATTGAGCTACAGGGGGAAGTGCCGATGACGCGCGAATTGTTCTGGCTGTCGCTGACGGTCATTCTGACGGGGCTGTTGTGGGTGCCCTACGTTCTCAATCGCTGTCAGGTTCGCGGCCTCGGCGGCGCGATGGCAAACCCCTCGCGTGGCGACAAGCCGCACGCGGAATGGGCCACCCGGCTGATGTTCGCGCACGACAACGCGATCGAGAACCTCGTCATCTTCGCGCCGCTGGTGCTGATCCTCAACGCCATGGATTACTCGAGCAAATGGACCGTGCTTGCCTGTGCGGTGTATTTCTGGACCCGGCTCGCCCATCTGATCGTCTACACGCTCGGTCTGCCGGTGTTCCGGACGCTGGCCTTCACGGTCGGCTTTCTGGCGCAGGCCGTGCTCGCGCTGGCGATTTTCGGGATTCTCTGAGCTTCCTCGCTCACCCGTCATTGCGCGCGAAGCAATTCATCTCCCTATCGCCGTCATTCCGGGATGGTGCGACAGCACCAGACCTCAGATGCGCAATTGCGCATCGGGGAATCTCGAGATTCCGGGTTCGACGCTTGCGCGTCGCCCCGGAATGACGGAGAGAGGATTGCTTCGTCGCTGCTCCTCGCAACGACCATCGCGGGTGACTTCTCTCATGGAAACATCGCCGGCTGGTCGATGCCCGTGGTCTCGGCAAAACCGAGCATCAGGTTCATGTTCTGCACCGCCTGACCCGAGGCGCCCTTGGTCATGTTGTCCAGCACCGAAACCAGGATCGCCCGTCCCTCGATCCGATCGGCGACGACGCCGATGCAGGTCATGTTGGAACCGCGGACATGCCGGGTTTGCGGTGTCTTGCCGAACGGCAACACGTGGACGAACGCCTCCTGCGCGTAGGCCTTCGTCAGAATCTCGTGCAGGTCCTGCGCGGTCTTGCCCCGCCGCCCTCGCACATAGATCGTCGACAGCAAGCCACGGTTCATCGGCAACAGATGCGGCGTGAAGCTCACCACCACCGGCTTGCCGGCGGCCTTGGAAAATTCCTGATCGAGTTCGGACATGTGGCGGTGATGGCCGACACCGTAGGCGTGGAAGCCCTCCGACACTTCGGTAAACAGCATCTCTTCCTTGACCGAGCGCCCGGCGCCGGTCACGCCGGATTTGGCGTCCACCACGATCTCGTCGGGTTCGATCGCCTTGGCTTTCAGTAACGGAATCAGCGGCAATTGCGCGCAACTGGTATAGCAGCCGGGATTGGCAACGAGGCGCGCCTTCTTGATGTCGCGCCGATAGACCTCGACAAGGCCGTAGACCGCTTCCTTCTGCAATTCGGGCGCATGATGATCATGGCCGTACCATTTGGCGTACGCGGCGGGATCTTCCAGCCGGAAGTCGGCCGACAGGTCCACCACCTTGGTGTCGGGTGCCTTGGCAATCAGGTCCTTGAGCACCTTCTGCGTGGTGGCATGCGGCAGCGCGCAGAACACCAGATCGAGCGCCGCCGTGGCCCAGTCGACCTCGTCGATCGAGACCAGCCTGGGAAGATCGTAGGGCGCAAATTGCGGAAACACCTCGCCGAGCGGCAGTCCCGCCTTGCGGTCCGCGGTCAACAGCACGATCTCGACCTTGGGATGACGCAACAGCAGTCGCACCAGCTCGGCCCCGGTGTAGCCGGAGGCGCCGAGAATGCCGATCTTCTTCTTCGTACCCATCACATCGTCCCTTCAGGCAACGCCGTATCGTTCAACGCTGTGGTCCCGGATGCGACCAAATGCGGTCGCAGCGCGCGCATTTCGCTCGCCAGAACCTGCGCGGCGGGCTCCGGCTGGCGGGCCAGCGCCGCGGCGATTGCGGCGTGGTCGACGTCGGATTTATGCTGGTTCAGCTTGAAGCTGCCTTCGACATCGTCGACCGACATCAGCAAACCGACAATTGCTTTTTTCAGGGCCGCCAAGCGTCCAGCCGTCATCTTCGACGACGTCCAGGGCGGTTTAGGCGCGAGCCAGCGTTCGAACCTGGCGCTGAGCGCGTCGAGATGCGGACCGAGTTCGCTGTCGGATATTGTTCGCACCGTGCCGGTCAGATGTACGGCTTGATAGAGCCAGGTCGGCACCTGATCCGGCGAGGCGTACCAGTCCGCCGAAACATAGGCATCGGCACCGTTCACGGTCATCAGCCAGGGAGTGGCTCCGTCTGCCAATTTCGCCAACGGATTGCCGCGCGCGACATGAAACGCGGCGCGTGGCGTGCCGTCATCGGCGTAGCTGAGGTAAAACGGCAGCGACGAGGCGATCGGCCTGGCGCCGTCCCAGGCGCAGACCGTGCCGAATCCGCGCGCCTGCGCAAAGGCGAGGCTCGCGGCGCGATCGGGCTTGAACGGAGGTGGCGTATACATTTCAAACTCCTGCTTGACGTAGGAGCCGCCAGACCAGACCGCGTGCTGTTGGAAGGAAAATGCCGCGGACCGGATCCGGCGGCAGGGGCAGATATCTTAAACGCAGACGTCCGCCCATACCGCAAGGCTACGGCGGCGGCGAGCGATGAGGATGGTCGCGGCGTTGATCATGGCCGCGGCTATAAGGCCGCGACGCTTCTTCGTCAAGATGCGCCGCGCGTCATTCCGGCCTCAAACCGCACGCCACAGCCATTCGGCTACCTGCGCGATGACGTCGCCGAACAGCAGCAGTGCCGCCGACCAGACCAGCGCCGAGACGAAATTGGCGACCTGAAAGCGCCAGTACGGCATTTCGAATATCCCGGCGGCGAGCGGTACCGAGGCCCGCAACGGCCCGAAGAACCGCCCGATGAAAATGCTCGGCACGCCCCATTTATTCACGAAGGCCTCGCCGCGCGGCAGGATGTCGGGATAGCGCGACAGCGGCCACATCTGCGCGACCTGTTCCTTGTACCTGAAGCCGAACCAGTAGGAGACCCAGTCGCCGAGCGCAGCCCCGATCCCGCCGGCGATCCAGACCGGCCAGAAGCTGATTCCACTGGCGCCGATCAGCGCTCCGATCGCGACCAGCGCGCCCCAGGCCGGGATCAGCAGCGAAATGAAGGCCAGCGATTCGCCGAACGCCAGCACCAGAACAATCGGTGCGGCCCAAGCCGAATGGTCGCGCACGAAGTCGGCGAGCGCGCGCGCAAAATCTTCCATTCTCGATCGCCCTTCCGCGGCCCCTTCGGGCCATTGAACCTTCCCAGCAGTTCGACGCCCAAGTACAGGTAAGCCAGCCCGTCGCGTGACATCAAGTCACAAAGCCGGGCGGTGTGGGCTTTGGCATGCATTGATTTTTCGATTCCCGTTCAATTCCGCAGTGATCAAGAAAGGACCGTCCAATGATCGGAACGTTGATGATGTGCGTGAGTGTTGTGATTTTGCTGATCGGGATGCTCGCCGGCATCGTGATGGGCATCGAGCAGGACTTCATGCTCGCACCGGCGCACGCGCATCTCAACCTGGTCGGGGGCGTCCTGCTGTTCCTGTTCGGCCTCTACTACCAGCTGGTCCCGGCGGCCGGGAGTTCGAGCCTGGCCAGGGTCCAGGGTTGGCTCCACATCATCGGCGCCATCCTGTTTCCGGCCGGCGTCGCGCTGGTGCTGCTGAAGGGACCCGCCTTTATCGCAGCGCCGATCGTGGGATCGTTGATCGTGACCGCGGCGATGGCGCTGTTCGCCATGATCGTGTTCCGAACCTCCCGCGCCTGAAAGCGGCCCCACAGGAAGTCGTCGCCGGCTGCGCGCCGGCGTCACTTTTTAAGCTCATCCGTGGCATAGTCAGGAGCAGCCGATTCGCTCTGGCTCGGCCGGGCGCAGCACATGAAAAGATATGTCTAAACCATTGAAGTCTAACGCTAAAACAAAAGCAACGGACGATCTGTTTGGCGACGGCGCGCCGAAGGGCCGGGCTTCGCTCAAGCTTGCGTCCCGCGGTTCAGGCGCCGAGACGGGCTACACCGCCGCCGATATCGAGGTACTCGAAGGCCTCGAACCGGTGCGCCGCCGCCCCGGCATGTACATTGGCGGCACCGACGAGAAGGCACTGCATCATTTGTTTGCGGAAGTCATCGACAACGCCATGGACGAGGCGCTGGCGGGACACGCCTCGTTCATCGAAGTCGAATTGAGCGCCGACGGATTCCTCACCGTCGCCGACAACGGCCGTGGCATCCCGGTCGACCCGCATCCGAAATTTCCGAAAAAATCCGCGCTCGAAGTCATCATGTGCACGCTGCATTCCGGCGGCAAATTCGATTCCAAGGTTTACGAGACCTCCGGTGGCCTGCACGGCGTCGGCGTGTCCGTGGTGAACGCCCTCTCCTCACGGCTGGAGGTCGAAGTCGCCCGCAGCCAGAAGCTCTACCGCATGGCGTTCGAGCGCGGCCATCCCAAGGGCAAGCTCGAAGACCTCGGCAAGATCAACAACCGCCGCGGCACCAAGATCCGCTTCAAGCCGGACGCCGAGATTTTCGGCGCCAAGGCGTCGTTCAAACCCCAGCGCCTGTTCAAGATGGCCCGCTCCAAGGCCTATCTGTTCGGCGGCGTCGAAATCCGCTGGCACTGCGATCCTGAATTGCTGAAGGGCGTTGACGACGTTCCCGCCGAGGATACGTTTCACTTCGCGGGTGGCCTGAAGGACTATCTCGGCGCCGCGGTGCACGCCGACACCCTGGTGCATCCGGACATCTTCTCCGGCAAGTCCGGCCGCAACGGCGCCCACGGCGCCTGCGAATGGGCCGTGGCCTGGACTGCCGATGCCGACGGCTTTCTCTCGTCCTATTGCAACACCGTGCCGACGCCGGACGGCGGCACCCATGAATCGGGCATGCGCAGCGCGCTGCTTCGCGGATTGAAGGACCACGCCGAGCGCGCCGGACAGGGCAAGCGCGCCGCCTCGATCACCTCGGAAGACGTCATGGTCGGCGCCGCGGTGATGCTGTCGGTGTTCGTGCGCGAGCCGGAATTCCAGGGCCAGACCAAGGACCGCCTCGCCACGGCCGAAGCCCAGCGCATCGTCGAGCAGGCCATCAAGGATCCGTTCGACCACTGGCTGTCGGGCAATCCGGTCCAGGCGAGCCGGCTGCTCGATTTCGTGATTGAGCGCGCCGATGAGCGGTTGCGCCGCCGCGCCGAGAAGGAAATCTCGCGCAAGACCGCGGTCAAGAAGTTGCGCCTGCCCGGCAAGCTCGCCGACTGCACCGACACCGCCGCCGAAGGCTCCGAGCTTTTCATCGTCGAGGGGGACAGCGCCGGCGGCAGTGCCAAGCAGGCGCGCGATCGCAAGACGCAGGCGATCCTGCCGCTGCGCGGCAAGATCCTCAACGTGGCCTCCGCCACCAAGGACAAGCTCACCGCCAACGCGCAGCTCGCCGACCTCATGCAGGCGATCGGTTGCGGTATCGGGCCGCATTACCGTGAAGAGGATTTGCGCTATTCGCGCATCATCATCATGACCGACGCCGACGTCGACGGCGCGCACATCGCCTCGCTGCTGATCACCTTCTTCTACCGGCAGACGCCGCGGCTGATCGACGAGGGCCACCTCTATCTCGCGGTGCCGCCGCTCTATCGGCTGACCCATGGCAGCAAGACGGTTTACGCCCGCGACGACGCCCACAAGGATGCGCTCCTGAAGAGCGAATTCAACACCAACGCCAAGGTCGATGTCGGCCGCTTCAAGGGCCTTGGCGAAATGATGCCGGCACAGTTGAAGGAAACCACCATGGACCCGGCCAGGCGCACCCTGCTGCGCGTGGTGCTGTTGGCCGACGATCGCGACGGCACTGCCGATTCCGTCGAGCGCCTGATGGGCACCAGGGCCGAGGCGCGCTTCGCCTTTATTTCCGACAAGGCCGAATTCGCCCGCGACGATTTGTTGGATGTTTGAATAAAGCCTAGAGTTTATCCATTGGCGCGCCACCCTGGCCGCCCTGGCACGCCGATCGGCGCGCCACCGCCGGCGAGGAAGGTCCCATGCGCAAACTGCTGCTGGTTCTTGGCTTTATCGCACTCGGGATCGGACTGCTCTGGATCGGCCAGGGTACCGGCGTGATCAAGTGGCCGGAATCGAGCTTCATGATCAGCCAGATCCAGTGGGCCGGCTATGGCGCCGTGCTGGGCGCGCTCGGTCTGATCCTGATCTGGCAGAGCAAGCGCTGATCATCCATCCCACGGGACGATCACTGCCCGCCGGATGCGGGCCTGTGTCGCCGCGTCCGCCAAGGAGAAGCCAACCATGAAGCCTTTCGATCTCAACGGCAGGGTCGCGATCGTGACCGGCGGCAAGGGCGGCATTGGCCTCGGCATGGCAACCGGGCTGGCGGACGCCGGCGCCGCCATTGCCGTCGTCGGGCGCAATGACGCGAAGTCAGGGGATGCCGTGGCCGGCCTCGTGCGGCGTGGAGCCAAAGCCATTTCCGTCGTCACCGATGTCACCGACCAGGCCGCGGTCGGGGCCATGGTCGAGCGCGTCAGGCGGGAGTTCGGCCGCATCGACATCCTCGTCAACAACGCCGGCATCAATATCCGGAAGCCTCCGCAGGCGCTCGATATCGAGGAGTGGGACCGCGTCATCAGGACCAACCTCACCAGCGCGTTCCTATGCTCGCAGGCGGTGCATCCAGCCATGAAGGCCGCGGGCGGCGGCAAGATCATCAATATCGGGTCGATGATGTCGATCTTCGGCGCGAGCTTCGCGCCAGCCTATGCCGCGAGCAAGGGCGGCATCGTCCAGTTCACCCGCTCCTGCGCGGTCGCCTGGGCCGCCGACAACATCCAGGTCAACGCCGTATTACCCGGCCGGATCGATACCGAGCTCACCCAGCGCGCCCGCGAACAGATCGACGGCCTGCACGACAAGGTTCTCGCGCGCACGCCGGCGGCACGCTGGGGCGTTACCGCCGATTTCGCCGGAATCGCGGTGTTTCTCGGTTCCGCCGCGTCGGACTTCGTCACCGGCGCCGCCATTCCCGTGGACGGAGGCTTTTCGGTCATGGGGTGAGCTCGAAAACCCCGGTTGCGGCTAGCCGGCGGCGCCGCCGGACGCCGGCGAACGCACATGCTCCGGGCGCACACCGACGGCGATCAATCGCGCCGTAATCCCCTGCAGCCATGGAACGGCATTGACCATACGTGCGAGCAGAGGCGCCTTGAGCGGCTGATTGCCCGGCTTGAGCGCCAGGCTGATGATGTTGTTCTGGGCGACCACCTGCATCCGCTGCGTCATGCGCACCGGGAATTCCCGGCGTCGGCGCACCGCATCGAGATCGTGCTCCGGCGGGCAGCCGTCGGCAAGCTTCGCCGCGAGCAGATTTGCGCTGGCGACCGCATCCTGCACCGCGAGGTTGACGCCGACGCCGCCAACCGGCGACATCGCGTGCGCGGCGTCGCCGATGCAGAGCAGGCCCGGCCGGGTCCAGCGTTTCAAGCGGTTGATCGCCACCGTCAGCAGCTTCACATCGTCCCACGTCTTCACATCCGACATGCCTTCCTTCAGGACTGGCGCCATGCCGACGACGTCGTCACGGAATGCATCCAGCCCGCGCGCCTTGAGCGCATCGTATTGTCCCTTGGCGATCACATAGGCGCATTGCCAGTATTCGCCGCGGTCGAACGTCACCATCATCTTGCCGGTCTCGATGCGTCCAAACACGCTTTCGGTTTCGTTGGCGCGCTTGCCGGCGCGAAACCAGAGCACGTCCATCGGCGCGCCGATCTCCTCGACTTCGAGACCCGCGCGCTGTCGCACCACCGAATGCCGGCCGTCGCAGCCGATGGTCAGGTCGGCGCGGATATCCACCGCACCTTGCGGCGTATTGGCCTTGACGCCGGCAACCTTATCGCCGGACCAGATGAGATCGGTCGCATCGGCGTTCATCATGACGGTGAGCGAGCCAAACCGCTTGCCCTTCTCGCGCAGGAAATTGAGAAAATCCCATTGCGGCATGAAGGCGATGAAGGGGTATTTCAGCTTCAGCCGGCCGAGGTCCGCGATCCGGATCGAGCTATCGCCAAACCTGGCGTCCATTTTTTGCAGCTGCTGGTGCGGAAGCTTCAGGAAACCATCGATCAGGCCGAGTTCGTCCATCACCTGCAGGGTCGAGGGATGCACGGTGTCGCCGCGGAAATCCCGGAAGAAATCGGCGTGTTTCTCCAGCACCAGCGTCTCGATGCCGGCGCGACCCAGCAGATATCCCAGCATCATGCCGGCCGGACCGCCGCCGACGATGCAGCAGCGGGTGCGGCGATAGGACGGCCGTTCCGAGGGACTACCTGCATCCATGATAAGCACGGCTCTGCTGAAAGACGCATGGCGTCGAAAACTCTTGAACTCAGATACGCTGCCGTCGCGACAGGTCAACTCCACAGACACCGATTTGGTTGCGGACGGCAGCTTGAGCATGGGACCGCCGGCGGGCCGGCCGCGATTGGCACGAGGTGGCGATGCCGCTGCGCTTCACGGCGCCAGGGTCTGCCGGGCCGCCTTCCTGAGCACCGGCGCCGCAAGGTTCAGGGCGAGCGACCACAGCGCGAGCCGCGGGCTGACGAAACTGAGCGCGATGGCGAGCAGCGACGAGACGATCAGCAGTATGGCCGACAGTTGGCGGTGCCGGAGATGATCACCCTGCTCCAAATGCGGCGTGATCGAAACCAGACGCATGCCGACGGCGGCGATCAGCAGGGTATGACCGGCATACAGCCAGATCGCCGGCGGAAAATGCGCGAAGCGGCCGACCACGATGGTGGAGAACGGCACGCAGGTGATGAGCAGCAAATAAAGCAGCCACCAATTGGAGTATTCCCGGTTGACGAACTCCGCGCGCGATCGAATCTCGATGTTCGACAGCCAGCGCAACCCGAGCAACCCGAAGCTCAGAACGTAGGGCAGGAACTTCGGCCACAGCGCAGCCAGTCCCTGCAGGAATTCACTGCCGTCCGCAGGGCGGAAATCGTCAGGCAACCGGATGTCGAGGATCAACAGCGTCATGGCGACGGCGAAGATGCCGTCGCTCAGGGTATCGACATGGTTTTTCCCGGCTGGACCGCATTTCATGCAAAAACATTAAGCTTTTTCAACGCTTCCCGCGCCTGCTCCATTGACTTTGCCCAATTCGTCCCTATGTTCCGGCTCGACGCGGCCCGGTATCGAAGCGCGATATCCTGAGTAAGCCGCCTGTCTGCGTATCCGAAAATCCCGTGCATGATTGCGTGCCGTTCCGGGGTTGAGCGCAACAGTATTATCCGAGATTCCAAGCGGCGGTATCTACCAGAGGCTCAATATCTTTTTCCCATCTCGGCTTGTCCGACAAGGTGCTCGCCGCCGTCGCGGCCACCGGCTACACCACCCCTACCCCCATTCAGGAACAGGCAATCCCCCATGTTCTGGCGCGCCGGGACGTTCTCGGCATCGCCCAGACCGGGACCGGCAAGACCGCTGCCTTTGTCCTTCCCATGCTGACCATGCTGGAAAAGGGCCGCGCCCGCGCCCGGATGCCCCGCACGCTCATCCTCGAGCCCACCCGCGAACTCGCCGCCCAGGTGAAAGAGAGCTTCGACAAATACGGCGCCGGCCAGAAGCTCAACGTTGCGCTTCTGATCGGCGGCGTTTCGTTCGGCGATCAGGACATCAAGCTGACCCGCGGCGTCGACGTGCTGATTGCAACGCCCGGGCGACTGCTCGACCACACCGAACGCGGTGGCCTGTTGCTCACCGGCGTCGAGTTGCTGGTGATCGACGAAGCCGATCGCATGCTGGACATGGGCTTCATCCCCGACATCGAGCGCATCTGCAAGCTCGTGCCGTTTACGCGGCAAACGCTGTTCTTCACGGCGACGATGCCGCCGGAAATCCGCCGTATCACCGAAGCCTTCCTGCACAATCCCGAAAAGATCGAAGTTTCGCGACCAGCCACCACCGCCGTCGGCGTGGCCCAGTTCCAGGTCCCGGTTGGCCGCGAGCCACACGATAAACGGGAAACGCTGCGGCACCTGCTGCGCGACGCCAAGGATCTCCAGAACGCCATCATCTTCTGCAACCGCAAGCGCGAAGTGGCGTTGTTATACAAATCGCTGCAGAAACACGGCTTCAGTGTCGGAGCCCTGCACGGCGATATGGATCAGTCGGCACGCACCGCGGCGCTGGATCAGTTCCGCAAAGGTGAAATCCCGCTGCTGGTGGCATCCGATGTGGCTGCCCGCGGCCTCGACATTCCCGCGACGAGCCACGTCTTCAATTTCGACGTACCACATCACGCTGACGACTACGTCCACCGCATCGGCCGCACTGGTCGCGCCGGACGTGCCGGCACCGCGATCTCCCTGGTCACTCCGCTCGATCAAAAATCCATTGTCGCGATCGAAAAGCTGATCGGACAGACCATTCCCCGCGCTGATGGCGGCCCCGAAACCCAGCCGGTTGACGCTGCCACAGCGCCCGCCAGCGGCGAAGCCGAGCATCCGCGCCGCTCCCGCAGCCGAGAGGGCGCCAGGGAAGGCACACGCGAGGGCCGCAAGCCGCGCCGTGAGCGCGATTCCCGACGTTCCGGCGGCCGCGGCGGTCATACCGGTTCGCCGCCGCCATCCCCGGCGGCCGCATTTACACCGCCGGCTGCGCCCCAACCCTCCCGCACGCCCTCGATCGGCCGTGCCGAAGCCCCGCCGTCGCCCCGCGATCCCGCGCCGGAGCCTGCGGACCATTCGCATCTGCCGGCCTTCCTGCTGCGCCCCGTCCGCGCCCGCGTCTAGGAGCGTCTCCCTCCGCCTGCGACCGCCCGATCGGCCCCGTTTACCGGTCCTTCACTCTCGTCCGTTAGCCTGACCGCGATATTTTTAGGCATTGCGGTCGGGACGACGGGCAGGACGCTCGCTATCGGGGATAGTATCCAGTGATCAAGGCGCTCGACGAACACGAACGCACAATGGCCTTTGCCGAAGTGGCACTCGGTCAGATCAGGTCGCTCCGGCAAACCGCTGTCCCCCGCAATTATGAAATCTGGTACGTCTACGCCACCGGGTACAATTCACCGCTGAACAAGATCATCAATGAGACGCTGGCGCGCAACGGCAAGTTGAGCGAGGCCGATCTTGAGCTGATCTACGAAACCTATCTGTCGCAGACCAAAACCACCGACCGCATCGACAAGGTCGGCGCACGCGTGATCGGCGAAATCGACGACGTGATGACGCTCATCACCGAAGCGCTGGGAATGTCGGCGAGCTATGACGACAGCCTGGTTGACGCCAACAAGAAGCTCTCGGTCGCCAACAATCGCGACGATGTAAGAGCCGTGGTCGAAGCATTGGTCAAGTCGACCCGCGAGATGCGCGGCACCAACAAGGCGCTCGAGGAACGGCTGACGCTGTCCAAGTCGGAGATCAGCAACCTGCAGCACAGCCTCGAGGCGATCCGGGCCGAAAGCCTGACCGATCCGCTCACCGGCCTTGGCAATCGCAAATATTTCGATCGCTCGATCGGCGTCGCGGTTCAGCAGGCGCTCACCAATGGCCAGCCGCTATCGCTGTTGATGTTCGACATCGATCATTTCAAATCGTTCAACGATTCCTACGGCCACCTCACCGGCGATCAGGTGCTCCGGCTGGTCGGCATGTCGCTGAAACAAACCATCAAGGGTCAGGACATCACGGCGCGCTACGGCGGCGAGGAATTCGCGGTGGTGCTGCCGAACACCGCGCTGCGCCAGGCGCTGACCGTCGCCGATCACATCCGTCGTGCCGTGATGGCCAAGGAATTGAAGAAAAAATCCACCGGTGAAATCCTCGGCCGCGTCACGATTTCGGTGGGCGTTTCGATGCTGAAGCCGGGCGACGATACCGACTCGCTGATCGAACGCGCGGATGCCTGTCTCTACGCCGCCAAGCGTAACGGCCGCAACCGCGTCATCTGCGAAGCCGACCCGGAATACGCGGCCGAGACGCACAGTCAGGTGGCGTGACGTCCTCGGCGTGCGGTGTTTTTCTTCGGCATTCCGGGTTTGGCTGGCTTCTGCGCCGCCTTGCGGGCCTTCGGCGGCTTCCGCAGCGCCGCGCGCTGTGCCGCCGCCAGCGCCGACCTCGCCCAATCCGTCAGTTGCTCGGGATCGTCATACAGCCGCTCCGGCAGCTGCCAATATGAGCCCACCGTGACCGTCCTGGCTTTGGTCTGATACTGAAACGGTTTGGATCCCTCAGCCTCGAACCGCGGGATGGTCTGATCGTCGGCACGCAGGAAAAGTCCGCCACGCAGTGCGAGCGCGAAGTGGATGCCGTCCGCGGAAATGCCGAACCCTGAAAACATCCGGCGGACCGTCACCGGGCCGAAATCGGCAAACAGGTCGATCAGGAAATCGCGGTCCATTGCGGCGCCAGCCCTCGACGTCAGCCCCTCATGGTGGTGAGGAGCGCATCTTATACCAACGGCCCGGAACTGTGACTCATTAGGGATTCCCAAATCAGTGAAACTCTGACTCGATGCTGACTTTTGAGAGGAGCGGCATCGATGGGAGCGGCGGTATCGATCACCCGGCTT
>Ga0182024_10010574_pt1 | contig 18779 bp, 9 predicted proteins | sample P32metaG_FD_120480 | JGI IMG/M metagenome (GOLD analysis project Ga0182024, IMG submission 120480) | Permafrost microbial communities from Stordalen Mire, Sweden - P3-2 metaG (Illumina Assembly) | ecosystem: Environmental > Terrestrial > Soil > Wetlands > Permafrost | place: Sweden: Stordalen... | reverse complement strand
CGTCCCGCGGGCGGACGACCAAGACCGCGCCTACCTGCTGCAGTGGCACGATCCAAAGCACGGTTTCTTCTGGGCATCGCAACTCCTCAACATCGGGCGTTGCGACAACCAGTTGAATTCACCCCATCATCGACGGCTCGTACGCCGCCCGGCCGTGACCGTCAGCCCGATACGCCGAGTAGAACGCCGCCAGGTCCATCTCCCGTACGGCGTCGATCACAAACCACGCCAGATGATCCGCCGGCAGCCAATCCCGCACGTCCGGCGGCAACAAAAACCCCTGCTCACAACAGCTCTCAATGAAATTCTGCGACATACCGGAATTATGTTAAAAACGCCGGACAGACCCCCGTTTGCGCGACAGCCTCCATGGGAAGCAGACATGGAGACGCGACTCGGGATGGGCGGTCGCGCCGGCCTTCGCTGACCGATCGCTGACCGGTTAGAGCCCGCGTATTTGCTGTATTCGGCCGCCCCGATAGATCACCCGGACGCGCGTCGAAGCGCCTATGAGACGGCGCGCGCAATCCTAGGGCAGACGGCAGTGCGCGATCTTGGCTGTGTTCGGATCGAGAGCATATGATCGCCAGATGCCCCGGAGATCGAGGGAGGCGACGATCGCGTTTGCTCGAATCGGATTCGCTTCGGGGTCGTTCCCGCCGCCCGACTTCAACGGCGCCCTCGAAGGAGCGCTGACGCCCGGAAAGGACGTCCTCCGTTACGACCGGCTATGGCGCCTCGCGCGGCACACGACCAACGAGCGCTGGATCTTTGGTCGGCTTGGATTCGAATACCCGGATGCGGCTGCCGGTTTGTGGGACCCCGCGGTGAAGGATTACGTCTCGATCCATCCGGGTCAGCTCGTCAGATACGCGATCGACGTCGAGGCTCGCCGCGTCGGGTTCGAACTCAAGGGGAACACGGTCCGCCCCGGCACGTTCCAGGGCAACTTCCAAGCCCTGCTGAACAAGGAATCGCACTATGCATGGCGGATCACGCTCGAAGGTGTGCGCCAGCCCCCGTGGGAGGAATGGCGCGCGGAGATCTCGAGGCTGGTCAGCGTGACCATGCGGATGCATCGTCCCAATCCGCGATATCCGGGTGACCTAGTAGAACATATGTTCGAAGATGCGAAGCTGGCCGCCGCGACCATCGGCGCACGCGGCGACGATATTGACCTTGACGATTCGGAGCTGTTGGTGCAGGCGTTCTCTCTCGCACAGAACTACGGGAGCATTACGGCGAAAGGCGTGGCCGGTCCCGCAGCCAACAAGGAAGAGTGGCGTTCCTCCGAAGAAGGCGCAGTTGAGCGGGCGAAAGCAGGGCGCGACCCGGAGACACAGGACATCTCGCCGGACGAGTTCAAGCGCGTGCTGCTGGAGCAACGCGGAGATGCGGAAGAAGACGAGGAATGAGAGAGCGCTCGGAGAAGCGCTGGCAGTACATCGTCAAGTCGCTTGATTGCTACGTCGGCGCGGCGGCGTTCATCGCTGTGCTGGTGCTCGCGCGGACTCAGCCGAAGCTTCGGCAGGCGCACCTGCTCGACGTGAGCACCGGCGTCAGCGTCGCGATCCTGGCTGTTGTCTTAGCGGCGTTCGCGATCCTGGTCGCGTTCCTCAGCGAGGACTACAACTTCGTTCTCACGCAGAGCTTGGGCAGCCCGTCGCGAGCTTTTGAGCCGTATGCAATCGTGGCTGTCATCGCTGGTGCGGCGACAGTGACGTCCGTTGTCGGGCTGTTCTTGTGGCCCATCGCGGGGAAGTGGGTTCAGGCACTGCTCATGGCCACGTCACTTGGGCTGACAGCATGGGCCGTCGTCGGCAGCGTGCAACTCGTCGGCATCGCCACCACGCAAGGTCGGCACAAGTTGCGGATACCCGAGATCAGAGCCGCGGCGACTCAGGCCCGCCTGAAGGCTGCAGCCGAAAAGCAGCAGGAAGCTCGAGAACGAAAGCCTGAGGCGTAGGCGGTCCCGGTCATCGGAGCGGCCGCTCTGTGAGTTGAGGTAATCCGGCAGAGGGATCATTAGCGGCATGGCGCGGCCAGGGTTCGTAACGCAACAGGAGCTACTTCGATGGGCAGACACTTTCGGAGCGCGCGTAGTCCTTCCGCGGCTGGTTCGTCGGTTGATCTTGGAATCAGGAGGCGGTGTCAGCGCAATCGATTTCCCGGCCGACGAAGGCACTGCGGCCGGAGGCTGGGACGGAGTCGCTCGCACGGCGGCTGAATCACCGTTCGTACCAGCTGGGCTCTCGCTCTGGGAGCTCTCGGTCAATACCGGAGCCAATAGTAAGGCCGAGGACGACTACTCCAAGCGTGATGCCACCCCCGATGGGTCAGCTACAACTGAAGCGACTTACTGCCAGCTGATCCTACGGCGCTGGACCGATCGCGCGACATTTGCAAAGGACAAGAGCGCTGACGGCAGATGGCTGAAAGTCCGAGCTTACGGCGTTGATGATGTCGAGGCCTGGCTCGAATCGGCTCCTGTCACACACGCCTGGATCTCAGAGCAGCTGGGGCTTCAGCCGTACGGCATGCAGACGGCTGATGCGTGGTGGAACGGATGGGCAATGGCGACCGACCCGGTGCTGACAACCGACGTCGTTCTGGCGGGACGTACCGGGGCGGCCCAAGAGTTGCTCGCACGTCTCGGCGCGGACCCGACCATCGTCACGCTGCGAGCCGACAGCCGAGATGAAGCACTGGCATTCATCGCAGCAGTCCTGCTAGCAGACGATTCAAACGGCAGCGGGAGCCTGCTCTCTCGCACCGCTTTCGTGGACGACGTTGGCACTTGGTGCGCCCTTGCCGATCACACGAAGCCGCTCATTCTGGTTGCCAGGACGCCAGAGGTGATCGCGGAGGCTCGCGGAGCCGGTCACCACCACGTGATCGTGCCATTGAGCACCGGATCGGGAGCCGATATCACGCTACCGCCGCTCGACGCACAGGACACGATCGCGATTCTGAAGACGCTCGGGCTTGAGGATCGCAAGGCTGACGATGCAGGGCGGCTTGCGCGCCGGAGTCTTCTCGCGCTGAGAAGGCATCTTGCGACGAAGCCCGAGCTGCATCAACCATCGTGGGCGGAGCCTCCAGTGGATCGAGTACTCCGGGCCATTCTGCTTGCCAGCCAGTGGTCGGAGGTCGACGGAGACATGGAAGCTGTCGGAGATCTGGCAGGGACCACGGCGGAAGAGCTCGGCGAGCGTCTCATTGTTCTGGCGAGCCACGAAGATCCTGTTGTCGATGATGTCGATCGAACCTGGACGCTGGTTTCGCCATACGACGCCTGGCTGCTCCTCCAAGACAGGTTGACAGCCGGCGACCTCGGCAGATTCAGAGATCTTCTCCTAGCTGTCCTTCTCGAACCGGACCCGTTCGCTGGCATGAGCGACACCGAACGAATGCGTGCGCAACTCGAAGGCAAAGGCCATAAGTACAGTGCCGACTTGCACCAGGGTCTCGCCACATCGCTGGCTCTTCTGGGCACTCATGGCGGCACGGTCGATCTGGGCCGCGGGACGACCGCGGCGAGCTGGGCCGACGGGATTGTCCGGGACCTCATGCAAGCAGCGAACGATGCGAACGACATCGCCGTGTGGACTGTGCTCGCCAGCATGCTTCCGTGTCTCGCGGAGGCGTCTCCTGAGCAGTTCTTGTCCGGCGTGCGTGCCGGTGTTCAGGGCAACGATCCGCTGCTAAGAGGCATATTTCAAGACGCCGAGGACGGCACACCCTTCGGTCCTCACTCGCCCCACAGTGCGCTGCTGTGGGGGATCGAAGCAACGGCTTGGTCGCCCGATCATTTTGGGGCCGCCGTCGATTTGCTTGCCAGGCTCGACGAAATCGATCCAGGTGGCCGCCTCTCTAATCGGCCGTTCAAGTCCCTTAAGAGCATCTTCTGCGGATGGCACCCGGACAACACGGCTAGTTGGGACGGTCGTTTGGCCGCGATTGATGGGCTTCGGGAGCGTCATCCCGATACAGCTGGGCGTTTGATGCTGCAACTGCTGCCCGACCTGCACGGCATTCATGACCCCACGTATGCGCCGCGGTTTCGCGACTGGAAGCCGGACGATCAATCCGTCTCACGTGGCGACTACGACGCGTACATCAGCGCCATTGCCGATCGTCTGCGCCGAGACGCCGGCAAGGACGCCCAGCGTTGGCGCGAGCTCCTTTCTGAAGGAGTCAATCTCGGACCTGAGGAGCTAGCGAATGTGCGAACCGAGCTCTCCACGCTTGTCGATTCAGAAGAGCTCGGCACAGCTGACCGGACGCTCCTTTGGGAGGCTCTCCGCGAGTTAGTCGCAACGCATCGAGAGTTCAGAAAAGCCGCATGGGCGCTATCCGACGAGGATGTTTCTGCGTTCGAGGAGATTGCGCAGAAGATCCAGCCAGAAGCCGCCGCTGACGCTGGTGCATGGCTGTTTGCCGAGCACATGCCCAACATCGGCGACGAGAAGTCCCGTCTGGACGATTTTGCTGCCTATAAGGATGCGCTGGCGATTCGGCGCCGTGACGCTATTTGTGCCGTTGAAGACTCTGGTGGCTTCGAAGCGGTTTGTGGCATCGCCAAGACTGCCGCTGTGCCGATCGCCGTCGGTTGGGCGCTTGCAGAGGGAACGAGCGGCAAGTACGACGGCGACGTTCTGTCGCTCTTCGATTCCAATGAAGACTTCGATCTCGATCTCGCCGGTGGGTTCTTTGCCAAGCGATTCGTGGATGAAGGATGGGGATTCGTAGACGCCCTGCTAGCCAGCCATGCAGACGCGAGCCCAACCGCGCGCGCTCGACTTCTGCTCGCCACCGAGGACTTCCCGAAGGCGTCGAAGGTTGCTGAAGCCGATAGCGCGGAGACGCGGACGGCGTTTTGGACGTTGTGGCCGACCTGGGGTCTGCCGTCTGATTCGACGCTAGTCGTCCCGGCACTCAGAGGCCTTCTTTCGGTCGACCGTTGTGCGGCTGCCCTCGATCTGGCGTCGCAGTACCTCTACGGTTCCGAGGACGATCCGAGCCTTACCGAGGTGCTTTGCGAGAGTCTTGACGCGCTTCTTGGCCGAGAGCAATCGGATCCGGAGATTGGACGCCTATCTCAAAACGACTTTGAGCACCTGTTTGAGTACCTCGAGAAGCATCGCGATGCCGCAGGGATCGGAACCGTCGGCCGACTTGAGTGGGCATTTCTCCAGGCGCTGGGATACGAGCCAGCCGTTCCTAGCCTTCACGCAACACTCGCCGACGATCCAAACTTCTTCGTCGACGTCATGAAGGTCGTCTATCGAGGCCGCTCCGATGAATCGGCGAGTGACGACGACCAGACCAAGGCTATTGCTAGCAATGGCTATCGCCTCTTGTCGTCATGGCGCAGCGTTCCCGGCCTTCAGGACGACGACCTTGTTGACGAGAGCGTCCTGGGAGCATGGGTGAGCCAGGTGCTCGACTCGCTGAAGACTGCAGATCGCGCAGAAGTCGGCGAACTCCAAATCGGACATATGCTGGCATCGGCGCCTGCGGATCCCGACGGGCGCTGGCCGTCTCTCGCCGTGCGAAACCTCCTCGAAAAGCTCCAAAGCGAGCGAGTTGAAGATGCTCTTCGGACGGAGATCTACAACCGGCGTGGCATCACAATGCGCGATCCCGAGGCTGGTGGAGGCCAGGAGCGACAATTGGCTGAGAAGTACCGGACCGACGCAGCAGAGCTTGCGGATCGCTGGCCTCGGACCGCAGCAGTCCTCCGTTCTTTGGCTGAGAGCTACGAACGCGACGCGCGGCACTTCGACGATGAAGCTGAAAAGCGGCGACGCGGAATGAACTAGCCCCTTCGTGTGGAGAGGCTTGCGTGGAGGGCCCGAATCGAACTGCTCCGCCAAGGCAGCCGCCGAATCTAGGCCTCCCGCTTCCGGACGGGAGCTGGCGCCAGCGGTCCCCCACGAGCGGACGACTCTCGTCGACCGACGGTGGCCGAGGCGCGCTTTCGCTTCGGCGACAACTCAGACGTGCTCGTCTCCGCTGAGCTGCCGATCGTGTTCGTGGCTAACCCTTCGCGTCGGAAGCTGCGGTGGCACGATCACGGCGGCCGCTGGGCGATGGGTGTCACCCGCGCCTTAATGACGGCGAGGGAATCCGACCTCCTCTGCGGTTGGGCACAGCTACCCAAGCGCAGAGGCGTACACCGCGGCGAGTTACCTCATGCTTCCTCAAATCCGGTCTCCTCGAACTTTAGCGTCGTAGCGTTCTCCGAGACCGTCCGGACCTTGCCGTCGTCGAAGCCGCCCGGCGCCGTGGCCTCAATCTCGATTGTGACGTTCAGTGTCACGCCGGGTGTGGTTCCGAGCGGACCCAACACTTCGTCCGCGAGCTTCTTGAAGTCAGATGCGTACCTGTCGGGCTGTAGCCGCTTGCTCCCAAAGTAACGCGTCTTGCCGGGGGTCGGCGGGGGTGTCGGGTCCGGGCCGGGAGCGGGAGCTGGGTCTTCTCCTGGCATTGGCGGCGTGGCCTCGGGCACCTCGGCTGCCCGCTGCGCAGTCGCCGGCCCGGGCTGTACGACCAGCGTGGTGTCGGTGACCGCGACGTTGAGGCCGTCAGTCGGCAGGACGAGCGCCCGGTACTTCCCGGTCGCTTCGTCGTAGCCGTCAGCGAGCGCAAAGCCCTCCTGCTCCCAAAGGAGCTGCGGTCCGGTGAGTCCTGCGTCGAGCACACCGCGGTCCCGGAGCCTGGGCATGTACGGGTACTCGGAGTACAGGCGCCAAAGCGACCCGACGGTAATGCGGCCGTCCGCCCAGAGCTTCGCTGCGGTCGTGTCGAGCTGGTGGCGGATCGCCGACGCGGCATGCTGCACGGCAAGCGCGCCGTCATTCCCAAGCCGGCGGCTCACGCGCTCGGCTAGCGATGCCGCCTGGCCCTCGACCTTGGTCGCATGGATCTCGATCGGCTGCCCAGTCGGGACCAGCGCCCACTGGTAGGCACCCAGCAGCCGAGCCTCGCTCGTCTCACTCGCCTTATTTCGGCGATCGACCGCCTGGTTTTTCTGGCTCGTGGTGAGGTTGAGGTCATCCTCCTTAGCCAGGATCTCCTTCCAGCCGAGGTACTCGCGAACGGATCGATCGAGCTCCTCGACACGGTCGGCGTCGCCGGCCAGGTAGACGAGCATGTTGCGGTACGTCCGGTTAGCCGCGCCTCGACGCTCGGTCGCGCCTCTGGCGAACGCCATTGCCTCAGAGTCGCTGACGCCGCGCTTGTGCGTGAGCTTGGGATGGAGGATCACGAGCCGTGCCTCGTCCGTGTCGGGGATCTCGGCGGCATCCTCTGGGCAGACGTGGACACCTACGAACCCTCCGCGAGTCTTCGCCTGGTCGAGCAGCCGATCTGAGATCTCTTTGTGGACGTCCTCGGCGCGGAGTCGCTCGGCCAGATCCTTCGCACGCCGCGAGATGTTCGCCTGGAGGTCGTACCAGTAGCGCCCGCCGGAGCTATAGAAGTAGGTCGCCCGGTCGGCGAGCGCGGCGAGCGCGGAGTGGAAGTTGCCCGGCACATCGCCCGGGGTCGCCGTCCCCAGGAACACGCGCTGGGTCTCAAGGCCCTTGTGGGCAGAGCCGATCGTCGGTGCGGCCCCGAAGAAGACGGTGCGAGCGAGGCGCCTGGTGAGCGAGCGCTGGCCGAACAGCGGCTTGCCGGCGTCGATCTTGACCGGCTCGGCGTTGGGGCCGTCGACGTCGGCGTCGATGACGGCCTTCCAGGAGTCCTGCAGGTATTGGGTGAGCTCGGAGTTGACGGCGGCAGTCCCGATCGGGATCGACGCCGGCATGATCAGCGGCGACTGGTCCTCCCCGACCCACAGTGCGTGGATGACAGTGTTCATGAGACGTAGGACGCCACGGGTGCGTTGGAACCGTTCGAGGCTTGACCAGTCTTCGTAGAGCCGGTCGAACAGCTCGGGGTGGATCGGGTAGGTCTGCTTGATGCGGTCCTCGTAGCTGCCGTCGCGCGCCTCGCGCGGGAAGTCATCGGCGTAGCGGTGATACATCTCCACGAACCCGCGGGCTGTCGCGCTGATCGATGCGAGCGCGTCAGCGTCAGGCGTGACGAACAGACGCTGGCGGACGATGTGGTACGCCTCGTTCGGCGAAGCTGGCCGCCACTGGTCGGCCACTCGCCGCACGACGTTTTGCAGGCGCTTGAGCGCCTCGAGCCCGTGCGCGCCGCCGACCTCCTCGGCGTTCCCGGCGACGGGCTGGGAGTCATCGCCGCTCTCCGATGCAGGGATCGAGATGGCAAGCAGCACACCCGGCGTGCCCTTGACGGCCTCGGTCAGCGCCTGCGCGAAGGTGAACTGGTCATCGAACGTCCCGCCGGCAAGGTCGTCGCGGCCGACGAGGCTGCGTGCGTAGGCGACCCACTCGTCGATCAGGATGACCGCCGGGGCGTAGGCGGCAAGCAAGTCGTGGAGCGCCTTCCCGGGTGGGGTGCGGTTGGCGTCCGCGGTCGCGAGCTTCGCGAACCCGTCCTTGCCGCCGAGCTGCCAGGCAAGCTCTCCCCAGATAGTGTTGACCTGTGTTCCGTCAGCCTTGATCGAGCCCGACGGCGAGATGTGGTTGCCGACCAGGGCGACGCGTCGGACGCCTCCGGCCAGCTCGCCGAACGGTGTTTCGGAGAGGATCTCCTGGACGTCCTGCGGGTAGTCGCTGAGCGGCGTGCCTGAGGCCAGGTGCCACAGCGCGAGCATTGAGTGGGTCTTGCCTCCGCCGAAGTTCGTCTGCAGGTTGATTACGGGCGAGGCGTTCTGGTCGCCGGACAGACGCCGCACCGCGCGGTCGATCAGGTCGCGGAGGCCTTCGGTGAGGTAGGTGCGCGCGAAGAACTGGACCGGCTCTGCGTAGTCCTTGCCCGCATCGTCGGTCGCGGCTACCTTGTAGAGGTCGGCGGCGAATTCGGCGGCCTGGAAGTTGCCGGTCGCGACGTCATCGTGGGGAGCAAGAACCTCTCGCCACGGACGCAGCCCCGCGGATTCAGGCGTCACCGCCGCGGACTTCAGGACCTTCCGATCGTCCTTGTCGGCGGTCAGACGACGCAGGCCGAGGCGGATCGCCTTGATCTCGTCGGCGACGGACGGCGCGCCGATCGCCACCAGAAGCCGCTCGGCCGTGTCAAGGCAGCGGTACGCGTCATCATCGCTGAAGGACTGGTTGTGCGCCCAGTCGTTTCGCGCCTCGCGCAGCTCCTTGCAATACCCCTGGCCAACCCGGCCGATCGCGTCATCAAACGGATACCAACCCGCCTTCAGGTTGTGCGGGATGTTCTCCGTCAGCATACGAAGCTGGACCTGCGGATCGAGGTGGTGGTACTCCTTCCCCGTCGCGCCCTTCTGCTCGTCCTTCAACTGCACGAGCACCGTCCACGAAGCACCCTGGTTCAACCGGGAAGCGACCGACCGCGAGATGAACTCGTCGAGCGGCGGTGCGAGCAGCTCGAACATCTTGCCGACGCGGTCGCGGTTGGACATCGCCATCGATCAATCCTCCTCGAAATCGAACGCGCCCTGCTCACCGGACTGTGCCCGCGGCGACCGTGCCGCATGCACAACGTCCGGCCACGCGGTCGCGACCGTGTTGAACGCCAGCGCATCCTGCGTCCAGCCATTCTTCTCCGCGATCGAGAACAGCAGGAACGCGAGCTCCTTGAGGAGCTCCAAGTCGATCGCGCCGTCGGGACGCTGCTGCGCATTCGCCAGGAACGCACCAGCGATTGGCACGCCTTCGCGCTCCAGTGACTCGATGAGGTGATGCAGCACCTCCCACGCGCCGACGCGGTCGTCGGCGAGGACGTCGTAGTCCTGCGGCATGTTGGCCGGCGAGAGCAGCGTGACCTTGCCGGCGGCGCTTGTGAGGATGCCGTCGCGGACCATTGTCTCGACCGCCGTGTTGCGGGCCCGTGCGAGGTCATCCGCAACGCCAAACTTGCCCGTCGTGTACCCGTGCTGGCGATACCAGGCAATCGCGAACCGCGTCGCGGCGTCGAAGTCGCCCTCCTGCTCGTTGAGGACCTGGTCAAGGATCTCGTTGATCCGCGCCAGCGCTGAGCGCACAGTCATCGTCGTACCGTCGTTCTCGATCACTTTCGCGTAGCGCGAGAACACCGCCATCCCCGGCCCGATCGCAGCTTGCGGGAGGTCGACCGGCGCGATCGTACCCTGCTGGAGCTTTCGCAGCGCGTCGGGCAGCTCGTTATGCAGCGCTGCGATCAGGCCGCGCCGATCGGTCGTCGGCGCGTCGTCGGGGCGCGGACGCAGGGCGAGGACGATGGAGGAAGCAAGGACATTCGTGCGCTGACCGAGCACTCTCCCGGCACTTTCCGTCCTCATCGGCCAGGTCGCGGTGATCGCCCAGCGCGAGCGGATCATGCCGTCGAGGAGTGTCTCCCAGCCGGTCGAGGCGGTGCCGTCGTCGCTAGCTTCCGATTGCTTGAACGCGTAGTAGACCGTGACTGGGACGTCAGCGAGCGCCGCCTCACGGGCACCGGCGAACACGCGCCGGAAGCCGTCCTCAAAGAAGTCCTTTGCGCCGTCCCTGCCCTCGTGGCGGTACGAATTGGCCACAAGCTCGTCGGCTTTCGGGACCAGCATCGTGCTAAGAAGCTCGGGATGCACCTCACGCAGCGACCGGCGCAACCAGACGTAGAAGAAGTCGGAGAGGTCCGAGTAAACGATGTTGTCGTAGTAGGGCGGGTCGGTTGACAGAGCGGCGTGGCGGGCGATCGCCTCACCCGCGTCACTTTGGACCGCTTCGCCGGGGATCGTGCCGGCGTCCAGCCGGCCGACGACATCGGTCACGCGCATGAGGAACGTCAACCAGCCGCCTCCGCCGGGGAACAACACGTTCGCCTCCGCATTACCCCAAACGACCGGGACGGCTTGGCGAGCGAAGACCTCGCGAAACGCACCGCGATCAGGCATCCAAGAGGTCAGGGCCGACGAGAGGTTCGTCATCTTGCTCACGACGAATCCCAGATACGTCGCCACTGCATCGGCGTACGCCTCGGCGTCGGTCCCGCCGGATTCGAGGCGATCGCCGCGTGGAGCACCGGCGGTTCGGGCGTCGCGGAGAACGCGCTCGCGGGCCTCGATGACCAGGTCGCTGAAGGTAGTCAGCGCGACCAGCTGCCGATTGGTGAAGTAGTCAGCAAACGAAAAGAAGCCGTATCTTTTCCCCTGGGCGTTGCCACCAAAGGTTCCGCGCGTTGTCGGACTCAAGCTGTCATCGCTGCTACGAATCCGTTCAGCTTCGGCATTGGCGGCCGCCGCAGCCGCGAGATGTTGGGGCGTTGGGGCTAGGTACTCCCGCCGCCGATCCCCGGCGGCGACGAGGGCCAGCAGCCGGCTCTGTGGCTTTGTGGCTACGTCGAGCTGATCGTGGACCTGCGACGGCGTGATCGCCGAGTCACAGACCCAGCAGTTGAATCTGGCCCCCTGACCACGCTTGTTCGGCTCCGCGGTTCGAGGACCCGAGGCGATGTCAAACTCAACGTGACCTCCCGTCACTATGGGCCGCAGCCATCGCTCCTGACCCCGTTTCTGGGCGAGATCGAGCGAAGAGAGGAGCGGAACCTCGGCGCCACACACGGGGTTCGGACAGGTAACCGTGCGTGCCCAAATCCACGCGATGACTGTCTTGCCGTCAGCCCGTGGATAGAGGTGTCCAATGCGTCGCTCCGCCTCGTTGCGCATCCACTCGCCGTACGCGCGGACGTCGGCGGCGAGCCCGGCCGCCCCTGCCCAGGGGCCGATCCGGCCATCTTCCAAGCCAGGAAACACGGGGGGGCGGCCGGCGAACTTGGGCGGAATCTCAATCAGCGCCTTGTTGATAAGCACGGCGACCGGATTTAGATCTGAGGCGTGGGCCTCCAGACCGAGACGCTGCGCCTCGAGCGGGATCGTGCCGCCGCCGGCGAACGGGTCGAGGATCGGAGGAGGGTTGCCGCCTGTCGACTTCAGAATCTCGTCGTGCGCCTCCGTGAGCAGCGCCTGATCACGCGTGTTCTCCCAAACAACGAGCCGCTCGATTATCCCGTGCAGCCGCTCGCGCTCGACACGTTGAGCGTTCTCAGTCGGGAAGCGATCTGGGTGCGACGACGGGTCGTCGACGAGCTGGGCAAACAGCACAGCCCGAACCGTCGCCAGCGGCTTGCGTGACCACCAGAGATGCAACGTCGACGGGTGGCCCTGGCGGATCGACTTCTCGCGCGCGGACTCCTTGTTGATGCTCTCCAGCGGCAGCGCCACCTCGATCAGCTTGCGCTTCGGCGCCCCCACGGCATCGTCCTTTGCGTCGGTGCTCATCGGGTCAGAACGGCTCCTTGCCCCGTGCCCATGTGGTCTCCCAGTTGCCTCGGTGGCCTGTCGCAGCGAAGTCGCCGGGGTCGAATCGGGCAAACGGGTTCTCGAGGTAGCGGACTTCGTCGTGCTCGGGTCCGCGCGGATCGACACGGACGAGCGCGAGGCGGTAGCGCGGTGCGGTGTTCAGGGCTGTGAGCACCTCGTTATGGGTGATGAAGAAGTCCTCGGCGCCGGCGATGCGTGCCTTGACCTCGATCCGGATCGGGTCCTCACTCTCACGCCGGGTGAGGATGTCGAAGCCCGGGTTGTTGAATGCCTGCTCGACCGGGAGGCGTCCGAGCTCGCGCTCGGCGGCGAGTACACGTTCGACGCCACGGCGCTCGACGCCCTTCGTCTCGACCGCGTGGACGGGTGCGTCCTGTGGGATCTCGGCCTGTACGGCGGCCAGCGGCAGCACCAATGCGGCTGTAACGACACGCGGAGGTCTCGCCTGCATCTCAAGCTGACGGTCGAGCAGCGCGAGCCGCGCCATACGGCGGCCCTCGAGGTCGGCAGCCTTGTACATCAGGCTCGTGTGGCTCTCGCGGGGCTTTTTGCCGGTCTGCTCTTGTTCCTGGGCGACCATCGCTTCGAGGACAAGCCTGTTGTTTTCTTGATCGAGGCGGCGTGCGACCTGCTCGCGGACGCGGTGGAGCTCGGTCTCGCGGCGAACTTGGACCTCGTTGAGAAAGGCTGGGAGCTGGTTGGAGATGATCCAGCTCGCTGCTTTCTCTTCGGCCTGCGCGAGCCACGACAGGGCGCGAGAGGCGACGACTTGGTCGGTTAGCGGCGCCGATACGCAGTCGAGGTATGGCGCCGGCCCGGCGCCCTCGACGGTGCCGTGCTCGTCGATGTACGCGTAGCCGAACCGCCGCGCGATGGATGTCTCGGTCGCGTCGACGATCTCCTGGATGACGCCAACCAGCAGGCGCGGTTCCTGAACGGCAGGTGAGACGAGCACGGTGCCGCGATCAAGGGTCCGATGCCATCGGGCGACGACCAGGTAGGTCACGGCGTCGTGCAGCGGGTGGCCAGGTGCGAGCAACTCGGCCCGTACGCCGTCCACATCGAGGACGTGCTCGATCTCGAAGGTGACGCGGTCATAGCGGGTGGCGATCGGGCGTCTAGTCGCAGAGCGCAGCTCCGCCGGGACGTGAGTGATCTCGAACCGGCCTTGCTCGCGCCGGCGGATCTTGCCGCCCAGCCGTGTGAAGGCCGCGCGGAAAGCTCCTTCGATGTAGTGCGGCTGCAGCCGTCGTGCCCGCGCCTCGTCCATCAGCTCGCGCAAGCGCGCGATGTCCGCATGCTGCAGCGTCTCGGTCACGAGCGCGCGCTCGGTCAGCATCTCCTCGATCCCCTGGGCGACACCAGCATCGATGACCTTCTCCATGTTCGCCCGCGTCTCGGGTAGTTCGCCGTACCGGATCGCCTCGATCAGCAGCGTCCGTAGCGGCGTCTCGCCGAACGCCGTGCCGAGCACGTCGAACACCTTGCCGCCGTAGGCCTTGCGCTGCTCCTCGATCTTCAACAGCAGACGCTTGAACACCTCGCCCTCGCGGGTGTCGTCGGCCACGAGGTTCCACAGGCGGCACACCTCGTGCTGGCCGATTCGATGGATCCGGCCGAACCGCTGCTCGATCCGGTTCGGGTTCCACGGCAGGTCGTAGTTGACCATCAGATGCGCGACCTGGAGGTTCAGACCCTCACCGGCCGCGTCGGTGGCGAGCAGAACCTGGCACGCGGGGTTGTGCGTGAACTCTTCGGTGATCTGGCGACGCTGGGGGCGGCGCACGCCACCGTGGATTGCTTTCACCGCCTCGGGTCGGCCGAGCAACGAGCCGATGCGCCGCGCGAGGTAGTCGAGCGTGTCGCGGTGCTCGGTGAAGACGATCAGTTTGCGCCGCTCCTCGCCCGACGCGTCGGTAGCGAGCGTGTTGTCCTCGAGGATCGTGCGCAGCTCCGACCACTTCCGGTCGGTCTCCGATGCTCGGACGCGCGCGGCGGTCTTGATCAGATCGCGCAGCTCCAGGAGCTCGGCGTCGAGTTCCTCGACGGTCCGCGCAGCCGTCGCGGCGTCGACGAGCTCGTCCTCGATCACCTCCAGCTCCTCGGCGGAGAACTCGTCGTCGTCGAACTCGTCGAGGTCACCGACCGCTTCGGCGACCTTGGGTTCGGTGACGGCGGCGCCTGACAGGACCAGCTGCTTGCGGCGCTCGAGGCGTTCGGCGCGGCGCTGCAGCGAGCGATAGATCGCCTCCGGGCTCGACGCGAGCCGACGCTGCAGGACCGTGAGCGCGAACCCGACCGTGTTGCGGCGCTTGCCGTCGAGCTTGTCGGCCCGGTTCATCCCCTCGCGAACGTAGGTCGTGACCTCGTCGTAGAGGTCCTGCTCGAGCTCGGTCAGCTGATACGGGACGGTCTCGGCGATCCGCTCGGGGAACAGCGGCTTGCCCTCGATCGTGAGCAGGTCCTCCTTGACCATCCGCCGCATCACGCCCGTCGTATCGGAGCTCGAGACCTTCGCCTGGTACTTACCCTCGAACCGATCGCGGTCAAGCAGCGTGAGAAAGAGCTGGAAGTCCTCCTCCTTGCCGCTGTGGGGGGTCGCGGTCATCAGCAGGAAATGGCGGGCGACGTCGCCGAGCAGCTCGCCGAGCTGAAACCGCTTGGTCTTCTCGAGCTTGCCGCCGAAATAGTGGGCGCCCATGCGGTGCGCCTCATCGACGATCACCAGGTCCCACTCGGACTTCGCCAGCTCGGCGAGGAGATCGTCGTTACGAGCCAGCTGATCCATCCGGGCGATCAGCAGCGGGTGCTGCTCGAACGCCGACGCGCCGAACACTGTCTCTGAGAACTGCGGGGTGAGGATCTCGAACGCGAGCCCGAACTTCAGATACAGCTCGTCCTGCCACTGGTCGACCAGTCCTCCAGGCGCGACCACCAGGCAGCGCTTCACGTCCTCGCGGAGGATCAGCTCCTTGATGTAGAGCCCAGCCATGATCGTCTTCCCGGCCCCCGGGTCGTCGGCCAGCAGGAACCGGAGAGGCCGTCCGTCCAGCAGCGGACCGTAGACCGCCCGCAACTGGTGAGGCAGGGGCTGAATGTCCGACGTCGTGACCGCCAACATCGGATCCGATAGGCCGGCGAGCTTGATCCGCTGGCACTCGGAGACGAGCTTGAAGTCCGCCCCGTCAGCGTCAAGGGGTCGCGCCTCGGCCGACGCGATCACGAGCTTCTCCTCGGCGTTCCGACCGAGCACACGCTGGCCGAGATCGCCCTCCAGCGTCTTATACGTCAGCTCAACCGCGTCCGGGCCGTGCGGCTGCACGGCGATGACGGAGACGTTCTGCCCGGGAATCACGCCAGCAAGACGCAGGCCGGGCTGGAGATCCTCGAGCTTGGACATCTGCGGGTTAGGAGTCGACCGTATCGGTTTCGGCTGACGGGATCACGTCACGGCGAGCACCAACGTCCTCCTGCTCGTCACCTGGCCGGGCCTTAGTCAGGGCGGGGCATCCGCGCCGATCCTGCTAGGAGCGGTAGATGACCGGGCCCTGCCTGCCCGGGTCGATTACTTCTTCGGCCACCACGACGGTGTTCGGAGCGGTGTCTTCTCACCGAGCTCCTCATGCGGAAGCTTCCGCGGCAGCTCCTCGAAGTGAGGCGGGAGCGGATCTAGGCGACGATGTCCCGATACTTCTCCCTCCATGAGCCAACTTCTCGTCGAGCTCCTGCAGCTCGTGTCGCATCGGGACAACGCTGGCGAGCCACGCCGCGTGAGCAATCAGTGAAAGTCGCAGGACGAGAAGGAGCGCCCGTGTCAGCTGGTTCTCGTGGCCGGGCGGCAGATTCTCGAACGGTTGGAAGAAGTTGAGCGGGTCCCTCTTCACGGTCGCCATCTTCACTCCCGGGCCTAATGCCCGTCAACTTCATATCCGCCTTCAAGCGCTGTCTCACATTTGTTCTCCGAGACGGAGGGTCTGACTGATCGTGGCGGTCTCGCTAATGCGACGCGATCTTGCCAGTGCCCTCCGGAACGCTCAGCCTCAGAACGCGAAGCTCAGTCGACCAAGCTCAATCAAAGCTCATCGACGAGTTGCTGCACGGATGCGACGCAGTTTTCGAGGTATTCCGCCTTGACCCTGACACGCTTGCCCATCACTTCCATTCGACCAGGTTTCTGGGCGTAGAACGGGCACCCACGAGCAAACGACACAACCCCCGCGGTCTGGAAGTCTCGGATCTCGACCATCACGTCGTCTGTCTTGGCGGCCGAAAACATCTCTGGGTGCTGGGCGATCAGCGTCCTTACATCCGCGTCGATCGACCTAAGGACAGCGGTGTAAGCCGACGCTGCGACCACGTACTGGGTGAGTCGATTCTTCGCAATCACATGAACCTGCGGGAGCTGCCGTCCTTCAGCCTGTAGCTTCGTAGCGAATGCGTACTGGGTGTAGATCGCCGACGGCAGCTTAAGTCCATAAACCAATGAGAATGCGTTCTGGATTGCGCGGCGTGAAGAGTCATCGGCCATTACGGGGAGCACCAGTCGGTCAGCGCTTGCCAACGCGATCTGGGTGTACATCGAGAAGGACGGGTTGGCGTCGACGAAGATAGTGTCGTACTCGTCCCCAATTGCGTCGATCAGATCGCGGAGCCAGTCGATCACCCGGATCCAGGGCGACGTGCTGGGAATTTGGTTGTTCGCCAACGTGGATACGGCATTGCTCTGGAGCTCCAGGATCGGATCGCCGGCGATGACGTCAACGTTGTCCGGGATGGTCGTGTTGTAATCAGCCGGATGCGCGATGTATGCCTGCGGGTCGATCGACGGCGCGGTGTACGGATTCGGCAGACGGAGCTCGAAATACCCGCCGATAGTCCGGCGCGTGGGCTCGTTTTGGCGGGCGAGCAGTATGTCGCTGCCCTTTCCGGTCAAGCCGCCGAACAGCAGCTCCGAAAGGTTTGCCTGCGGGCAAACGTCGATTGCGAGGATCCGCTTTCCGGGATGCTGATCGGCATAAAACGTGAGGGCCTGAAAGCACAGGCTTGTCTTACCGGTGCCTCCTTTGTTGTTCCAAAACGCGTAGGTCAGGGGCATCCACAGGCCTCCAATGTAGGATTTGTGAACCTGATCAAGGGTATCAGATGGCCCTGCTTACTGGCTATTTGGTACTTACCAGCCGCACCTGATGGCCTCGGAGCGATCTGGTCGGAGTGCTTATCTCGCGCCGACCAGATCGAGCTCTACGGTGTGATCCGCGACTACCTCGGCGCTGACATCGGCCGAGTGAGCGAGAGCGACGATCAGATCGACCGCCGGCGTGAGGCGCTCGTGGCGAGCCTGTAGAAGGACCGCAGCGTCTGTTGACGGGCCCGGGTGTCGCGGCCGATACGTGCTTCGGTCACATGGGACTTCTAGAGCTTTCCGCGCGACCGCTGGGGATGTCGGGTTCCGGGGCTCTGTTCGCGGTCAGTCCAAGCCGCCAGCCGCACGAATCTATGCGTTCCGTACTGACCGATTCGTACGATCAGAGGAATGACGGACCGCGAAGATGGCGCAGCTGTAACCACGCCTCGACTGTTCTCGGGGGGGAGGTCACAACTCCACTGGTGGCCGTTCTCGGTGACCGGTGACTGGCACAATCATGTCCCGTCAGCAATGGAGGCAACCCGTGGATCGGCCACACGACGTGTCATCTGACGCCTTCCGGGTTTCGGATCGACGAGCGCGCCCGTCCCCCGAGGCACTCTCCTGGGCAGTGTCATCACTCGGGGATGGTGGAAAGCTCGTCAGCGTGCGCCCGCTGGTGGGTGGGATCTCGTCGGCGGTGCACGGCCTCGTCATCGAGGACCGCCACGGCGGGCGGTCGCGGGTGGTCATGCGGAGATGGTTGGAACCCGAGACAGAGTCTCTGGTTAAGCGCGAGGCGGCAGCGCTGACCGGTCTCGCTGCGACGGGGATTCCCGCATCGGCGCTTGTGGCCGCGGATCCGTCCGGCGACAACGCAGGGTGCCCGGCCCTGCTGATGGAGTGGTTACCCGGCCAAGTGGACCTCGCACCTCGGGATCCACAACGCTGGCTCGGGGCCCTTGCTCATGTCGGGGCCCAGATCCACGAGGCTCAGATCGAGGTGCCGCCGCACGAAGACGGGATCAACCTCTCGGGGTTGGCCTCGAATTCGTTTGCCTGGTCAACTCGCCCGGATGCCTGGAAACACGCGAGGGCGCTCCTATCGGGTGAGACGGCGCCCTCGAATGACGTATTCCTCCACGCAGACTTCCAACATTTCAACGCGCTGTGGTCGCGACGCCAACTCTCCGGCATCGTTGATTGGACTTTCGCCGCGATCGGTCCCAGGGAGCTCGACACCGGCCGGTGCCGCCTCAACCTTGCCGTACT
>Ga0182024_10010573_pt1 | contig 18779 bp, 14 predicted proteins | sample P32metaG_FD_120480 | JGI IMG/M metagenome (GOLD analysis project Ga0182024, IMG submission 120480) | Permafrost microbial communities from Stordalen Mire, Sweden - P3-2 metaG (Illumina Assembly) | ecosystem: Environmental > Terrestrial > Soil > Wetlands > Permafrost | place: Sweden: Stordalen... | reverse complement strand
CTGCACACGGTAGCGGCGGCGCCGGCGGTGGTGCTGGAGCCGAATACGGAACGAGTGGCTTCGGTGCTGTTCCGCACGTATATGCTGCCGTTCGAGCTGGCTTCGATTTTACTGCTGGTGGCCATGATTGGAGCGGTGGTGATGGCGAAGAAGAGGATCTGAGCGATGATTTCGATTGGACATTATCTATTTTTGAGCGTGGCGATGGTCTTGATCGGGGTGGTGGGCATCGTCACGCGGCGCAACGTGATCATCATCCTGATGTCGGTGGAGTTGATCTTGAATGCGGTGAACATCAATCTGGTGGCGTTTTCGCGGCTGGTGGGCTCGGTCGAAGGGCAGGTTTTCGCCATCTTCATCATCACTGATGCGGCTGCCGAAGCGGCGGTGGGCCTCGGCATTATCATCGCGTTTTTCCGCAATCGCGAGACGGTGCTGGCGGATGAAATGGACATTCTGAAATGGTAAGGGCAGGAATGGTGAGCTTCGCGGCGCAGAGCCTTCAGGGAGCGAAGGGTTCGCATGCCATCTGAATATTTTCTGGCGCATATTTGGCTGATCCCGTTGTTCCCGCTGTTGGGAGCGGCGCTGATGCTTTTGATTGGGCGGCGCCTGCCGAATAGCGGCGTGAACGTGATCTGCGTCGGCAGCGTGTTCCTGGCGATGATTTACGCGTTTGGCGCCGTCATCCAGTTGATCATGCGGCCGGTGGCGCAGCGCGTGGCCGAAGTGGTGCTTTTCGATTGGGTGCCGGCCGGCGCGATGCACACCACGGCGGGCCACCTGGCGAACTTCAACGCGCAATGGGGCATGTTGCTCGATCCGCTTTCCGCCGTAATGCTTTGTGTGGTGACGGGCGTCGGCTTTCTGATTCACGTGTATTCGACCGGCTACATGGGACACGAAGGCGGCTACTACCGCTTCTTCGGCTATTTGAATCTGTTCATGTTCTCCATGCTGACGCTGGTCCTGGGGAACAACCTACTGCTGTTGTTCGTCGGGTGGGAAGGCGTGGGCCTGTGCAGTTATTTGCTGATTGGCTTCTACTTCCTCCGGAAATCGGCGTCCGACGCAGGGAAGAAGGCGTTCATCGTCAACCGCATCGGCGACGCGGGCTTCATCCTTGGCTTGTTTCTTCTGGTGGGCACACTGGGCACGCTACGATTTACGGAGATTGGTCCGGCCATCGAGGCGGGCGGATTCGCGGTGGGTAGCGGCCTGATGACCGCGATCGCGTTTTTGCTCTTTGTCGGCGCGACGGGCAAGTCGGCGCAGATTCCGCTGTACGTTTGGTTGCCGGACGCGATGGAAGGCCCCACGCCGGTCAGCGCACTGATCCACGCCGCTACGATGGTGACCGCGGGCGTGTACATGGTCACGCGCATGAACGCGGTCTTCCAACTCGCCCCGCTAGCGATGGCGGTGATGGCTACGATCGGAGCTGTTACTGCGATCTTCGCTGGCTCAATGGCCCTGGTGCAAAACGACATCAAGCGCGTGTTGGCCTACTCGACGGTCAGCCAACTCGGCTACATGTTCCTGGCGCTGGGCGTCGGCGCTTTCACGGCGGGTATCTTCCACTTGATGACTCATGCCTTTTTCAAGGCGCTGCTCTTCCTCGGTTCTGGCAGCGTGATCCATGCCATGTCCGGCGAGCAGGACATGCGCAAGATGGGCGCGCTTTGGAGCAAGATTCCAGTGACGGCGCGGACGTTCCTGGTGGCGACAATCGCGATCTCCGGGATTCCCCCACTGGCGGGGTTCGTCAGCAAGGACGCCATTCTTGGCGCGGCGTTCAACGCGCGGCCGTTGCTGTGGGTCGTCGGATTCATTACCGCCGGGATGACGGCGTTCTACATGTTCCGGCTGGTGAACATGACGTTTTTCGGCGAGTCGCGGGTGCCGCACGACGTCGAACACCACATTCACGAATCGCCGGCGTCGATGACCGTGCCGCTGATGATCTTGGCGCTGTTGTCGATTGTCGGCGGATGGATTGGCTGGCCGGAATCGCTGGGCGGCAGCGATCACTTCGCGCGTTTCCTCGATCCGGTGATTGCCAAGCATGCCGAGGTTGTCGCGGCGGTGCCCGAAAAGGGCGGATTCGGCGCCGATTACGCGTTGATGACAGCATCGGTGCTGGTGGCGCTCTTTGGCATCTGGCTGGCGCGACGATTGTACTTGCAGCACCCGGACGTGCCGGAGCGCATCGCCGAGCGCTGGAGCGGGGTGTACCGGCTGCTCTACAACAAGTACTACGTGGATCAGATCTACGACGCCATGTTCGTCAATCGCACCAAGGACCTGGCTACGGCGCTCGGAGCGTTTGACCGCGGCGTGATCAACGGTTTGGGCGTAGACGGCGTCGGATGGCTGACACGCACTGTATCGCAAGTTTCGATGGTGTGGGATTCCTGGATCGTGGATGGGCTGGTGAATTTGGCGGCGCGCATCGCGTGGATTTTGAGCATTCCGGTGCGCATGCTGCAGACCGGGCGCGTCGGGAGCTACGCGCTGTTTATTGTGTTGGGCGTGATGGTCGGACTGGCTTACTACTTACGCGTCTCCGGCATCACGCTGCACAGCATATTGCCGTAGAGCGTTATTGGACTAGAAGGCGAGGAGCGGGATGGAATTTTACAATAATCACATGCTGACCGTGATCTTGTTGACGCCGTTGGTGGGAGCGATCCTGCTGCTCTTTGTGCCGCGCGAAAGCGAGAACGGCCACCGCGTGCTGGGCAATCTGTTTGCGCTGCTGGGCTTTGTGGTTTCTCTGCCGCTGGTCTGGAGATTCAACGTCGGGGTACCCGGTTACCAGTTCCGCGAGTCCGCGAACTGGATTCCCTCGATCGGAGCGCATTACACGCTAGGAATCGACGGCATCAGCTTTTTGCTGGTGTTGCTCACGACGGTGTTGGGAGCGATCTCCATCCTTTCGTCCTGGAGCGCGATCAAGATGAGGAGGAAGGAGTATTACATCCTCTTCCTGCTGCTGCAGGTCGGCATGCTGGGCGTCTTTATGTCGCTCGATTTCTTCCTTTTCTATCTGTTCTTGGAAGTGATGCTGGTGCCCATGTGCTTCCTGATCGGCGTTTGGGGCAGCGACCGGCGGCTTTACGCAGCCATCAAGTTCTTCCTGTACACCCTGGCGGGTTCGGTGATCATGCTGCTGGCGATTCTGACTCTCTACTATCGTGCGCACGAGGTTACCGGGCAGCCGTTCACCTTCGACATTCCGACGCTGCTTGGCGTCGTGCCGCAGTTCTCGACGGTCTTGCAGGTGTACCTGTTCTGGGGTTTCTTCTTTGCATTCGCCATCAAGGTGCCGATGTTCCCGTTTCATACCTGGCTGCCGGACGCGCACACGGAAGCTCCCACGGCTGGCTCGGTGATCCTGGCCGGCGTTTTGCTGAAGATGGGTACGTACGGATTCATCCGTTTCTCACTGCCGCTGCTGCCCACGGATGCCGCCGCGCGGCACAAGATCGTGACGATCCTGATCGTGCTCTCGTTGATCGGCATCGTTTATGGCGCGCTGGTCTGCATGATGCAAAAAGACATGAAGAAGCTCATCGCCTACAGCTCGGTGAGCCACTTGGGCTTCTGCACGCTGGGAATTTTCGCGCTTACGCCGATGGGACTTTCCGGCAGCGTGATCCAGCAGATCAATCACGGAATTTCGACTGGCGCGCTGTTCTTGCTGATCGGTGTGCTATACGAGCGGCGACACACGCGGTTGATTTCGGAGTTTGGCGGCCTTTCGACGCCCATGCCGAATTTTGCCGCGGTCTACATGATCGCGACGCTGAGCTCGCTGGGTTTGCCGCTGCTCAATGGGTTCATCGGCGAATTCACGATCTTAAGCGGAATCTATCAGGTGAGCTTGCGCTTCGCGGCCTGGGCCGTCATCGGCATCGTTTTGGGCGCGGCCTACCTGTTGTGGCTCTACCAGCGCGTGATGTTCGGTCCGGTCACCAATCCCGCCAATGAGCATCTGCCCGATCTGAATATGCGCGAATACGCGACGCTGATTCCGCTGGTGATTCTGGCGTTTTGGATTGGCATTTATCCCAAGCCGCTGTTTACCGTGCTCGATCAGCCCGTGCGCCAAATCATGGCGCAGGTGAATCCGGACTACTACAAGACCGCTAGCATCTCCGCGCCGCAAAAAGAGAATGGGCAGCAGATCGGGCAACCGGTCGGACAACCCGTAGCCGTAGCGGCGGCGACCACGAGCGTGCCCCTTGAGCGCAAAACTTCCTTGGCGCGCGCAGAGACGCTGGGCAGCAAGTATCTGGCGCTGGCCTCTGCCGGTGCAGCGAACGTGCTGGCAGGAGGGAATCGCTAACCCGCGCCATGAACGTCTTCGCTCACGACTTCTTCATGATTCTGCCGGAGGTGGAGCTGGCCTTGTTCGGCCTGGCCATCCTGCTTCTCGACCACTTATTGGGTGTGAAGGAAAAAGCGTTTAACGCCGTCGTCGCGATGTTCGGCGTTGGATTCAGCGGTTATTCGCTTTATCGGCTGCGCGCGCTGGGGCCGGATGCCATCGGAGGTTTTGACGGCTCGATCATCGTGGATCCGTTTTTTCTCTATTTTGGGTTGATTTTTCTGGTGGCGACGGCCCTCATCATTTTGGTCTCGGTACGCTACCTGCAAATCGAAGATGAGCACCACGGCGAATATTACGCGCTCCTGTTGTTCGCAACGGTCGGGATGATGTTCATGGCTGGGGGCTACGACTTGATCGTGCAGTTCATAGGCCTCGAGACCATGGCGATCAGCTTTTACATCCTCACCGGATTCCTGCGGAATTCTCGGCGATCGAATGAGGCTGCCGTGAAGTATTTGCTGCTGGGCGCATTTAGCTCCGGTTTGCTTGCTTATGGTTTTTCGCTGCTCTACGGCATCAGCGCCATGGCGGATTTAAGCGGCCCGGGTGGATTGCCGCTGCAAGTGCCGCGGACGAATTTGGACGTGGTGCGCACGGCCTTGGCTTTGCGCGGCCCAACCGACCTGCTGGTGATGCTTGCAGTCGTCACTGTGTCCGCTGGACTTTTCTTCAAAGTAGCGGCTGTGCCCTTTCATCAGTGGGCGCCGGACGTATACGAAGGCGCGCCCACGCCTATCTCGGCCTACGTCAGCGTGGCGTCGAAGACCGCGAGTTTCGCGCTGTTGCTGCGCCTTTTCCTCTACGCATTCTGGCCGGTCAGAGCCGACTGGGTCGGAATCATCGGCGTGGTGGCCGTGTTGTCGCTCACCGTTGGGAATCTGGCGGCGATCACGCAGAGCAACGTCAAGCGTCTCTTGGCCTACTCCTCGATCTCGCACGTCGGCTACATTCTGCTCGGCGTGGTGGCGGCACTGAGCGGGCCGGACGGGAACGAAACCGGCCTCAAGGGCGTCGCCTTCTACCTGTTCGTTTACGCGTTCATGACCATCGGCGCGTTCACCATCGTCATCGTGCTGCGGAGACAGGGATTGATCGGCGACGAGATCGAGGACATGAACGGGCTGATTCAGCGCAGCCCCACTGCGGCAGTGTTGCTGCTGATTTTCATGCTGTCCTTGGCGGGCATACCTCCACTGGCGGGTTTTGTGGGCAAGTACTACATCTTGCTCTCGCTGATCCAGACGCAACACTATTATCTGGCGCTTTTCGGCGCGCTCTACATCGTTCCGGCGCTGTACTACTATTTCCGGATCGTCGCACACGCCTGGCTGCGTGAGCCCTCCAGCGAGATTCAGCAGCACGCAACGGCGGGTCAGTCCGTGGCGCTCGCCGCCATGTGTGCCGTGACCGTCGCTGCCGGGATTTATCCCGAGCCATTCATTCGGCTGGCATCCTATTCCCTCGTGCTTCCCGCTTCACTCTTTGGCCGCTGAAAGTCCAGATTCGCCGACCCCTCGTCCGCCTGATGGCGGCTCTGGAGGACTCGCTCGGCAACTCGCCAATGTGCTGGACCTCCCATTCGTCTTGGTGGGCGGGGTGGTGGCTGGCGCGGTGCTTGGCTATTTCCTGGATCGCTGGCTCGGGACGTCGCCCACGTTCACGTTGATCCTCGGCGGTCTTGGGTTTGTTGGGGGCATCCTGGAAGTGCTTCGCAGGCTGACTGGCAAGCGGGGAAACAATGCCCGATGAGGCTTTTGGAAGCGCGACGCTCCGGCGGGTCGAGTGGCTCACACTCGCGCTCGGCGGCTTAGGGACGGCGCTCGCGGCATGGTGGTGGGGTTGGCACGGCGGGCTCGGCGTGGCTTTGGGTACGGTGCTCTCCTGGATCAATTTCCGGTGGTTGAAGGGCGGCGTGCAGGCTCTTGGAAAAACCGCCACCGAGCAGACTGGGCCTGAGGCCGCGCGGGTGCCCAAGGGCGCGCTCGTGAAGTTCATCGGCCGCTTCGCATTGTTGCTCGTCGCCGTCTATGTTATTCTGACTCGTTCTTGGGTGCCTCCCCTTGCATTCTTTGCGGGCTTGTTTGCGTCGGCCGCGGGTGTGGTTGTTGCGCTCGTCTATGAATTGCTGACGTCCGGAGTAAAACAGAGCGTGGGCAAAGGGTTGTAGAGCGCCTCTCTTGGAGGCGCATTCTCCTGCTGTTAGATCGGGAATTCGATGGAAGAAAACATACTCGGAATCACCAAACTCATCAATGCGCTGCTCGGGAAGCCGGCGCTGGCTCTGCTTTCGGCGCTGCATATACAGCCTGCTAATCCGCAATATCCCATTCCGAATCATATCGCGATGGAGTTGCTAGTGTTCGCCATCGCGGCTGTGTTTTTTCTCTGGCTCAGGTCTCGCCTCTCGGTCGATAGCCCGGGGGCGACGCAGCAGTGCGTCGAGGCCTTGCTGCACAACTCCATGAACCTCGGCGTGATGGACCTTTTGGAGAACAACATCGGCCACGGCGCGGACCAATACTTGCCCATGATCGGGAGCGTCGGATTGTTCGTGTTGTTTGCGAATCTGATCAGCATCGTCCCGGGCTTGGCCTCGCCGACGGCGGAGACATCTGTTCCGCTCGGCTGCGCCATCGTGGTCTTCGTTTACTACAATTGGGCCGGTTTGCGAAAGCATGGACCGCTGGGCTACGGAAAGCATTTCCTGGGGCCGACGCTGGCGCTATCTCCGCTGATGGTGGTGATCGAAGCGGTCAGCCATCTGGCCCGGCTGCTTTCGCTCACCGTGCGTCTCTGGGTCAACATGATGGTGAGCGAAATGCTCTACGTCATCTTTTTGGGACTAACGGTGAGCCTGTTCGCCTTTGCTGGCAATACCAGCCCGGCAGGCTATGCGCTGGCGCCGGTGCCGATTCTCTCCGCAATTTTCATCATCTTGCACATTTTCGTGGCATTCGTGCAGGCATTCGTCTTCACGATTTTGCCGGTCATCTACCTCAGCGGGGCTGTGGCTGAGGGACATTAGAGATTCATGGTGGGCATGGGCATCATCCGCTGTCTCGTGTGAGCCCGGCTGTACGAGGATGTCGGGAACCACCTCCGAGCGGCTATTTCATAAGGTAAGGAGAAACACCACGATGAGCACGACGACAAGGAAGATTCTATTGGGGCTGTTTGCGATTGCGGGCGTTTGTCTGCTCGCTCCAGGAGCATTTGCGCAGACCGCCGGCGAAGCAGCAGCAGCGGGAACGAACTGGGTTGCCATTACGTCCGGTTTCGCGATGGCCATCGCTTCGGCAGCTTGCGGTTATGCTCAGGCGAGGGCCTCTTCAGCAGCCTCCGAGGGCATGGCACGCAACCCCGGTGCGGCTGGCGTGATTCAGAACATGCTGATTCTTGCGCTAGTCCTGATCGAGTCGATGGCGCTGTACACCTTCGCCATCATTTTCGTCAAAGTGAAGTAAGCCCGATCGAGAGTTTCGATCACACAACTGGCCCGCAGGCGCACGGAAACGTGCTCTGCGGGTCTCATTATTTCTGTTCGCGACGGAATGCGCACCGGAGATCTAAACCGCGAAGCGTGCGGCGGCGGATAAGACAGCGACCGCGTCAGTGCAGGGGGAGGGAGAGCGCTGCTTGCGTCGCGAAGCCCATGACGCGTCCCGGGAATAGCCCCAGGTAGAGCGTTCCCGCCGCAGCTGCCACCAGCACCACTGTGACCGCCCAGGGCATGGGCGATGGCGCCCAATCCTGATTCGGCTCGCGCATGTACATCACCACGATGATGCGCAGGTAGTAGAACGAGGCCAGGACGCTATTGAGCGCCAACAGCACGGCCAGCCAGACCAGGTGCGAGGCTAGCGCAGCATTGAAAATGTAGAATTTGCCGAGAAAGCCAGCGGTTATGGGCAAGCCAAGGAGCGAAAGCAGGAAGAGAGAGAAGCAGGCCGCTGCCGCAGGCTGGCGCGAACCCAGTCCGGCGAGATCGTTGATTTCCACGTGGCGCTCGGACGTGCCGCCAAGCTGCGCGACCATCATGAATGCCCCCAGCTTCATTAGGGCATACACAGCAAGATAGTAGAGTGCGGCCGCGACGCCCAGAGCCACTTGATCGGCGGCTGCCGCCGCAGCCAGCGCAACCATGATGTAGCCGGCGTGAGCGATCGAGCTGTACGCCAGCATCCTCTTGACGCTCGTTTGTGCCAGCGCCGCGAAATTTCCCACGCACATGGTCAGCACGGCTGAGATCCACAGCGCCCAGAACCAGAATGGGCCTGCCGCGACCGTCGTCGCCAGAATCCGCAGCAACACGGCGAACGCCGCAGCCTTGGGGCCCGAGGACATCAGAGCGGTCACGGGAGTCGGCGCGCCTTCGTAAACGTCCGGCGTCCAAACCTGGAACGGCGCCGCAGCCACCTTGAAGCCCAGTCCCACCAGGATGAGCGCCAAGCCCAGCCTAAGCAGCGTGGGCGCGCCGGGAAAACTTGTGAGCGCCGCATGGCCGAGTTGCGTGGTGCCCGTCGAGCCATAGACCAGGGCAATGCCGTACAGGAAAAACGCCGTGGCAAACGAACCCAACAGGAAATACTTCATAGCCGATTCGTCCGAGCGCTCAGCTTCGCGCCTGTAGCCGGCCAGAATGTAGGTCGAAATCGAGCTTACTTCGAGTCCGACAAAGGCGGTCATGAGTTCGGCAGCGGAGCTCATCACGCCCATGCCGGCAGTGGCGAACAATACCAGCGCGTAGTATTCCCCGTGCTGGATATGCTCGCGGTCCAAATAATCGGCCGAGCCGAGCACAACGAGCAGAGCGACCAGCCCAACCACCACGTGCATAAAAACGCTCAGGCCATCGATGCTCAGCAGTCCCGAGAAGGCCGTACCTTGATGCGTGGCGGGAAGTATGGTTGCCGCCAATGCCAATGTGGCGCCGCTAGTGGCCAGAAACAGAAGGGTACCGCGTCGCGCGCGCCCGAGAAAAGGCTCGACCAGCATCAGCAGGATCCCGAACCCGCAAAGCACGATCTCCGGCGCCAGCCGTAAAAGATCCTCGTGCGGCGGGAACATTTAGCGAGCCCCCATTCCGCCGAACACGGCAGGCTGCGGGGCGGCGGCCGAACGCGCGTTATAAAGTTGCGGGCGCTGCATCAGGTCGATGACGTTGCGCGCGGAGGTCTCCGTGCGGCGCGTGAACCCCGCCGAGCCGATGCCCATCCACAGAATGAGCGCGGCCATGACGAAAAGTACGCCGCGTTCGCGCATGTCTAGATCCGGCAAGGTGCGGTTGCGCTCCTGCGTGATCGGGCCGAAGAAAACTCGTTGGTAAGACCATAGCAAATAGAGCGAGGAAAAAATCACGCCGAGGGCCGCGAAGCTCGCCCAAGCGGTGTGACGTTCAAATGTGCCCGCCAAGATCAGAAATTCGCCGACGAATCCATTGAGCATTGGCAGGCCAGCCGAGGACAGCGAAACGAATAGATACAGCGCCGCGAGCACCGGCATGGGCGTCGCCAGGCCGCCGTATTCGCGGATCAGATGGGTGTGCCGGCGGTCGTAAAGCGTGCCGACTAGTACGAAGAGCGCTCCGGTGGAGACGCCGTGGTTAAGCATCTGGTAGATCGCGCCCTGCATCGCCGTCGGCGTGAAAGCGAAAATGCCGAGCACCACGAATCCGAGGTGGCTCACGGAAGAATACGCGACCATGCGCTTCAAGTCCGTCTGAACCAACGCCACCAGCGCACCATAGATGATTCCGATGATTGCGAGAACGGCGATGAACGGCGCCAGGCGATGAGCCGCTTCAGGGAACAAGGGCACGCAGAACCGGACCATGCCGTAGGTCCCCATCTTGAGCAGCACGCCCGCCAGGACAACCGAACCAGCCGTTGGCGCCTCGGTGTGCGCGTCGGGAAGCCATGTGTGCAGCGGGAAGAGCGGCACCTTGATCGCGAATGCCAGGAAAAAAGCCGCGAAGAGCAGCATTTCTGTGCGCAACGGAAGAGTCAGTTGGCCAGTGGTGAGCATGGCCTGGATGCGCGGTAGATCGAACGTGCCGCTCAATTCGTAGAGCCAGACCATAGCGACGAACATCAGAATCGAGCCGATCATCGTGTACAAAATAAATTTGAGGGCCGCATAGATGCGCCGATCGTGTCCCCAGATGCCAATCAGGAAGTACATCGGGATCAGCATGGCTTCCCAGAAAAGGAAGAAGAGCACCAGGTCCAGCGAGAGAAATACTCCGACCATGCCCGTTTCGAGCACCAGCAGGGTAATGAAGAAGCCCTGAGTGCGCTGTTCAATCGACTTCCAGGACGCCAGCATCGCCACGGGAACCAAGAAAGTCGTCAACAGCACGAGAAACAGGCTGATGCCGTCCACGCCGAGGTGATAGTGAACCGGAGGGGAGGGAATCCAGTCGTGCATTTCCTCGAATTGATAGGCCGTTGATCCGGCTGCGAAGCCCCGAAGGAGAAGCAATGACAAAGCGAATTCAACAAGCGCAATTGCGAGCGCAACACGACGTATCCAGACGTGGTCGTCGGAGCGGACCAGGAGTAACGCCACTACCCCCGCCAGGGGCAGGAAGATCAGCAGCGAGAGTAAGTGAGACGATGGCATTTCAGCCTGCCATCCAGACCAGAACGATAGTGAGCAGCACGGCGCCGAAGACAACCCAAGTCGCGTACGAGCGCGTGTTCCCTGAGCTCAGGTGCCGCACGCGCTCACCGAACTTCTCCGCGTCATGCCCGATGCCGTTGACCGCGCCATCGATCACGCGCTCGTCGATGCCATGCCACAGGACGTTCGTCGAGAGCCAAAGCAGCGGGCGCACGATCACGGCGGCATAAAGTTCGTCAACGAAGTATTTGCCAGCAACGAGGCGATAAAGCCCGCCAAGAGACTGTGCGATGCGGTCGGGAAGCTCCGGGCGGCGAATATAAAGCCACCACGCCAAAAGAAAACCCAGCAGACCGGCGATCACTGGCGCGCCAAATATCGCGGCGAGCAGTTCATTCCCGCTCTGTTGCGCCGCTGCGGCTTCAGAAGTGCCAAACACCGGCCCGATAAAACGCTCGAATAGATCTACGCCGCCAAACAGGTGCGGCGCCGCCCACCATCCTCCGGCGACCGACAGGATCGCCAGCACGACCAGAGGGACAAGCATGTTCGCGGGGGATTCGTGCGGATGCGTAGCGTGAGGATCGTAGCGAGGCGTGCCATGAAACGTCAGCAAAAGCAGGCGGAACATGTAGAACGATGTCATCCCCGCGGTCAGCACGCCCAGCCAATAAAGGAAAGGATTCGCGTACGCGCCATCACGCGCCGCCAGCAGGATCGCGTCCTTGCTGAAGAAGCCGGAAAAGCCGGGCGTGCCCGCGATTGCCAGCGTCGCAGCCAGCATGCAACCGTAGGTCCACGGAATAGCCTTCGCCAGGCCACCCATGCGGCGCATATCCTGCTCCCCGCCCAGGGCGTGCATGACGCTGCCGGCGCCGAGGAAAAGCAGTCCTTTGAAGAAAGCATGCGTCATCAGATGGAAGACGCCCGCACTGAACGCGCCGACGCCGCAGCCTAAAAACATGTAGCCCAATTGGCTGATGGTTGAGTAGGCCAAGACCTTCTTGATGTCGGTCTGCACCATGGCAATCGTCGCGGCGAAAAACGCGGTTAAAGTGCCAATCACGGCGACAGCGGTCATCGCCGCCGGCGCGTGCAAAAAGAGCACGTGCGAGCGAGCCACCATGTAAACGCCCGCAGCCACCATGGTGGCCGCGTGGATCAAAGCGCTCACCGGCGTAGGGCCCTCCATTGCATCGGGCAGCCAGACGTAGAGAGGAATCTGCGCCGACTTGCCCGTAGCGCCGGCCAGCAGCAGCAGCGAGATCGCCGTCAGGACGCCATGCCCGCCGGTTTCGACCGGCAGCGCCCCGGCATTCTGAAAGATGGACGCGAAGTCCAGCGTGCCGAACTGGCGGAACAGCAGGAACAACCCCAGCAGAAAGCCAAAGTCGCCGACGCGGTTTACCCAGAATGCCTTGTTGCCGGCATCGGTGGCAGTTTTTTTCAGGAACCAGAAGCCGACCAGCAGGTAGCTGCACAACCCGACGCCCTCCCACCCGACAAAAAGCAGGATGTAGTTGGCGGCCAGCACCAAGGTCAGCATGAAAAACATGAACAGGTTTAGATAGCAGAAAAAACGGCGGTATCCGGCATCTTCGGCCATGTAGCCGGTCGAATAGAGGTGGATGAGCCAGCCGACGCCCGTCACCACCAGCAGCATCAGGATCGTGAGCGGGTCGACCTGCAGGGCGTAGTCCGCGCGGAACGTGCCCGCGGCGATCCAGGTGCAGTAAGAATGCGTCCAGGGAATCTGGCTGGCGTCGAGGCCTGCGAATTCGCGAACCAGTTCGGCCGTCGCCAGCAGGGAAAGCCCAGTCGAGCCGAGAGCGATGCCGTTTATGGCGGCATGCGACCAACTGCGGCCCCCAAAGCCGTTGATTGCCGCACCGAGCAGCGGCAGCAGCGGAATGATCCAGAGATGTTCGAGCACGAACATTGGTCGTCGCTAGAGCTTGAGCAGATTAACCCGTTCGACGTTGAGCGACTGCCGATTACGCGCAATCAGGATGACGATGCCCAGGCCGACGGCGGCTTCGGCCGCGGCCACCACGATCACGAAGAAGACAAAAACCTGTCCCTGCAACTGGCCGAGGGCGCGGCTGAAGGCCACGAACGCCAGGTTCACGGCATTCAACATGAGCTCAATGGCCATGAAGATCGTGATGATGTTCCTCTTGAAAACGAAGCCGATCACGCCTAGCCCAAACAGGACGGCGCTCAGCGTCGAGTAATAGGAAATCGGAACCACCGCTCTCTCCTCCCGCGTCTGGAGAATCGCGCCGGAAACCTCCGGATGATCCCCCGACTACGTCTCGAATGCCTTACTGCGAGTGCCCCTACTCGTCCCGTTTCGCCAGGACCAATGCCCCGACCATCCCAATTAGAATTAATATCGACGTTAGCTCGAATGGGAACGCGAAATTCCGGAAGAGCAGCAGCGACAGTTGACGCGTCGCACCCTCGGGCGTGGGTTGCGCCACCAGCGGCGCCGAAGCGCGTGCGACGCGATAGGCCAGCTCTAGGAGCAACAGCGCGGCCAGTGGAATGCCCGCGTAACTCGCGATGTGGCTCATGTTGGTGCGCTCTTCGACTCCCGCGTTCAACAGCATGATGACGAAGATGAACAGGACCATGATCGCGCCGGCGTACACGATGATCTGGATGGCGGCGACAAATTCCGCGTCGAGCAACAGGTAGAGTCCTGCGAGCGCCGCCATCACGACGACCAGCGAGAGCGCGCTATGAATCGGATGGCGCTGCAGGATCAGGTTGATGGCGCCCGCGATGGCAACCGCCGCCAGCACCAAAAAGATCGCCATTTGCGCCGTCATTTGTGCGCCACCACGGCAAGGCTGGTCAGCACCACGTTGAGCAGAGTCAGGGGCAGCAGCACCTTCCAGCCAATGGCCATGAGCTGATCGTAGCGAAAGCGAGGCAGCGTCCAGCGCACCCAGACATAAACGAACAGAACGATAAAGACCTTCATGAGAAACCAGAACGGCCCTTGCACCACCTCAATCACGCCAGGACGCGAGCAAATGAAGGCCAGCGCGCACAGGACCAGACCCCACGCAGGCAGAACTACGCGCCCCAGGGCCGTGATGTAGCGGACGCCATGGATCACCAGCGCAATCCCGGCGGCGGCAAAGAACGCCGTCGGCAGATAGTGCGTCCAGGCAAATGCCGGCACTTGCGGAAAGGGTGATAGCCAGCCGCCGAAGAAAAGGATCGCCGCCAGGCAGGCCACCGTAATCATGGCGGCGTACTCGCCCATGAAAAACATGGCAAACCGGAAACTCGCGTACTCGGTGTGATAGCCGGCGACGAGCTCGGATTCGGCTTCGGCAAGGTCGAAGGGGAGGCGATTGGTCTCCGCCACCGCGGCCGTGAAATAGCAGAAAAAGCCAAGCAGTTGCGGCAGCGTGGGACTCAGCAGATTCCAGCGAGGCAGGAAGTGCCAGCTAAAGCCGTCCTGGGCCCGCACAATGTCAGAAAGGTTGAAGGTGCCCGCGAGCAAGAGCACGCCCACCACCGACATCGTCAGCGACAGCTCGTAACTGATCATCTGCGCGGAACTGCGCAGACCGCCGAGCAGCGAGTACTTGTTGTCGGACGACCACCCCGCGAGCGCCACGCCGTACACGCCCATCGAGGTAATCGCGAAGATGATCAGGAGACCCACGTTGACGTTGGCAATGACCAGCGGTGTGTCTTGGCCGAAGATACGGATGGTACTGGGGCCGAAGGGAATCAGCGCGATCGTGGTGATGGCCAGCGACAAGGTGAGGAACGGCGCCAGGGAATAGACGAACCGGTCGGCGCCCTCCGGCGTCGGGTCTTCCTTCATCAGGAATTTCAAGCCATCGGCCGCTGGCTGCAAGAGCCCGTGTGGTCCGACTCGGTAAGGTCCTATGCGGCTTTGGATGTGCGCCGCAACTTTGCGCTCGAACCAAACCATGTAGGCCAGCGAGGTCAGCAAAACAAAAAGCAACACCGCGACCTTGACCAGCGAGACCAGGAGTATCGGGTATCGCGCAAAGAGTTCGTTCACGATTGTGCTTCCACTTCCCGCAGGCTCTGGATCATATTGCAGTAGCGAGTCAGGCTGCCGCTGGTGAACAGGGAATCCTCGGCCGAAAGAATCGTTCCCGGGGCGGAGTCGCGGGGCGTGTGGCCGTTCAGCACGACCAGAGGCGACGACGGCTCGGCGGTTCCGGTGAGCAAACTGGCCCACGAGACGTCATATCCCGCAACGTGCCGTCGAATTTCGTCAAATGCCGCCTCCGGCGTACGCAGCCGGATGGCCTGGCCCACTCCGTGCCGCGCCAACTGATGCGAGAGGATGCGCAGGATGTCAAAGTCCGAGCGCGGCCCCATGAAATCGCCGCCTTTGCGAACGAGCTGAATCTCGCCAGCCGTATTAGTCATGGTGCCGTCTTTTTCGTAAGCCGAAAGGGCTGGCAAGACGACATCAGCGAGGCGCGCGGTTTCCGATAGGAACAAGTCGTGAACGACGAGCAAGTCAAGTTTCCCGAGCCTATCCGAAGCCGTGAGATTCAGCGGCTTCGCCGGGTTTGCACCGACCACATAGAGCGCCTTGACGCGGCCCGCGATCGCGCCGTCCAGCATCTGCCGCGCGGTGAGCCCCGGCTTCGCGCTGATAGGCGCGCCCCAGAGCTTGGCGTAAAACTCCAACGCCTGCGCATCGTCCAGGGAGGCGTAACCGGGCAGCCTGTCGGGGAGCAGGCCCATGTCGGCTGCGCCGCGCGAATTGGCGTAGTCGCCGAGCGCCATGAATCGGGTGCGCTTGCCTTCCGCGGCGCGCGTTTCCCCCAGCTTGGCGAGTTGGCCCAGGGCCGCGCCGTAGAGTGCGGCGCCAAACAGGATAACGAGGTCGTTTTCGCCGGCTAAAGCGGCTGCGAAGTTCTGAGCATCCGCACTGGACGAGCTGCCGTTTGCTAGTTCCGCGATTGCGACGGCTTCGTCGCCGGGGGCGACCGCGAGGCTCATCTTCGCTTGGCGCGTCAGCTTGATCTCGCGGAAATCGATAACGTAGAGGCGCGCTCCGTGCAGCCGCGTAGCGGTGCGGATTTGCCAGGCGACCAGCGGATTCTGCACCGTCGCGTCATTGCCAATCAGCAGAAACGCCGGCGCCGCAACGAGATCGCGCATGGTTGCGAAAACAGAGCCGGAGCCAGCATCTCCCGCGGTCCTACCGAGTGCCGTGACCAGACCCGCATAGTCGGCCGTGCGGTGATGATCGATGTGATTGGTTCCGATCGAGGCGCGGGCGATGCGCGCAAATAGATAATTTTCCTCATTGGTCGTGTGATTCGAGCCGTAAAAGGCGATCGCTTCCGGTCCGCTCTGCTCTCGCACTCGCGCTAGCCGAGCCGCTATTTCTTCGAGCGCGTCCTCCCAGGTTGCTGGCTGCAGCGTTCCGTTGCGACGTACTAGGGGCTGCTTCAGGCGGTCGGGATGGCGCGTGAAGTCGAATCCGAAGCGCCCCTTCACGCAGAGGAATTCGTTGTTGAAGCCCGAGAGGTCGCGGTTGTTCGCGCGGAGGATTTCGTGATTGCGCACGCTCAGCGTTGTCTTGCAACCATTCGAGCAGTGGGCGCACACGGTAGAGACGTACTCCATCTCCCAGGGACGTGTGTGATAGCGATAGGTGCCACTGGTGAGCGCGCCGACAGGACAGATGTCGATGCACATTCCGCACTCTTCGCATTCGAGGTGATCTTCGCGGTTCGGGATGATCACCGACTGAACGCCGCGCTGGCCCACGCCCAGCGCCTTGACGTTCATGCCTTCGTCGCACACCCGCACGCACCGAAAACACAGAATGCAGCGCGGCGCGTCATAATAGACCAGATTTGACCATTTCACTTCGGGCGTGTGCAGCTTTTCCTCGACGAAACGACTGTGCTCGGCGCCGTAGCGAAAGGTCATGTCCTGCAGTTCGCATTCGCCGCCCTTATCGCACACCGGACAATCCAGCGGGTGATTGGCCAGCAGGAATTCGAGCATTGATTTTCGCGCGGCGTGCACCTGCGGGGTGTCGGTGCGCACGACCATGCCGTTCATAGCCACCAGGGTGCAGGCGGTTTGCAGCTTCGGCGCCTTTTCCACTTCCACCAGGCACATGCGGCAGGCGGCTTGTAAGGACAGTCCGGGGTAGTAGCAGAACGAAGGGACGCCGATGCCTTCGCGCCGCGCCGCTTCGATGACCAGGGTCCCCGGCGCCACGCTCAGTTCGCGGTCGTCAATCTTAAATTTGATTTCTGCGCTATCTGCCATGTGGTTACGGTGGCCCTAACGGGCCGCGGCCAGCGTCTCGGCTGGTTGATGTTGATACGGGCACCGGCCCGTCAGGTGTTCCTCGAATTCATGACGCCACTTTTTCACGATGCTGATCGTGGGCATCGCCGCGGCGTCGCCCAGTGGACAAAATGTCTTTCCGAGCATGTTCTGGGAAAGTTCACCCACCAAAGGGATATCTTCGGGTCGTCCGCCGCCGGCGTGGATGCGGTCCAGCATCTTCCGAAGCCAAGCCGTGCCCTCCCGGCAGGGAATGCACCAACCGCAGGATTCGTGCGCGTAGAAATGCATGATACGGCGCGCCAGGTCCACCATGCACGTCTGGTCGTCAATCACGATCACCCCGCCCGAACCCAGCATCGACCCAGCCTTGGCGAGAGAATCGAAATCCATGGGGACGTCGATCTCATCGGCTTTCAGAAGCGGACAAGAACTGCCGCCGGGAATCACCGCCTTCAGTTGCCGGCCGTCCGCGATGCCGCCCGCCACTTCTTCGATCATTCGCTTCAGGTTGAAGCCCATGGGCAGTTCGTAGATGCCCGGCCGGTTGACGTGGCCCGAGATACAGAACAGCCGCGTGCCGCCATTCTTCGCCGAGCCGAGGCCGGCATACCATTCAGCTCCGCGCCGCAGAATTTCCGGCACCGAGGAAAGCGTCTCGACGTTATTGATCACCGTCGGGGAGCCGTACAGGCCCACTACGGCCGGAAACGGCGGCCGGATGCGCGGGTACCCTCGTTTGCCCTCCAGCGATTCCATCAGCGCCGATTCCTCGCCGCACTCGTAAGCGCCAGCACCAGTGTGCGTGGACACGTCGAAATCGAAGCCGCTGCCGAGGATATTCTTGCCGAGATAGCCCCCTGCATAAGCTTCCTCGATCGCGGCATCGACGATGTCCAGGACGTAGCGATACTCGCCGCGGATGTAGATATACCCGCGATGCGAGCCCACCGCGCGTCCGGCAATAATCATCCCTTCGAGCAGTTGATGTGGCGCCAACTCCATCAGCGGGCGATCCTTGCAGGTGCCCGGCTCGCTCTCGTCGGCATTGCACAGGATGTACTTTGGTCTTGCCGATTCTTTGGGAACGAAGCTCCACTTCATGCCCGTCGAGAAGCCCGCTCCGCCCCGGCCACGCAGATTCGACTTCTTGACTTCGTCCACGATCTGCTCCGGCGACAACTCACGGAGGGCCCGCTCCAGGCCTTTGTAACCATCGTTTCTCAGGTAGACATCGAGTTTGTGACAGTCGGGTATGCCGAACAGCCTGCTGATGACCGGCACTTCCGCGGGATGCCGTTCGTGAATCGCGCCGGTGATGGGCGCCGAAACGGGCGGCGTCCTCTCCTTGTCCAATTGGTCGAGCAATTGATTGGCGCGCGACGGCGTCAGTCCCTCGTAGAAATCGTAATTCACCTGCAGCGCAGGCGCGCCCGTG
>Ga0182024_10010572_pt1 | contig 18780 bp, 17 predicted proteins | sample P32metaG_FD_120480 | JGI IMG/M metagenome (GOLD analysis project Ga0182024, IMG submission 120480) | Permafrost microbial communities from Stordalen Mire, Sweden - P3-2 metaG (Illumina Assembly) | ecosystem: Environmental > Terrestrial > Soil > Wetlands > Permafrost | place: Sweden: Stordalen... | reverse complement strand
CTGTCCGAAGGTCGAACGCTTCTCTTTTCCAATCCAGCGGCGGCTCTTGCCCCAGGCTTCGCGCTGGTCGTGACGGGCGCCACTATAAATTTGATTGGCGATCGGCTATACGAGACGTTGGCGGACCGCGGGCGGGCGAGATGATCGGCAGCCACGACGTGCCATCAGCAGCTCCAGCACCAAGGTCTCAAGCTTTGTTGGCGGTTGAGGGCCTTTGCATCAACAGCCGGGTCGACGGACGGGTCCGCACGATCCTGCGTGACGTAAGTCTGTCGGTGGCCGCCGGCGAGGCGGTGGCAATTGTGGGCGAATCTGGATCGGGCAAGTCGATGCTCACGCGGGCTCTGGTGGGGTTACTCCCGGACGGCTTGTCTGCCTCCGGATCCATCACCTATCGGGGTGCGTCTGTGAGTTTCACGTCCCGGCGGCAGTGGAAGACCCTCCGCGGCCGCGAAATTAGTCTGGTGTTGCAGGACCCGTTTACAATGCTCGATCCGCTTGTTCGTTGTGGCGCTCAGATCGAGGAAACGTGGCGGCTCAGCCATACCGGCTCTCGGCCAGAACGCCGGGCCGAGGTCGTGCGCCGCCTTGATGAAGTAGGAATCAGCGACCCGCGAACGGTCGAAAGATATCCCTTCGAGCTCTCCGGGGGCATGCGGCAACGCGTCGGCATGGCGGCGGCGTTAGCTCAGGATCCTCAGCTTCTAATTGCCGATGAGCCGTCGACCGCGCTCGACGTCACCACTCAGGCTGAGGTGCTTGCGCTCCTCCAGCAACTGCGTGCAAGCCGACAGATGAGCCTCATTTTAATTACTCACGACCTAAGGGTCGCGTTCGCTACGTGCGATCGAGTGTTTGTGCTTTACGCCGGAATGCTTCTTGAGGCCGCCGACGCTCGCGACCTAGAGGTCGAGCCGCTTCATCCGTACTCGCTCGGACTGCTTTTGTCGGAGCCAGACCTTCTCGAACGCGTCGAGCTAAACGGGATTCCCGGCGCCGTACCTCGTCCGGACGATGTGGAACACATGTGCTCCTTCGCGCCCCGCTGTCGCTGGGTTGCCGACGTCTGCCGTGCGGCGCGCCCGCCGTTCACGGAACACGAGGCCGGCCGGTTCTCGGCTTGCGCGCGGCTTACTGAGATACGCCCCGAGTTAGCATCGGCCATGAGGCATCAACGCAAGCGGCGGGTAATGCAGACAAGTCGCTCTGCGCAGCATGTGATCGAGATTGTGGGCTTGGAGAAGACTTTTGCTGCCCGCGGCCGTCGCGGAAGTTTGTCACTTGTCGAATCCTTGAAGGGCGTTTCGCTCGAGGTAGGCGATGCTGAAAGCGTCGGCCTTGTCGGCGAGTCCGGCTCCGGAAAGACTACACTTGCTCGTTGCCTAGTGGGGCTCGAGACGCCCACCCGCGGCGAGATGGTTGTAGCCGGAGTGAGGTATGGCGATTTTGGGCGACTGAGCAAGCACGAGCGTGCGAAGGTTCGCTCTCATGTGCAGATGGTCTTTCAGGACCCCTACTCATCGTTGAACCCCGCTCGCACCGTTGGCGCTACGCTCACCGAGGCCGCGGCCATCTCACGTGCAGCGCCCACGCCGTCGGTAGCCGATTTGCTGACACTTGTCGGACTTTCATCGACCTACGCGCGCCGCAAGCCGTCGGCACTGTCGGGCGGTGAGCGCCAGCGCGTCGCGATCGCGCGTAGCCTCGCCGTCGCACCCCGGCTGCTGATCTGCGACGAGCCGGTCAGTGCGCTCGACGTGTCGGTGCAAGCACAGATTCTGGAGCTTTTCTTGCGTCTTCGGGCCGAACTACGCCTGTCATATCTGTTCATTTCACACGACCTCAGCGTTATCCGCCAAGTCGCCGACCGCGTCTACGTACTCCAGGCTGGCGTCATCGTCGAGCACGGACCCACCGACAAGGTCCTGGGAGATCCACAGCATCCTTACACGCGATCGCTTCTTGCATCGGTCCCACGGCGACGAGAAGCAAGCCAAACCGTCGACCCGTAGTTCTGGGCGACCTGTACATCCACTAACCACGGTTCGCCGTGCAAGGAGCGATCACATTGGAAGCAGCTATCCAGCTTTCCTTAAGCGACACCCTTGTCGTCGATGGCGATGTGCACGTCCACGAAACCCCGCGTGCTCTCGCGCCACACTGCGAAATGCCCTGGCGGCGGGCACTCGAGGCGATCCAAGACGTCCCGGAGCGATACCTCGACCTTCCTGGCTTCTCGCCCGGCGAGAGCGCAGGCGGATATCAGGCGCAGTTTCCAACGAGCTCCGGTAGCCCGCCCCGAGTCGTGGCGACAAGAGACCAGATGCGCGAGGAACTCTCGGCTCTTGCGATCGACATCGGCGTTCTCTTCCCGGATCATCTTCTCAAGCTGCCCGTGCTCACGCAAACCGACTATGCCGCGGCACTTGCGCGAGCGTACAACCGATGGCTCGTCGCCGAATGGGTCGACGAAGATGTTGGCTTGCTCGGCGCCATAGTCGCGTGTCCGCAAGCGCCCGACACGACCGTCCTTGAAATCAACACGTACGCGGGCCTGGCCGGCGTTGTCGGCGTCTATCTCCCTTGCGCGGGAATCGACCCGCTTTGGGGTCATCGCCGATACGACGCGATTTATGATGCCGCGGAATCCGCGGGACTGCCCGTGCTACTGCACTCGGCCACCGTCACGCACCCAGTCTTCCCGTTCAACAACCACGGCTTCGACACGGAACTTGCGCGTCACGCGCTCAGTCACCCGTTTTCCATAATGGCCAATCTCACGAGCATGGTAACCACAGGAGTGCCGGTACGGTTTCCGGGACTGCGCGTCGGCGTCTTTGAGGCCGGTATCTCGTGGGTCCCGTTTCTCATGAACCGCCTCGACAAGGAATACATAGTGGGGCAACGCCGTGAGGTCCCGTTTCTCGTAGAGCTCCCGAGCCACTATTTGCGGACGTTTCACTATGCCACTCAGCCTATCGAGGAACCGCGGCGTCCCGGCGACTTTGCAGCGCTCGTTGAACTGTACGACGGCGAAGACACCACGATGTTCGCATCGGATTGGCCTCACTCCGATTTCGACAGCCCCACAAAGCTGGCACAGATGCCGATGTCTAGCGCGCTGCGTGCCAACATTCTCGGCGCCAACGCGATGCGGTTTTTCGATATAAGGTCTCTACCCGGGGCGCTAGGTGAGTCAGATCGCGGCCAAAACTGAATATTGCGTCGGCCGTATCGACGATCTTCAACCTGGTTGTCATATCGTCGTACCGATCGGTCCGCACGGTGTCGGCGTTTTCAACGTTGGCGGCGCCTATTATGCGTTGCCGAATCGCTGTCCCCATCAGGGTGGTCCACTGTGCAGCGTGAATACGACCACCGGCACGACCCGATCTGATGCCTCAAACGACTGGCGGCTTGACTGGGTGCTCGAGGGCGAAATCATAGCCTGCCCCTGGCATGGGCTCGAGTTTCATGTGCCTACCGGACAATGCCTCGCTCTTCGGACAGTGAAGATCAAGCCATTGAGTACGTTCATTCGCGAGGACCTTCTGTTTGTGGTTGCGTAACGGCCGGCCTGTCCGTAATAGACACTCGCACCTACGGCGTCTACGTCGCGCAGAATTGGAAGGGTGGCGCCGTGCGGGCGTTCGCCAGTAAACCAGGACCTGCCGGCGGCACCGTCGCGGGTTCGCTTCCGCATCGGGCCGAATCGGGGTCGTATCCGCCGTCGCGGACGTTTCTGGCTTGCGCGGGACGCCGCGTCGCTCACCGACGGCGCGGACATAGACCCGCCTCACGCCTCACTCGGCGGATTGCGCGGAGAAAACATCCTGCCGGTAGCTCGACGCTACGCCATTACGTCTCCGCCGGCAACCACGAGCGTCGCGCCGGTGTAATACGCTCCCTCAGCCGAGGCGAGCAACACCGCGGTGCCAGCGATTTCGGCTGGGGTCGCCAGTCGCCCAAGCGGGATGTGCTGGAGCGCCGTCGCCGTGTGAGCGTCGGTGTCCTCGCCCGGTTCCTTCTCAGTTGCCCCCGGTGCAATCGCGTTGACGGTGATGGTGTGCTCCGCGAGTTCGCGGGCGCATGCTTTGGTCAAACCGATTACGCCGGCCTTTGCAGCGCAGTAATGCGCTAACTCCGCTTCGCCGCGCAGCGCGAGCTGCGACGCGATGTTGATCACGCGCCCATACCGTGCCGCGACCATCAGCGGCAACACTGCGCGCGTCATTAAAAACATGCTCGTCAGATTCGTACGAATCATGGTGTTCCAAACGTCCAGCGACATGTCCTGCACATGTGCGCGAGTCACTATTCCGGCGTTATTGACGAGGATGTCGATCTGGCCCCATTCCGCGACCGTGTCGCGAATGCATCGTTCAGCATCGTCCGGCGCCGAAACATCAGCCTGCACCGCGATTGCTGGCGTTCCACGACCGCGGAGCTGCGCTGCGACGCGCAAAGCACGCGGGCCATCAACGTCGACTATGGCGAGCGCAGCGCCCTCGGCGGCAAACGCGTCACAAATCCCGCGACCGATTCCGCGTGCTGCACCAGTAACGATCGCGACGCGCCCGATCAGCTTCATGGCCGGCTACGCATCACGTCGATCACCGAACGGTCGAGACTAGAATGGGCCATTCGGCGCGCCGTCTGCTCGTAACCAACGCGCATACGACTCGAGCTGTTGGGACAACGGCCGGGACGTCCATCCAAATTCCGCCTTCACCCGAGAGCAGCAGTAGGCGTTGAATCGACCCAAAGCGGGTCCCACATCCGCTTCCGCCGCCCGCCCGCGCCGGCCGCGCGCATCGTCAGCACTGTCCGCCTGCGTCGCTATCTCGAGGGCCGGCAAGGCGTCTGTGAGGTGCGACAGCATCATCCGGAGCGTCGTAAACCGGCCCGACGCCACGTTGTACACTCGGTGGCGGGTACCGGGAGCGCGCGTAACGTCGCAAACGCCGACTGCCGCATCCTCGGCGCTCAAGATATCCCGCCCAAGGTCCAGCGCGGAGGCCGAAACGACAAGGGGCGTTCGGCTGGCCGCGCACTGCGCGGCAAGAAACGGCGTCGACGTCGACGACCGTGCACCGGTGACCCGCTCCATGGGGCCAAAGAGCGCGGACAGCCGTATTACGCGGACGTCGAGGCCAAACAAAGCGCTGTACCGCAACACGATGTCTTCGGCAGCGCGTTTGGTGATTCCATAGAGTTCTTGCGGGTCGAGCGGACCATCCTCTTGTTGCCCTCCGGCGCCTGCAGTCGCGTCCAAACCGTAAACAGCGCCGCTACTGACGTACGTGAACTGCCGCATTGTCGGGCATCGCCGCACCGCTTCTAGCACGGCTAGGGTTCCCTCAACGTTCACCCGCACATAGCCTGACGGGTCCGCCGCTTCGCGGGTGTCGTCGTGTGTAAGCGCGGCACCATGCACCACGCAGTCGATCGCGCCATCTGCTATCAGGTCAGCAACCATCTCGGCATCGCGCACATCTCCGACGACGGCACGGACGCGTGACAATCCGTGGTCCCAGAACCGCTCGTGCGATCCGTCTGGCGCCACCGCATCCAACGCAATGATCCGGGCGGACGCGTCTCGCATCAACCACGCACGGACGACGTTACTCATTAAGAATCCCGCGCCGCCGGTGACAAGTACGTTCATAACGCCGGAGCGATGGCGAGCGGCGTCAAAAACTCACGGATGATGGACGCCGACAGCTCCGGGGCCTCGAACAAATTGATGTGCCCCACTCCAGGCACCGTCGCCAATTGCGCGCCGCCGATACGTTCGCAGATCACGCGTGCGCCCGCTCCCGACACGCCCATTTCGTACGGTGTCAGTATATCACGCTCTCCGAGCATGACAAGCGTCGGCGCTAACACGTTCGGTAGCAGGGGTACAACGTCGGCGACCTCGAGAGCCTGCGCGATGCCGTGGGCCACCTCAGCTACATTTTGAGCGATCGCCGATGAACGCAACAAGTCGAGCGCCGCCGGAAAGTCGGTCCCTTCGACGAATGAACGGGAGAAATCCTGGATCGCCAAGAACCGCCAGAACTCCTCGCCCCAGCCGAACGCACTCAAGAGCGCTTCTCTAACGCGGACGTTGATTCGCCCGGCGACGTCGAACCGTGCCAACGTGCAATCAAGCACGAGGCCGCTGACGACATCCGGATGTCGGGCGGCGAGCGCGATCGCAACAAGCCCGCCCATCGACGTCCCGTGCACGTGCGCTGACCGTATTCCCAATGCTTCGAGTAAGCCCGCGGCGTCGTCCGCCCACCGTTCAATCGAGTAACCCTCACGCGGGTGATCGCTCTCGCCGAAGCCGCGCTGGTCGAAGTCAATCACTCTGAAGCTTTGCGCGAGATGCGGCGATGCAAGCGCAAAGTTTGTGTGCCCAATTACCGACCCGTGAATCTGCAGAAGCGGATGTCCGGCCCCGGACGCTTCATACCACAAGGTGGTGTCGCCCACGGCAACGCGGCTCACAACGCACTTGCCCCCAGGAACGCGAGAATCGCCTGTGCCGCCGCGTCCGGTGCCTCCAGTAACATAGCGTGACCAGCTGCCAGTTCGACGCACTTTGCGCCCGCGATCAGTGTCGCGAGCTCTGTCGATCCACACCCGCTTGGCCCGAGCACAGCCGGCGCGATTAGATCGCACGCGCCGCTTAGTATGAGCGTCGGCGTCCGTATCAAGGTGGCCGCCGGCCGAGCGTCGTGCATCAGCAGCGGCGCCGTCAACTCAGGCCGCCTAAACGCCTCGGGCAAGCTCAAATCAAGGAACTCTACTAGCCCGCGAACCGCGCTCAGCTGCTCGAGGTACGGGCGTGAAAAGCAAAAGAACGACATCAGGTCGCCCACGCCCGGCCCAGTCGGATCTGCTGCGGCGAGCTTCATCCAGGTGCTCGCGAAAATGGCCGTCGTTTCGTCGCCGCGACCAACGACACCGCTTAGCACTAACCCAGACACGCGCTCGGAATACTGCGCCGCGAGCTCCATCGCGACGGTCCCCCCCGTCGAAGTGCCGTGAATGTGCGCTCGCTCGATGCTCAGGGCGTCGAACAGCGCGACGATATCCTCGATCCATACATCAAGGTATTCCGTGGCATCCTGTACCTCACCATCGCTCGTAAATCCGCGTAGCTGCGGAGTGATACAGCGATACCGATCAACCAGCAACGGCGTGACCTGCTGGAAATCGTGACGTCCAAAGAAGCCCCCATGCAAGTTCACGACGATCTCGGAGCCGGTCCCACGGTCGTCGTAGCAGAGCGCTTCCGTTTCGAAACCTATTCGTCGCATTCGGCGCCAATCGATGGGCGTACGCTGACACCGAAGCCTCCGACGCGACAGCGTCGGTCGTACGGTGCCCAATCCCGGGGGACTTCACAGCTGATCCGTTCGTGAGCTAGACTACACCCACTTCATGTCCGCTGTCAAGAATTTCGCACAGTGAAACCGTACCAATCCCGTGCTTGTCGACAAGCACGCTCGGCGGTCGACAGTCAAGTGCGCATCCCGGCAGTTTTCATGCGCGCCGGTACCAGCAAGGCCGTTTTTTTTGCCGCTGCCTCCCTTCCGACGAACACCGAGCAGCGCGACAGGTTGCTGTTGAAGGTAATGGGCAGCCCCGATCCGTATGGCCGGCAGTTGAACGGGATGGGAGGCGGGCTTTCCTCGGTATCTAAGGTGTGTATCATCGGGCCATCCGCGGCTCCGGAGTGCGATATCGATTACACCTTCGCGCAAGTAGATGTTGAACGCGCGGTTGTCGATTATACAGGTAACTGCGGCAATTGTGCTGCCGGGGTCGGAGTGTTCGCAATCGAAGAGGCTCTGGTCCCGACCACTGACGGCATCACGGTTGTACGTGCAGTAAATACCAATACTCGCACGCGGATGAACATCAGCGTCCAGGTCCGTGACGGCAAGGTGCCAGTCGAGGGATCCGTGGCCCTCGCGGGCGTGGCTGGGACAGGCGCTCCGATATACGTTGAGTTTCTGTCCCCTGCTGGCTCAGTGACAGGCGCGCTCTTGCCGACCGGATCGGCGCTCGATGACATCGCCGGCATCCCAGTGTCCCTGGTAGACGCGACCATACCGATGGTCTTTGTACGGGCCCTGGATATTGGGGCCGACGTTACAGCGACCCCCGACGCGATAGACGCCGACCACGAACTGATGGCGAACCTCGCAAGGCTCCGGACGCGCGGCGCGCGACTGATGCAGATCCCGTCGTCCAACGCTGTCCCGAAGATCGCCTTGGTCGGCCCTCCGTTACCCTTCGTTGGCCTCGATGGCGCCGCGCACGGCTCCGACGCCTCGCATCTCACGGTTCGCGTGCTTTCGATGGGTCGATGCCACCGAGCGATCCCGATCACATCCGCGATGTGTTTGGCCGTCGCAGCGCAACTCGACAGCGGCGTCGTGCGTGCGTCGCTTGACGGTAAACCCCCGGACGAAGTCACGATTGCCCATCCGTCAGGGGTCTCGACCGTTGGCGTGTCCGTGAGTCGAGACCCCACCCTCTCCGTCGCGAGCGTGTCGGTGCTTCGAACGGCGAGGCGGCTCATGGAGGGGTTCGTGCTCGTCTAATCGCTACCGCACTAAGACCGTATGGCGGGCAGAACTTCCCGCGCCACGACTTCCATCGCGTCGATCTGTCGAGCCATCGGAAGGCCCGGCCAATAAAGGCGAGAGACGACGTGAATGTCTACGTCAACCACGTCGCGATAGGCGAGAAGGCCTGCGACCACTTCGTCGGGCGACCCGACGAGAATGTTGGTTCGCAACAATATCTCGCGCTCCCGCGTCATGGCGGGCAACGTGGCAGGTACACCGCTCGGTCCAGGCGCGGAGGAGGCGATGTGATCAAATTGCCACTCAACATAGCTGTGATGAGCTTGAATCTCGTCCCACGGGTTTGTGGCCGACGACGCGAACAGCGGCAGTACTATGCCGAATATGAAGTCAGCCGGCCGCCTTCCGACTGCCTCGAGCTCCTCTAGTATCCAACCAACGCGCTGAGCAAATGTGGCTGGCGTCTCCCGAGCCATCAAAATACCGCCAGCCTCGCGCGCGGCCCGTCGTACGGCTTTTTCGATTGAAACGCCGTACAACACCGGAGGACCACCGGGCCGCGCTGGCTTCGGCGTCACAAATACGCCCGCACCGCTCGCATCCGGCGCACGGCCCTCGGACCAGGCCGCGGCCAGTACCTCTGCAGTCGAATAGAACCGGATGCCACGTTGCTCCCGAGGAACACCCAACGCCTCGAATTCTTCGTGCCGCCAGCCTTGGCCGATACCCAAGAGCAGCCGTCCGCCGGATATTAGGTCCACGACCGCCGCATCCTCTGCCAAGCGCAGCGGATTAACAAGTGGCGCCAGGAGTACACACGTCCCAATTTCGATGCGCTTTGTGCGTGCGGCAATCGCCGCGCACAGCGGCAACAGACTCGGTAGCGACTCGTCCTCGACAAAGTGATGCTCGTTGAGCCAGACCGAGTCGTAGCCAAGTCGCTCCGCGTATTCCGCGAGTTCTAGAGCGTCGCTGTACAGGCCGGCGCTAGACCGCTGATCGCCGGGATAGCGCTGACAGCTGATAAGCCCAAAGCCGAGTTTCATCGTATGATCCGCTCTCTCGCTTGCACCCAGTTTGACAACATCATTCGCAAACCTCCGCATGTCATGCGATACACTTCACCCATGCCCGTATCTACCCTACGCTCGGTACTTGGGTCCGCTCCGCTTTGCCTCATTCCCGGAGTCGCAACGCCGCTCGACGCCCGAATCGCCGAGGGCGTCGGCTTCTCGGCGGTGTTCGTCACCGGAGCAGGCGTCGCCAACACGCTTTTCGGATATCCCGACATTGGCTTGCTTGGTCTCGGCGAGGTTACGGACGCAGTTCGAAGGATTACAAGCGCGGTCGACGTCCCAGTTCTTGTAGACGCGGACACCGGATACGGAAATCACCTGAACGTCTATCGTACGATTAAGTCCCTGGAAGCCGCCGGAGCAGCCGGCGCTATTCTCGAGGACCAAGTGGAGCCTAAGCGATGTGGCCATCTCGATGGCAAACGCGTGATTTCGGTGATCGACATGACTGAGAAGTTAATCGCGGCCCAACTCGCTCGAACCAATGATGATTTTGTGATCGTCGCACGAACCGACGCGATAGCTACCGACGGCATCGAATCAGCCATCGAACGTGGGCGCCACTATGCAGAGGCGGGCGCCGACGTACTTTTCGTCGAGGCACCCCGCACGCGGGAGGACCTAGCCGCTATTCCCCACATGCTCGACGCGCACTGCCTCGCAAACATGGTCGATGGCGGCGTCACTCCCATCGTAACCGCCCACGACCTAGAAGCAATGGGGTACTCGGGCGTCCTTTATGCGAATGTCGCGTTGCGCGCAGGCGCCCGCGCAGTTCGCGACGCGCTCGGCACTCTGTCGCGCGACGGCGACTCGCTCGCCATCGCCGACACGATTTTGTCGTGGCCAGACCGCCAGGCGCTCGTAGGACTCCCTGATTGGCTGGCACTTGACGATCGTGTGCGACGACGTGCCAACGCGTGACGCTCTTGGCCACAACCGGACGGGCAGTCATCGCACGGCCTGCGCTTCAGGATGCCGTGTTAGATGATTGCTGTTTCGCACCGCACGCACGTGCTGGCCAATCGCCTCGCCGACGAGCTGCCCGCCGTCCATCACGACGTGCCCTCGAACTATTGCCTGGCACGGTGCGCCGATTCCACTGACGCGGTCCCACGGCGTGATCGCGTTTTTCGACTGAAGCACCTCGCTTCGTACCGTCCACTGTGCCGACATGTCCACGATCGTGAAGTCGGCGTCGGACCCTGGCAAGATCGCGCCCTTACGCGGGTACAACTCGTACAATCGGGCGGTCCCTTCGGAGAGAACCCAGCTAAGTCGCTCGACTGAAAGCCAGCCGCGGTTTGCAAGGTCGAGCATTGCGCGAGCCAGCACCTCGACGCCTATGAATCCAGGTGCTTGAGTTGCGATCTCTCCGGTCTTTTCTTCCAGGGTATGTGGGGCGTGGTCTGATCCGATCGACTGCACCGTTCCGGCCGCTACCGCCTGTAGAAGACGAGCTCGATCGCGGCGCCTGTAGATCGGAGGAAACACCTTCATTACGGGGCCCACGGTGTCGTAGTCTTCGTTCGTAAACCACAAGTAGTGTGGGCACGTCTCTGCCGTCACGGCTATCCCGTCGCGCTGAGCGCGCCTAATAAGCTCGATCCCCCGAGCCGACGCAACGTGGACAACGTGAAAGCGACACTTGGTTGCGCGTGCGAATTCGATCCCGAGGGCGATGGCCGATGCCTCCGCTGCATCGGGTCGCGACATCAGGAACTCCTCGTAGTCCCGCGGCCGGCGTCCAAGCTTTCGGTGGCACACTTCGACCAGCTGAAGATCTTCGCAATGTGCAGCCAGCACGCCGCCGGTTCGCGCGATGGCGTCGAACAGCTCCATCACCTGCCCGTTGGTCGGCGGGCGGATGATCCTATCCTCTGGCTCGTCGCCGAGATTCCACACGATGCGCTTCTCATCGCGCGTAAGGCTATATCCCCAGAAAAGCTTCACCGCTGCGACTCCCTCACCAAGCAATGCCGACAGGTCGCTCAGATTGTCCACGCCCACGGCTAATGCCCATAGCGCAAAATCCACGAACGCCACGTCAGCCTGCCGACGCACTTGTGCGTGATACGTGTCCAGGTCCGTCACCGGCGGAATCGTATTTGGCATGTCGATGACGGTGGTGACTCCGCCCGCGGCAGCGGCTCTTGTCGCGTGCGCAAAGTCCTCTTTATGAGTGAGCCCTGGGTCCCGCGAGTGAATATGGGGATCGATGAATCCCGGAAACACTAGCTTTCCGCGCGCGTCGATGACCTCGTCCGCTCTTGCCACCGGACGCGCTGTGGTCAGTGCCTCGATTGTCCCGTCCACGCACCAAATGTCGGCGTCGAACTTTCCGCCGGGAGTGACCACCGTGCCTCCGTGAATGACTAGCCGCACATCAACTCCCTCTGACAGCTCCGCCGGCGGCATTCAGACCCGCGCGGCGCCCAAACACCGCACCAGCCATGAGCCCTGCGCCGCCCGGATAATTATGGTAAAACAGGCCGCCACTAAGCTCGCCGGCGGCAAACAGCCCCTCGATGATGCGTCCGCATCTATCCAACACAGCCGCGTCGTCGTTGATTCGTAGCCCACCGAAGGTAAAGGTGATACCGCACGTGACAGGATATGCGCTGAACGGAGGCTTGTCGAGCGTCTGCGCCCAATTCGACTTCGCTGGCACTACGCCGCGTGCGCTCTTCCCGTCGAGTTGCGTCAAGTCGAACTCACCGGGCTCAACGGCGCGGTTGAAAGTCGCTATCGTCCGTCGTAACGCGCTGGCGTCAACTCCGATCTGCCGCGCGAGGTCATCGACCGTTTCGGCATGCATCTGCGTCGCTATGCTGGTGTACTCGTCTGTTCTTAGGTACGGCGCTGCTTGTGCATCAAAGAGTTGGAAAGCATGCGAGCCTGGCTGGAACAAAATCGCTGCACCGTATTTGGCGTAGGTATACACCCGAAAGTCAGCGCCCTCGTCGACGAAGCGTTCGGCGCGCTCGTTGACGACGATCCCGGCCGGGTACGAGCCGCGCGTATATGTATTCGTGTGCTCTCGACTGCCGTAGTCAGGTGCACCGGCGTCCCAGGCGACGGCATGGCATCCGCTCCAATGGCCGGCGGGTGCTGCGCCGCGGTTGATCGCGATTCGGTGTCCATCTCCGGTGTTGAAGGGAGTCCCGCGTACCTTCGCAAGGTCCCATGGTGCCCCTAGGAACTGCGCGCGTAATGCTGGGTCTGATTCGAACCCCCCACAGGCTAAGACCACAGCGCGAGACTTGATGACCTTTTCTGCACCGCCGTTGAGGCGAAAGCGCACACCGCAAATGCGGCGGCTGTGGTCGAGATCGAGATCCGTCATAGGCGAGTCAAAGGCGAATGCAACATTTCGCGCTTCCGCGAGCGAGGTGAGGCCTCGAACTAGGCCTTTGCCCCCGTCAACAGTTCCGATCGCTAGGTCGCCCCAAAACCGAAGCGTGTTGGCTATCCGAAATGCTTGGCGCTCGATCATGAGGCGAAACTCGAGCCCCACGTCATGCAGCCAGGCGAGCGTGTCGTGGCTGTCGTCGACGAGTCGGTCGAGCAACGCGCGATCCGCACGGTGCTCGGTGACGCGCAGTACGTCTGCAACGTAGTCATCTCGCGTGTAGGGCGCGAGAATGATTTCGAGGTCTGGGAGCGTCGCCGGGTTGAGGAGCTGCAGTAGATCAGGAAGGCCCGCATGCGCCACTCTAAAGCCGCCCGCGGTGAAAAACGAGTTGCCGCCGGCCCAATCGCGAGGCGCCTTTTCGAGCACCACGACATCCGCGCCGGAATCGGCCGCTGCGATGGCGGCGCAGAGCGCCGCGTTGCCAGACCCCACGACTACGACGTCCGTCTGGGCAGGAAGCTGGGAGTCGGATCTCATCATGGTTCGAGGCTTCCGTTTGTGCGGGCCACCGGCGTCTGTTGCCGAGACGTGGGCCGCTGGACGAAATCGCTTCTCGACAGGCGGCGCGTCATGGCCGGGCGCCGGCTAGCGAGCGACTTGTCGCCAGACTACGCGGCCGCAACCGAGACGTCAAGCGCGTGAGTATATGTGCCGCAGTGCGAAACCCTCTTGACCTTCAGGGCGGCGATGCGCTACGCTGACCTCGATGCACGCTTCCGCTAGTCAAGACAGCCAACCTACCGCGGCGCCGCGCGCACGGAGGGCGTACGGGAGTCCGCAGCCCATTCAAGTCGTCGACCGCGTGGCGCGGCTCCTTGATGCGTTCACCATCGATTATCCGGAACTATCGCTCACCGATTGCGCATCGGCCGCTAGCCTCAATAAGAGCTCAGCGTACCGGCTCCTTATGAGCCTCGAGCGTGTCGGCCTCGTCGAACGTAACGAGCTCTTGTGGCGTCTTGGCCGCAAGACGGTTGATCTAGCCTCGGTTCGCCTTGCAAGGCTCGAGTTGCGCCGTGAGGTATTGCCTTTTCTCCGCGAGCTTAGGCGTGAGTTTCGTGCTGCCGTCACGTTCGGCATTCCCGAGGGCGCCAGCATGATCTTTGTCGAACGCTTAGACTCTCCCGATGATGCCCATGGAGTTACGGTGCGCTTGCCGATTCGGAGCCCAATTTGGACTGGTGCCGCCGGCAAGGCCGTGCTGTCGCGACTCGACCCAGCGCATTGGGAGCGCATGTTCGAAGGAGACGAGTGGCGCCGGCTGCCACGCCCCCTTCGTGACAACACACTTGCCGAAATTGAGCAGGCAGGTGCGAGAGGTTACAGCGTCGACCGAGGCGACTTCTTTGTCGGTATCAAGGCGGTTGCCGTGGCATTTGTCGACACCACCGGCGAGCCGACCGCCGCGCTCAGCGTCGTCATGCCGGGCGAGCGGATGACCGAGCACTACGAGTCCGTCATCGGAAAGCAGCTAATCGCGCTGAGGGACGACCTGACCGAGGCGATAAGCTTTCCCCTGCCTCTTGCCTCTCGTTGACGTGCCAGCGGCACGATTTTTGACTCCACATCCAGCACACGTTCCGTCGTCCAGACCGTGAGCGAGTTGCCACGTGTCCTTCTGCTCTCGTGCGGAGGAACAATCGCGGCAGGAACGTCGGCGCTCGTCCCGACGCGAGATGGAAGTGAAATCGTGGCGCTCGTACCCGAAGTGAGACAATTGGCCGCCATCGACGTGCTGGAGTTTGCGGTTAAACTGAGTAGCCAGTTATCGCTCGAAGAGCTTTTGGACATGAGCTCCCTCATCGAGCGGCACTTGTCCGCCGATCCCGACCTTGCTGGGGTTGTCGTCACACACGGGACGGGGACAATGGAGGAAAGCTCATTCTTCGCCGATCTTGTCATCGACGATGATCGTCCCATCGTATTCACAGGCGCAATGAGGGGCGGTCCGGGCCACCTCTCTGACGGCCCTGTTAATCTTCTTGATGCTGTGAAGATTGCGGTTGATAAGACGTCCCGCGAACGAGGCGTGCTTGTCGCAATGAACGGCGAGGTGCACACGGCGCGGCGTGCTGTCAAGCGTCACACGCTCAGCAGTGGCGCATTTGATTCAGGCGAATTTGGCCCGCTTGCAGTCGTGTACCCGGACAAGATTGCGTTTGGAGGCCGCGTGCGGCGTTCACCCACTATCAAGCCAACGACGCTTGTGACCAATGTCGATTTGATTAAATTCGTCGTCGGCATGGATGACCGATATGTTCAAACGTCGATCGCAGCCGGGGCTTCTGCGATCGTGTTGGAAGGCTCCGGTCTAGGGAACCTCAACGATCTGATGGCCGAAGGCGTCGAAACAGCCATCGAGTCTGGCGTCCATGTAGTTCTCTGCTCGCGGGCGTCGTACGGACGTACTTTCGCTTCGTACGGTACAGCAGCCGGCAGTGCGTCGCTCGCCCAACGCGGGTGCCTGTTTTCATCTTTGCCCGGGCCAAAGGCTCGCATTTTCATGATATTGGCGCTAGGTGTCACAAGGTCATCCCAGCGTCTTCAAGAGCTTCTGGACGCATGCGACTGACCGGCGAGCCTTCTGCCGAGGCCGCCGTTGGAGGCGCGCTCGGGCACGTCTTCTTGGTTCGCCTCAGCGGAACCGTATTCGGCTGCGCCGGGCCAACCCAGATGGGACCTGGCCGAGCACGTCGCGACGCTCGGCACTCATGGTCGGCTACGCCCGCTGATGGGTTCGGCTCGTGAGTAGCAGCACAGGTTGGGAGCCCGGATTAGGAGGGCACGCACCGATTTTGGCATCGACCAAGCGCAGATAACGCTCACCCGTCATGATCGGGCCAGTTCTCGCACTCGCAAGCTCGCTCGGCGGCGGGGCAAGCGATTTCCTTGCCGGCACGACCTCGCGCCGCATTGGCACGATGCAGTTCATGTTGGGCAGCCAACTAGTCGGAGTGGTGCTTGCCGGCGGCTGGCTGGCGATCGGCGGGGCGCCTGTACCGGGGCTCGCGACGCTCGCGGCGGCAGCGGGGGCAGGTCTGGGTGCAACGGTGTGCCTCGCCGCGTTCTTTCAAGCGATGGTTGTAGGAACCATCAGCATAGTGGCTCCGATCAGCGCGACCGGTGTGGTTGTGCCGATCGTCGCGGGCCTCGTCGGTGGCGAACGCCTCGGCGCGGCGCAGGCCATCGGGATTGTCGCCGCGATCGCCGGAATCGGTCTCGCCTCACGTTCGCCTCGCGACCGTTCGTCCGTTCCCGTGGAGTCCGGTATAGGGCTGGCGCTGTTTGCCGCCCTCGGCGGAGGCGTGTTCTTCTGGTTGATGGCACCGGCCAGCCGCCACGGCGTTGCCTGGGCGGTGCTCATCGCCCGTGCAGTTCCCGTCTTGATGTTGGCTTTCGCGCTGGGCAGTCGGCGCGCGTCGCTACGTCCCGCTCTCGCGCCGCCGGTCGCACGCACCATCCTGGCTTCCGCGCTGCTCTCATTTGCCGCAATCGCGCTCTACGCCTTCGCTACGCTCCACGGACAGCTCGCGATCGTGTCCGTGCTCGCTTCGCTCTACCCTGTCGTCACAGTGCTGCTCGCCTACCGCGTGCTCGGCGAGCGAGTCCACCGCGCTCAGCAGATTGGCATCGCGACCGTACTTGCTGGCGTGGTCCTCATGTCCACGGGATAGGTTCTCGTCGGCAACCCAGCGATGCTCGGTGGGGCGCGCCCGCTGGCGAAATCCGTAGCGGCACTTTCGGGAACACCAGGTGGCACTCATGCCTGTGTAGATGAACGAGTGGGGACAGCGTGTGTGTACTATTCACCATCCGGGGAGCTTTCGCACAAGGGGAGGCCTAAGAGGCAAACCCCTCGGGGCCGGGCGATCATCCAACTGCCGACGATTGCTTGGCTTCGCGGGGTGCCCTTCGCCGTCGTGCGGTAGGAGCGCCCGGATGATGTCGGCGGCGTCATGGACCTTGCCGCGTTCGACGGTCGTTGTCTGGTTGCCGAGCAGGTCGTCGACGGTGAGGTCGTCGACCGCGAAGTCGCCGGCGATCGACACCTTGAACGTGTGCCCGTTGGCGTCGAACCGGTGCTCGCCGACCGTGAACGACACCGCGACCGGTGTTGCCGAGAGGTTCCCTTTGCCGCGGACGACGACGCGGCGGTCTTCGTCGTCGGGGTGTTGGGCGAGGAGGAGGCATCGACCATCGCGGCACGGGCGCGAAAAGCGTGGCTCGCCGCGGGCGTCGAGCCGCTCACGCTCCACGAGGCGGGCCATTGTGCGATCAGCTACTTCATCGCGGCTGGGCTGGACTGGAAGCAGATCAGCACGTGGGCCGGGCACGGCGATGTGCGCCAGACGTGGAACCGCTACGGGCATCTCGTGCCGGGCGGCGAGCAGGAGGCCGCAGCGCGTCTATCGCGCTACCTGGAGCCCCCGACTGTCGCGCACCCAGCCGAACAGGCCAAAGCGCCAGCAACCACGGGCGCGTTTGAATACCGCTACCGGGATTCGAACCGTGCAATCCGGCCGCTCGAGGCCGCTGGCGACCCTTCTCGTCCTCGGACTAGCCTGATTTCACTGGGCCTACGCCGCTGTGGGCCGCTCCGGGCCGCTGCCCACGGCTTGCACTCGTTGTCCACGGTTTGTCCACGGGCAACGACAGGAACGCGTCGAGTTGGGCGGCAGCAGTGCGCTCATCGCCGGGCATCAGATGGCCGTAGCGGTTCCAGGTCTGGCGCACGTCGCCGTGGCCGATGTAGACGCTGATCTGCTTCGGATTCATCCCGGCGGCGATCATGTAGCTCACGGCACAGTGCCGGGCCTCGTGCGGCGTCAGCGGCTCGAGCGCGTCCGTCCGAGCCTTCACCCAAGTCGTCTTTGTGCCGGCCGCCTGTGGGTCGCGTACCTGCCGCCACCCCCACGCTCGCAGCGCCCGCGATCGCACGGTCGTCCGCACGAACGGCTCCGTCGCGGTGCGGCCGAAGACGAGATCGTCGGCGTCTCGGCCCGTCGCCAGCTTGTGCTCGAGTAGGGCACGGCGCACCTCCCCGGCGAGCGGCACTGGCCGGGTGCCCGCACGCGACTTCGGATCAATCGCGCCTTCGACCTCGTCCCAGCCGGCCCGAACACGAATCACGTTGGCGTGCAGGTCCACATCGCTCCAGCGCAACGCTCGGAGCTCGCCGATACGCAGGCCCGCGTACAGTGCGACGCCCCAAAGTGCCCGCTCAGTGATCGGCAAGGCGGCGATCAGCGCCGCCGCCTGGTCCGGCGAAGCGATCTTGTCGCGCTGACCACGCACCGACGGCATCTCGAGTCCGACGGTAGGGTCGTGTGCAATTACGTCGTCGCGGAGAGCGCGACGGAAGATCACGCGCAGCGGATCGAGCTTGTTGTGGACGCTCGATGGCGAATATCGGGCGCGCAGTGCATCGACGAGTGCCTGAACATCACGGCGCCGCACGTCCGTCAGCCGCAGCGCGCCCAGCGCGGGGACGACATCGTTGCGTAGATCCCGGGCGTAGCCCCGACGCGTCGAGGGCTTGTACGGACGGCCAGTGCGGTCCAGCACGGTTCCGTCGTTCATCCCGGCGATCAGCGCCTCCGCAGCCTGCGTGATCGTCGCGGATGAGTCGATGCGCCTCGTCCCCGCGCGCACGCGCTGAGACGCGTCGTCGCGCCACACCTTCGCCGCGACGGGATCG